>Ga0070741_10000985_pt1 | contig 92899 bp, 49 predicted proteins | sample Coa_R1_4_FD_66440 | JGI IMG/M metagenome (GOLD analysis project Ga0070741, IMG submission 66440) | Surface soil microbial communities from Centralia Pennsylvania, which are recovering from an underground coalmine fire - Coalmine... | ecosystem: Environmental > Terrestrial > Soil > Unclassified ...
TTCCTGTTGAAAAAAGAGGAGACTCCCTGGATAAGGAATCCTCCAGTTCGGCACAGATGTTCCTTCAACACGCGCGCCAGGAACTTGTCGTTCAAGCGAGGTGAGAGTTCTGCCTCGCTCCCTCAGTTATCGGGATGGGCTCGGAACGTCTGGTGAAGCGCCGAATAAAGAAAGTCCGGTTCGGGGTTTAGATGGTGTGACATATAAGTCTGGAGAAGACGGCTCAGCGATGCAATCGGTTCGGGTGTCAACTATCGATAACAGGGCAATGCACTCATCGAGGCCGGAGCAACTTGTTGCCTTAGCCGGACGGTCATGGAGTAACGCTCTTCCGGCCAGCTGCGTTATCGCAGTGAGAGAGACCCAGCTGCCGTAACCCACTGAAATCATGGGCAGGTGCTGAACGGCAGTTTGAGAGCCTGCGGAAGAATTATCGAACCCTTACGAACCCTGTTCGGTGCCCTGGTCAGATGGGAGCGATTCGGACGTGAACCAATCTTCGTCTGACGTGAGCCTAGGCGTGCGATAACGGGCGCGAAAATGGTTCGGGGCCGCTGGGAGATCCTACTTGCCGTCTTAATGCGCTCAGAGCAGCATTACGCTGCTGAACAATCCGAATGTGATCACGCTCACAGCGATCTACGCTGCGGAGACATATCGTCGTGCAAGCCTGCTCATTACAGAGCACGCAAAACGCCGGGAGTGTCGACATGTTCAGTCGTGGACGATGTGCATTGCTATTGTTCGCTTGTTCCGCAGGTGCCTTGGGACAGAGCACGGTTCCCGCCAAGATGATCGTGACGATCGGCCACTTCTATGGCCAAGAGTTCCCCGTACTCACGGCAAGCGATTTCACCGTTACGCAGGATTACGCGCCCCTAAAAATCACAGGGTTAACGCCTCTCCGCAACGATGTGTCTGCTGTTGAGCTCTTTGTGCTGGTCGACAATTGTTCCAACTGCGAGGCTGGATCACAGTTTGAGGAGCTGACGAGGTTCATTGCTACGCAGCCCCCGACGACTTCTGTGGGAGTCGCGTACATTCAGAATGGGCAGCTGCAAGTGGCCGTCGATCCGACTGTGGACCGCACACGGGTGATAAAAGCGCTGAGCCCTCCCGGGGGTAGCACGCCTTCGAGCCCCTATTACGCTCTTGCAGATTTGATTAGGGGATGGAAAGAAGATTCATCACGACGCGCCGTGCTCATGATTTCCACGGGGCTCGACCCCGCCAGCACCGATATCACGTCACGAAGCAAATCCGCCGAGACCGCGATCGAAGCGGCACAGCGAGCTGAAGTGACCGTCTACGCCATCTATCATCCGACGGCGGGTTATCTTACTACCGACTTCTCGAAGATTCTGGCAGGGCAAGACGAACTCGCGCATGTTGCTGCCGACTCCGGGGGTGAGGCCTATTTTTTGAATCCGGGGCCCATGCTCTCGCTCGCGCCGTTTCTGGCCGATATCAATCAGCACCTTGCCAATCAATATCTGCTGGAATTTATCGCGCAACGTGGGCATTCGGTGAATGGGCTTGAAGAGGTTCAGGTCAAGAGCAAAGTCGTCCCCGACTCTGAATTGATGGTGCCTTCGAAAGCGGCGGTCGACGAGAACTCGACGGGTACGCCCAGGAAGAAGCGTTCGCCAGAGAGCTGAGGAGCTTCGCGGTGACGACCTACTTCCCTTCACCAAAGGTCCGCGCATAACGATAATCACTCTGCGAGGGACGGCCGCCGGCAAAGACCATCGAAGCGGCCGCAGCCTGGCAGGCGGGCTGCTCGTTATGGGTACACATGGCCGCAATGCTCTGACCAGCGTCTTCCTTGGGAAACATTGCACTCGAAGTGATCCACCGGGCGGCATGCCCTGTAATGGCGGTAAAAGCACAGTCCAGCTGAGTAGCTAACCGGCGTCCCTAAGTCTTGCCCGTGATCCTCGTCACAGTCGTGCAGCGTCGTTCAATGAATACTGGTGGCGTCGATTGTGAGGTTCACGATGAAACCACGCTCTGTCGCCACCCACCAGCTAGCCAAAGAGAAATCGAAACGGACATCCGTGGATGCCATCTTGAAAGCAGTTTGGGATCTTCGCCTGATTCATGTCCTGCTTCTCGGGGTCTTCTTCCTGCCGATTATGTATGCACGTGGTCAGGACACTGACTCGGCCGAAATTAATCGTCTTCTCGCGGATGCCCGTGCCGATGCAATATCTGCGGAATACGACGCCGATATCCTCGATTCCTACACGCACGGCAATCTTTCTCCTCAAGCACACTCGATCCAACTCGTAAAGATGCGGGAGCATGTCAACGATCTTGGGAAGGTGGGTGCTCGATTAGTTGACCTCCGCGATCAGGGTTCGCCGTGGCAACGTGTTGCCATAGATCGCATCAATCCGCTTCTTGGCGAGATGGCACGACAACTGCAGATCACAATTGAGCTAATGAGCAATCAACAAGATTTGCGAAACAATCTCATGTACCAGGACTTTACGCATTCAAACTACGATCTTGAAAGCCGGACAGCGGCGATGATCTCCGACTTCGTCGAGTACGGGAAGGCTAAAGCCAAAGCTGAGCGCCTAGAGAAGAAGCTCGAACTGCCTACGAAAGAAAAATGATGCCAGGCGCGTGCTGCGCTGACATTCATTGCGTACTTCGTGCGTGAGCATCAGCCATAGGCTGCTTCGTCAATCTGGATTCCGGAATTCGGTTTTACTCCAGCGCTAAGTTCTTTTAAGGCTGCCCTGAGAACGCTCAGGTGATATTGGCCTTGGTAAACCGGGGGTGGCTCGCGATCGAGATCGAGAAGGGTGTACACCGCGGTCGCCGCGCTGCGTATGGAATATTCAACCGTGAAGACGGTGTCTTCAGGTTGCTCGCAGAATTGCCCGACGAAGGCCAGATTAACCCAGCCGTTCGGCCGAATTTGTGGTCGGTCTCCCGGTTCTCTGGGCAGGAATTGACTCGTGATGAACGGTATCATGCAAGGAATCGTCACCGAATCCCTCAAAAGACCCTGCTGAACGTCAGGATCAAGCCCAAGATGTTGCATCATCTCGGAGAAGATCTCACGTCCACTGCAGCTGTGCATCGGCTTCCGAACGAAATTCCCGAGCGCATCAACGCGCAAGCCGTACGCCCAAAAGACGTCGATGTCTATGGGTTGACCAATAAAGTGCGGTTGATGCGGGAGAACCAAGGAGAGCAGCCAATTCGAAGAGGTCAGTGTTATGAGTCCTCCTTCGCCGGGAACATTGCCGGTGAAGTCGCGCAGGAAATTGAGGAATCGATGACTTCGCAAGGTTGTGGTCGTTGAGATCCATTTTGATTGGTCGATGTGGTCCGCGAAAGTTTGCGGCCTTCCAAATTCACGATGGCCGGCGGCAATACGCTTCCAAAGTCCCCAACTGCCTTGATTGCTTCCATCGATGAGCGGCGCCGGGCGGGCGTTATCGCCCAGGCTCGAAGATTCGGTCATTGAGCCGAGTGTGACGATGACCAGGTCTTTGCGCTTCAGCACGATCTCCGATGTTTGTTTACCGCGCATCACGAAGATCTTTTCAACGAAGCTCTCTTCCGCGCCTTTGCACAGAGTGAGATCAGTGACGGTACTTTCGAATTCAACGCGCACGCCGCGTTGGAGCAGCCATTTCTGCAACGGGCGAACCATGGAATCGTATTGGTTGTAGACCGTTCGCATGATGCCATGGAGCTGATTGAAACCGGGCACCATGTGAATGAAACGCGAGAGATATCGCTTGAACTCCACTGCACTGTGCCAGGGCTGAAATGCGAATGTGCTGCTCCACATGAGCCAGAAGTTGCTCTGAAAGAAATCATTATCGAAATGGGATTCGATGGTGCTCTTGCCCAGGATGCGCTCCGGCATCAGCGCGATCCGTTCGATTGTATGAATCTGCTTTCGGGTTAGTTCATAGCCGGGCTTGTTTATCGCTCTGCAATTGTGGACAAGCCTCGCATGGGACGATGTCTTGAGGAGTTTGTTCCAAGAAAAAATCTCATCGGTCACAGTCTTCGAACTGTCGTTCGCGGGAATAGACGAGAAGAGGTCATACGTGCATGCGTACTTCGCCTCGAACATCCGTCCGCCCCGGATAAGGTGTCGAGTTGAGAGAGGAAGGTAGCCGTCGTGACGGTTGTCGGACCCGGTGTCGTCGGATCAAACCGGTGATATGTCAAGATCGGGATTCCGCTCTGGGCCTGCGGCGTCGATCCACACCCGACAAAGGCCACGACGAGACAACATCCTGCAAACCAACTGGATAGTTTCATCAGTCAATCGTGCGTCTGCAAGATGTCAACCGCAGTGACGCTCTTCAGTGTTAGAGGTGATCGTGATCACAACCAACTTCGGATGGCGAGACGACAGCAAACGCACCAGACACTGATCTCAGCAACAAGGCGTTCGCTCGAATGCGCTAACTCGTGCTCTCTTGTTCTGACGGTATCCCTATCAGTTACGGGGATGGCGTTGCAGATCGAATTCGCGCAGCATCCGGCGGAAAAGTCGATGCCTTCATTGATACCTTCGGCAAGGGCTATGTCGATCTGGCATTGACGCTGGGCGTTGCACCAGATCGGATCGACACGATCATCGATTTCTCCGCAGCAGCGAAGCACGGTGTTAAGACTGAAGGCAGTCACGAGGCCGCGACGACGGATGTCCTTGCGGAACTCGCCGGATTGATCGCCGCAGGGCGATTGGAAATTCCGATTGCGAACGTCTACCCTCTGTCCAAAGTTCGTGAGGCCTATCGGGAACTCGAGCAGCGCCACACACATGGCAAAATCGTGCTCGAGCCCTGAGAAATCGTTGAGATGACGAACCACGTGCTCGCCCGAGGCTGATTGCGAGAATCAAACAAGCGGGAAGAGGGCTTGGGAGAAACCGAAGGGGTGTCTCCCGGGCGAAATTTGTGCCTGAAGACAAAACGGGCCCGGACGAATCCGGGGCCAGAGCGCGACAGCAGCCTTCTTCACAGCTTCTTTCTTCGTTGAAGGTTTTGTCTGTTGCGCTTTATGGCTCGAACACTTGCCCTTGGCCTTCTCTGCTTTGGGCTTCTTGGGCACAAAGAGCTGCTCGGCTTCTGGCAGCAAATCCGGCTGATCTTCGCGTGGAATGGCGAGATGGTCAGAGAGAACGAGACGCAGAGCGAAGCCAGTTAGCTTCTTGTCTGCGGTGTTGTCTAACGCTGCCAGCACAATCTCCTCATCGGACTGTCGCGTGTTCCTCGTCGCCGTTGGCAAAGTGAATGGCTACGTCTTCAAGGAAGCTGTAGTCCAGTTGGATAAGCAAGCGGAGAAAGAAGCGCATCTGGACGGCGTTGAACGATGCGGGGGCGTGTTCGAGGATGCGTTCGAAGGTGGCAAGACGTGCTTTGCGCAGTTTTTCGCGGCGCGCTTGAAGGTCCCCATAAGCGTCTGCGCGCCGGAGAAATCCATCGTTCCTTGCGCATGCGCTGCACCGGTGAATGCGAGCAGAAGAAGGCTCGGCGCCATGACACGAATGGCTTGGCGAAAGCGGCTCTTGAGCGACTGGGCGGCTTGACTGATGGCAAGCTGGGAAGGCAACCGAAAGGAACTGGGATCCAATCGGAGAGTACGGCGGAATCGATTCACTTTTGCACCTCCGCTGACGGTTGTCGTCAGCTATGGCGCAAAACTAAGCGGCGATTTGCCTCAGCGTCCAATGAGATTGAGGTTCTATGTGATGACGCAGACGCATATCGTTCTCTCTATTGCCTAAAGAAACGAGAGTCGAACGGATGAGAATAGACGGCCGCAATCCTCAGACTTTTCATTTCTGAGTGCAGAGGATTGACGAGGTAGTTCCGGCGCTCGGGGACGAGGACACTGGGTACTTCCAACAGCAAGGTCTTCCCTGTTCTCAGCCACGCATCGCCGGCCGCTCTTGTTCGCTGGATCTCGTCCTGCCAACCCTCTCCAAAGAATGAGGATTCCAGCCGTTCGACAGATACGGGACGCGAGGATTGAATCTTCAAAACCTGAAAGTTTTCCGGCCTGTCTTCGGCATCGATTTCAAGGTGAACCAGGGTCTCAAGGAGCGCCGTGGAAGGATCTTCACTGCAATAGATAACGGGGTGTCCCTTCGTGTGCCATCGGCCGGAAACATACAAGCCGCCAACTCCATCCAGGCTGGCGTAGTTGCTGATCCGCCAAAGAGTGAGCCCTTCGCTCACGCCACGAAGCCGTAATCGAGCTGCAGCAGCATCTCCTCTACGAGCCTGCCGCCAGCTTCGGTGCGAAGGACCTCAAGAGGGGTGCGCCCCTCAAATCGCTCCTTTGGTTTCCGCAGCCAACGCCCGGCTTTGGCATCATTTCCGAAAACCTCTTCCGCCAACGAAGTGATACGAGCAATCCGCACTGCACGGTCGGATTCTTCATGCGTCAACGGCTCGCGCTTTGACCGGCGGTGAACCAACGTTCGCCGCGGAACTACATACCTGTAGATCTCATCGTCGGTCAGACCAGTCGACGTCAAAGAATCCACTGAACTCAGCGGCAGACGCTCCTCCACCATTCGAGCGATATCCTCATCGGAGCGCAGGTCTTTAGCCCCAAGCTTGCGCTGAATGCGGCGATACAAAACGCTCGGTTCACGCCTGCCTGAGGGTACTGATTCTGCTGAGTCGACCGTCGCCGCAGCTTTGGGCATAACCACCTCGCGCAAGATGCTCTCATTATAATGGCAGTTTGCGCAGCTTAGCGATTATGGAGGCGGTTCTTTCTCTCGGGTTCAGAGCTGTACGATAATGCCTGCAAGCGGCTGATGTAATGAAGTTATCGGTTCACTCAATCGGGAGGCGGCGGAACGACATTAAGTCGAACCTAAATTGGTTCGTAGGAAATTTGTACGATAAAGCCGGCAGAGTGTCATTTTCTTCACTTCATTACCCTCTTAGAATCTGTAACTTACAGACTTCAAGGCGCGCGGAAAAGATCGACTCCGGCCGCCCCCACCATCTATAACTTTCGTGAAATCATCAATATAACTGCCTAACATGGGCGACTGTACGATGAGCATGCACGTGATTGCAGAAGATAGTCCATTCCATTTTGCGTTAAGAGCAGCCGTTCCCGGTCTCTGTCTTCTCCTCACGGCCTCGATCCTCGCCGGACAGATGCCCGGGCAAAGTGCGCCTGGCCCTCCGCCAGCGCGGGTCGACCAGACAAATCTGGGGTTCCGCGCGGTTGCGGGCAAGGAACTGCTCACGGTCACCGCGTGTACTCAGTCGGTGATTCACGTTGTCGCGACACCCGATTCCTCTGCCACTCCGTCGCCCCGTCCGTGGATGCTCGACGCGGCACAATCCTGCCCGGGGGTGCAGTTCACTTTCGCGCAAGACGGCAAGACTGCGAACCTCAAGACCGCACAGCTCCAGGTGGTGTTCGATATCGCGCGCGGTAGCCTCTCCTTTCGCACGCTCAACGGAGAATCACTGCTGAATGAAGGCACCAGCATGCCGCGAAGCTATGAACCGGTCGAGCTCAACGGCGAGCAGACCTACCGCATCACGGATCGCTTCTCTCCTTCGATCACAGAAGCTGTCTACGGGCTTGGCCAGCACCAGAGCGGCATGTTCAACTACCGCGGCGCCACGGTGGAACTAGCGCAAAACAACACCGATGTTGCGATTCCGCTGCTGATCTCCAGTAAGGGCTACGGCCTTATGTGGAACACGGCAGCGCTTACCTATTTCGACAACCGGTTTCCGCTCGAGATGAAGCTGACGTCCATCGCCGGCAAATCGATCGACTACTACTTTCTTTACGGGCCGGAGATTGATGCCGTGCACCACGAATACCGAAACATGACCGGCCACACACCTCTGCTTCCGAAGTGGGCGTACGGCTTCTTTCAGTCGAAGGACCGCTACGTGTCTCTGGACGAGATTCGCGGGATTGCGGATCGCTACCGACAGCAGCACATCCCGCTCGACGCCATGGTGCAGGATTGGTTCTGGTGGAAAACGGAAGGCGATCCGATCTTCAATTCCAACTACCACGACGTAGCACAGGATCTTGCAGCGCTGCACAAGGAGAACGTGCACGCCATGATTTCGGTATGGGGGCTGCTCGATCCCAAATCGCAGACCTACAAGCTTCTGGAGGCCAAGCATGAGCTCTTATCGGACGCACACGTGTACGACGCGACGAATCCTGAGGCGCGCGACATTTACTGGGAACACCTGCCGGGTAAGCTGCTGGCGCAAGGATGGGACGCATTCTGGCTGGACAGCGCTGAGCCCGAAGAGTACTGGCCGCACATGGGCGACGCTATCCTGAGCAGCCGCAGATTATCCATTGGCAACGGCGCCGAATTCACTAATATTTTTCCGTTCGTGCACACGCTCGGTGTGCAGGATCACTGGAAGGCGCAAGACCCAAGCAAGCGTGTCTTTCTCCTTACGCGTTCTGCGTTCCTAGGGCAGCAACGCGTAGGAGCTGCCGTCTGGTCGGGAGACGTGTATGGCACCTACTGGGGGTTGAGCCACCAGGTTCCTGCCGGCCTGAATTTTGCGTTCTCTGGCTACCCATACTGGACGACGGACATTGGGGGTTATTGGCCGCCGCATGATCAACCTCTCGCTGATCCCGCATTTCAGGAGCTCTACGCACGCTGGTTTGAGTACGGCACGTTTTGCCCGATCTTTCGCACGCATGGACATCGGCCGCATAACGAGCTGTGGAGCTTCGATAAAGTCGAGCCGATCCTGGTGAGCTACGATCGGCTCCGCTACCGGCTCATGCCTTACATTTATTCGTTAGCCTGGAAGGTGGCGAGCGAGGACTACACCATCCAACGCCCACTGGTCATGGACTGGCGCACAGATCCGAAGACCTGGAATCTCGGCGATGAATTCATGTTTGGTCCGGCGATCCTGGTGAACCCGGTCCTGAAAGCCGACGCGACCAAACGCAACGTCTACTTGCCGGGAGCGGCGGCATGGTACGACTTCTGGACCGGCAAATCGGTCAAGGGCGGCGAAGAGATCGAAGCCGACGCGCCGCTCGATCGCATCCCGCTCTACGTGCGCGCGGGTTCGATCCTTCCCATGGGTCCACAGATTGAATACGCCACACAGGACCCGGCAGGTCCGATCGAACTTCGGATCTACCGCGGGGCCGATGGGAACTTTGACCTCTATGAAGATGCTGGGGACGGATATCAATACCAGCAAGGCCAGCATTCCGTGATTCCTCTTCACTGGGACGACCGCAGCTCTGTTCTCACCATTGGCGCACGCCGGGGCTCCTATCCCGGAATGGTCGAGCACCGTAAATTCCGCCTCGTGCTGGTGGACAGCAGACACGGCTCAGGCATCGATTTGACCAACGCTCCGAACGCGGAGATTGACTATGGTGGCCGCGAAGTTCAAAGAACCGTAAAGTAGAAATGCTACAGGAGTGCACTCGGAAGAGCGGTTCGCTCGTGCTTTATGCCCTACACATGATCGCGAGCGACACGGTCCAGAGTTTACCTGGCGCTAGTGCAGGTGTTCTTTCAGGAAAGAGTCACCTTGAGCGCCGCAGCGTAGTCGACTGTCGGCCGGAAAGTCTTCGGAAGAGCGACCCGCAGAGCATCCGGTTGTTGCGTCCAATCGACCTTTGCTGCGGTTCCCAAAAGTTCGACGCGTGCCACCTTGCCGGGGCTCGTCGCTGCAGAGAGTCCAAGCGATCTGATGAGGATGGGATCTGCCGGCCACCCCAACACGAGCGCATAGATTACGCTGCTTGCTTTATTACGAGTGAAGCGAATGTCTCTCTCGCCCAGTTTGGTCACGCTGCCGCCCTGGAACGAGCCGGCCTTCACCATATTGGGCCCTTCGCCAGAAATCTTCCATGGGCGCGTCTCGTAGATCGCCTCACCATTGACCTGCATCCAGGAGGTCACGCCGTCGAGCACCGCGATCTCCTTACTGTCAATTGTTCCATCCGGTCTTCCAGGCACGTCGAGAATGAAGGTGCCATTCTTGCTGACCGTATCGATGAGCCAATGGATTACATCCTGTGGAGGAAGATAACCGCCGAACTCGCCTGGCTTTTCGAACAAGTAGCGAAGATAGTGCCACGCTCCGATGCAGGTTTCTGACTGCCACGGATACTTCATGATCTCGGCGGTCAAACCGCGCTCGTAGTCAGCCACCACGGCCTTCGCGAGGCGATCGGGAACGTCCTTGACGTTCAGGACCGCTTCCATCTTTCCACCATTCATCGTCAGGTTGTTGTTATAGAAGTAAGCGCCGATATTCATTCCGCCCCAACCGAGCGGAAGCAACGAGTCGTCAAAGTACAGGAGGTCGGGACTGTGCTGATCAATCAGATCGCGTGTTCTGTCGTAGAAGTTCTTAACGTACGAGACATCCGGTAGTGCGTCGGGGGGGTGTTTCACGCAGTAGAGGCGTTGCGGGTTGAGCCCCTGCCACCATTGTCCCTCGCCTTTCGCGTCAGTCAGACGGCCATCGTAAGGAACGCCGGCGAGAGGTCCCGATTTATCCGCGCCATGAGAAGGCTGAAACCACCACCAGTTGCGAGCCTGGTGTACAGTTACGCCGAACCGGAGTCCTTGCTTCCGCGCTGCAGCCGCCCATGCACCGACGACATCGCAGTGGGGACCTATCGCAGCTGAATTCCACGGCTGATGCTTGGAATCCCACGCGTCAAAGCCATCATGATGATTGGCAAGCGCCACGAAGATTCTGGCGCCCGCCTTCTTATATCGTGCGATCAGCTCATCCGGTTCCCAATTCAGCAGCGTCCATTGCGCGCAGAGATCTTTGTATCCGAAACGCGATGGCGGCCCGTAATGCTCGAGCTGATACTTGTACTGGCGTTGGCCCTCAACGTACATATTGCGGGCGTACCAGTCGCCCGCTTCAGCCACGCACTGAGGACTCCAGTGGGCCCAGATCCCGAACTTCGCGTCCTGATACCACTCGGGAGCCTCGTACTGCAGTAACGAATCCCAGGTGGGCCTGAACGGACCCTCTCCACTGAGGTTTGGGATGGGTGATTCCAAGGGGACGTCATCCCACATTCCACCGGCCACTTGCGACGGAGCGGGATTGTAATTCCATGCCGATGGCTGCCACGCAGACTCGTCCAATTTCGTTGGTACGATTTTGCCGGAGTTTACCTTGTAGAAGACCCTCTTCTCCGGCGGCAGCGCACAGAATTCTGCATAGTCCTGGATGTATTGATTGAATCCGGACGGCGGTCCGGATTGAGTGCCAAGTGCACCCTGTGCGATCGACGGAATAGACCTCACTGCGGCGGTCATCGCCAGAAACTTGCAAAAATTCCTTCGCTGCACAGCCGCTCCTCTCCCCTAGTCGCCCGATCCAGACCGCTCTATTGCACTGGGAACCGGTAGATGTTCACACTGATCGGCCCGACAGCGATAGCGCCGCGGGTTTCGCTTGCCGGACTCTCCTGGACTTTGACCCCGGCCGGTTGGCCGACGCGGTTGGCCGCATCTAGGGTGCTCCCGGTCAACGTCCACAGTGTGCCTGAATTTCCCAGTTTCATTCCGGTCACATTCAGCTCGAAATCCTGCCTCTGCTCTGTAGCGTTCACTACTACCAGATTCAGGTATTTGTGATCCGGTGTGAGCGTGGCAATTACATCCAACGGATATGTGGGACTGCCTGAGCTGACCTTCGGCTCGTCGCCGTAGTTGGGGTTCTCTGGTGGCTGTGGCGAGTTGCCAGACACGGCAAGTGGAATCGTGCCGGGAAGATGCTCAGCATAGAACTGGTACACGACGCCGAGAGCGTTGATAGTGGAAGCTGTAGGCGTGATGTCGAGCGACGATGTCCCCATCGTGTGCGCCGCCATTGTCATGAAGTCCGTGTGCCGCAGCATCTCATCGAACAGCATGGCGTAAGCCAGATCGGTCTGGAGAGTCGGGCCCCTGAATCTCGCGGCACCCCCTCCGCCCAGGCCACCATAGGCATACTCGTCGAGCGAAAGAAAGATTCTTTTGTCGAGCATTTGTGGGAAGCGTTTTTGGTATCCCTCCCACTCTTCAGCGTGACGTCGAACGACATCGCCGGCATGCCGCGCGTATTCGAGTGGGGTTGGTTGGTATGTGACGTCCGCAGCGGTATCAGGTGCGTCGGGCGGCAAAGTCTTGGCTTTGGAGATATCGAAGTGCCGGCCCGGTCCTTCATACCAATGCTGCGCGATCCCATCGAAGGTGCCCCAGCTCTTCGCGAGGAGACCGCCGGTCCAATCCGTGTCCGATCCAAACATCGGTTGCAGGTTGTCGACGTATTTCGCGCGGTCGGTGCCTTTGAGCCACATCGGCTCCATCATCTTTGCCGAACCGATCAGCGTGATTGTGGGATCGGCTTTGCGCATTGCCGCGGCGAAATGATTGTTCTTAATGACGAAGTACTTCAGATCGGTGTAGCCGACCTGGAATGTTCCCCACGGCTCATTTCCGATATTCCAGTACTTGATGTGGTATGGCTCGGGATGACCGTTTTTTGCGCGGATTGCACCCCAATAGGTGTTGGTCGATCCGTTGAGGTACTGCACCTCCTCGCCGGCGGAGTGAGCGTCACCAAGTCCGGCGTTGACGGTGACGTACGGATCGACGTCGATGAGCTTGCACAGGGTCATGAACTCGTCCATGCCGACATCGTTGGGTTGCATAGCATTCCACGCGTAATCGAACACAGGGGGACGTTTGTCGACGTCGCCTATAGCCAGGTGCCAGTCCCAGTCAGAAAGAAAGTTACCGCCCGGCAAACGCCACATGCCGGAGTGCAGCTGCTTGAGCAAGGCGATTGTGTCCGGACGGAATCCTTGCACATTGTCGGCAGGCATCAGTGATACCGTGCCGATGTGGAAGTCGCCTGACCCGGTCCCGGTAATCTCCAGTTCAGCGTCGGAGGAATCGGCTTTCGGCGAGAAGCTAAGTGGGAACTTCTTATAGTCCCGCGTGAGCGTGAACGAGGCGGTCTGCTTGTCCTGCTCGCCGGCTCCCCAAAGGAGGGACACCTTCACCCTGGTTCCTGGCGTGCCGCGAAGATAGATGCGACCTGTGTAGCGCTTCCCGCCTACGAGTGAAAATCCCGCCTGACGAATGCCGTGCGAAGTGGCCGCATCAAGCGCGATCTTCGGGCTGTGCTCGCCGACGAAAGGGTGATCCGTATCCATCACGACAGCATCGTCAGGTCCGATCGGCCTCCATTTGTGGAGCTGCTGCCGCATCGGATTGCCACTCTGGGCGCGTGGAGCTTCCGGATCTTTCGATGAGATCGGGAAATAAAATTTGCGGTCATCGAGGAGTTCCGCCCACATGCTGCGATAGATCAACGTCCCGATATGCTCGATGAAGCTGCCAAACACATATTTGGAGACCGGATCAGCAGTCTGCTGCGTATTGATCGTGACCATTACCGGGTTGGGAACATTCGGCGACTGCTGCGCGACTGCGGACAAACACGTCAGCAACGATGCGGTAAGGATTGCACGGATGTTTTTCATGGCTGACCGCTTATTCTCTCCTGCGATGGTTGTGGTTGTGACGTGACCGTTCGCTACTCCGGCAAGGCGTACTGCCCGTCGATGTGGAAGTGGCCCCTTACTGTTGGAGCTTCGGTATCGGGCTGTCCTCCTCCGATGCTGATCGTGTAATCGCCCTGGGCGACGATGGGGTTGCCATCCTCGGTGACCATGCCGAGGTCGCGCGGTTTGAGCTGGAAGTGCACCTTCTGGCTCGCGCCTGCGTCGAGGTGAATGCGCTCGAAGCCGCGAAGAGCGATGCGCGGAGCTCCTTTGAGGTCAGGGAACTTGAGATAGAGCTGAACGACCTCGTCGCCTGGCAGCTTGCCGGTGTTGGTTACGGTCACGTCAGCGTCGACCGGCTGCCCGCCAGCTACCGCGTTTGTCGGGACAGTGAGGCCGCTATAGGAGAACTTTGTGTAGCTGAGGCCGTAGCCGAACGGATAGAGCGGCTTGCCGGTGAAGTAGCGATAGGTGCGGTTCGCCATTCCGTAGTCTTCGAAGTTGGGGAGTTGGTTGACGCCTTTGTAGAAGGTGACGGGCAGGCGGCCTGCGGGGTTGTTCTTTCCGCTGAGGGTTTGGGCGACGGCTGCCCCGCCCTCTTCCCCGGGATACCAGGCATCGAGAACCGCGTTGGCGTGAGCATTGATCCAGTTGACGGCGAGCGCGCTGCCGTTCATGAGAACGACGGCGAGTGGTTTGCCGGTGGCCGCGACGGCTTCGACGAGATCTTCCTCAGGTTGCGGCAGATCGATGCTGGTGCGGTCTCCACCGAGGAAGCCAGGTTCGCTGACGGGCATCTCTTCGCCCTCAAGCTTGCTGGTGATTCCTACGACGGCAATGACGGCGTCGGCATTCCGCGCGGCGGCGATGGCTTCGGGCGAGACGCCGCTGTTGACCTTCTCCCATATGAGTTCGGCGTGGGCCTTGCCGTTCTGTGAGCCGTACATGATTTCCAGCGCCGCCTTGCGGCCTTTGACGAGATGGACACGGCCCATCGAAGCCGCAGCCTCGCCGCCGCCGAATGACATCGCGACCTGCTTGCCATCCACTGTGACGCGAGCGAAGCCTTGGGCGCGCACGCCGATCAGGAAATCGCCTGTTTCGGTCGGGGTAAGAAATCCAGACCACTGCACGCCGAAGCTCTTCCTGTCGGCAACTTCCTTCGGGAGGTCAGCTTGTGTGAAGTGCACGTTGGGCTCGGTGCGGGTGAGCAGGGGCTTGCTCTGCTCGTCTGGCCTGCGGCGGCCTTCACTGTACTCCGCCTTCAGGCCTGCCTTGCCGTCGGGCGTGGTGAGCAGAGCGGCGGGTACCGGTGTTCCGTCAGCGCGAAGAAACTGCGTGCCCGGGACGAAGGTGATGCTTGCGTTGGGAAATTCAGTGTGAAGGCCGTCGAGAACGGAGACGATGTGGGTGGGCTGGCCGGCATAATTCCCGAGCAGCGGCTGAGTCTGATCGGCGAGCGGACCGACGACGGTGATCCTGCGAATCTCGGGCTTGAGAGGAAGCATGCCGTCGTTCTTCAGCAGCACCATGGACTCGTTCGCCAGCTTGAGTGCGTACGCGCGATGCTCCGCGCTGTCGAGTTCCTTCTCATCGATCTTCGCGTAAGGAACCATCTCGGGTGGGTCAAACATGCCCAGCTTGATGCGCGCTGTGAACAAACGGATCAGCGCCGTGTCCAGAGCACTCTCGGGCAGATATCCCTGTTGAACGGCGTCGATATACGCCTTGTCGACCGGTTCGCCGAAGCGCGACGTGAAGGTGACGCACTCGTTGTCCATGCCGCGGAGCACGGAGATCGCGGCACCCTGCGCCTGGGTGGGACGATAGCGATGGTTGGCGGCGACATCGCGCACGGCATCGCAGTCTGAGACGACGTAACCCTGGAATCCCCACTTGCCGCGCAACTGGTCCTGCAGAAGGTATTGATTTGCGCACGCGGGCTCGCCGTTGATGGCGTTGTAGGCGCACATAATCGAATCAGCTTTGCCTTCGACTATCGCCGCGCGAAATGCCGGCTCATACGTGTCGACCTCGTCATGCTTGCTCACGTCGACATCGGCGAAGTGGCGCGTGGGCTCGGGCCCGCTGTGCACATCGAAATGCTTTGGGGTGGCGATGGCGAGGTAGTACTTCGGGTTGTCGCCCTGCAGGCCGGTTACGTAGGCGACGCCCATGCGTGCGGTGAGGAATGGGTCTTCGCCGTAGGTCTCCTGCCCGCGGCCCCATCGCGGGTCGCGAAAGATGTTGAGATTGGGTGACCAGAAGTCGAGGCCTCCCATAATGCCGGTGTGGCCTTCGCGCTGGTTCTGCACGTGCTTGATGCGGCCTTCCACGCCGATCTGCGCAGCCATGGTGTGAATTCCGGGCGCGTCAAAAGTAGCGGCAAGACCGACCGGCTCCGGGTACTCCGTCACACCCTCGTTGATGACCCCATGCAGCGCTTCGCTCCACCACTGGTAGGCCGGAATTTTGAGGCGCGGCACCGCAGCGGAATTGTTTTGCATCTCCGACGCCTTCTCGGCGAGAGTCATGCGATGTACGAGGTCTGTGGCGCGCTCCTCCGGTGAAAGCTGAGGATTCATGTACGGCAGGTTCGCGGAATCCTGCGCAATGGCTGTTTGCGTAACTGCGCCGCAAAGGAGCATTGCTGTGAATGCAAGGACTCTGACCAGAATGGGCTTTACGCGGGTTCTCATTCATTTCTCCAAGCTGAGTTGGGGCAAAATCGTCAGTTACCGGCAGCCCTCGGTGAAGCAGAGGTTCTTACTGAAGAATGGCAGGACATGGTTTTGGAATCGGTCGGCAACCGCGCTGGTGTGCGTCCCGGAGTAAATTTCGAAGCTGTTGGCAACGCCATAGCTATCGAGGATCTTGTGCAGCTTGATGGTGTCGAACCGCAATTCGTCCTGATCGCCGACGTCGATTGAGATCGCGCGGTATAGCTTGAGATTTCCAATGTATTGGTCGACGAACGAAAGCGGAGCATTGGCTGTGAACTTTGCTACGATCTCCGGCTGGGGAACCCCGTCTTTGGTGGGCAGATCGAAGTACAGCGGCGGCTTGGCCGGATCCGGCGCCCATGCCGCTGCCGTCGCAAATAGAGCCGCACCAAACCCGGGCGACTGCGCCGCGAGGTCGGCTGGCGACTTCGCCTCGCTCACCTTTTTCTCTGCCGCAAGAGCACGCTCTTTGGCCTGTTCGGCCGGTCCGGGGCCGCCGCCGGTCATCGGCGACATGCAACACGGACTCATGATGTATAGCGCTCCGAAGACATCAGGATGCTTCATGCCTATGCGCGATGCTCCGTAACCACCCATGGAATGGCCGACCAGGCCACGGCTCTCGCGATTGGGAATCGTGCGGTAGTGCGCGTCGATATAGGCGACGACGTCGTGGTAGATAAACTTCTCGAAGTCGCCCGTGGTTTCAGAACTCGAATACATCGACCCGTTGTAGATGGTTTTCGAGTCGGGCAGCACGACGATCATCTCGTGCGAGCCCTGTGCGAACGCGCCTTCGATCGTTTGCGGGACGTGGATTTCATGCGTCCACTGCTCCGCCCCGATGGAGTAGCCGTGCAGCGCGTAGACGACCGGATAATGGCGTTTCGCCGATTTCTGGTAGCTCGGCGGAAGGAAGACGATCACGTCACGATCGACGGCATCGCCTTCGAGGTTCCCCTCAAGCGCAGGACTGTGGATTTTGATGTGCTCAGCCGTTACGGGCTTCGCACCATCGACGGGCGGAGGAACAACGGTTGGCACCTGCGCCGAAAGCGATCCTGCGCACGCGAAAAATATTGCGGTTGCGCAGGAGCAAAATAGATCTCTAAGTTTCAGTTTTCCAGGCGGCAGCATGATTTGCACACCGCAAATATATCCATCTGGAAGCGCGATACACAATTGAGTGCTGAAATTTCCGGGTGAAACATCGAATCCATCGATAGATCACTCGCGAATCCGGAAGACCGCACACGAACAAGGATGTGTGATTGGATTCAATCGGATTTGATCTTGTGTCACAGGAGCGTCGCACTCTTGAGAACTCTGCGCCTTGCCTTGTTGATCCTCCTCGCCGCGCCAACATGGGCGCAGTCCATCTATACCCAGCGTCCGCCAGATCCGCTCGCCGTAGTAGCGGATGCTTCGGCCGGGCTCCACGGCAACGGCGTAGCAGACGATACGGCTGCCCTTCAGTCGGCGATCGACCGCGTGGCCGAAACTACAGGACAAGGCCTCGTATTCCTGCCAAGCGGCCGCTACCTAATCAGCACGACCATCTACCTATGGTCTGGCATTCGTCTGATCGGCTATGGCCCCCAGCGCCCAGTGATCATATTGGCCCCGAATACGCCTGGGTACCAGAGCGGTCATGCGTTCCTCGGCACCGGCCGGTACATGCTCCAGTTTGCGTCGCGCAAGCCGGCCTCCGGCGACCAGATTGTGGATGCGAATGAGTTCACGTTTTACAGCGGCATCAGCAACGTGGATTTTGAGGTCGGAAACGGGAATCCAGCGGCCATCTGTATCCGGTTGCATGTGGCTCAGCATTCGTTCCTGTCTCACATGCACTTCTCTGTCGGTCAAGGGCGCGCGGCGTTGGAGGATGTGGGCAACCAGGCGGATTCGCTTGAGATCGAAGGCGGAGACTACGGCATCATCTCCGTGCGGACCTCACCGGGCTGGCAGTTCCTCCTGATGGATTCACGCCTCACCGGCCAGCGTGTCGCAGCCATTCACACTCAGGAGGTTGGCATGACATTGATCCGCGATCGCATTGAGCACGCGCCGGTCGCCGTAGAGATTCCACCGGAGATGCCCGAACAGCTCTATGGACGCGATCTCCTGTTGAGAGACGTGGCAGTTGGTGTTGTCCTCGGGGACACGACCAGCCAGCACCACCAAGTGACCCTCGACGATATCCGCTGCTTCCATGTCGGACATCTACTGCGTGCCACACATGACAATGTTGAAGCTTTCTCCCCCATCGCGAGCCCCTCAAGATCGTTCGTTGAAGAGCGACTCACTGTCGGCCAGGACATCGATGCGAATGGACGAGAAGGTCCAATCGCTCTGCACCATCTGGAGCGTAAGCTCTTCCGAGAGCCGGCACCGGTGGCGACGGACATTCCGGCGCTTCCGAATGTCGCCCAGTGGGCCAACATCCGGGAACTTGGAGCGGCCGGGGACGGAGGAACCGATGACACCGAAGCATTGCAGCATGCCATTGATTCACATCGTGTGCTGTACTTCCCCACTGGTCTGTACAGGGTCCGCGGTACGCTGCATCTGAAACCGGATTCCATACTGATCGGGCTGTCCCCGGCAACAACAGTTCTCGTCGTGAGCGATGACGATCCTTCCTTCAGCGGATCGGGTGGAGCAGTCCCGGTGATTGAGTCATCACCGGGCGGGCATGAGGTACTCAGCGGCATCGGTGTGTATGCCGGATACTCCGCACCGCGAGCTGCCGGCGTGATCTGGCACAGCGGGGCCGGTTCATTCATTCAGGATGTCAATTTCCCGGCCGGGATTCGTCCTTCTCCGAAGGTCGGCTCGCGATACCCAAAGCCAGATTTTCGGATCAAGCGCCCCGACAGGCGCGCGTCCCAGTATCCAAGCCTCTGGATCCAGAAAGGCGGTGGCATATTCCGCGATATCTGGACGGCCGATACAACTGCCGTTGTCGGCCTTCGTGTGGAGAACACCAATGTTCCTTCGACTGCATACCAGATCTCATGCGAGCATCACATGCACAACGAAGTCGAGTTTCTGCATGCATCGAACTGGACGGTCTACGCGTTACAGACTGAAGAAGAGAAGCCGAACGGAGCAGATGCTACTCCGATTGAGTTGAACGATTCGAGCAACATAACCTTCGCAAATTTGTTTGACTACCGAGTCTCTCGCAATGTAGTGCCACATCTGGCAGCAGTCGAGGCCACAGGCGCTGACAATATTCGATTTGCGAATATGCACAACTTCAGCATGACTCGCCTCGCCTTCGACAACAGCATCGTCGATACAACTCGGAACGTTGCGGTGCGAACGCACGATTTCACCAGCTTCCTTCTGAATAATTCCGTCAGACCCGGAGCTCCCCTGCCGATTCCTGCCAGGTTTGAGCCGGGTGCATCGCTCCAGAGGCTCACAAAACCGGGCACGTTCAGCAACGTGGCAGGTTTCACCCTGGACGATCGAGGGCAACTCTTCTTTACAGATGCAGCGACACACCGGATCCTGCGATGGAACGATCGAAATAACTCTGCGGAAACATTATCCGAAGCGGTTGATTCACCGGTAACTCTAGGCTACGCCGGCAACGGCGAACTGTTGGCCATCGATTCGAACAAGGCAGTGTATGCGGTCTCGACGCGAGACGGTTCGGTGCAGAAGCTGACCGGAGAAGATCCTCGCGCAGATACAACGCTCTTGCTGCCGACCGGATTCCACAACGATGCCCGCAGTGTTGAGTGGATGGTAGAGCACAAGGGAGTTGTGTATGCGCCGCGCAGTAACATGGCGATCACCGGTGTGACGGAAGATGAACCGCGCAGCTTCTTCTATGCGCCGCAGACGAGTACGGCCATTATGGCCGGTGGAAGTTGGAAGGGACTCCTGCAGGCTGTCCAACTCGGTGGGTTCCGCATCGGCACTTCACGCTTCGCTGTAAGTGAAGAGGACGACAAGGTATACAGATTCACTCTCGATTCATTGAACTACCTGAGTGCTGTGGCCGTTATCCCGCGCAGCGGAACATCAGTTGTCGCGGATGCGGCGGGTAACGTCTATGTAGCCGGAGCCGAGGTATTCGTCTACTCGAGTGAAGGGAAGCCTCTGGGGGCTCTCGAAATTCCCGAGCGCCCCGGTTCACTTGTCTTTGGAGGAGCAGACCATCGCACTCTCTTAATCGGCGCGCGTACGTCCCTGTACGCCATTCGAACTGTGGCCGGAGGGGCCGACTAAAACTTTATCTAATCTGATTCCCCAGCGCATAATCAGGGCTAGACATGAACAGCACACTCGATGAATGGGATGTTGTCCGTGCGGTGGTACGGCTGGGCGGCTATGCGGCAGCAGCCCGGCACTTGAATCGATCTCAGTCCACGGTTAGTTACACGATCGCCAAGCTGCAGAACAAGCTTGGTGTCCAGATCTTTACACTGACTGGACGAAAGGCTTCCCTGACCGAGTTTGGCCGCGTGCTTCTCGCGCAAGCGGAGCCGCACCTAAGTGGCTTCGAGCAGTTGGAGCAGAGGGCTCGGTCCCTGGCTTTCGGTGGCGAGTCGGAGATCAGATTGTCCGTGGACTCGCTCTTTCCTAACCATCGCCTCTTCACCACACTAGCGGAGTTCAGCCGCCGCTTCCCGCACGTACATTTCAAACTGCGGCAGGCGCCCCTGATGGCCACTGATGTCGAATTTTCCTCGCACAACGCCCATCTTTGCATCTCCGGAATCGTTTCGCGTGAGTATTTCGTCCATCCAATTTTGGAGATTCGGATGATCGCTGTGGCCCGCTGGGATCACCCACTTCACCAGTTGAAGCGGCAGGTTTACCGCGCGGACATGCTTGGCCACATGCTCGTAAACATCGAGGGCGCAGGCGGTGGAACGACCAAGCGACAGCCGCTCGCACCGACGCAACGTCATCTCGCCGTCGCGACGATTGAAGCAGCGGTCGATGCAGTGCGCTGCGGGTTTTGCTTCGGGTGGATTCCGGCGTATCGAATCCAGGCTGCGATAGATTCCGGAGAACTCGTTGCCCTGCGGATGTCAACCGGAAGCGAACGGCAGGTTCGGCTGAACGTTATCTGCACGGATCCGAACGCCAGTACTCAGGAGCTTCTCGTACTCGCCGAATTACTTGGAATGAACCGCGAACTTCAGCACGCCTAACTTCGGGAAGACTCCGTCCTTGACCGCGCATACCGCAGGCAATCGGGAGGTGTTGTTGCCGATAGCGAAGAACTCGACGACACCTCGATGAAAAGAATCAGCGCCGAAAAATCGGAGTGACAGCATGCGTTCGCTCGATGGAAACGACGGCTAGCGAATACATCGAATTAGTCGATAAGCTTGATTGTCCATTTGGATGGATCGAACAACCCGCATTTCAATGCATCAAAGGCATTGACCTTCTTACACAACACGAAATATAGTCGCCGCAATCAAAACGGGCCCTTACTCATCGGGCACTGGAGGCTGGCTTTCCATGGAGCAAACGTCCACGATCACCGCCGTGTCTCGATCGCTTTGCTCTTTGGCCGGCGCGGCTCGCCCGATTTCCCGCTTCCTCTGGGCCATTGCGTTTCTGCTCGCATTCGTCTACAGCCCGGGCCTCGGCGCGCAGACGTCCGGGTCCATCTCCGGACATCTCGCCGACCCAACCGGAGCCAGCCTCCCCGGCACGACTGTGACTCTGAGGGAAGTGGCAACAGGTGCAGTGCGCACGACGAAATCAACTGGAACCGGTGACTACAGCTTCACCGAGGTGCCCCCTGGAACGTATTCCCTGCAGGCCACGCACGAAGGATTCAAGGCCATCCGGAGCGACACCTTCGAGGTACAGATTGATCAGAGCGTAAGACTCAACTTCACGTTGCAACTCGGCGCGGTTACGGATTCCGTCGAGGTCACCGCAACAGGCGCGCTGCTTCAGGCAGAGAATGCTTCCACCGGAACCGTGGTGGAGAATGCGGAGATCAATGAGCTGCCGCTGAATGGCAGGAACTACTTGAGCCTCGTGGCGCTTTCGTCAAACGTGAATACGCTTTCGCCATCGTCGGGCCAGGCAGGTTCGCGCCTGGGTGGCGATCGCGCCTCGCAGTCGATCTCGGTTGGCGGCCAGCGCATCATGTTTGACTACTACACCCTGGATGGCGTCGACAATACCGATCCTGACTTCAACACGTATGTGGCACTGCCCTCGATCGATGGCATTCAGGAGTTCAAGGTTCAAACCGGCGTGTATTCGGCGGAGTATGGCCACGAGGCGTCGCAGGTTAACGTGCTCAGCAAGAGTGGCACGAACCGTTATCACGGTGCCCTGTATGAGTACATCCGCAACAATTACGTGGATGCCAATCCGTATTTTTTCCCCTATCAGGCGACGCCTCCCAAGGTGTTCCCGTTCAAGTGGAACGATTACGGATTCGAGCTGGACGGCCCCATCAGGTTCCCCAAAATCTATGACGGCAGAGACAAATTCTTCTTCATGGTCGACGACGAGTGGAGACATGTCCGCTCCATCGGTCAGGGCCAGGCCGTCGTACCCACCGCTGCTATGGCGGAAGGTAACTTCCAGGGCTACACGTATCAGGACATCAATGGCGTTCACCCCATCACAATTTACGACCCGCTGACCAACCAGCCATTTCTGAACAACACCATCCCTCCAGATCGAATCAGCCAGGTCTCCACGGCGCTCCTGAAGTACCTCGGGACCGCCCCGAACGCGCCGACATACACATGCGGCGCCACAAGCTGCTCGGTAAATAACAACTACTCCTATACAACTTCATCGCCGCAGGACCGGCAGAGCCTGACGGTGCGAGGAGATTACGTCCAGTCTCAGAAGATGCAGTATGCGTTCCGCTACAGCTCCGGGAGCGAAACGCTCCAATCAAGCGGACTCCTGGGAGCTGGCAGCAAGACGGTCACGAACTACCACCAATACATGGGTTCGAATACCTGGACAGCAAGCCCGCACGTCGTCAACGAAGCGCGATTCGGCTACACGTACTTCTACAACTCGAATGGTTTGTTGTCGGCGTTCACTAATGACGTGGTCGATCAGGTTAAAATTCCAGGCCTGAGCGGAGGCGATCCCTCAACCTGGGGTATTCCGTCGATGAATTTCTCCTCGGGCCCCGCCGGAACGACAAAGAACATCTGGACCAGCTTCGGGGATCTTGGCGGCGACGGACCGTACGTCGTGACAGACCCAACGTGGCAGATCGTCGATAACGTCTCGTGGGAAAAGGGCAAGCACTCACTGCGCCTCGGGTTTGAGTACAATCGCCAGACCTTTAACCAGCTTGGCAATCAGTTTTCGCGCGGACAGTTCGTCGTGGAGCCGCTCGCTACAGCATTCCATACTGGCACCGGATTAACCGGTGGCGACCCGCTCGCGGACTTACTGTTAGGCGACCTCTACCAGTCGGTGGTGGCGGTAGCTGTCGCAGACGCGAACTATGTACGCAACGTAGAAGCCGCGTTTATCGACGACACTTACAAGATTTTTCCTAATTTGACCGTCTCAGTAGGCCTGAGGTACGAGCTCACACCTCCGTGGAATGACACCTTTGGCAACAACTTCAACATAGATATTCAGGCGTTGCCGAAGCTCGGTGATACCAGCACGACATATCAGCAGAGCCAGTGGCCGTTTTACGTCCGCCAGGGTACCTGCGCTCCCTCCGATGTTTACCAGGGCCTTTCGATCCGGTGGGTCACTCCCCTCGGTCCTCCCCCGGTTTGCAGCAACGGCCTCATGCCGAACGGCCCGCTGCTCGATACCAAGTACAACAACTTCGCGCCGCGCTTCGGAATCTCGTACTCCCCGAATGCGAAAATGGTCGTCCGAGCTGGCTACGGTATCTTCTACACCCAAGACATCGGAAACGCGTATTTCGACATGGCGCGCAACATCGCGGGCCGCGTGACCTATACGAACACCGACTCTGCGCCGCCCTACGGAGCTTCCAACCTTACATGGGCCAACTCGACGCCGGGTGCGGGCGGGGGCGCAATCTCCAATCTTGGCCCGAGCGTCGCCTTCGCAAACGCGGTAAGTCACAGGACGAGCTACACCGAGCAGTTCCTGCTTAACATTCAACAGCAGATTGGCGCGAATTGGTCTTTTGAACTGGGTTACCAGGGCGCGTTGAGCCGGCATCTTTATGGATTCCTGAATGCAAACCAGGCGACTCCGTATGGGTATATCGGTAATGGAAAGCCCTCTCCGGTCGCTTCCCGGACGCCATTCGCAAACGTGGGAGGTCTGCAGTTCGTGCATGACGAGGGCACGGGCAATTACAACGCTGGCGAAGTGAAGGCGACGCGGCGCTTCAGCCACGGGTTCAACGTAATCGCCTCGTATACGTATTCCAAATCACTCGATGATACGAGCGGAATCCGGAACCAGGGGAACGACAACCTGTACCCGCAAAACAGCTACTGCATCCCGTGCGAGTACGGCCCGTCCGCATTTGATGTTCGGAATCGGTTCGTTGCCTCGGCCCTGTACGAGCTACCGATCGGTCCTGGCAAGCTATTGCGTGTAAATAACAAACTGCTGAACGCGCTCATCGGCGGTTGGCAGCTGGGCGGTACCTTCACGCACCAGACCGGTGGCGTCGCCACGCCGCTCGACGGCTTTGACAACGCCAGTATTGCGCCGCCGTTCGGCAACTTCGATCGGCCTGACCCAACCGGAGTCAGCCCCTACCTCCAGGGAAGCGCCCGGACTCTGAGTGACTGGGTGAATAAAGCTGCTTATGTATACGCTCCAAGCGGATTCTTCGGAACGCTACAGCGCGGCAGCTTCACCGGCCCCGGATATACGAACCTCGATGCCGCGCTGCACAAACAGTTCGCTATGCCCTACAACGAGAAGCATCAGCTCGCGATCCGGTTCGAGGCGTTCAACGCGCTGAATCATCCTAACTGGGGTATCCCTAATTTAACGGTTAATTCGTCCAACTTCGGGCGTATCACCAGCGCGGGCCAACTGCGGCAGTTGCAATTGGCGGCCAAGTACCAGTTCTAGGTTGCGTCCGGCCGGAGGTATCACTCACCACCTCTGGCCGGACGCGCACCCAGCATTCCTAAACTGCTCCCGCGCCATCCCTAAACGAGCTTTTCATAAGCGACCATTCAAGACTGAACTCCTTCTGCTTCTCAAGAGAAATTTCGACTGTTTATGAAATCAGCAAGAACCCGGCCCCTCTCCCACGCTGCATCGTCAGCAGATCGCGTTGCGGTCGAAGGCGTAGATCGGCGGCGTTTCCTGCAGTATGCGGCAGGCGTAGCCGCAATGATCGGTATTGCGAATAATGCCATAGCACAACCCTCTACATCTATCGCGGAGGCAAGTTCCGCAGCAACGCCGACGGACTCGCGCCTGCCGGACGGCACCGAGTATGTCTCCTGGGAACAGCCGTTGAAGTTCTCTAAGACCTACTTCGTGGATAACAACGCAGCTCAAGCAGACGACAGCGGCCCAGGTACTCGCGAAAGGCCGTTCCGCACGGTCAACAAGGCGGCTCAGGTGCTTCAGCCCGGGGAGCGCGTGGTCATCGCCTCGGGCGTCTATCGGGAGTGCGTTCGGCCGCTGCGGGGTGGAAGCAGCCCGGACCGCATGATCAGCTACGAGGCCGCCCCGGGAGCGAACGTTTTCATCAAAGGTTCCGAAATTCTGAAACAGGGCTGGCAACAGAAAGCAGTTCCGATGTTCCGCCGCATGCCCAATGCCCAGGCTGCTGCTGTTCCGGACGTGACCACGTGGGAACACGAATTAACCGGGGCGATGTTCCCTGACGCCTACAACCCATTCGCACTGCCCAGCGCGCCGGGTGACCGAGCGTGGCTTGACACTAGATCCGTAGACATGGGGCCATACTTCCGTCGGCGCGGATTGGTATTTGTCGACGGCAAGCCGCTGGAGCCGGTGGAGCAACTTCGGGAACTTGCAAGTAAGCAGCTGCCCGGGCCGCCTCCTCCCAATCAGCCGCAGCCCCTCACCGGGCTCCCACCTCGAAAGCGCGGAGGGCCGATCATGCAGGAGATCGGCGGCACTCTCGATGGAAGATTCTGGGTCGACAACTCGGGACAGGCTATACGGGTGCGTTTGCCGCACGGCAGTCCTGTCGAGCACACGATCGAAGTCACCACTCGCGAGCAGGCATTTGCCCCGCTCGAAAAGGGGCTGGCCTACATCCGCGTAAAAGGCATCATCTTTCAGCACGCCGGGAACGGCTACCCTGTTCCGCAGCGCGGCCTCGTTTCCACGGCGGCTGGCAATCACTGGATCATCGAAGACAACATCATCGAGTGGGCGAACGGCGTAGGCCTCGACATCGGCAACGGCGATTGGAGTGGAGGCTTCACTCCGCAGGCCGGTCAATCGCATATTGTTCGTGGCAACACAATCCGGTACTGCGGCGTGGAAGGCATGGCCGGCATGCAGACCCGCGACACAGTGGCTGAGGACAGCTTGATCGAGTGGTGCGGCTGGGCCGATGCCGAACGCGAATGGGAGGCCGCCGGAGCCAAGTTCCACGGTGCTCACAATATGCTCTTTCGGCGAAACGTCGTCCGCCACATACGGCACGCCAACGCAGTCTGGTTCGACAGCGGCAACACCAATTGCCGGATCACGCGGAATGTATTTGCCGATGTCTTGACGGTAAGCGCGGCCGTGCACATGGAAATGAACCGTCAGCCCAACCTGATCGATGACAACATCATCTGGGACGTTCGCAACGCAGAACCTGGAACTCCCGGCCAGAGAGGATGCGCCGGGTCAGGCATATTCATCAACGCGAGCGATCATCTGATGATCGCGCAAAACCTTATTGGCCGTTGCGACAACTCCGGCGTGTTCGCGATCGTTCGCCCGGATCGCGCAAACAGCGGGCTCGCAGAGGACAACGAGATTTACAACAATATCTTTGTGCGCTGCGACAAGTCCGCCATCGTCTTCCTGAATCAGCACAACAGCGCAGACGGCAACCTTTATGTCTCCATGCCCAAAGATTTTCTCGGCTTCTTCACAGGCGACACCAAGCAGTGGATGGACCTGTCGGGCTGGCGTGAGTCACACGGCTGGGACACGAACGGATCTTTGGCGGACATGCAGATCGACTTCGATCCTGACCGCCTCGAACTGACCATCAACAGCAGCGCCCCTCTGCCAAAAGTGAAGGCGTTCGATAACGTCGACATCGACATCTTGGGGAAAGTGAGTGGAGCCACCAGAGTTCCCGGCCCTCTCTCGAACGTTACTGCCCGACACACTTGGCAAGTAGACCCACGGACAGAGGTGTGACTTTATCGTCGCTGTCGGCGGCCGAAAGCACATGAAGTGAAGTTTCACTACCGGACACAGAACGTTCACCGGAGAAAACATGAAAGTACTTGCTGCCGCGCTCTTTCTCTCTTCGACAACTGCCATGCTCGCCCAGACGGAAGCGGTGCCTCCGAACCCGATCACGGTAACGGTCAATACACAAAAAACGATGAGTCCCGTCTCTAAGTACGAGTACGGCATGTTCATCGAGCACATCCGAGACACGATGTATCGGGGTCTCTGGTCCGAGTTGCTCGAGGACCGGAAGTTCTACTTCCCAATCTCATCCGCACCAGAGACGCCCGCTCAGCAGCAGGCTGGCGGTCCCCCAAGGGGGCCTCAGCCTCGCAGGTGGCGGCCTGTCGGAGGAGATGAAGCAGTGACAATGGACAAGGAGAAGCCCTTCGTCGGAGACCAGAGTCCACGCATTGCACTGGATGTATCTACCGAACATGGCGTCCGGCAATCCGGCATTGCTCTCCAAAAGGGAAAAAGATATATCGGCCACATCATTCTTCGCAGCACTCCAGGAGCCCACATTAAGGTTGCGCTTGTCTTGGGTGCCGATCCGAGTGATCGTCGCGTCATTCCGCTGAGTTCAGTTCCGCAAACTTACAAAACCTTCCCTCTCAACTTCACGGCTCCTGCAGACTCCTCCGATGCCGCTCTGGAGATCACAGGCACAGGAACCGGCAACTTCCATATCGGAACCGTTTCGCTGATGCCGGCTGACAACGTCGACGGCTTCCGCCCCGACACGATCGCAGTCCTGAAGCAGATCAATATGGGCTTCTGGCGCTACGGCGGCAACTATACCTCCGGGATGATCTGGTATCACACGGTTGGGAATCGCGACAAACGTCCACCGGATTTCGATTATGCCTGGAACGCAATGCAGCCGAACGATCTCGGACTCGACGAGTTCATGACGTTGTGCCGGCTCATTCACGTGGAGCCTTACATCAGCGTCAATGCGGGCTTCGGCGATTCGCACTCAGCGGCCGAAGAAGTCGAGTACATGAATGGGTCCACCGCAACGTACATGGGTGCGATGCGCGCGAAAAACGGGCACCCTGCGCCCTATCACGTGAAGTTCTGGAACATCGGCAACGAGCCCTGGGGCTCATGGCAGCTCGGCCGCACCGATACCAAGTACTTCATGCTGAAACACAACGAGTTCGCAAAGGCCATGCGCGCGGTAGATCCCTCTATCGTTCTCATCGCTTCAGGGCGCATGCTGCAAGACGATGGCCTCCGCGGTGAAGTGCGTGCGAAATACGACGGCAATCTCCAGCCCCTCTACGGAACAGACGTGGACTGGACCGGTAACTTCCTCGCACACACTTTGGGCAACTTCGACGGGATAGCCGAACACTGGTACGCACAGCCCGGCCGCCATTTCGATATCGAAAAGGCGAAGAAGCTTCCACCCGATGCCTCGAATGAAGAAGCGTACGACAAAGTCGATCAGACTTTGCTCGAATCCGCTCGTTATGGAGCGAACGTCGTCCTGAAGAAGGCCGAGGAGTGGGAAGGATATGAAAAGCGCTTCCCAGAGATGCGCGAGAAGAAAATATTCCTATCGATTGACGAGTACGCCTACTTTGGCGGCGGGTTCAATCGCAGTGCAACCCTCAAAACAGGGCTCGCCTACGGTCTGATCTTCAATGAAATGCTTCGGCACACAGACTTCTTGAAAATGACCGCTCATACTACCGGCCTCTCCATGCTGGACTTCAACCGCTCTGCTTCTACGTTCAGCACTACTGGCTTGGTGTTCAAGCTGTATGCCGACCACTTTGTAGGCGCCATTCCGGTCGAGCTCTCAGGAAATTCACCCCAGCCCGCGCCGAAATACCCTGCGGTCGGCGATCAGCCGGACAGGACCTCAGGAAGTCCAACCTATCCGCTCGACATGGTGGCCGCGCTTACCCCGGATCACAAATACCTGATCCTTTCGGTTGTGAACGCGACCGAATCTCCGCAGCAGTTCAATTTCAGCGTCTCGGGTGTACGAGCGAATGGACCGGGCCAAGCCTGGCAGCTCACCGGAAAATCTGTCGATACCGCAAACCGGGTAAATCAAACACCTGAAGTCCTTGTGACGGAGCGTTCGACAAATCGGGACATCCAGACTTTTTCCGTCGCTCCCATCAGCATCAACATCTACCAGTTCCCGGTGTCTGCAACCCAGTGATCGATGCGCTCCACTTGCGAACCGCCAAGGTCGTGAGCAGTTCAACAGTTTCAATACCGTGCGTGCAAAGTAACGCGCAAAGGAGAGGAATCGAATGGCTAAATCTTCAAACCGCACCGTTCTCACCCGGCGAGAGGCGCTGCTCCTTTCAGCAACCGCAGGCCTGAGCATCGCGACCGCAAAGTCAGCCGTCGCTTCAGACAGCATCAAGACCGGTGCCCACCAGGAACCCGGCAACGTGTCGACGCCGCGCTCCGCCATCGCCCGCACGCAGTATGGCAGAGTACGAGGGTTCCTCGATGGTGGTGTCTTCACTTTCAAGGGCGTGCCGTACGGGCAGACCACGGCTGGCGAAAACCGTTGGCTACCAGCCAAGCCGCCCACTCCCTGGACGGACGAGTATATGGCGCTGGTCTATGGCGCAAACTGTCCGCAGAACCTGCACACATGGACAAGCCCTGAGCAAACGTTCATCCAGGATTGGGACGACGGATGGCAGAGCGAGGACATGCTGAAGCTGAACATCTGGACCCCGAGCCTGACCGGGAAACGTCCCGTGATGTTCTATATGCACGGCGGCGGATTCAGCTTCGGTTCTTCCTACGAGCTTCCCTCGCACGAGGGCGCACAGATGGCGCGTCACCATGACGTTGTTCAGGTCTCGGTCAATCACCGTCTCAATATCCTCGGTTTCTTCGATGTTTCGGAAATCGGCGGCTCAGCGTACGAAGACTCCGTCAACGTCGGCATGACCGACCTCGTCGCCGCTCTGGAGTGGGTCCACAACAATATCGAAAACTTCGGTGGCGATCCGGACCGTGTAATGATCTACGGCCAATCTGGCGGAGGGTCCAAAGTGACCACCCTGATGGGTATGCCATCGGCCGCAGGACTCTTCCATTGCGCTTCAGCGCAATCCGGCGGCGGCGGAAACATTCCGACCAAAGAGCAGCAGAGAGAGGTTGCCCGCCTGGTCATGAAGGACCTTGGGCTCGCGCCGAATGACATTGCGTCACTGCAAAAGATGGACTGGGAGAAGCTCAACGCGGCCGGTAACGCCGCCGCCCGAAAGATCAACCCGCCGGGCCCACCCTTCATGGGACCCGGAGCGCCTGGCCACCCCCGCGTCGGTTGGTCGCCCTGCGTCGACGGCAAGGTGATCAACATGCGTTCCTTCTTCGACGCTGCCCCGGAGATCTCGAAAAACGTCCCGATGCTCGTCGGCTCGGTCAGTGAAGAAGGCAACCGCATGTCTTCACATCCCACCGAAGAACAATGGCATGCAAATCTTGCCAAGGCGTACGGAGACGATAAGGCAACGGCAATCATCACCACGCTGAAGAAGTCCTACCCGCAGAAGAAAATTCAAACCCTGTCCTATATGTGCGCCGGCGCCGGCGGATTGAACGGCCTTTCCATGCGGAACAACGTGGTCAAGATGGCCGACCTGAAGCACAAGCTGAACGCCGCCCCCGCCTACGCGTACTACTTCACATGGCAGACCCCCATTCTCGACGGTCTGCCCGGCGCGTGGCACACTGCCGAGCTCCAGTTTTGTTTCGATAACACCAAGCGCTGCGAACAAGGAACGGGCAACACACCCGAAGCCCAGGCGCTGGCTAAGAAAATGGCTTCCTCGTGGGCCATCTTCGCTGCAACCGGCAAACCGAACATCCCGGGATTGACCTGGCTACCCACCGACCCTGAAACGAACGGGACCATGGTCTGGGACAACCAGTGCCGTATGGTCAACGACCCCGACGGAGATGCACGCAAGCTGATCCTCAACTGATTGATACATTCGCGCGCTACTCGGCCGCACGCTTATTCATGTGAGCCGGTGTTTTCTACCCTAGCGTCGCGCCGAACGCACATCGGCCAGACGGTCCGCATCCCGTGTTAAGTTGAGCGAAAGGAGCTGTTCTAACGTCATGTTTACCCGAATCACAATCTGTCTTCTCCTGGTTCTGACCTCCAGCACCACCGTTTTCGGCGCTGAGTTTGCGATGCGGGTGAACGAAAAGAATTACCTCGACACTCAGGGCTTCAGCGTATTTCTCTACGACAGCACCTACCATCCCGTGTTCGTAGACCAGAAAAACACGGCCATGGAGATGATTCTCCACGGCCAGCGCATCGCAACCAACGGCGACGTGCGCCTGATGCCAACGCCCGAGCAGTGGGACCTCGTCGCAACCCTCAAGGGCCGCCACGTCGACAAAGCGAACAACACGCTCAGCGCTGAGCTGGCCTTCCCCACCTTCGGTCTGAGCTACACGCTGGAAGTCGCGGCGGAACCCGGCGGCGTGAAGGTCAGCATCAATCTCGACCATCCGCTGCCGCAGAACCTCGCTGGCAGAGCCGGTTTCAACCTGGAGTTCCTGCCCTCCATCTACATGGGGAAGGCTTACCTCGTCGACGGAATCAAAGCCGGAATCTTCCCGCGAACTCCCAACGATCCGATGGTCAAGGTACTGCCGCTGCCCGATCAACCGAAAAAAGCCTATTACCTGGAAGACTGGGACAAGGCCAAGGGATACATGCAGCCGCTGCCGTTCGCCGAGGGCAAGAGCATCACCCTCGGAGTCGATGACGATCTGGCCCGGGTGAATGTCACATCCGAAACCGCCGATCTCATGCTCTTCGACGGTCGCGACCGCGCCCAGAACGGCTGGTTTGTGCTGCGCTCGCTGATTCCTTCCGGCAAAACCACCGGCGCCATTGTCTGGCACATCAGGCCGGACGTCATTCCGAACTGGACGCGGCCGCCTATGATCGCGCATAGCCAGGCGGGATATGCGCCGGGTTTCTCTAAGGTTGCGGTGCTGGAACTCGACCCGAAATACAACGGCCCCAAAACCGCCAAAGTGCTGCGCCTGATGGAGGACGGATCGTACAAGCAGGTGTTCGAAGGCCCCATTACGCCTTCAACGCCCTGGCTGCGTTACGTCTATTCGAAGTTCGACTTCACACCGGTCAAGGATCCGGGCCTATATGTAATTCAGTACGCAGACCAGCGTACGGCGCCCTTCCCTATCTCCAAAGACGCCTATGCGCACATCTGGCAGGACAGCCTCGACCATCACCTTGCCGAGCAGATGGATCACGTCTCCGTTCGCGAAGGCTACCGCATGTGGCATGGCGCTTCGCACTTGGACGATGGCCGCATGGCGCCCGTTGTCGGAGAGCAGTTCGATGGCTGGTATCAGGACGCAGCCACCGACGGCAAGTACAAGGGCGGCGACCACATTCCCGGGATGAACGTCGGCGGCTGGTACGACGCCGGCGACTTCGACCTCGAAGAACCCGCGCAACTCAGCGTCATCCAAAGTCTCGCTCTCGCCTATCGCGAGTTCAACCTGAAGTATGACGAGCTTGCGGTCAACGAGACCGCGCGTGAAGTCGAGATGCACCGTCCCGATGGCGTGCCGGATACGGTCGAGCAAATCAGGCACGGCGCTCTTTACATCCTCGCGCAATATCACAACATCGGCCACGCCATCCGCGGCACTCATGAGCCCGATCTGCGTCAATACACACAAGTCGGCGACGGTGCATCAAAGACCGACGGCCGCATCTATGACCCGAAGCTCGGTCCGAATGAGGTGAGAGGCGACTATTCCGGCAAGCCGGACGACCGCTGGATTTTCACCACCGACAACCCGTTCTTCGAGTGGAACGCGATCGCCGCACTCGCCGCGGCCTCGGACGTGCTGAAAGACTACTACCCGGCGTTAGCCAAGGACTGTCTCGACACCGCCATCAAAGCATGGAATCAGCAGAAGGCGCACCCAACACCCAACCAGTCCGTTCGTGGTGGAGTCCTGGCCGCGTCTCAGGGTGCAGTATCTGGCGCGCAGCGCGGACGCAACGCACGCGGCAGCTCGGGCGCTCCGGCAAGCTCAGGTACTAACACCGCACCAACAGCTCCGCCGCCCGGCTTCGGCCATGGCGGCTTTGGAGTCGGACTCGACTGGCCCGCGGCACTGGAACTGACAATCGCAACGCGTGGCGCCGAGCCCTACAAATCGCGTCTGAAGGATCTGTTTCCGCAGGTGATCACCCCACAGCAGATGGGCTTCCGCGGCTGGACCGCAGTCCGAGCATTGCCCTATCTCGACGCTGCCGCGAAGGACCAGATGCGCGAAGCCGTGAAGACTTACATGGCGGGTCTGGACAAGCAGCTCGACGCTACTCCCTTCGGCGTCCCACCCAGCCTCGGCACCTGGGGCGGATCCGGCGCCGTGGTCGACATGGCCATCCGAATGTACTTCCTGCACAAAACATTTCCGGATCTCGTAGGCCCCGAATACACGCTCCGCGCCGTCAACTACATTCTCGGCACCCACCCGGTATCCAGCACCTCGTACGTAGCCGGCGTCGGCACAGTCTCCAAGACAAAAACCTACAGCAACAACCGCGCCGACAACTCGTACATCCCCGGCGCCGTCATTCCCGGGTACGTCATCATCAAGCCGGATTTCCCGGAGTGTATCGACGACTTCGGATTCCTGTGGTTCGAAGACGAAGCCGTTGTGGCCGGTTCGGCAAATTGGGTCATCGCCGGTAATGCTGCGGAGGCTATCACCGAGCAATCGAAGTAGGCCACTACTGGCACAGTGAGTAAGAGCGTTGAGTCGGGTTATGGAATAATGTGTTCGCTTTTGTATTCGTCAGCTCACGATAATGTCATTCCAGCCAGTATCGCCGGTCAGCCGAGAGAAGAGCGAGCTATCGGAATTGGCCGTTGCGCGTAGACACTAGCGGCCGCTTCGGCATCGACGTTGTCGATGAAACCAAGCCCTGAGGTATGAATGCAGAAGCTTCCCGTCTTGCTGACCAAAGCCTCTTGCCATCTTCCGAACGTCGCACGAGCTCCTCGTACTATCCCGGCAGTACTGATGATCTGCACCGCAGTCTGCATGAGTGCACAGGCGCAGCGCGGATCTCATGGCCTTTCCGCGGGGCCGATGCTCGATGGCGGAAAAACCAGTCTGCGATCGTCGTCCCTCAGCGTCGACATTCTCAAATATTCCGGAACGGTAGCCCGGTTGTCCCCGGTAAGTGATCCGAGCCTGGATTACACACCAGGCAGCCGGCTGAAGGAACGCTCTGCTGACACGTTCTATCACCTCGGCGATCTGGATATACGCTTTCGCCCGGCCGGATCATCCGGGTGGAGCGATATGTCGACTGCCTTTCGTCGCAAGCAGGCTACGGTTCTGGAATCTGACGGAGACCACTTTGCCGAAGATGTCACTTCTAGCTTTCCCGCTGCCACCCCATTGAAGCTAATCCGGACGTGGGCCGTTGAGAAAGGCGATCTCGTCCTTCGTTTCACGCTGACGAATATCGGGAGCACACCGCTCGAAATTGGCGGCACCGGAATTTCGATGGTGTTCAACAACATCATGAACGGGCTGACGCTGGACCAGGCTTACAAGAGCTGCTCTTTTTATGACCCCTACATCGGTGAGGATGCGGGGTATGTCCAGGTGGTACGCCTCAATGGGCTCGGTCCGGTGCTGCTGGTTGTGCCTGCCGCTCATACACCCTTCGAGGCGTGGAAGCCCATTCTCGATCATCGTGACCACACCACTGGCAAGGGATTGATCGGCAATGATCCGACTCCGCGAGGAACCACCTTCGAAGGTTCGTACGATTGGATGGTTCATTCCGGTGGCTTCGCGAGCACAGACTGGAAAGGCGTGGACGAATGGAATCCGGCAACCCTGCAAACTCTCGCGCCAGGAGAGAGTGCGACGTTCGGATTGCGCTTCCTTGTTGCGCCGGATATCCGCCACATCGAATCGACTCTCACTCAACACAGCCGTCCGGTTGCGGTTGGCATCCCGGGCTATGTGATTCCACGCGATATCGACGGACGCCTATTTCTCCGTTACAGTTTGCCGGTTCACACGATTGTTAGCGAGCCTTCAGATGCCGTGGCCATTCACGATGATGGACGCAACGCGGCCGGACTGCATTCCTATACGCTTCGCGGAAAGGCGTGGGGGCGGTTCCGCATCACCGTAACCTACAGCGACGGCACTGTCCAGAGTATCGGCTATCGCACGATAAAGCCTGAGACTGAAGCCATAGCAGACATGGGGCGTTTCCTGTTTGATCAGCAATGGTTCGAGCAGCCCAACGATCCGTTTCATCGCTCTCCCTCCGTCATCACCTACGACGACGAGGCGGCCAAGCAGGTCACTCAGGACTCGCGGGTGTGGATAGCCGGATTGAGCGATGAGGCGGGCGCTGGCTCTTGGCTCGCCGCAGCGATGAAGGAATACCTGGCGCCGGACGCAGCGGAGGTCGCGAAGCTGGAGAGCTTCGTCGACAACACATTGTGGGGCCATCTCCAGAACAGCAGCGGTGAACACAAGTACGGTGTCCACAAGAGCCTGTTTTTCTACCAACCGGAGCTCGTTCCTGGATTTACGTACGACGCAGCGTTGAACTGGAAGAGCTGGACAAGTTGGAATAAGAAACAGGCAGATGATGTTGGCCGCTCCTACGACTACCCTCACGTCGTCGCTGCTTACTGGTCGCTCTACCATATCGCCCGCAATACGAAGGGACTCGCGACGCGACACCCTTGGGCGTGGTACCTCAACCAGGCATATCAGACTTCGCTCGCCATGTGTTCCGAGGCGCCCTATTACGCCCGCTTCGGCCAGATGGAGGGCACGGTCTTTCTCCGCTTGCTTGACGATCTGAAAGCAGAGGGCTGGTCGGATCAGGCCGCCAGGCTCGAAACGGTTATGCGGAACCGTGCTGACCTTTGGAAGAGCGAACCCTATCCGTTCGGGAGTGAGATGACGTGGGACTCCACCGGCCAGGAGGAGGTCTACGGATGGTCACGATACTTCCACTATGACGATAAGGCTAACCTGACCCTGAATGCGATCCTCGCCTACGACCCCGCCATCCCAAGCTGGGGGTACAACGGCAGTGCGCGGCGGTACTGGGACTTCATCTATGGAGGCGACCCAAAATACTCACGCATCGAGCGTCAACTCCATCACTATGGCTCGGGGCTCAACGCCATTCCTCTACTGCAGGAATATCGCGATCATCCAGGCGATCTCTATCTCCTTCGTGTCGGCTATGGAGGCGTGATGGGGCCGCTCACCAATATTGACCAGAAGGGATTCGCTTCGGCCGCCTTTCACTCTTTTCCTGACATGATGAGATTTGACCCCTACAGCGGAGATTATGGTCCTAATTTCTTCGGCCATGCAGTTAACACCGGGACATATGTCACGCACGACGATGCGATGGGATGGATCTGCTTCGGAGGAAACCTCAGTGAACATAGCGGAACTGTCCACGTAACCGTTCTGGACCCCTCGCGCAAGCGCTTGTTCCTCGCTCCACTCGCGCTCTGGATCACGCTTGACGCAGGTCGCCTTGTTTCTGCCGATTTCGATTTCAAGAGGCGCACGGTAAGGCTGCATCTGGCAGCGGCAACGAAGTCGGTGCCAATAGCCCGCATCCGCCTGCACCGGACCAGTACAGCAAACACAGGCACCTGGATCATCCCATCGAAGCCTCAGGTAGACGCGGGCGCGAGTGTTATTCAGCTTGGACCAGGGGAGACAACCGTTTTCCTGCAGAAACTTGAAGAATAGCCGGGACAGAGGATCTCCAGCTCACTCTGAAAAAGGGTCGAACAGAGCCCTACGAGCAATTCGGCTTTTTGTCCGGAATCTTGCTGGACGTGCAGTCGCGAGCATCGTGCGGGTCGGCAGTCATCACGGAGCGATGGCCCGTCGTTGTCTCCCAATAGTCCATCCAGCGTTCGCGAATACCCTCGACATTCCTGAGCAGCTCCGGAGGCGGCTTGTGGCCGTGCTGCAGCACGATCACCATGCCCGTGTTGAAACGTTTTTGTGCATGGTCCACGTCAGGCTCACGCGGCCCCTCAGCAGCTATCACGTCGCTGATTGTAATTTTTGTGCGGTCGGCCTTATAGATCATATGGCCGTTGGCATCTGGTCCCTGGGGCTGCAGATTTCGCAGAAGAAAGAAATCGGGCACCTCAGCTGGCGCGATAAGCCCCATCAAATAGAGGTCCAGGTAAGACCATCCCGTTGCGGGCACGTAATAGTCGTCGTCGAGCTGAGTAAAGGTGCCGTCGAAGTTATCCTGCCAGACTCCACCGCCCATCGCCGAGGCCTCGGTGGGCCGCTGATACGGAAACGCGGCCGGAGCCTGCAGGCCAGTGGCCCAGTGTGTCGGCCCCAGCGGGATCAGTTCGCCATTGACCTTTGCCGAGACGAACGCGGACCAGCGGTGTCCCATCTCGTGCCCGATCTGCGACATCGCGTAATCGTAGGGAGGAATCTTGCCGTTGAACGTGCGCTCCTCCAGCTGGTGTGCGTAGGCCAGGATGTTGTGGCGATTGTGGTCAGTGATCCCGTCGGGAGGATACTCGTCCATCTGGTTGGCGCCCATGTATACCGGCTGCACGAACTGCCACTGAAAGCGGCCCTCGGTGCAGTAGCCGGCTAGGTTACGTTGCGTCGCGCCGATGCCTGTGACAGCTCCGCCATTCGGGCCGCCACCCAGCGGGCCGGTGCTGGGCGTTCCAGCTTCGGGGTTGTCGATGCGGAAGTCTGAGTAGTAAGCGATCATGTCGAACTTATCGCCGAGCGCTTTGATGACGGTGCAGGTGAGGTCGTTCGGGCGCGGAGACTCCGGATAGTAGAAGCTCTCATAGGCCACGGGGAATGGACCGTCCTGCTTCCTCACGGTTGCGAGATCTATTTCTGGGCCGCTCAGGCCATCGAGGCGAACCGCCTGTGCGGGCAGCTGCGACGCTTGCGTGGCGCCGGCAGCATCCTGTGCGCCGCCTGCAGATTCCGCGCTGGCAGAGACATAAAGCTGCGAACCCGCATGAACTCCCATCGGCAGTGTGCCTTTGAGGGTGATCGTGCTGCCTTCGACCGTCACATCCGGCACCAGTCCATTGCCGAACCCGATATAGCGCGCGCCCCGTCCAGCCGCGCCCGGGCGCTGACGGAACGCGCGCATGCGCTGCACGATCCAAACGGTAGCGCCAGGAGTGCGGTTAGCACAGGGTTGCGTTGGCTTGGTTGTGCTCAGACACAGACGGTAGACAGGTCCTGGGGCCGATGCGTCGTCTGGTGCGGGGATCGGCGCGGCGGCTTCGATCCTTGCCTCGAGATAGATGCCGTTGAGTGCACTAAGCTTGATGGATTTGATCTGCTCAGGCGACGAGCCTCGCGATTGTGAGGTCAGGGTAGCGAGCGGCTTCTCTTCCCCACCGCCCTGCAGCTTCGGGAAGACGCCGACGATACCATCGCGAGCTGAGACTTCGTCGTAGGTGAGGTCGATGATGCCGTCCGTGTGCAGCACGGCCTGAAAGCGGTTGACCGTCGGCGTCCAGGTCCAGTCTTGAATGCCGGCATAAGGTTCGGTGAGCGTCCAGGTCACGACGGCGCGATCATTGAGCTCTTTCAAATAACGCGTTCCCTGCATGCGTGGCTTAAAGAAGACACTGATCGCGGGTGTACCGTTAATGAAGGTGCTGCCCACGCGCTGCAGCAGCGCATATCGTTCTACTGCCAATCCACCCTCGCGATTGAATGGCACTCCGCCGCGTCCCTGTCCACTGGGCATCGGTGCGGCGCCGAATGTAATCGAGCCAGTTACGCCGACGGAGAGTTCATTCCACGTTTGGCCGGAGAACGGGAAGGTGATCTTGCTCAGCGTTGCGTGCGCGGCCTTGAGCTCTGTGCCGAAATCGTTGTCCCAGGCTTCGGGCAGGGTCTCTACGCGATAGCGTGAGCCATCCGGCGTGAAGCGGATGGTGCGATGCGAGAGGTCAAAAAGATGCGGCTTGCCAAGTGCATCCTCATTGAGCGTTAGGATGATTAGGTTACCCTGTGTGGTCACTGCACCAATCGACCTTCCGGGCGTGTTCCTGTCCATTTGGGCGGCAATCGGAATTGTTGCAGCCATTGCACCGAGCAGCGTCAGGCTACCAAGTAGTCCGGCCGTCGGATGCAATCGAGACACCTTCAAACAGTTTGCGAACATATGGCTTCCCGTCCTCTCGGTTCGTGGGTGCGCTAAGACTTGCGAACGTTGACGTAATACAGGTCTGTGGCTACATCGAAGTGGTCGCTGTCGAGCGTCGATTTCATCGTCTGCCAGCGCGTTGTCACGGGCATAATGGTCTGCCAGTGATCCTTGTCACCCACTTTTATAGGCATTGCAAAGGCGGCCTCATCGGCCTGCCAGCGGTAGGCAACGGTGTGCGCCTGAGGATCGAATTTCAGCTCCAGCGTTGGGATTGCGGCGTGGCGGAGGTATTGGTTGAAGATGGGTGTGAGATTGCGCCTGGTGTGCTGATTAAAGAAGGCGACCATGTCGGTCGTCATGATGGTCTGATATTTGAAGTGCTGATAGTAATCGTGCAGCAATGAGAACCACTCGTCATCGTTGTCGACGACGCTGCGCAACGTGTTGAGGAACAGGCCACCCTTTTTGTACTGATCGACAGGAGGTGTGCACACGGTGCCTTCCTGGCAGATCACCGGCTCAGTGTTCTTCACATTCTGCTTGCCGGTGTTGATGTACTTAATCGCGTCGCCCTTGCCCCACATGTACTCCACAAAAACTGACTCGCAGTAGTTCGCCCAGCCCTCATGAATCCACATGTCCGAGCGATCGCGCGCGGTAATGCTGTTACCGAACCACTCATGCGCGCTCTCGTGCACGATGATGAAATCGAACCATGTACCGATACCGGTTTTAGGCCGTCCGAGATAACCGTTCTCGAAGTGATTGCCGTAGGTGATTGCAGTCTGGTTCTCGACGCCGGAGTACATCGCCTCGACGAGCTTATAGCCATCCCGGTAGAACGGATACGCGCCGAAAGCGTGCTCATAGGCCTTCAGCATGTTCTTCACCTGGATGAACTGATGCTTCGCTTTGTCGAGGTCCTCTGGGAAGACAAAGTAATCCAGCGTAAGCGTTCCGCACTGATCGGAGTAGATATCGTCGAAGTGAACGTAGGTGCCGACGTTGAGCGAGACGTCGTAGTTATTGATCGGATAGCTGACGTGCCAGTCCCATCGCGTGTAGCCGTCGCCTAGTTCCGTCTTCTTCTGAAACCGACCGTTTGATACCTCAACAAGATTACTGGGCGCCTCCACGCTGATGTCCATGTTGTCCGGCTCGTCGCGCCACTGATCTTTGTTAGGCCACCAGACGCTCGCGCCCTCCTCTTCACATGCGGTGTTCACCAGAGGGCGTCCCATCGGGTCTTTACGAAAGACAAATCCTCCGAATCGACCCATCTCGACCGGATGACCCGAGTAGTAGAACTCGATAGTGACGACCTCGCCTTTCTTCAGCATCTTGGGGAAATCGACGTAGACGGTGCGGCCGGCCGCGCGCTCGAATTTGAGTGGCTGGGAACTTCCACCCGTTTCGTCGAGGATGATCTTGTCGATGTTGAACACGGGCACGAGGTCAAGCTGAATTCGCGTGCCGGGCTCGAGCATTTTGAAACGGATCACGTTCTTGCCGCTCAGCATCTGGTGGTCGGGGTCAACTCTCACGTCCAGGTGGTAATAGAGCAGGTCATTGTTTGCACGATACGGACCATATTCACCGCGCAGACGATCGGCTTCGCTGACAGTGGTTGCAGGATGAGCACTTATGGTCTGTGCACATGCTCTGAGAGCACCGGCGAAAAGGCACAACAGGAGTGCGTTCAGAATCTTCGCGCTCTGGCCGCGAGGTGGTCTCGTTTTAGAACCTCTCATCTTGTTGTTCTCCCATGGTGCCGTGTCTGAAGTCACTGGAGTGCTGGGTAAGGTCAAAACAGGCGGCAAGACTCAGAGTTCCAGAACACGAAGAAGTATACGTAAAAGTATTTTCGGAAGGCGCGAAATTAGAATCTTACAAAAAAGAAGACACTAAGACGCCGGACAGGCGCTCTCCCGCAACGGAGGTTAACCTTCCACAGGCCAGTTTCTCTCGGGCTTGGAGTCACTGCCTCGGATTCCGCCGCGGGGCTCCCGCGGGATACCGGCTTACAGTTCACAAAGTGGCGAACGTCCGCATACAGGCACAGGGTCTTGATCTTTGAAAAGGTCCCATCAAGGAAAGCTGCGCCCACGCGTCGTGGGATAGCCGCCGCTCGTCTTGAGCACTGGCTGTATGTGCCATTCTTCAGCCACTAAAAGATGTGAGCTGGCGGATGTCAGGCGCTTGGAATTGCTCTGGGACGGGACTTGCATAGGCAGCCCGGCTAGCGTGCAGTGAACTTCACTAGTACGACACCATGAGTCGGCACAGTCTCCGCAAGGCTCTCGCCCTTCATCGTGACGGGCTCATGCCTCCAGAGATCCCCTAGTTCCAGGCGTTTCCCCGCGAACTTCGCAGGCAGGCTTGCGCGCGAAAACGACATTTCCGCGGGGGCCTCCGTGCGATTGAAGAGACCGACCACAACCGAGCCATCCGAGAGGGGACGCATCAATACTTCCAGCCCGTGGTCGCTCGAGACTGAGACCACCGGCTTATAGTCGCGGTCCTGGTCGATCGCAATCACCTCAGTGTTCATGAGGATGCTTTTCGTCTCGTCAGTCATCGAGCGTAGGTCGTTGCCGGCGATCAGCGGCGCAGCCAGCAGCGACCATAGGCTCATATGTGTGCGGTACTCATCAGCCGTCATGCCGCCGTTCCCGATCTCCAGCATGTCGGGATCATTCCAGTGCCCGGGCTTGGCATAGGACGCAATCTTTAGCTGACTGAAACCAATGCGGTCCATCGACGGCCAAGCGTCACTTATATCCCCTGTCGTGCGCCACAGATTACCGCCGGCTTCTTCCCCCCAGCCCGTCCATGGCTCAGCGCGCCCATACTCGCATAGGCTATAGATGATCGGCCGATGGGTGGCCTGAAGAGCCTCGCCCATCTCCTGGTAGATGGCCTGCAGCGTGTGGGCGTCGTCCTTGTAGATTTCGAGATCGCTGCACAGGTCGTATTTCAAATAATCGATGCCCCACGCGGCAAAGGTCTTAGCGTCCTGCACCACGTGGCCATAGCTGCCCTCGTATCCCGCGCAAGTCTTGGGGCCCGGTGAGGAGTAAATCCCGATCTTCAGCCCTTTGGAGTGGACATAATCGGCCAGGGCCTTCATGTCCGGAAATTTCTTGTTGGGCAGCAGGTTTCCGTTTGCATCACGGCCCAATTCCCAGGTGTCATCGATATTGATATAGACGTAGCCCGCGTCGCGCATGCCGCTGGAGACCATTGCATCCGCCATGCCGCGCACGGCGGCGTCATCCACACGGCCGGCAAATTTGTTCCAGCTGTTCCAGCCCATCGGCGGGGTCTTCGCCAGTCCGTTATCGGGCAGGTCTTTCAGTGCGGGCAGTGGCAAAGCTGCAGGCGGTTCTGTCGCCTCCTTGGTCACCTTCTCGGCCACGGAGTGGATCTCGCCCATACGGCCGTGTGTGGTCAGCATGAGCTTGCCGTCTTCGAGCGTGCCGTCGAAGGTGAGCACGGGCATCTGACGGCGAGGCCGCTCACCCGGCGCTGGCGCGGGCGGAGCAGGCGGCACGGTGACGAAGTGTAAGGCGTTGTCCTTAAAGGTGCCGCTAATGGAAATGCCATTCGGACGGCGGATGAGCTCTCCGGTGATCGCATCTCCGTTCTGCTCGATATAAAAGTACGTGTGGCGGAACGTTCCGTCGTTCCCATTCGGTGTGCGCACGTCCCAGTAACCGGTCAGGTCCTGGGCGTGAATAGCAGAACCCAAACCGAACAGCGCAAAAATGATGACGGCGAGGAACCAACGGTCAGACGAGAATAGACGACGATTCACACAACCTCCAGCGGCGATAGGGGGATGAGGGTGCGGTTAAGACAAATGCGGTTTGAGGGACAAGTCCCTTTCCGCAATCGACGACATCACGAAGCGAACCGTTTTCGTACATATCAGAACGGAAATGGCCACGAAACTTGAATTCCCTCCGCGGCCCCGAAGAGGTCGCCCTGGCTGACGGATCGTTACGGCGCTCCGCTTACCAGCTCCCGCGCTCGCCGAAGATATCGATAACATGGCCGAGGCGTTTTGCCCCATTCAGCCAATTCTGTTTTAGCGCAACGTCAATCGCGTCAGCATCTCCGGTTTCGACAGCATGGATGATCTCCTTATGCTCTTCCACTGAGATGTGAAGGTCCTGGATGATCGAACTCGCGTAGAGCCGCCAGTACCGCTCGGTCTGGGGCTCAACACCGCCATGCAGTGCGGTGAGCCGCGGTCCGGCACCATATCTCACCATGAGGCGGTGAAAATCGCGATCGATCTCGAAGATTTCACCTGGATGGCAGCTCTGTCCGCTGGCGATCGCATCCAGCCGGCCGTTGAGCCCCCGGAGCTGGCCCACGATCTGTTTGCGTTGAGCCACCGGGAGTTGCGCGACACCACGGCCAGCAATCCCCTCCAGGCTGCCGATGATCAAATACAGTTCGTTGGCATCCTCTTTGGTGAGTGGCGCGACGATCATTCGCGACTTGCTGACGTTTCGGTGTTCGAGCACATACCCTTCGCGCTGTAGCCATTGAATGGCGCCGCGCACCGGTGTGCGGCTCATGTTCAGCCGCTCGGCGAGGTCAGCTTCCAATATCCACGTGCCGGGAGAGAGCCGGCCGTGCACGATCAGCTCGCGAATCTCCCGGAACGCAGTAATGAGGCTGGTTCCGTGTTCAGGCTTCTTTCGGGAAATTTTGGAGGAGGTTGTTTTTTTCTTGGTTGCCATGCCCAAGTTGGAATTATCGCACGAATGAAACGCAAAACTGTATACAAGAAACGTGAAGAATCATGTACTGACTCACCAGCGTACAGTCAGTACACCTGTATTTGAGCGATTCAGGACGATACCGCGAGACTGGCACTGCCCGCCTGCTTACCGCCGCGGCCCCGCAAAAACCAGTACACCGGTACTCCACTGAGCACAATTAAGAGACCCGGCCAGGTCGTTGAGGCACGATAGCAGAAGAGCACGACCACCACGATTGTAGCGCCCACGATGTACAGCGCCGGCAGCCACGGATACCCCCAGCAGCGGTATGGTCGCACGGCATTGGGCCGCGTATGACGCAGGCGGAAGATCGCCGAGACCGTGAGAATGTAAAAGATGAGCGCCGCCGAGATCACATAATCAAGCAGATTGCTGTACAGGTTTCCATAGGTTCCGGTCGCCGCATCGTGAGTGCGCGGCAGGACCAACAGCAGCGCCCACGCGCATTGCATCAGCAGGGCCGAGGAAGGCACACCCTCTTTATTGAGCCTTCCAGCCCGACGGAAGAAGAGCCCGTCCTGCGCGATCGCATAGCAGGCGCGTCCACCTGCAAGCGTGATGCCGTTCACCGTCCCGAAGGTAGAGACCATGATGAGCAGCGCCATTGCGATCTTGCCCAGGCCTGGCAGCACGGTGCTGACCACCAGCGTCGCTACACGGTCCGACGGCGCGGTCTGAATCCCATGCACTGGCAGCACCGCAAGGTAGCAGAGATTGCAGAGCAGATAGAGCACGATCACCAATGACGTGCCCAGCGCCAGCGCCAGCGGTAGATTGCGTTCTGGCCGACGTACTTCGCCCGCGACAAACGTGACGTCGTGCCAGCTATCGGCGGAGAAGAGTGACCCCGTTTGAGACACGCATAGCGCCACAAGCATGCCGAACCAGGTCATCACACTGGTGTGACCGATCTGCACCGTAGCATGCGGCGTCCATGCATGGGCAAAGTTCGCATGGAATACGGCTGGCAGGCGGAAGTAGGCATAAGCGCCCAACCCAAGCAACAGCACCATACCCAGCAGCTTGGCTACGGTGAAGACGTTTTGTATCAGCTTCCCCCACCTCACGCCATAGCAGTTCAACACCGCAATGAGCACAATAATGATGAGTGCAAGTGCCTGCGCGGTTGAGAGTGAAATCGCATAACCCTGCACGATGTTGATCGGCGCAACAAGATAATTCGACTCGTTGATGCGTGGGATCACGACACCCGTGAATCGTGCAAACGCGATGGCCACAGCAGCAATGGTTCCCGTCTGGATCACCGTCAGCAGCGTCCATCCGTACAGAAACCCTATGAGCGGCGAAAAAGCTTCCCGGAGATAGACGTACATGCCGCCCGCCTGCGGCATCATCGCCGCTAATTCTCCATAGCTGAGCGCGGCGGCAACCGTGAGCACGCCGGCGATAATCCACGCGACGAGCAGCCAGCCCGCCGAGCCCACCTGCCGCGAAATCTCCGCACTCACAATGAAGATGCCGGAACCCACCATGATTCCGGAGACAATCATCACGGAGTCAAACAGCCCCAGTGCCTTGCGGAACTCTCCTGTCTCGGCGGGCCTTTGTTCCGGCTGCACGAATTCCACCTCTGCGTTCAATCTGCTGGCCCTCCTGGCCCGTCTCTTTCACGCTAGCTTTGCCACCACTTCGAAGTGACGAGTACCGCCCGGCACAATCAGCGCTGTATCCCCGTGGGTTCCACCCAGCCTGCCTGCCTTGCCGTTCACTGTAACCCTCGCCACGTTTTCCCCTCTCGGTGCACGGAAGCTGACATGCAGTTCCTGCGGCAGCTTGCCTGTTGGCGGCAAGGTAACCGTCGCAACGAGTTCCTCACCACGATTTTCCAATTTGTAGCTCACACGACCGTAGCGTGTCGGCGCCTGCTGAATCGCAATGGGCTTGCCTGTTGCCACCCAATCGCGCGGGATGGCTCGCCCGAAGTACAGCCGGTCGCTATCGTTGTCCTCGAACACCAGCATCCAGCGCACGAGCAGCGGAATCGTCTGCTGTGCCGGAATACAGAAGATCGCTCCGCCACCACTGATGCCTGAAACCTCACCCGCGGTCCAGCTGCCGCGCGTATGGTCGTGATAACGATGCGCGTACATGAACAGGATGTATTCCTCGATGCGATCCAGCCGCAGCAGCATCTGCGCATAACCATACGAGATGAACCCGAGAATCGCGCGGCCATTCGGATTCGGACGGCCTACATTGGCCACCACACCCAGGGTTGTTGCGCCATAGGCGCGCATGGTGTCAATCACTGCATTCGCCGTTGTCTCGGGCAGCACATTGGCCTGCAGCATCTCGGTGTAGCAGCGGTGCGGCCACTGCTGTTCGCTCGGCCTTTCCTTCTCGAGCGCCTCGCGAAACGTATACTGCGACCCCGGCAGTAACGGTGCATACGGCGGCTTCATCTCGGTCCGAGTGTTTGCCTCAATGCTCTTCAGAACCGCACCTTGCAAACGGTCGGCGCGATGTTCCCAGTCTGCCGCCTTCGCCGCTCCGCCTGGCAGGTTCAACTTTCGCCACATTGCGGCAATTTCTCGCCAACCGCGCACCGCAAACGCGCTATTCGCGTAATACGGCTTCCACCAAACCGAAGGGTCGGGCGCCAGGCACGAGTCCGACTCGCACCAGCCGTGAATAAGCCCGTGCCCACGATCGCTCGCCGGCAGCGCCAGCCCCTCGTCCTCGAGCTCCGCAAGCATTGTGGCAATCGCCTCGATCTTGTCGCGATGCTTGATCAGCAGTGCGCGGTCGCCAGTCAGGCCGTAGTAGTGGGCCACAAGAAAGAGGGTGAGGCCATACTGTGCGGTCTCCGGGCCGCGCATATTGATCATGCCCTTGTCGTCTGTAAAGTCCGTGAAGTATCCATCGAAGACCTCGCGCGCGACATCCAGCCGGCCGCACTCCAGGTTCGCGTACAGAGACATCGTGAAGATGTCCTGGAAGCCGTCGTACTCCGGCCCATAGTAGTCACGGTCCACCGCGCCGTACTTCGGATACGTCCCGCCCGGACGCACCATCAGCTCTTTCACAAACGCATAACGCGCCATGTTCGTCCAGCTTGGATCAGGCAGCGTCAGAACCGTCATGTCCTTTAGCTCACGCTCCCAGTACGCCGCAAATACCAGCAGCGAGCGGAAGAACTCCTCTGGTTTCGGTTCCTCCCGCCGCCGAGTGTATGCTGGATAGCTGTGGCCATACTCGACCTTCAGAATCTTGCCATCCTGCACATGCGTCGTGCGGTGCCACGTCTGAACGATAAAGCGGTCCTTCGCCAGCACATCGCCAAACACCACAATCTCGTAGTAAGAATCCCCATCCCCCGGAAGCACCTTCCGCACCGCAGGCATCCATCCGCCGATCAAGCCCTCAAACCGGCGGTTCGCTCGTTCCTGCGTAAGCTCCCTGAAGTACTGCACAGGGTGATAGGTGCGCGTGTTGCCGCTGGGATACACCGGCATCGTGTCGTTGCACTCGCGTGTGCCGACAAACGTCTCCCAGCTCGGCCGGTAATTGCGGTTCGGCGTGGTTGGATGAAACGAGTGCATCGGCGGCGCAGCGCTCCGCACGTCGTTCTCGTTCGGATCGCCGTGCGCCAGCAGCTTATCGGCAAGCAGGTCCGGCCCGGCCATACCGATGTCCTTGATGTCCAGACCAAGATGCTGCGGCCCATCAGACGCGAAGCTCGCTTCCGCACTCTTTGTAAGCACCCGGGCCCGGCCACCCGATGACACAAATGTGATCACGCCATCCCGCGTGCGCAGATCCTCGTAAACCTTCCAGTTCTCACCGCCATGTGCGAACGTGCACACGAGAGTGTGCCCTCCCACATCAGCCGCACCCGCCGCGACGGTCCCAAGTGATGTGCTGACAGCCGGTGTGTGCGTCGCCTTTTGCGCAGCGGCGCTCAGCGTCTTGGCAGCCGCCGCGCTGGCCGCAACAGTCTGCAGAAATCTGCGTCGATCCATGAAGAACGTCCCCTTTGTTTGGCAGCGTCAGAGAGACACGAATCAGTAACCGGTGCTGAAATCGCCGAGGAGTATCACCGGCTTGGCAACCTTTCATACACGTCCACGACATTGTATACAAATCAGTATTTGCATATATTGTCCTCAGCTGACCGGGCACTACTTCCCTGGCCCAAGGAGCTTCCTCATGCCTGCAAGCAGTCATTCGATCTCCAGAAGAAAACTGATCAAAGCGGCTGGGGCTGGAACCGCCGGAATTCTGCTCAATGTGCATACAGGCTCTGCAGACACGAATGAATTCCATGCTGAAACCTCACAGCAGCAACGCGCTGCGAGATCAACCATAAGTACCGGCGATCCTGGGACAGAGCTGACGCTGATCGCCGTGACGTCCGGGATACTGCGCATCACCGTCGCGGCAGTAGACGAGGCGATCGACAGCTATTACGACGACGGCAGCCTCGTTGCGCGCACCTATCCCCCCGCTCTACACCGCCAACGAGCCGATCAGCCCTCCCAGCTTGAAGAGATCGTTTGGGGAGAGCACACCCTCCGAATTGAAACCACTCCACTGCGCGTGAGCATCGCTCATCCGCAGCGCGGCAGCATTCAGGAGCTGACCTTCCATCCTGAAAAGAGTCAGGTGCTCTTCCAATATGGAGGCGCACCGGTCTACGGTCTCGGTCCGGGTACTCACCCACTTGATCGACGCGGCACCAGGGACATCATGCGCAACGGCTCCGGCGACAATCTCCGGGTCTTTGGGGCGCGCAATCCCATCCCCTGGCTCATGGGCAGCGGATGGGGGCTCTTTTTCCATCTGCCCACAGGCCAGTTTGACCTTACCGGAGATGAAGGTATCTGGCATCCCAGCGAGGTTGCCCGTGCGCAGGACATCTTCCTCATCGTGGGCGAAACGCCCGCGGAGCTGCTGCGACAATATGCAGAGCTCACCGGGTATCCGCACCTCCCCGCGCGCTGGACGCTCGGTTTTCAGCAGTCGCACCGCACTCTGGATAGCCGCGAGCAAATCCTCGACGAAGCCGCAACATTCCGCCAAAAGAAGCTGCCCTGTGACGCCCTGATCTATCTGGGAACAGGATTCTGCCCGTCAGGCTGGAACACCGGCCACGGTTCGTTCGTCTTCAACCGCGCAGTTTTTCCCGACCCGCAACAGGTCCTGAACAAGTTCCACGAACAGCACTTCAAGATGATTCTCCACGTCGTTAATCCACCCGAAACACTGCACGGCTCCGTGCACGACACCGGCCTTGCGGCGGCGGTCCGCGGAGATGCCGCCAATTACTGGAAGCAACACGAGCCCTTCGTCGACATCGGGATCGACGGCTGGTGGCCTGACGAAGGAGATGTGCTCCCAACCTACTCGCGCCTGACACGCAATCGCATGTACTGGGAGGGAGGACGCAAGACGCGGCCCGACCGGCGGCCCTTCGCGCTGCATCGCAACTGTTACGCCGGCATCCAGCGCTCGGGATGGCTTTGGTCGGGAGATACCTCCTCCACCTGGAAGACGCTCGAGACGCAGATCATGGAGGGCATCAACGCTGGGCTGAACGGCGTCCCCTACTGGGGCACGGATATCGGCGGCTTTGTGCCTACGCCCGAGTTCACTGCAGAGCTCTTCGTGCGATGGTTCCAGTTCGGCGCATTCTGTCCTTCCTTTCGCTGCCACGGTCGCACCTGGCAACTGCGCCGCCCGTGGGGCTGGAACACCGGCAGCTATGGCCCATCGGAGATGGGACCGAATGCAGCATCGTTTCTTCCAAGGGCACAGGACCTCCATAACGCTGCCGTCGAACCCATCTGCCGCAAGTTTCTGGAGACCCGCTATCGCCTGCTTCCGTATCTCTACTCCGCGGCATACGAAACGCACACCACAGGGCTTCCAATCATCCGCAGTCTTGGCCTCACATTTCCTGCGGACGAGAAAGCCTGGGCAACGGTCGACGCATATCTTTTCGGGCCAGGCCTGCTCGCCGCACCTGTCTTCGAGAGCGGCGCAACCGCCCGATCGTTGACACTGCCGCAGGGCACATGGTGGAACTTCTGGACCGCGCAGCCGGTCCAGGGCGGTCGCAATGTTACGGTCGAAGCCCCTCTTGATTCCATGCCTTTGCTCGTGCGCGCCGGAGCGATCGTGCCCACAGGTCCCGTGAAGCAGTACGCCGACGAGCCCACGAGCGAGCCGATACTATTGACCGTTTACCCCGGGGCAGACGGCGCCTTCACGTTCTACGACGATGATGGAATCACCTTCGCTTATGAGCGTGGCGATTTCGAGGAGATCAGTATGCACTGGGACGACGCTTCAAAGACGCTCACATTACGCCGCAGCAAAGGTTCGCGCACACGCCCGCGAGCCTTCCGCGCAAAGCTCGCAGGAGGCGATGAAAAGAGCCTCACGCTGGCCGCTGCCGGTGTTTCCCTGAAGCTCTCCTGATCCCCCGTCGTCCCCACTCTCAAAACGATGAAGAGCTGGACGTTGTTGTAGCCTGGCCGCCCGGGGGGCCATTCAACGGCTTCTGCGTGAACAGCGTCACACCGAAGACAGGCCCGGCCGTCGACCGGCCATGGGGCACAAACTTCACGCGAATACTCGTCTTGCCTTTAGTAAGCGCCTCGGGAACCGGATACTCGACCTCAAAGAACTTGCCTGGCTTGTTGCTCTTCAACTGCTGCGAGGCCAGCAGCACGTCATCCACAAGAATATCGAAGGTGTTTCCGCGCTCGTCGCCCCAGTAGGTTGCCATCAGCACCAGCGGTCCCGGTTTAGTCTTCATCGTGAACTCGAAGTAGCCGCCCGCACGTGCATCGCGGCCCTGGCGGCCGCGGTAAACCACCGGATAGGACGTCTGCGAGACCAGGTTGTGGTCCCGCTCCGGCTGCATCTCGCCAAGGTGCATCACGTCTACTGATCGAGCAGCGATGTCTTTCAGGTGCTCCTGTTCGGCGAGGAATGCAGCCTGCTCTACTTTCCACTGTTGCTCACTAAACCGTTTGAAGTAGACAGCACTGCGCCGCTCGTATTGGCTGTAGAAGGGCACGAACGTGAGATCAGCCGGCTGAATCACACCCTGCGTTTCGTAGGACACTCGTTCCGTTTGCGTCCCGGGCCTGAAGCCGCCCAGGAGATTCTCGCCGACCATCGCCGGATCAGGACTGTCCCATTTCTGCGAAGTCGGCCCAAGATCAGCGGCCATCACCATGGGGCCGCGCAGGACTGCTACCGTGCCCTCATCTCCCGGAGTCGCCTCAAGGCGAAGCTCAAGCGGCAGCGTGATCGCCACCGTGTCTCCCTGCTTCCACTTCCTGTCAACGATCGCGTAGCCCTTGCTGATCGTTGGACTGACATGCTTGCCGTTCACCGCAATGGTCGCGTTGCCTTTGGCCCAGGCCGGGACCCGCAGTGCAATGGCGAACCGCCCGGGCTTATGGAGACTGGTTAGCGTAAGGCGCGAATCAGGCTGCATCGGATACTTCGTCTCGAGCGTCAGCTTCGCATCGCGTGCAGCCCAGGTGACCTCCGCAGGGATATAGAGATTGACCAGCAGCGTGCCGTCCCCTTCCCAGAAGATCGAGTCACCATGCTTCGAATGGCTCTCCATGCCAGTTCCCACGCAGCACCAGAACGCATCACGGTTCGGGGTTGAATACCCCCGGCGTGAGCCGGTCATAAGAGGCGTCATATACGTAAAACCGCCCGTCGCTGGATTCTGTGCAGCCATCACGTGGTTCAGGTGCGCGCGCTCGTAATAATCAAAATACGAGGCGTCCGGAGCCCAGCTGTACAGGTGCCGCGTCAGCTTCAGCATGTTGTACGTATTGCAGTGTTCACACGTCTGCTCAGTAATGTGCGCGGAAATGGTGTCCGGCGCCGAGAAGTACTCCCGGTCCGCGTTGCCGCCAATGACATAGCTGTGATGCTCAGTCACCGCCGTCCAGAAAAAGCTGGCGCCCTCTCCCGGCGCTGGTTTCCCGCTCAGCTCATGAATGCGCGCAAGCCCAACCAGCTTCGGCACCTGCGTATTCGCATGCAGGTTCGCCAACCTGTCCTGACCGGCTTCCAACGGGTCAAGAACTCGGTGGTCGTAGATGTGCTGCGAAATCTCAAGCCAGCGTTTGTCTCCCGACTGCGCAGACAACTCCGCAAAGCTCTCATTCAATCCGCCATATTCCGTGTGGAGCATCTGCTCCATCTGGTCATCACTAAGCGCAGCGAATACCTTCTGGAAATAACCCGCGAGTCCCAGGTTGACCTGTAGAGCCTGCGGATTTGCCCACGCCGAATGCACGTCGAGCAAACCTGCCATGACTTTATGTACGGTGTAGAGCGGCGACCACGAGCCATTGAGGTCGAAGCCGCTCGAGTGGATCTCACCGCGCATCACCTCAGGGAAGATCGACTCGCCATCAACTATCGTGCCGTCTTTAAGTTTTCGTCCAAGCGCGCCGACATACCCTGTGCCACGTGCCGCCTGCGCGCGCGCCAGTTCGCTGACCACGTAATCAGCTCGTTCCTTGCAGGCCGTGTCTCCGGTCTGCTCATACATATGCGACAGAGCCGAAAGGTAATGCCCGGTGGTATGCCCGGCGAGCGTATCGCTCTCCCATCCGCCGTAGATCTCTCCTTTCGGCGGCAGCCCTGCATATTTCATGAAATTGTGCAGCAGCCGATCGGCACTCAGGCCCAACAGAAACCCGCGATTCACCTCGACAGCCGTCGCAAAATCAGAGGGCAGCAGCCGTACCGCCGACAATGGCAGCGGCTTCACCGACGAAGGCACCACTCCTTTCGCAGCCGCACGTGCCATGGCCGGCGATGCTCCTGCCGCAGCCAGCACAGCCGCGCCTCTCACAAACTGACGGCGATTCATCTTCACGTGAGATCCTCTGCTCATGCAGGCGCTCTGCGCGCTCTATTCGTTTGACGGCTTAGCACAGGCAAAAGCCGATGCGGTAATGGTTGTCACCGCATCGGCTTCGGTCCAGTTTCGTACGTCGCGATTCAGACCCGTTAGAAGGCGATATTGGCGCGAAGCTCAATATTTCGCACTCCTCCGGTGCTTGAGCCGCTTGGTTGATAGGGCGTAAAGGGCGTGGACGTTGTTCCAAATGAAGTGCTCTGGATATTCGTGTTCAGGCGTGTCCACGAAGGATGGTTGGTCGCATTCAGGAACACACCCTGGAGCTTCAGACGGACGCGGTCGCTGTAGATTGGAACCAACTTCGTCAGAGCCAGATCCGTCACGAAGTTGGTCGGATCGTGCAACCAGACCAATTGTCCGATCTTTCCAGGTGTGTACTCCGGTGTGATGTAGGCCGGGTTCGCGGATCCATTCGCCTGGAGGTACTTGGGATCGAGCATTTCAAAATACCCCTTCCCGGCCACGAGGCGCGCATGCATCGAGTGTTGAAGCTGTGCTGCCGTCACGTTGTTCAATTCGATTCCGCTGTTGCCACCGCCGTTGAAGGTTGCCGTTCCACCGTTCAACAGGTACGGCTCGCCGCTCTGACACGTCACGATAGAACCAATCGTCCACCCGCCGACCACGTCATTTTCGATGGCGTTATGGTTGAGGAACCGGCGGCCACGACCGAAGGGCAAGTCATAGGTACCGCTGGCATGGAACACGTGCCGAACGTCGAAGGCACTTGGAAAGTAATTCAGATCTTCGTTACGAAGCGTGATAAAACCACCGGCGCTGTTGTTCCGGCCGCCGTAATATCCGGGAGCAGTGCTGCCTTGGACCGTGGTGCCCAATCCCTTGGAGAACGTGTAGTTGACGTCAAACTGCATGCCATGCGTCGGATTCTGACGGAAGTCGACCTGCAGAGCGTTGTAGTTTGAGAATCCATAGTTCCCCATCTCCAGGATTCCCGCACCGGCGGCATACGGATTTGCCTGCCAGAAGTTGATCGGATAGGTTCCGCTTCCGGCGAATCCGTTCGCGGCGCATGGGTCGAAGTGGCCCCCGATCAGCGAGCAAAGATACGTTGGGTCACTAGACAGAGAACGGGCCATTGCGCCGGCCTGCCCTGTCTTCAAATCGGTGATGAAACCGGAATTCTTATAGGCGCTGGCGCCCGCGACCTTGAAGGCCTGATCCAGGATGGGCGTTGGATTCGGTCCCTTAATGCTCCCTGTTGCCGCCACATTCGCCTGCGCTGCCTTGAACTCGTTCAAGAAGCCGTTCTCAAAGATGTTTACCTCGTTGTAGTTCTTCACCAACCACTGATCTTTGGAGACATTGCCGACATACCGTACTTCGATCACGTTGTTCGTGGTCAACTGGCGCTGGATACCGAACTCCCAGGACTCCACATACGGTTGTTTGATATGCGGATCGAACGTGGCCATATCCGTGCCGCTCAAGGCCAGATACGACTCCGGGATAATCGGGTTGAACGGATTCGGCGAGGTGGATAGGGTTGGCGGTACGGGACCTCCCAGGACAAAAGATCCCGCGTTGTAAAAACCGGCGCCGGGTGTAACACCTGGCGTTGGGGCTACCGGGTTGGCGACGAAGTACGTGTTGAAGTTGGATCCATTGTTCGATCCGAAGTTCCAGAAGTTCTGCGCGCCTTCCGTGTAATTCTTGAACGTGAAGCTGCCGCGGATGACGCTCTTGCCATCGCCAAAAAGCTTCCCGATTACATTACTGTCTGAGTCGCGAGGGTTCCACGCGAACCCGACGGTCGGTTCGGGATGGATGTACGTTGGCGCGTAGGATTGGGCCGAAGGCGCCTCAATCGCGTTGTAGTTTCCGGTCAGCGTACCGGGCTTGAAGAGGTTCCCCTCACCCGAAGGTCCCCAGAGGTCGCTGATGCTCGGGTGGGTATAGAACCCGGTCTCGTCGGTCGAGGCACCGGTGAAGTCCCACCGCAGTCCGGCATTCAACGTCAGAGTAGGAGTTGCCTTCCAGGAGTCCTGCGCGAACAGCGCAACCTGGGTTAGCCGCTCATGCAGGTTGAACGAGATTCCAGGCTGGAATTGCTTGGTCTTGTTATTAACGAATTGCCCGAGGCTGTAAAACGTCACACGCCCGTTGAGCAGCGAGTACAGAGCCTCCACATCACTCAATGCCGAGGTCGGACCGTTGGCCACCGATGCGTCCAATGCCCCCTGGACAGGATCTCCGTCGGCGATGCCGTCGACGCCGATGTACGGAACGAACTGATTGTTGTAATAGTGATCGATCTCGGTGGAACCTTCTACACCAAACGATATCGTGTGCTTTCCGTGCGACCAGGTAGTGTCATCCTTGATGCTTGCCACGGGATAAAGCGAGCCACCGTGAAGCTGTAGGAAGCCGTTGATGCCGGTGTTGAAATTGAACCCGGGGTCATCAGCAATCAGATCGCCAACCGTTACCATTTCCGGTGTCGGTGTTCCAATACCCTGCGAGCTGTAAGTGTTCGCGGTATAGAGATAACCCACACGGAATGCGTTGACGATGTTCGGCCGCAGCGACCAGTCAAAACCCGCGACAACTTGATAGTTTCTGGTCTTTGAGCTCGTAGCGTCGGCTGCGAAGTCCGGTCCCGGATAAGGTGGATTCCCGTTGCCGTTGTTGTAGTTGAACGTGCCGACCACGGTGCCTGTCAGGCGGAAGTTCGGCGTAACGTTGTAGTCCATGCGAAGGGTTGGGAAGCGCTCGATCTGCGACCCATGATGCGAGAAGTTGATGACCTCGTGGTTGGGATCCCCCGCGGGAGTGATGGTCACGCCGGGCATTGCGATCGCTTTGGTGACGTTCGCAATATCGGCGGCAATAATCGGGTTGATCGTGCTTGTACACGTGGAACATCCTGCGCTGGCGCCGGCCTGCAGCACGTTCGCTGTCGCGGTCTGAGTTCCAGTTACGCATGTCGCGCCGGCGCCCGTCTTACAGGGATAGTAGGTATAAATGCCCGAGAGCGCGAGCGGTGTAGGCACCGTGGTCGTGACCAGATTTTGAAAGGGACGACGATAGTTGCCCAGACTGGCGAAGAAGAAGAGTCGATCCTTAAGCACCGGTCCGCCAACACTCGCTCCGAAGTCATTGATGATCAGCAGCCCACGTGGCTGGTGGGCAAAGTTGCGAGCCCAGGTATTGGCGTTCAGCGCCTCACTGCGATAGTCCTCGAACAGCTCGCCATGAAACTGATTCGTGCCGCGCCGAGTAAGGAAGCCGATGTCCATGGCCGCGGTGCCGCCCTTGGAGGCATCCAACTCGCCGGTCTGAGCTGTCATCTCCTGGGTCGATTCAAGCCGTTGCACCGTTACTGTCCGGTCTGTATCGAAACCCCCGCTCTTGTTGCGGTTGGTCATCGTCGAAAAGCCGTTGGCACTGGTATTCACCGCGCCTCCAGGCATGTTGTTGATGTTGTCATCCACGGCACCGGGAACAAGAAACGCCAGCGAAGATACATCGCGCGCACCGGTCGGCAGGTCCTGAACCTGCTTCATATCGAGGTTCGTGGACAACGTGTTCGACGTCGTGTCCAAAATAGGACTGCGGTCGGAAGTCACCGTGACCGTCTCGGTCGTGGACCCCACCTTCAGCGCAGCCGTGAGGTTCGTCACCTGGTTCGTCGTAATCGTCACCTTCGCGAACTGGCTGGAGGCAAATCCTTCTTTGCTCACCGTCAACGAATAGGTGGCCGGATTCAAGAACGGGATGACGATCGTGCCATCGTTCTTAGTCGTCGCATCATGTACGTCGTTCGTCTCCAGGTCCTTCAGAACGAGCTTCGCTCCCGGAATGAGCGCGCCGGCTGAGTCCGTCACCGTGACGTTCAGAGAACCCGTCGACAGGTCTTGTGCACCCGATCGCACGCCAACAGAAACCTGTGCCAGGAGAATAGTTGCGATCCAGACAACGGCCGTTCGCCGCCCGGAGCTCAGCGACCTCCCGCGATCAAACTCATTACGTGCCCGAAAGCCCCGAGGTATAACCAAAACTGCGATCAGGGAACTTCCTAAAGACGCCAATCGAGATGCCGTAAATCTCATACTTCGCCTCCTGAAAAAGGAACATCAGAATTCGCGTGAGCCCTTCAAGCATTCGCCGCGCTGGCTCACATCTCCGCTGAAAACTGTCCAGCTCTAGTCTTGGGTCTTATTTTGTATTCAACTGCGTATCCAATGTCAACGGCAGTTTTGCAGAAATTTATTGTTTCAAGGCCGATAATTTACCCGGCCGGCTTCGCTTCGAACCGAAAGAGGTGGCCCTGGTCGGCGTGACAGCTATCCGTTTGAGTGCCTGGAAGGCCGTTTCGGAGGCTTAAACTGCTTCCGTCGGACTAAACGCCGCAATGGACAAGCAAACCTGCGATGTGTACATTGACGTATACCAAATGCGATGCGGCGCACCGCCCGCGACGTGCCAATCCAGGCGGCCGGCGTTAGCATGATTTCCGACGCCCCGTGAGCCGGCGGCGACAATTCTCGGACAGCGGAATGGCTCCGCTGGTTTGGCTCACGACATCTGCTGCTATCAAAGGAATCAACAATGAAGCGTGTCCGTTCGTCTTCTCGGCAGCTCCCCAGTTCCGCTTCTACTTCAGAGTCGGCAGCCGCTGCGGCTCTCATGAACCGGAGATACTTCCTCGGCGGAGCCGCGGGTGCAGCTCTCGTAGCAGCCATGGATCGCTCGCCGGCGCTGGCTTCCGTCACAGCAGAAACCATCTCCGTCAATCTCGCCAAGGTCGCCGCTCCCTCCGCATCCAATGCGTCCGGTGATGCCAGGCTCGCTGCCCTGAACGACGGTTTTGATCCTTCCAGCTCCCACGATCACACCCACCCCGTCTTCGGCACCTGGCCCCATGTAGAACCGCAATGGGTGCAGTACGACTGGACGAAACCTGTCACGACCAATCGTGTAGAGGTCTACTGGTGGGTCGACGGCCAGGGCGTCGGCGCTCCGTCGTCCTATAAGGTGACCTATTGGAGCGGCTCAGGCTTCGTTCCCGTCACGAACGCCAAAGGTCTCGGCGTCGACGCGAACACCTTCAACAGCACGACCTTTGACCCCGTCAAGACCGACAAGCTGCGCCTTGAAATCGTCTCTGACGGCACCCATTCCCCCGGCATCCTCGAGTGGAAGGTCTATAGCAGCGGCCCCGTTCCGCTCTTCCCTCCCCTCGTTGACGCAGGCGTTGACCGCTCTGTCGTGCTCGGAGCCAAAACCTATCTCTCCGGATCTGCGGACTGGCTGGCGCCCTCCTCTCCACGACGTGTCCGCTGGAGCAAGCTCTCCGGTCCCGGTCACGTAAGCTTCGCGGACCCGGTGGCTACGGACACCACCGCCACCTTCTCTGTTCCAGGCGAGTATGTCCTCGAGCTCACCGCTCTCGGCAAGCCCGACAACAGCGTTTCAAAGCTTGTCGTGCATGCGGAAAAAGCCCCGCCCAAGGACCGCCTCGACGTCGTCTACACCACTCCTGTCTATGCCATCGACAACCCCATGTGGAATGAGCGTGCCAGGACCCTGATCGTTGACTGGATTCCGCACGTCGTTGCGCAGTGCGAACGCACGGATCTCACCATCGGTCAGGGCGGACTCGACAACTTCATTGAAGCCGCCAAGGCATTGCGTGGCGAGCCTCATGGCCGGCACAAGGGCTACGTCTTCTCCAACGCCTGGGTACACCAGACCGTCGAAGCCATGTGCATCGCGCTCATGGTCGATCCCCAGGGCGATCAGGACATCATCGACGCGCAGCAGAACATGAAGGTCACGCTCGAGAAGTGGATCCCGATCATTCTCGCGGCGCAGGAGCCCGACGGCTATCTGCAGACCGCCTACACGCTCGCCGATCGCAGCCGTTGGCCCAAACACTGGATGCCCGAGCACCGCGGCAATCACGAGGGCTACACCGCTGGCTACTTCATCGAGTCCGCCATCAACCACTACACCCTCACCCAGGGACAGGACCTTCGCCTCTACAACGCCGCGAAGAAGCTCGCCGACTGCTGGGCCACAAACATCGGCCCCGGCCCCGGCCAGCAGAAGTGGTATGACGGTCATCAGGAGATGGAGCAGGCCCTCGTTCGCTTCGGCCGGTTCGTCAATGACATGGAAGGCAGCGGCCACGGCGACCGCTACATCGCACTCGCAAAATTCCTCATCGATTGCCGCGGCCAGGATCCCGGCGGCACCGACTACGACCAGACTCAGGCGCCGGCGATCAAGCAGTACGAAGCCGTCGGACACGCCGTCCGCGCCATGTACTTCTACTCCGGCATGGCCGACATCGCCGCGGAGACCCACGACCCCGACTACCAGAGTGCTGTGCTCTCGCTCTGGGACAACATGGTCAACAAGAAGTATTACGTCACCGGCGGCATCGGTAGCGGCGAAACCTCTGAGGGCTTCGGCCCGAATTATTCGCTCCGCAACGAGTCCTACTGTGAGTCCTGCTCAAGCTGCGGCGTCATCTTCTTCCAGTACAAGATGAACCTTGCCTATCACGATGCCAAATACGCGGACCTGTACGAGCAGACCATGTACAACGCGCTCTTTGGCGCCGTTGATCTCGCGGGAAAGAACTTCTGTTACACCAATCCTCTGATCAACACCCTCCGTACACCGTGGCATGTCTGCCCCTGCTGCGTCAGCAACATCTCCCGCACGTTGCTGATGGTGCCCACATGGAGCTACACCAAGGGACCGGATGCGCTGCACGTCAACCTGTTCATCGGCGGCCGCGTCAACGTCGGCAAGATCGCCGGTACTAACGTACAGGTCGTGCAGAAGACTGAATACCCGTGGAAGGGTACGGTCGGCATCACCATCAATCCCGAGCAGGCGCAGAGGTTCAGCGTGCACGTGCGCGTCCCCAACCGCACCACCTCGGCGCTCTACACCACCAGCCCGGCGGTCAGCGGCCTCAAGCGGATTGCTCTGAATGGTAAGGCGTTCACACCACACATCATCAACGGCTATGCGGTCATCACCCGCCGCTGGGAGCCTGGCGACACCATCGACCTCGAGCTTCCGATGGAGGTGCAGCGTCTCAAGGCTGACCCGCGCATCAAAGCCGACGTGAATCTTGTTGCGCTGCAATACGGTCCGCTCGTCTACAACGTCGAGACTGCCGATCAGCACAATCTCGATCAGCCCCTCAGCAACGATTCCCTGAAGGCCGAATGGCGCCCCGACCTGCTAGGCGGCGTCATGGTCATCACCGGCAAATGGCAGGATGGAACCCCCATGCTTGCTATCCCCAACTACGCCCGCATGAACCGCGTCGAGCATGATCACCCGGCCGTTGCCGGCGACAGCTCGGTCAACTATGCTCCCGGTTCAACCAGCGGAACCAGCAACAGCGCGGCCAAACCAGGCGCAGCCTTCCAGGGTTCGACAACTCCGGCGAATTCGACCCCCCGCCGGTTCCGCGGTCCGCGCAGGATCGATTCGAAGGTCTGGATGCAGTCCGCAACCTAAAAACACATCACTCGATCCACAACCAAATGGCCAAGCCCTCGAGGGGCGTGGCCATTTTTGCACCGCTTAATCAACCGATTTACCCGTATCTAAAGGACTTACAGCCCTACGCACCCCAATCGCGAGCGCATCCCCCCTGTGAACTCTACCCCTTTGTTTTGAAGATTTTGCGCGTTTTGGCACGGTTTGAACCCTTAGGTCCACCCTCATCTCCTCTGTTTTGAAGATTTTGCGCAAAAACAGGGGGAGGGGTACCCCCCCAAACCTAAACCTCCTGCAGAGCTTCCAGCGAACTCGATTTCACCGCTGGACGAGCAGCCAGCGCCTTCTCCAACACCGCCTTGGCCTCGTCCAATTCCGCGCCGACAAGTTCCAGCCGCGGCGGACGGACCGAAGCGCGTCCCGTCCCGGTCTGCTCCTGCACCCACTTAATCAGTTGTACGAACTTCGGCACCGTATCCATGCGCAGCAGCGGAAGAAACCACTGATAGAGCGCATAGGCTTCCTTCCGCTTTCCGGCCACTGCCAGCTCAAACAGCTCGACCGACTCACGCGGGAAGGCATTCACCAGCCCGGCGACCCATCCTGTCGCACCGGCATCCACCGCTTCTACCAGCACGTCGTCCACGCCGACAAAGATCTTCAGCCGATCGCCCAATACCTCGCGAATGGCCATCACCCGGCGCACGTCCGCACTCGATTCTTTTACCGCCTGCAGGTTCGGGTGCTCCGCAGCGAGCTCGGCAATTTGCGTGGCAAGGAAGTCTGTCTTGTACGCGATCGGGTTGTTGTAGAGCATGCACGGCAGCTTCGTTGCGCGCATGATCTCCGCCACATGCTGCTTCATCTCGCGCCAGTCCGAGCTATAGACATACGGCGGCAGCACCATCAGTCCGCTGCAACCCGCCTGCTCGGCCTCCATCGCCAACTGCACAGCATTACGTGTTGAAAGTGACGAGATCGCTGCCACGACTGGCGTTCCTTTAGCCTTCGAAGCTTTCACGGCAGTCTTGAGGATCGCGACCTTCTCCTCCTGTTCCAGCGTTGCGCCCTCGCCCAGAGATCCAGGCATGATAAGGCCGGTGCAGCCGTTCTCCAGCATCCATGCCGTGTGGCGGGCCAGAAACTCGTGATCGACCTTGAGGTCTTTGTCAAAGGGGGTGGTAACCGCGGGCATAACGCCACACCAATTCATCGGGAGCTCTCCTGTGATTCGAGGATGGAAACTTCACTGTCTTGTACCGGCGCCGAACATAGTGCGGAAATTGGAACGGGAAAGATCGGGGGACGCACCGAAGCGTTGCGCCATCCGAAGATCGCCTCCAGCGCTGGCCCGCAGATGCGGCCCTGGCAGGGGCCCATGCCGCAGCGTGTCTGCAACTTTGCATCGGTCCAATTTCTGCGGTCCATCATCTGTCCATGCAACGCGCCAAGGCGTACGTCTTCGCAGCGGCAGATAATCGTGTCCGGCGCTGCGAGTTTGAGAATCTCCCGGCGTAGCGCAAAGGCACGGCTCATCGCATGGCCGAACGCAGCTTCGGCATCACGCCGGCTGTACAGCTTCGCGGCGGCTTCGATCTTCCCTGCCGCAGCCAGCCCTGCGATCTTGCCCTGCAGGCTCGCGGCATCCACGCCCGCGATGCCCGCCGGTTCCCCCGCGCAATAAATACCTGCCACAGAGGTCTGCTGCTGGGCATTCACCTCAACCACCCCTGCCTGCGTGATACTGCACCCGAGCAAGAACGCAAGCTCAGTGTTGGGCACGAGATGAAAACCACACGCCACAAGGTCGCACTGTTCTGTCCACGTCCGCGAGCCGTCCGTGAGGCGCACAGCCGTCACGGCCTCGCTTCCTTCCGCCGCGGTGACCCAGCATCCAGTCCGATAGGGCACTCCACTGAGCTCCGCACGCAGCCGCAAACCTTGCAGCACCTTTCCCGGTCGCGCAACGAGACTTACGCCGAATCCGGCCATCTGCCCCATCGACGCCTGCTCAGCGATGGTGACAATCCCGGCTCCATCCTGCTTCAGGTGTGCAGCCACGGCCAGCAGCAGAGGCCCCGTCCCAGCCACCACAACGCGCTTTCCGCGGATGTCATATCCTCCGCGGACGAGTGCCTGCAATCCGCCTGCACCAAACACACCGGGCAGCGTCCATCCTGGGAACGGAAGAAATCGTTCTCGCGCGCCGGTCGCAAGAATCAGTGCTTCAAACCCAAAGCTCTCGATCGTGTGCTCTGCTGCGAACCACGCCTCGAGCGTTCCTTCGGATGCTGTCGCATCCACCACCTGACGCCCTGCAAACAACTCCGCGCCCGACACCTGGAACGCCGCGACAGCCTGCTCGCGCCAACGGTCTGCCGCGGATTTTCCTGCTCCACTCCGCCATATCTGGCCACCAACGCGTGGATTGTCATCCAGCACCGCCACCTTGCGACCCGCGGTAGCGGCAGCGGTCGCCGCCCCAAGCCCCGCAGGCCCAGCACCGACCACAACAATGTCATACCGGCGGATCATCGTTGCGTCTCCACCGTCATGCCCTCTTTGCAGACGATCTGGCACGTGCGCTGTTGTGGCACACCATCCACGCTCGCGCGGCACTCGAAACAGATTCCCATCCCGCAAAGCGCCGTACGCTGTTCTCCGCTCTCCGAGATCCGGCACGGAACGCCGACCTCCAGCAGCGCTGCTATCAGCATCGCGCCCTGCGGTAACGTGACCGGCTCGCCATTCACCCGCACTGTAACCGTTCCGCCGACAACATTCAGGTCAGACATGCAACGCCTCCGGCGCACCCACACGACTCGGAAGGAACGGCCGCGGATCGAGTGCGATCCCGGCTTGGGTAATGTGGTGCAGCACAAGCCGCGCCGCACCCGGAGCATTCGTAATCCCGAGCCCCTCAAATCCCATCGCAAGCAGCACAGAATTATCCGCGGTGGGGCCGATCAGCGGAAGCTTATCCGGCGTTGCCGTGCGAAAACCCGTCCACACACGGATCACAGAAAGGCCGGCCAATATAGGCATGTACTCCACCGCACGGTCGAGCATTCTCCCGAGCATTTGCGGTTCGACGCTCCCGGAAGGTTCGCCGTACTGGCGCGACGATCCGATCAGCAGTTGCCCCGTCTTGCGCGGCTGCACATTGAACGCCACCGAATCTTCGCTGATGGAATGAGCGCTCTTGAGATAACCCAGTTCCACAAGCTGATGGCGCAGAACGCCGGGATATCGATCCGTGATGGCCAGGTGTCCCTTACGCTGATGCACATTGATCGATGGACAGAGACTGACATCTGTGCCCGTTGCGATGACAATGCGGCCAGCGCCCAGGCGGGTCGAGTCCTCCAGAACTATCTTGCCGTTTGCCGCCTTGATCGCGCGTTTGCCATAGAGCAGCGTTGCTCCCATCCGTTTCGCACTCGCTAGAAAGTGACCTGCCGCGGCGGGAGGATAGATCACGCCATCGTGAGGCACACGCAGCGCCCCGGCTAGTCCTTCACGGAGGTGAGGCTCCGCATGGCCCAGCCCCCGCGCGTCCAGCACCTCAGACCTCACTCCGGACGCCGCATAGGCCTTCTGCTTCGCGAAGACCGACTGCATCTCCTCATCGTCAGCCGCAACCCAAAGCGTGCCGCACTCTTCAAACTCGACCGCATCCGGCAGCGTTTCGCGCAGCTCCCGCCAGCATTCGCGGGAGTAGTGCGTCAACGCAAGCTGCGCGGGTGAGTCATCCATGACCACGAGGTGCCCCATTCCGGCGGCACTGGCTCCCCCGGCAGGTACACCGGGCTCGACGACAGCGACGCGCAGCCCTGAAGCCGCGCACTCGTAAGCGCACGCCGCGCCGACGATGCCTGCCCCGAGAATGATTACGTCGAACGTCTCCATCAGAACCCAATGCCATCTGCGAAGGGATCGTCCTGCTCAAAGAGCAGCTCTGACTCACCGGTGATCCACGCCCGCCCTCGAATCGTCGGCAGCACCCCGTCACCCTGCGCCCGAATCGTACCAACGAAGTGCGTCCCGAGGAACCCCTCCTGCCGCCACACCTCGCCCTCCGCCAGCTTGCCGTCCGCGTAAAGACATGCCATCTTTGCGCTGGTTCCAGTGCCGCACGGCGATCGGTCAAAAGACGCGCCCGGGCACAGCACAAAATTGCGGCTCGAGTTCTCCGGATGCTCCGGCTTCCCGAACAGTTCAATGTGGTCGATCAGCGCGCCATCCTTGCCCGTGATGCCCGCGTCAGCCAACGCGGTGCGGATCGCCCGCGTCGCCGCGACGAGCTCACCGCGCCGGTCCATGGTCAGCTCAAACGGGTGATCGCCGATGAGAAAGAACCAATTGCCACCCCAGGCGATGTCGCCCGCGAGCCGCCCGATCCCGGGGACATCAACGCCAACGGCGCGGCGATAGCGGTAGCTCAAAACATTCGAGACGGAGACACTGCCGTCCGGCAGCAGTTCCACCGAAACCTCGCCCACAGGTGTCTCAACGCAGCTGTGTCCCGGCTGGATGCGGCCCAGATGGGCTAACGAGCGCACAACTCCAATGGTGCCGTGCCCGCACATCCCCAGGTATCCCACATCGTTGAAGAAGATGACTCCCGTAGCGCAGTTTGGATTCACTGGCTTGCAAAGCAGCGCTCCCACGACGACCTCGGAGCCGCGCGGCTCGCAACTGACGCCGGAACGGAAGCCGTCGTGCCGTGACCGAAACACCTCCAGCCGGTCGGCCAGCGACCCTTCTCCGAGATCGGGTCCGCCCTCCACAACAACTCGGGTCGGCTCGCCCTCCGTGTGCGAATCCAGCACTGTCACCCGCTTGTTCGGCGAAGTCATCGGGTTATTGTAGACTATTTTGAATACAAAACAAGGCTTTGTTTTGGAGACAAAGTACATTCGCCTGATTCGGTGCGCTAAATGGCTAGGATTCGATGCGCTCGAGTGTCGTTTCGCGCAGTCGTTGCGGCCGCAGACCGCGCCCGCGCAGCCGCATTCGCATGCTAACCGCAGCCACGGTTACAAGATAGTGCAAGCGCCGCCAAAATGGCCGGCCACTACGCGTCCGCAGTTCACAACCAACGGCGCACGGTCGTCGCGAGGCGCTGTTTGCAGCCGATGGCGCCAATGCGATCGACATGTGGGGGCGGCAGACCATCTTTACCAACATCTCCTGTGATGGCCGTCGATCAGATGGACCGTTTTGACGAACAGCTTCTCGGCCGAACACGGCGCCTCCAGGGGGAGCGTCGTCAAGATCGTCACGCGCAGCGGAGGGGATCGCTGGCATGGACAGTTGCTGGAGCTATGGCGAGATTGCTCATTAGAAGACTTCAACCACCTGGGATCGATGTCAGCGGAAATGCAGAGAATCTACCATGCAATTGCGCTCAATTCCACAGCGCGTCGTGCATCCCGGAAGCTGGAGAAGCAAGGCCCCACGTTGTCCATAAACGCATTTTTACTCGCGCTTCGTGCGTCCTTAATTGCGGCAGAAATAAATGGCATTCGACTCCCTTCTTGAGAGTTTCAATTAGCCAAGCGCTGGCATCTCGGGCGCAAGGATTCGCAAAGAGGAAACCGTGAAGAACATTCGTACTCTCGTCGCCGTTTCGCTCGTCGCGTTCGGCTGCCTCACCGCCGCGCACGCGCAGGACACTCGCGAGCAGGCTATCAGCAAGATGCGCAAGGTTGAGCCTAAAGAGATGGACTCGACCTATCACAAGAGCGCACCGCTGGCCCAGAAGCTCGTGGACGACGAACTCGCCAAACACCCCGAGGTCATCCTGATGGCCATCCACGCCGGTGCGCCCAAGTTCGACATCATCGCCTCCAATTTCGGCCGCATAGGCAAACTTGGCGACGAGGATGACCTGCGCTGCATTCACACCGGCAAGAAGAACCTCGAAGTCGACAAGACCGGTACACACTATGAAGTCGAGTTCCCGCTTAGGGACGAGGCCGGCAGGATCATTGGCGCGGTTGGAGTCGTCTTCAACTACAAGCCCGGTGACGATAAGAAGGCCCTGGAAACAATTGCCGACGAGATCGCTAAGGATATGAGCGCTCGCACCCGCAACGCCGCCGCTCTGTTTGGCCCTGCATAAGCTGGGTGACGCCTGCCGGCACCGAAGAGCTGATACTCCAGTCACTCTTCGGTGCAGGATTTTTCTCCTTCTCTCCGCACCACCAACGGACCCGCATTATGTTTTCTGCCCGGACCACCATCCTCACCACACTTGCGCTGGCCGTCGCAGGCGCCTGCGCACAGGAACCGGCTCCTGCGCCTGCACCCACGCTACCTCCCATCGGTACCGCAGACTCCAACGCCGCCTTCACTCTCGTTGATCGCATCCCTGTGCCCAACATGACGGGCACCTGGGACCACCTCACTCTCGACGCCGCAGGCCATCGCATCTTCGCCTCTGCGCAGGAAGACAACCAGGTTCGCGTTTTTGATCTCGCGGCACGCAAGCCACTCTTCACCATGGCCGACGGCTTCAATCGGCCGCAGGGACTCTACTACGTCCCCGGCGACGATACGCTGGCCGTCACCAATGGCAAAGACGGCACCTTTCGATCCTTCAACGGCAAAACCTACGCGCCTATCAAGATCGTTCCACTCTCGCTCGGCGCCGACATGATGGACCTCGATCCGCAAACCGGCTATCTCTACGTTGACCACGGCGGTACCGACTCCAACCGCGGCCCTGGCGGACTCGCCATCATCAGCAGCAAGGACTGGAGCAAAATCGGCGAAGTCCGCACCGATCTCCGCCCCGCTGCGCTCGCCATGGAAAAGCACGGCAACCGTCTCTTCCTGCTCCTACCCGGCCTCGCACAGGTAGCCGTCATCGACCGCGGCACTAACAGCATCTATGCGCGTTACCAGCTCAAAACGCCGGCGCAACCGATCGCGCTCGCGCTCGATGAAACGCACCATCGCCTCTTCGTCGCCAACCGCCGCCCCACATCCTTCAACGTCCTTGATCTCGACACCGGCCGTCCGGTGGCCACCCTCGACGTGATTGACGGTGTCGAGAGTATGTACTTCGACTTGAAGCTGCACCGCATCTACATGACCGCACTCGATGGCTTCGTGCAGGTCATCCAGCAAGTCGACGCCGACCACTACAAAACCATCGCCCGATTCTTCACTGGCCATCACGCAGGCACATCGCAGTGGGTGCCGGATATGAACATCCTCGCTGTCGCCGTTCCACCCGTCGAAGGCCAAACAGCCGCCATCTGGCTCTTCCAAGCCAAACCCTAAAGGCAACGCATGATCAGGCGCTTCGTACAATTCGCGCTATTCATCGCGCTTCTATACACCGCGGGGGGGAACGCACAATCCACTCTTGCACCTTACCAGCCCCAACCCGTCGAGCCCGGCGTTATCCGCTCCTGGGGGCACGTCTTCCTGACCAAGATCATGAAGAGCTGGGAAGAAGCCTTCGCCGCGCAGCACCCCGGCGTCACCTTTTCTGACAATCTGGTCTCCTCCGCCGCTGCCACTGGCGCGCTCTTCACTCACACAGCAGACCTCGGCATCGTCGGCCGCGAGATTCGCCCCATGGAAGTCGCTGGCTATAGCAGGGTCATGAAGCACAAGCCCTTCCCTTACGAGGTTTTTACCGGCTCGTGGGCCAACGCGGACAAGAGCGTTGCCCTCGGTATCTTTGTCTCCGATAAGAACCCGCTCGCCAGGCTTACCTTTGCGCAGCTCGACGCCATTTTCGGCGCTGAACATCTCGGCGGCGCTCCTGCCAACATTCGCACCTGGGGTCAGCTCGGCCTCACGGGCCCACTCGCGTCGCATTCCATTCACACGTACGGCGGTGAGCTCGATGCCGCGCCCGCATTCTACTTCTCGCAGACCGTGATGCACGGCTCGCTCCTATGGAACGAGCAGCTTCACCATTTCGATGACATCGAGCGCCCCGACCACACCACATACGTCGCGCAGCAGCACATTGTCGACGAGCTCGCCAAAGACCCCGACGGTATTGCACTTTCCGGCACCGGCTTCAAAGCCCCTGGCGTCAAGCTCCTGGCCATCGCCGTCGCTGCCGGCGGCCCATACGTCATGCCCACACCCGCCACCGTTGAAGACCGCACCTATCCCCTTTCGCGCTCCGTCTGGATCTATACCAACCAGGGACCCAACGAAAAACTCGACCCGCGCACGCGCGAATTCCTCCGCTTCATCTTTAGCCGCGAAGGCCAGGAACTCGTCCGCAAGGAGGGCGAGTACCTTCCGCTCACACCCGCACTCGCTGCCGCCCAACTCCGCAAGCTTGACAAGTAACCTTCTGGCATCCGGGAATTCACAACCGGAAACTCAACACCGAGGCCGCACCTTGACCGCACTTTCGTCACCGCCGACAAGTCCACCAAAGCCACGCAGCCCTTCTACAAGTCGCTCTACTTCCGCGTGCTCGGCCTGGACTGAGGACTGGATTGACAATGAAGCCGACGCGACCCTCGTCCCCTGACTTGCATAGTGAACCGCACATGCTTCTTCGTCTCACAAAGATCTTCGTGGCCGCTCTCCTCACTTTCAATGTGAGCGCCAACGCGCAGATTACACCCCCGCTGACCGGTTCGCTCCGCATCGTCGGCACCGACACTATGAAGGACCTTCTCACGCGTTGGATCGACGCCTTCACGGCCCGGCACCCAGGCGTGCATATTGAGCTCACTGCCAACGGCGCACTGACGGCTGCTCCTGTGCTCGCCTCAGGCGCAGCTGACCTCGTCCCGCTCGGCCGCGAACTCACACCCTCCGAGCTCAAGCTCTTCAGGGCTTCGCATAGCTATCTGCCCACCGCCATCCCAGTCGCGCTCGGCAGTTATGACATCTCCGGCAAGACCGTTGCGCTCGCCTTCTACGTCAACAGCGCCAACCCCGTTTCCCACCTCACCTTCCAGCAACTGGATGCAATCTACTGCACTTCGCTCAAGCGCGGCGAACCGCACCCCATCACTACCTGGAGGCAAGTTGGCGTCACCGGCAACTTTGCTGACAAACAAATCCATCCCATCGGCGTTAACTTCCCCGATGGCATTTCCAACTTCATCCGCCTGCGTGTCTGCTCCGATGGCGATTTCCGCATGGGCATCCGCGAAGAGCATACCGGCGGAGCCATCAATGTCCTTGACCGCATCGTCTCTGATATTGCGCAGGACCCCACAGCGATCGGCTACGCCGGCTTTGCTAACCTCAAGCCCGGGACAAAGCTCATCCCAATCTCTGAAGACGGTGGACCCTATCTCTCCGGTTCGCGCGCAGAAGTTTCGAGCACCCACTACCCGCTCACGCGGACCATCTACCTCTATGTCGACCGCTCACCCGACCATCCACTCTCACCCATCGCTGACGCATTCATTCATTTCGTAATTAGTCCGGCAGGTCAGGCGCTCGTCGCAACCGACGGTGTCTACATGCCGCTGCCTCTTAACGAAGGTCCGGTCCAGCGTGAAGTCCTGAAATCCCCCGCCGACTCAGCACTCCCGCACTACAAAAAGTCCGCGCACCTCACCGCACACCTTGTCAGCTTCGGTACCGACACCATGGACGATCTGATGAAACTATGGATCGCCGGCTTCAACGCACAGCAGCCCAACGTTGCCATCGACCTTCAGTCCAAAGCCTCGATGTCCGTTCCCGCCGCGCTCACGGCCGGCACCGCGCAACTCTCGCCGCTCTCGCGCGAGTTCAACCCTGCCGAAATCGAAGCCTTTCGCGCCAAACACGGTTACGCGCCCACTGAAGTGGCGGTCGCCCTGGGCAGTTATCGCACGCCCACACGTACCGTCGCACTCACCTTCTACGTCAACGACGCCAATCCCATCCAACGGCTCACGCTTCCGCAACTCGATGCCATCTGGTGCACCACACTCCACCGCGGCGCGCCTGCCACCATCACCACCTGGGGCCAGCTTGGCCTCGCCGGTGAATGGCGGTACCGTCCCATTCACCTCGTCGGCGTGCAACCGCCCGACGGCGTTCCGAACTTTATCTCTCGCCGCGTCTGCTCCAACGGTTCCCTCCGCGACGGCATTTTTGGCGAGAAGAACGGCGAGCCGCGCTCGGTCCTCACGCGCATTGTCGAAGACGTGGCCCGCGACCCTCTCGCCATCGGCTACGCCGGGTTCCACAACCGCCAGCCCAACACGCGCCCAGTCCAACTCGCCGAAACCGCCGCCGGCCCATTCCTCTCTGGCACATTCGACGAAGTCCGTACCGCCCGCTTCCCGCTCACCCGCTTCGTTTACGTCTATGTCGACCGCAATCCTGCGGAACCGCTCAACCCCGCCGTTAAACAATTTCTCACTTACGTCCTCTCGCTAGAAGGCCAGCGGAAGGTCGAAGAAGAAGGCATCTTCATGCCACTCCCTTCGTCCACCGCCGCCGCCCAACGCGCCAAACTCAACTGATCCTGCCTAATGCCTGTCGCGGAGCCACCATGAAAGCCTTCATTACAACCATCGCCTTCGCTGCCACCCTCCCGCTCCTTGCGCAGCAATCGCAGAAATCGAAAGCCGAGACCGACGCTGAAGCTAGCGCCTTGCAGGCCGCGCGCGCCAAATCCGTCCTTCGCAAAGGTGCCGAAGTGCACTACCCGCCGGACCGCTTCGATCTTTCCGATCTCCCGCACTACAAGCCCGAAGTGCAGGTTTCCGGAACTATTCGCCAGTGGGGCTCCAACTACCTCGCTGACTCTCCACTCGCCGGTTACCTTGAGTCCGCCTTCCAGAAGTTTCAACCCAACGTCAAATTTGACGACCACCTTCATACGTCGGAACACGCGATCTCTGCACTCGTCTTCAAAGTTGCGGACGTCGGCATCATGGGCCGTCAAATCATGTGGGACGAGCGCCTCAGCTTCCAGCGAGAGTTTGACTACCAGCCGACCGGCATCATCGGCATGACTGGTTCGTATGACGTGTCAGGCTGGAATCCGCCAATCGGCATCTACGTGAATGGGAAAAACCCTCTCGCGCATCTCTCCATGTCGCAACTCGATGGCATATTCGGCGATGTGCGCACTGGCGCCTACGATGGCCTCATCTGGAACACCAAAGCCGCGCGCGGCGCGGACAAGAATATCCGTACCTGGGGACAGCTTGGTCTCACTGGCGAGTGGAAAGACAAACCCATCCACGTACTCGGCTATAACCTGGAGTTCCACTTCACTGAAGAGATGGAGACTCGCGCGTTCGGCGGCGTCACGTCGAAGTTCAATGGTGGCCTCATTGAATATTCGAACGACACTAACCCGGATGGGACGCTGAAGATCGCCGGCCAGACCATGATCGAAGACGTCGGCAAAGACCCTTATGCCATCGCCTATGTTGCCGGCGGGGAACTGTGGAAGACGCCTGCAGTCAAAACCCTCGCCATCGGCACAGCGGACAATGGGCCCTTCTATCCGCTCACGATGGACAACGTGCGTAACCGCACCTATCCCTTCTACGCGGATGTCTTCTTCTGGGTAAACCGCGATCCGAAAAAGCCGCTCGACCCCAAGCTTCGTGAGTGGCTCAGGTTCATCCTTTCTCGCGAAGGTCAGGAGCAGATGGTGCGCGACGGCAAATATCTGCCGCTCACGCGCGCGGTCATCGAGGAAGAACGCAAGAAGTTGGATTGACGCTTGGTGAGCGGCGTCTCGAATCGCGAGACGATTCGCTAAATGAAGTTTCATATTCGATTCAATCTTCCCTCATCTGGCGGCATTAAACCTTGTGTGCCCCTATAAGACTGGCCGTGTGCACGTCTGCAGGGTTGTACGGGGCAGGAGAATCTTCCCGATGTCGCTTCGCCATCTTTTGCTTTTGATTACACTTCTCGCCCCAGTGCTTCATGCGCAGGGCGTTCCGCCAGGGACTGATGAGGATCGCAGCAACCTTCCAAACTATCCGGCGCAGGAGCCAAACTACGTCCCCGGCCCTCCGGTACCCGGCACGATCCGCGTCTGGGGTAATGACTTTATGGCGAAACTCGAATCCATTTGGGAAGAGGGTTTCCACAAATACCACCCTGAAGTAAAGTTCGACGACACCCTCAAGAGTTCCGCGCAAGCCGTAGCCGCGCTCTACACAAACGTCGCCGACATCGGACTCCTCGGGCGTGAGGTCTGGCCCACTGAAGTCCTCGGCTTTCAGAAGATGTTTCAGTATGAACCGCTCGGCATTGCCTGCGCCACGGGCTCGTTCCACACCGAAGGCAAGACGTGGCCATTCATCATTTTCGTAAATAAATCGAACCCTGTTTCGAAGCTGACCATGCAGCAGCTGGATGCCATATACGGCACACAGCTTCGCCGCGGAGCCAAGGAGCGAATTACCACTTGGGGACAGCTCGGCGTTACCGGGCCGCAGGCTTCGCACCGCATCCACGTCTACGGCTATGACTTCATCGTCCCTGGCTTTACCTACGGCTTCCAACAGGTCGTGTTCAAAGGGGCTGATCAGTGGACTGGTGAGCTTCGCGAGTACACCAATGCGCATCAGCCGGACGGCAAGCTCATACACACTGCGGGTGATCTGATGCTGGACGATCTCGCCAAAGATCCGGATGGCATCGCCTTCACCGGCCTGCAGTTTGCGAACCCCGAAGTCAAAGTTCTCTCGATTGCTGAGAACGAAGGCGGCCCCTACATTCAGCCCACGCTGCTCACCACCGCCAATCGCACGTATCCGATGGTACGGTCCATCAACATCATGCTCAACCGCAAGCCCGGCACGCCCGTTGACCCGCGCGTCAACGAGTTTCTGCACTACGTTCTCAGCCGCCAGGGCCAGCAGGACGTGCAGAAGGAGGGCGATTTCCTTCCTCTCACGCCCTCACTTCTACAGGAGCAGCTCCACAAACTCCAATGAGCTTGCGCTAGCGCCCTATCTCCCACACCATCGACGTTCGATCCACACCAATGGAGACCATCAACATGCCGCATACCTCTTTCCGCTTCGCGCTGCGTTCTGTTTTCGCCGGCCATGTCCTCGCCGTGCTCATCGGGCTCAGCGTCGCGATCGTCGCGGCGTCTCCCGCAGGTGCGCAGATCGCCGGTGGCAGCATAACCGGCACGGTCACCGACCCCTCCGGCGCAGTCATTCCCGGTGCTGCCGTGACAATCACGAACCGCGGCACAGGCATTTCCGTCAGTCTCACCTCCACGTCGTCGGGCATTGTTAACAAACCAAACCTTGACCCCGGCACATACGACATAACAGTGACGGCGCCGGGTTTTGCGACGATCAAGACGCAGGCACTCGTCGACATCGGACACGACACTGTGCTTGAGCTTAAGCTCCCGGTCGGCTCCGGCGATCAGCAGACTGTAACCGTCACCGACAGCACGCCCTCTGTTGACCTCGGCTCCACGCAACTCAATCAGACTGTTGACGGCAAGACGCTGCGCGAGTTGCCGCTCAATGGCCGCGACTGGACCTCCCTCTCCACACTTGAGCCCAACGTTCACACCGTTGACAATCAGCTCTCCATCTCTGCTGGCGATAACTCGCGCTCGAACCGCGGCATCGGTACGCAGATCTCGATTGGCGGCACGCGACCCGCGGCCAATAACTACCGGCTCGATGGCGTCACTACCAACGACTACTCCGGCGCCGGTCCTGGCGGTGCACTCGGCGGAACGCTAGGCGTGGATGCCATTCAGGAGTTCACGGTCGTGACATCCAACTCCACGCCGGAGTATGGTCGCACGTACGGAGGCGTTATCTCGGCCGTAACACGGGCCGGCGCCAATGACTTCCACGGCACTCTTTACGAATTCATCCGCAATAGTGCTCTCGATGCACGTAACTACTTCTCCACCAACACCGCACCGTTCAAGCGCAACCAGTTCGGCGGCACAGTTGGCGGTCCTATCCGCAAGGACAAAGCATTCTTCTTCTTCAACTACGAAGGGCTGCGCCAGAGCCGTACCACCGCTACAATCGACACGGTGCCTTCGCCGAATGCACGGAAGGGTTACCTGGTCTGCACACAAGCTGCAAAAGCGCCCCTGAACTCAGCGTGCCTCACTGGTATCGGTGGCGCGCAGGCGCCTGCAGGTTCGACCGGCATTCAGCAGTACACCATCGACGGAAACGTTGTTCCCTATCTTGCAATCTTCCCGACTAATGTCACCAATATTTCCGGTGACACCGCCACATACACTTTCGACTCCAACGCAGTCGCCAAGGAAGACCTATACACCGGCCGCGTCGATTACACCATTTCACCGAAAGACACCATCCACGCCACGGCGCTCAACGACGCCTCGACCGACACGCAACCAGATCTCTATGACTTCGTCCTGACTGGCCTCGACGTCACTCGCCGCGTCTACTCCGTGCAGGAGCAACACACGTTCTCCTCGAGCATCGTAAACTCCGCGCATGCAGGGTATGCCTATACCTTTGCCGTCGCGCCTGCTTCCAGTGCCGGCATCAACCCGTTAGCTTCGACCCCAAGCCTTGGCTTCGTCCCCGGCAACAACATCGGCGAAGTGCAGATTGGCGGCCTGAGCACGTTCTTCGGCGGCGTGAATGCTGAAGGCGTCTATTCCTTCCACTACCATAGCTATCAGGCCGGCGACGACGTTTACTGGACGCACGGAGCGCACTCCATCCAGGCAGGTATCTCCTGGGAGCATATCGAATCCAACGACCTCGGCAACGTTACGAACGGCTTCTATACATTCGCTAACTTCCAGTCGTTCATCACCAACGCACCCACCAGTTTCACCTCCAACATCCCCGGCAAAAGCATACCCATTTACCTTCGTCAAAACGTTTACGGCGCGTATGTGATGGACAACTATCACCTCACAAAGAACCTGACTCTCACCGCGGGCGTCCGCTATGAGCCTATCTCCGCCGTCAGTGAGAAGAATGGACATCTTGGCGTCATGCTGAACATGACAGATCCCGCGCCCACGGTAGTCAGTCAGCTCTATCACAATCCATCCTTGCTGAACTTTTCCCCACGGCTAGGCTTCGCCTGGGATCCCTTCGGTCAAGGCAAGACGAGCGTCCGCGCCGCCTACGGTATCTACGACACACTTCCTCTCACCTACATGTTCACGCTGGACACAGTGACGGTCGCGCCGTTTGGTTCCACCGCGAATCTGTCACCGGCGCCGGCAAAAAGCTTTGGTGCGTACTCCAGCAACAGTTCCAATCCCAACCTCGCGTACAACCTCGCCATCGCAAATCCGACCAACAAGACAGCCTACATACAGCAGAACTTCAGCCGTCCATACGTGCAGCAATACATTTTCAACGTTGAGCAGGAACTGGCGCACAACCTCTCCCTGGAGATCGGATACACCGGCTCCAATGGCGTTCGTCAACCGGTGAAGAGCAACGACGGCAATATCGTCAATCCGATTCCCGGCTCCAATATCAAGAACTTAATCTGGCCCGCTCTCGCGCTGAACTCCAAGGGAGTGTGGGTCACTACGGGCACGAAGACCAACCCAAACGTGGGAGCCATCGACACCCAAACGTTCAATAGCTCTACGGTGTACGACGCTCTAAACGTCGCGCTGCGCGGTACCGCGAAAAACTATCGTCTGGGCATCGCGTACACCTGGTCGAAGTCCATCGACGAGGCGTCGTCCTCCAACGGCGGCACCAACTTCACCAACTCGCTTATTGCGCCGTTCAACTTCTACATCGCCCGATTCAAGGGCCTTTCCGACTTCAACATCGCTCAGAACATCACCATCAACGGTCTCTACACACCGCGCGAGTACAAATCGGACAATGCTTTCCTGCGCGAGGCGCTCAACGGTTTTCAGATCGGCGGTATCGTTCGCGTCGCCTCCGGCCTGCCGTTTACACCGCTCATTTCCGGCGATCCCCTCGGTCTTTCCAGCGCCAATACATTCTCGCTGCCTGACCGCGTCTACGGTCCAGGCTGCTCCGGCAACCCCACGGACATGAGCCAGAAGCAGACGCCGTTGTTTCTCAAGCGGCAGTGCTTCGCCTACCCCATGCCCATCGCGAATGCCAACGGAACGTACTCGCCCCGCCTCGGCAACCTCGGCCGCAACTCCGTCTTCGGCCCGGGGATCACAACTGCCGATCTATCGATCGTGAAGAATACCGCCATTCCCGCATTGGGCGAGCTTGCGCGCTTCGAGTTCCGCGCTGAGGCATTCAATGTCCTCAATCACCCTAACTTCCAAGTCCCATCACGTGCGAACTCGGTTGTCTATTCGGGCTCAAAGAATCCTGCAGTCGCCGGAGCGCAGACTCTCTTGCAGCAACTCACCGCTACGTCGACCACCGAGCGCCAGATACAGTTCGGCGCCAAAGTTGTGTTCTAACGCGCGAACTGAGCCGCAGATTCCTTGCCGTTTTGCATTCTCAAGCCAAGAATGTGCGGTTCTTCCCGCTGAGTTGACTTCGGATTTTTTTTGCGTCCTTCGGTTCGTTTTGGGGCAGTCTATGCTGACTCTTTTGACTCGCCTGGTTTCTCCTCGCGCAAAAACTTCACACGTTCGACTTGGCTTCCAGGTCGCCAGGGCCATCTTCCTCAGCATTGGCTTCTTCGCGCCCGCCCTTGTGGCGCAGCAAACAATCGAGCAGAAAACCGTCGATGCATTCCCCGCCTACGTCCCCGAGCAGCAGGTCTCTGGCGTGATCCGTGTCTCCGGGCACGGCTCTGCGAAAAGCCCTTGGATGAAGGTCCTCCTCGAAGCATGGCAGAAAGATTTCCAGCGCTTCCAGCCGGGCGTCAGGCTCGAGTACCGCATGTACGGCACCTCCTCCGCTGTTCCAGCGCTGTGGAACGGTGTCGCCGACATCGCAATTCTCGGTGAAGAAATTGATCCCGTCGCCGTACGCACTTTCGAGCGCGTCAAGCACCACCCGCCGCTCACCATTCAGCTTTTTACCGGCTCTGTCGACCTCCGCAACATGGACTACGCGCAGATGTTTTATGTCCACAAGGACAACCCGCTCACGCACATCTCGCTTCAAGAGCTCGACGCGATCTTCGGCGAAGAGCACCTGCGCGGCGCGCCCGCCAACATCCGCACGTGGGGACAACTCGGCCTCTCCGGTGAATGGAAGAACAAGTCCATTACGCCATACGGATGGCGCATCGATGACAGCTTCGGCTACTTTCTGGAGCAGTACCTGCTGCAAGGGTCACACCATTGGAACTGCGCCCTCGAGGAGCGCTCTCACATCACGCGTCAGGACGGGACCATTTACGACCATGGCCAGCAGATCCTCGACGCTCTCGCGAAAGACCGTTACGGCATCGCGGTCTCCAATGTGCGCTACGCAAATCCTGAAGTGAAGCCCCTCGCCATCGGCATTCTACCGAGTGGTCCCTTCATTCCAGTCACGAAAGAGACGCTCATCGATGGGAGCTACCCGCTTACTCGGTATCTTCCAGCTGTTATCGATCGTGAACCGGGCATGCCCATCGATCCGAAGCTCAAAGAATTTCTTCGCTTCCTTCTCAGCCGCGAAGGCCAGCAGATAGTTGTCAACGATAACCGCTATCTCCCGCTCTCGGCGACGCTCGCCGCCCGGGAACGGAGGAAGCTCGACTAATGTGCCGACGATCCTATCTCTGGACCGGCCGAGCCTTTCCTTCTCGGTCTCTGGGTTCTGTTTGGCGCGGGTCTTTAGCCGTGCTCGTCCTCGCCACGACAATCCACGCCCAGCAGCCCATCCGTATCTGGGGAGATACCGACATGGGCGCCATCCTCACCATCTGGGAAGCGGCCTACCAGCAGCAGCATCCCGAAGCCCGCTTTGACAATCACCTGCTCGGTACTGACACTGCGATACCGGCGCTGTATGGCGGCCTGGCCGACATCGCACTGCTCGGCCGCGAGCCCAACCAGACCGAACATGACGGCTTCCTTCACTCCAAGCAGTATGAGCCGCTGCGAATAAAGATCACTCGCGGCGCACTCGACGCACCCGGCCACTCGTACGCACCCGCAGTCTTCGTCTCCAAAGGAAACCCGCTCCAACACCTCACCCTCACCCAGCTTGCCTTGGCGTTTGGCTGCAGCCGTTTGCACCCGCCGGCACGAAGATGGGCCGACCTGGGGCTGAACGGCGCCTGGGCGCATCGCCCCCTTCACCTCTATACCTTTGACATGGAATCAGGTCCAGGCGGCTTCGTTCTCACCCGTATAGAAGGACCCAGCCGAAAAATGAACTGGGCCGCCGTTCGCGAGTTTCAGGATATCGAGCGCCCTGACGGTACGCTCCTTTCGGTTGGCGAGCAGACTATGAAGGCCCTACTCGCCGATCCCGACGGCCTCGCCATCTCCGGCCTTCGTTACGCGGAACCCGATCATTTCACCCACGTCAAAGCGGTCTCGCTTGCCGCCAATGCTCTCGGTCCTTACGTCTCCCCCACTCGCGACACAATAATCAAGGCCACCTATCCACTCACCCGCACCACCTACGCCTTCGCTGACAAGCCGCCCGGTAAACGCCTCCGCACCGACGTCCGAGATTTCCTGCGGTTCCTTCTCGGCGCTGAAGCACAGCAGAGACTCCTCTCGTCGCAGCCGAATTTTTTGCCGCTGTCGCCTGCTGATGCAGGCATCGAACGATCTAAACTCCCGTAATCTGACCGGATGTCTATAGTCGCCGGCCGCATCCGGTCCTGCTGTAGATACACCAAGTGCGCTTCTCGGAGGTTCGGCCGAATCCAGATGGGCAGTGCGACCATTCCGGCGTCCATTGATTTATTGCCATTCACAACTAGAACCCGCACCAGAGGCTGAGAATTGTTTCGGTCAAACGTTATCCGTGCACGGCAGCCCGATTCTCTAACGTGAGGGGTCACGCGCAAAAAACGGCGGACATCCTTCTGCGGTGGATAAGTGGTCCACTTGTTCACACCGCTTGGCACCTGTTGTGATGCGGCCCCACTAATTAGGCTTTGAAATATTGAACAACGCGTTAATCGCTATTGACATGGATAATTGCTCTGGTATAAGTTCCGGGATGCCGATAAATTTGTCATCCAGAAATAACTTAAGTAGTCGGGCCTCGGATGTCGTTTCAGTTTGTTGTATGCAACAGCTTTTGAGGAGGTTAGCTCGATGGAAAGTCTAAACTGCGCTCCGACATTGAACTCTGGTCTACTCGCGCACACCCCAACATCCCCCTTCCTTACCCGAATCTTCCACGGTGTGAGACGTTGGAGTCTCGCATTTACCGCCGCTTTCGCTCTTCTCTTTCTGGGGTCTGTATGCTCCGCCCAGACCACGGCCCAGCTTACCGGCACCGTGGCCGACGCCTCCGGTGCTGTGATCCCGGGCGCGGACGTAACCCTTACCGACCAGGCCACCGGCCTGTCGCGGAGCGTGCAGACGAACGGCGCCGGCCTGTTCGCGTTTCCCGCGCTCACCCCAGGCGTGTACAAGGTGAAAGCGACGGCCAAGGGATTCATGTCCAAAGAGGTCACCGGCATCGTGCTCCATGCCGGCGACCAAGGCGCTGTTCCCACCATGGCTCTCCAGGTGGGCGCGCAGGACACGACAGTCTCGGTCGAAGCTGCAAGTGAGATGATCGCCACTGATACCGGCGCGCGTTCCGACTACCTCGACTCCAAACAGATCGAGAACCTCGCGCTGCAGGGTCGGGATGTGACCGAGCTGCTGAAAGTTTTGCCCGGCGCGACAACAATGTCCGGTGGTCTTACCCAGACCGCTCCCGCTTACAGTGACCTCAATGTGACGGTGCAGCAGAGCGCTGTTGGATCGGGCATCGATATCAACGGCGCCGTCAATCGCGGCGGCACAGCACTGCTCTCGGACGGCGCCAATGTCATCGACCCGGGCGACATGGCCTCTTCCCTCACCATTATCAACCCTGAAATGACCGCCGAAGTCAGTGTGCAGGCCTCCGCATTCGGCGCGGATACCGCCTTCGGCCCGGTTGTCGTTTCGGCCATCAGCAAATCCGGCGGTGACAAGTACCACGGCGAAGCCTATTTCGACGCTCGCAACAGCGTGCTCAACGCGAATGACTGGCAGTCCAATCACCAGCACGTCCCGCAAGGGCCGCAGCACTACTACTACCCCGGCGGAAACTTCGGTGGCCCGGTCCCACTCACGCACAAGCATTTCTTCTTCTGGGGCGGCTATGAGCGCTTCCTCCAGAACCAGGGCAACGCCAACGTCCTGAAGTCCTACATTCCCACACCCGAGATGATGCAGGGCGACTTCTCAACCGACAATCCCGACAACCTCGCACTCTGCCCCAACGGCTTCTTCCCTGCACCGACCTCGGGGTATCCGCAGGGCAATTGGTGCAATGATCTCGGCGGCCCCAATCCTGGAGAAACAACCATCACCCCCGACGGCACGGCGTTACTGCCCTCCTCCGCCCTCGCTCCTTATGGCAGCGCCGGCGGTGACATAGGTCAGAAGATTCCCTCGAAGTTCATCGATCCCGGCGCCGCTGCACTCGCCAAAATCTGGCCGAAGGCGAATGCCAACCCGGCCACCACACCCGGCGGCTACAACTACTATCAGCCCATCCCCAACATCAACAACGGCTGGCTCTATCGCGTTCGTCTCGACTACCAGCTCGGGGAAAACACCAAAATCTACGGCACCTACTCGCAGGCTTATAACTCTGACCTTGCACAAGGCAACGGCGCCCACCTGTACTGGACGCCCGGCAATGCCATCCCGTACCCGGGCGGCGGCGAACAGCAGTCGTTCGACGGCAAGACAATCGCGGGACATTTCGTGCACAGCTTCAGCGCGTCAGCAACCAACGACTTGATGGCTGCGTGGGCTTACGGCAGTTTCCCGTTCGTGCAGCCGAATCCGGCTGCCGCGTCGCGTGCCAACCTGGGTTACACCTACGGCAAGGTCTTCCAGACCTCGTCCCTCGCAATCCCGGCCTACAGCAGCGCCGGAAACCAGACCTTCCCGGACTTCTCGCAGGCCTCCATCTTCGAGAACCCTCCGGGCAAGTACGCCGTGAAGAAGGAAGCTCCGCAGTTCGCAGATACGTTCACCAAGGTATGGGGCAATCACACCGTCAAGATGGGAGCATTCGCCCAGAACACCGATAACTACCAGAGCACCTTCTCCACCTATCAGGACGGCAATCTCTCGTTCAACGCCACCCAGCACCCCGATGCCGTCACGGGTATCAACCAGGGCTCGCCCCATAATGCTGTCGCGAACTTCGTGATGGGCGTCGCCAGCAACTACAGCGAAAACAACGCCTCGCCCATTGCCGACACCGCCTACCAATCCAATGCCCTCTTCATACAGGACCACTGGAGGACGACCAGCCGTCTGACGCTCGATCTTGGCGTCCGCTTCGAGCACGATACCCACTGGTATGACCGCGGCGGCATCGGTATGGCCGTCTTCTACCCGGACCGCGTCATCGCCGACTACAACGCCGGCAAGTACGCTCCTGGCTTCTACTGGCACGCCATCGATGAGGGCGTTCCTCTAAGCGGTCAGCCCAATCGTCCGGTTTACGTCAACCCGCGCTTCGGTCTCGCTTACGATGTTCGCGGCAATGGAACCACTGTGGTCCGCGGCGGCTTCGGTGTCTACCGCTTCGTCACCCAGACCAATGACGTCGCGGCGGCACTCACCACCGCACAGCATGTGTTGGGCTACAGCTTGCCTAGCAACTCAACCATCCAGTTGTCCCACATCAGCCAGCTCTCCGTACCTACCAGCTCGGCTCCGCCGGCCGGCATCCCTTGCGCTCATAATAAAGATAAAAATGGGAATCCGGCGCCGACCTGCGCTTCCTCGCAGACCGGTCTTGATCCCAGCGACTACAGCCAGCCGATCTCCCTGGCCTATAACTTCACCATCGACCACCGGCTCAAGTGGAACTCGCTTCTCGAGATCGGATACGTCGGCAGCCAGACACACCAGCTCTCGGACAACAGCGAAAGCGTCGAAGGCAGCAACTTCAGCGCCCTCGCCGACCAGAACAAGACGCCGATCGGTGCCCTCTTCAAACCGGATCCGCTCACGGGCGTCCAGTCCACGAATCCGGAAAACGTTGCGCTCAACCCAACCCCCGGAACCTGCGTTGCTACCACTCTTCCCAACGGCAAGATCCAGTACACAGGCTGCGCTACGGCGACCGGGAACTTCCTTGAGGACTACCATCCTTACGGCTACGCCTACGGAAAGAACTCCGTGTACATGAACCAAGGCACCTCGTACACCAACTACAACTCTCTGCAGGTGTCCTGGAGCAAGAACACCGGCCACCTCGGCTATAACATCAACGGCACCTGGTCCAAGACCCTCGCCACCAGCCTTCAGGAGAACCCCTACGACGTTCGCCTGAACTACGGTCCCGCATCCGTCGACCGGCCGTTCGTCTTCAACGCCAGTTACTACTACTCCACCGGAAAGATCCACGCCTTCAACGAGTTCATCAATGGAACTCTCGGCGGCTGGACCATTTCCGGTATCTCCACCTGGCAGGCTGGCGGCTACATCCCGTCCTTCCTCGGCAATGGCGTCCCGAACTTCGGCCTGGGCCTGCAATATACCAATTTGCCGGTAAACGCGACCGGAGAGGGCATCACCAGCGGTATCGGCTCCGCAACCTACTTCGGTACCGACGCTCCACTGCCGATCATGCCCGTACTTACTTGCAACCCAACATCCAACCTCAAGGTCTACCAGCGCGTCAATGGCAATTGCTTCGCGCCGCCGCCGGTCGGCCAGCAGGGCGGACAGAACTTCCCCTACATGAGCACAACCGCTTACTTCAATAACGACCTCGCTCTCTACCGCTCATTCACCATCCATGAAAACAACCAGATCCAGTTCCGCATCAGTGCGTTTAACTGGCTCAACCACCCGCTGCCGGGCTACAGCTCGCTGCAGCCGCTCACCCTGGCTTACAAGGTCGACTACAACAGCAAGGCCTTCACGCCCAACTACAACACCAGCGCTTTCGGCATTATGGACACCAAGTCCGCAGCTCCCTATCAGCGAATCATCGAGCTCAACGTCAAATACTTCTTCTAACCAGCTACACTCCCTCCGCAGCGGAACGGTCAACGCAGGTTGACCTTCCGCTGTTTCTTTTTTGCGCGTAGTAACATTTCACCCACGAGCCTCACATGCTGCTCCGTTCCGGACTCCTCGGCCTCTCACTGATTCTTCTGCCATCCGCTTCCGCCGCGCCACAGACCGCCGGCTCTCTCCAGCAGGACTACCTCAGGGCGCAATCGTTTCAGCGCGATGGCAACCTTACCGCAGCCGCCCAGCAATATCGCGCCTTTCTCGCGTCGGCGTTGACCGAGCTCGCCATGGGCTACGCCGTAGTCCCCGACTACAACCGTGCCTTCTCACTGTTCGACGACGCCCTCGCCCTCAAACCCGACTCCCCCGCACTTCTCCTCGACTACGCGCGTACTGCCCTCGGCGCCGGCAATTTCCCCCACACGCGCACGCTGGCCTCCGCAGTCCTCAAGAATCCTGCCGCGACTCCCCAGCAGCTCGCGGAAGCTCACCAGCTCCTCGGGCGCGCGTTCCTCAAACTCACCCGCGACCAGGACGCGCGCAGAGAGTTCGAAGGCGCCGTCGCACTCGACCCTACCTTTGCCAATGGCTACGATCTAGCCGTCGCATGCCTCGACCTCGACGACGAAAAATGCGCCTCCAACATCTTCGCCGAAATACAGCGTTCCTTCGGCGACACCGCAGAGCTCCACTTCGCGTTCGCTCGCGCCTACGGCGACTCCGATTTCCAGCCCCGCGCCATCACCGAGCTCCACCGCGCCATCGACCTCAACCCTCGCCTCCCCGGCGAGCATTACCTGCTGGCCGCACTCCTTCTCGCCACCACCAACGACGCGGCTCCGCTCGAGGCCGCTGAAGCCGAGCTCAAAAAAGAACTCGCCATCCAGCCGAACGACGCAACCTCCTACGCCGCGCTCGGCAAGATCAAACTCACCGAAAAAATCTACCCAGAGGCCGAAAGCTTCCTCAACAAATCCATCGCCCTTGCGCCCACAGATCCAGATGCCTTCCTCTACCTCGGACAGCTTTACTTCGAAACCGGCCAGCCTGACAAAGCTGAAGCTGCCCTCCGGCAATCCATTGCGCTCACGACAGACGTCTCGCGCAATCGCTTCCAGGTCCAGAAGGCCCACTATCTTCTCGGCCGCATCCTCATGAAGCAGGGCAAGCCCGACGCCGCACACGCGGAGATGACCATCTCACGGGATCTCGCCGACAAGACCCTCGCGCAGGACAAGACCAAGCTGGCCGCCCTGACCGACTCACAACAGGACGCCACGCCATCCTCACCCAACACGCCGAACTCCTCAAGCACACGCGATCGCGCCGCCTTCACCCGGGTGGAAGCGGCACGCAATCGCGTCGCACCTGCGCTGGCCGACAGCTACAACAACCTCGGCGCCATCGCCGCGACCAACTCCGACTACGCCTCTGCCGTTGGCTTCTTCAAACAAGCCGCCCTCTGGAATCCGACGCTGGATGGGCTCGACTATAACTGGGGGCGCGCTGCGTTTGCGGGCAGCCTCTTCGCCGACGCGATCCCCCCACTCTCGCGCTACACTCACGCCCACCCGGACGACACCGGCGCGCGCAACGCTCTCGGCTTCAGTCAATTCATGACCGCGGACTATCACGCCGCCATCACCACGCTCGAACCGATCGCAAACAACACTGATCTCACACCGCAGATCGCCTACGCCTACGCGGAATCACTCATCAAAACCGGCTCACTCAAGGAAGGCCTCACCCGCCTCACGACCCTCGAGCATTCCCACCCCGAAATCCCCGACGTCCACCAGGCCCTCGCGGAAGCGTACGACCTCCAGGGCAATCACCAACGCGCCCAGGATGAACTCACCACCTACAACAATCTCAAATCAAAGTAAACATCTCGTTCTCCCTAACCACTAACTACTTGTCCTTCGGCCTCACCCTCTCCGCCGCCACACTCCCCTCACCCTCGAGCACGTAATAAAACTTGTCCGCCGCCAGATTCTTCAGTTGCTCCGTCTTCCCGGACGGCCAGCGTATCTCCACGCTGTCCACCTTCGTCGCCGAGCCGAGCCCAAAGTGCACGCGCGTGTCATTTTGTGAAAGATAACTCCCGCCGCTGTGAATCTCATCCGTTTGCGTGGCGCCGCCGGCGATAATCTTCACCCGCGCATTCAGCGCCATCCGATTACTCTTCACGCCCGCCAGCTCAAAGCTGATCCAGTGCCGCCCCGCCACCCCCTGGTTCCGCAATACCACCGGGCTCCCATCCAGCGTCTCGATCACCACATCCAAATTCCCATCGTTGAACAAATCGCCAATCGCCAACCCACGCGATGCCCGTGACTCCATCAACGCCACTCCTGTCTCCGCGCTCGCATCGCAAAAAGTTCCATCACGCTCGTTCAAATGAAACAAGCCCGGCTCGCGATACCGTGGCCCAACCTTCAGCTCATCCACCTGGGGATATACATGCCCTGCAACCGCTATCAAATCCAACCACCCGTCATTGTCAAAATCCCCAAACGCCGTGCCCCACTTCACATAAGGCAACGACGGCACCGCAACGCCCGCCTGGTAGGAAACCTCCGAAAAATTCCAGTCGCCGTCATTGCGATACAGGTCGTCGTTCTCATCCGAGAAGTTCGTCACATAAATATCCGGCCGTCCCGTGTGCAGATAGTCTCCTACAGCAATGCCCATTGACGCCTGCTCCGCGCCCTCTTCGCTCAGCGCCGTGCCCGACTCCAACCCAATCTCTTCAAACTTCCCCTTCCCATCATTCTTGTACAGGTATTTTGGTGTCGAATCATTTGCGATATAGATATCCGGCCGCCCCGTGTTGTTGAAGTCCGCCCAGACAACCCCCAGACCGTAATAGCCGTGCGGATCACTCACGCCCGCACTGTCTGCAACATTCGTAAACGTTCCATCGCCGTTGTTATGAAACAGCGAATCTCCCGCACCCTTCAGGCCACGCGGCCCACACTGCACATCCAACCCGCGATACTTGCAGTAGGAAGTGCTGCCAAACTTCGGCAGATCGTCCAGGTGAAAGTCGACGTAGTTCGTAACCATCAGGTCGATGAAGCCATCGCCGTCATAATCTCCAAACGCCGCACCCGTCGACCATCGCCCATCCGCCACACCGGCCTTCGCTGTGACATCGGTAAAGGTGCCATCGCCGTTATTGCGATACAGAACATTGCCTCCCAAACATGTCAGGTAAATGTCTGGCCACCCATCGTTGTTGTAATCGCCCACGGCACCGCCCATCGCAAAGCAAGAACTGTTCAGTCCCGACTTCGCCGTCACGTCCGTAAACGTTCCGTCATGGTTGTTGTGATACAGCGCGCCCGAGCTTCCCTTGTGCTCGATCGCCATCGCAACCGTCGGCGCATTCGTAAAGTAAATGTCTGGCCACCCGTCGCGGTCGTAATCGACCAGCAGCACACCGCCGCTCATCGATTCCGCGATGTACTTCTTCTCCGGATCGGACGTGTGCTTGAAGCGGATTCCGGCCTTCTGCGTCACATCCACGAACTGTGGAACCGGTCGTCCCGCACACTTTACCGCTCTCGCACCCGGCGGCGGCGGCGGCGGCTTAGGATGGCCTTCCTGCGCGACAATCGGACTAAGAACGCCGGCACCACTCAAGATGACCACCACCATCAGCCCAAACTTCACACATCGGCCGCAGCCTAGACCTCCTGTGCGTCGACGTTTATGCCGTTGCGAACAAGATCCCTGATCCTCGAACATGCCCTTCTCATGCAACAAATCCATAATCTGCTAAAGTTCTGTGGAAGTTACGTACTTCCGCGTTTCGGAAAGGCCTCGTTCAAAGCCTGGAGCTGCTCAAGAAATGGCCCAGTAATGGCGCCATCCAGCTCGACAGGAACATCCCACGTAACCGAACCGCCGAACCTCAAAATCTTCCCTGTAAACTCAACCACCTGATCAGAAGTGAACCGGGGCGCGCCCGAACCCCACTTCTCCCCCAGGAAGCTCAGCATGTGAACCTGGGTTCCATCAATAAGTCCATCTTCTGCGCGCCGAATAGTGACTAGTTCCGGTTTATCGATCTCTCCGGCAGTGAAATCCTCGTCGGGAGTCATGGATATGACGCGATAGATTACCCCCGGATTAAACGCCACGCATGAGTCAGGATTTCCTGCCCGGGCGGCAGCCGCAAAGCTGGAGAAGTTCGGCGGAGTCACCGAGCGATACATCGTGTTTGGGAAATAGCAACCGTCGAACCACCAGCCGGACACCTTACTGCCCCATCGACGAGACCACTCTTCAATGATCTCTTGCCATTTGAGTTGAAAGCTTCTATTTGGCTGCGGGCCGTTGGTCCACTCCAATGCGCCGACAGCGGCTTTGTCCTGAGCTGGCGCACCCGACGGGAGATAGACCATCAGCTTGATATCGCGGCGGTGAAGTCTCCCGTGGATGTCCGCGACAAGATCGCGATCGGAGCACCTGCTCGGACGAATGCCAGTGAGTTTGTCATACGTTGCATTCGGGGACAGATAATAACCGGAGTTCTGTCCCATGCTGAGCTGATAATGTCCGGCACCCACCGATTCGAGGCGGCGCGCCATTGCCTCAACATCAAACCCGTCGATCAGCTTATTCCATAGGTCCACATCCATGTCCAGTTTGTGAATGCGGGCCTGCCAATCCGCGAGGTAGTGGGTCATGACACCCCAGCGGTAACGCGGATCCTGCATCCAGGCTGCGCGATGGGAGCCTATAGCAAATTGCTGCTCTGGCGACGCCGCTCCCACTGACGGAGGAGACTGGACGGCCTTAACTGAGGCCGCACTTGCTGCCAACGCGGCCACGCCCGTTGTAATGAGGCTTCGACGGGATACGCTTTTGTTCATCATCGTCCTCCTCGAGTGTTCGCTGGAGAGGCTTGTCTGCCGGGGTTCATTTCGGCACGTCGTATCCGATATTTCTGAGCGCCTGCTCGCCGAGTCGATCTTTGAGCTGCTGGAGATACAGGCTGGAGGGCACGACCGGAGTGCCCTGTGATTCGATAATTCCGTGCGGCAAAGGAGGAAGCTGCGGACCGGGGCCATAGGTTTTCATGTTGCCTAGCAATTGATCCCCTCGATTTCCTATCGCCCAGTTCGCGGCCCCTGGCGGCATCTGAATGACATACGATTTCGCGAGATTATTCCAGGCCACCGCCCATCCCATCGTCCAGCCATGGCCCGATCCCATCTCCCCACGGTTCATCAGATCGATGCCGCCTTCGGGTACCTGACAGCTGTCGATGAGGATTCCAGTGGACCAGCGCTGGTGTGGTTGGATATGCCCATTGCCATGGAAGACGCAGTTGAGTACAACATTTGGCCCCTGCATGGCTGGTCCCGTAGCGATGTAAAAGACGCTGTCGCCAGTTGCGCTACACCGATCGACCAGGAGCTGGGTTCCATTGAGGGAGAAATCGGCGGGCTTCGCTGAGCCCTCGATAGCAACGCTTTGCTTCACCTTGACGTCTTCGACAGTAATGCGGCGCGCATCGTTTCCGACGCTTACTGCTTGCGTGGTATCAACGAACTGCACATCTCGCACCCAGCCATCGACAATCCCGTTCAGTTGCATGCCATTGAATGATTTGTCGGAGAGCATTATCTTTCTAGCCGGTGCTACGACTTCGAGGTGTTCAACTCCGACATTTGTAATTTGGCCTGTGTCCTCGACCTTGATGACGGAAGCGCCATCGGGGCCGAGATATTTTGCGTCGTACGAATCGGTGAGTGGAACATCGAAGATGAGCTTTCCACCGGCGATCGCTGCAACCGTTCGTTCGGTCTTGATGTCGCCCGATACCCAGGTCTCCTTCTTCCCATTGCGAACCATCGCATCCATCCCCATAAAGCGGACCCACTCAGGAGTAACCGGGCGGATGATCTGAACGCGATCGCCAACTGCGAACTTGGAGGCATCGCTGACGGTCAGAGACTGCGAACCGGACGGGACATAGGAATCAGAGACTCGTACCGAAGCGCCGACCGTCTGGACTGCACTCTTGTTGCCGACCCGGATAGCAAGGTGAGGATCTCCGGTCATTTCAAGGATTGTGCCCTCCCCGTCGTTGCCGCTTCCCCGCAGGACAATTCCGTCGGCATCCAGCCACAGTGTTGTACTGCAATGGAAATGCCCCGTTTGCAGAAGAACCGCGCCTCGTACTCCATTGACGAGGGGCAGCTTCGAAACCTCGTCGATAGCGCGTTGAATGGTCGCAGTGTCGTCTTCGCCCGACGGCGCGACCGTTTTCCTCATCGGAAATTCCGGAAGAGCAACTCCCCCCTCCGCCGTATCCCGCGTACGAGAAGTCGACGATTTTGTCGCCTCTATTGGTCTGGGCATACGCGAGCTTGCCTGATTCACCTTGGTGCACCCATTTAGTGCTCTGCGGCGATGGTGCTTTCGCGACAGCATTTATGCCGACTAAAACGAATAGAACAGCGCACGCGAATTGTGAAGTCACTGTGTAATTGGACGGCGATTGGTTCATGAGAATGGCTCCGGCCATGACGTTCGGTTGCAAACAACCGCTGCCGCTCACGGCATTGGCATTATAAAGAATGAAATGATAGTTTCATTATCTAGAATTTGTTTGCGGTTGCAATCCGCGACTGCCCGGACTGTCTGATTTCCTTCCTGGAGAGATATAAGCCCATGAAACTTTGCATCCTGGCAGCACTCGCTTTTGGGCTATTTCGCCTTATGGCCGCGCCGGTCACTGAAGCAGCGTCGCCAGACGCTCGGCCCTGGATGAATACATCCTTGCCTCCTATGAAGAGGGCGGAGCTTCTTGTAAAAGCGATGACTCTGGACGAGAAAATAGAGCAAATCCACATGGCAGATGTGAAAAGCCGTCCGCGTGAGGTGCCAGGTATTGAGCGGCTCGGTATTCCAACGTTCAAAATCACGAACGGGCCCGCCGGAGCAGGTCCGGGTGACAGTGCAGTCCCAGTTCCCGCAACGGCCCTGCCGTCGGCGCTTGCTCTCTCTGCCACCTGGGATCCGAAGCTTGCAGCCATGTTTGGGCAAGTTGCCGGAAGGGAGACAGCGGATCGCGGGGAGCATCTGATTGAAGCGCCTGGCGTGAATATCATCCGAGTGCCACAGAATGGGCGCAATTTCGAGTACTTCGGCGAAGACCCCTACCTTTCCGGACAAATGGGTATTCCAGAAATTGAGGCGATCCAGAAACAGGGCGTTATCGCAGAGGTCAAGCACTACGCCGCCAACAGCCAGGAGACCGACCGTAAGACTGTCAACGAAGTTATCGATGAACGGACTCTCAGGGAGATTTATCTGCCCGCATTTGAAGCTTCAGTGAAGCAAGGTGATGTGGGCGCGGTAATGTGCGCATATCCAAGTGTTAATGGGCAGTTCAATTGCGAAAACGTGCACTTGCTTAGGGACATTCTGCGTCGAGAGTGGGGTTTCAAGGGATTCGTGCAGTCAGACTATACGGCTACCCACAGCACCATACCTGCTGCTCTGGCAGGCCTCGATCTAGAGATGAAACATGACAGCTTTTACGACGCGGATATGAAGGCTGCCGTTGTGAGCGGGAAGCTACCCGAGTCGGTGCTGGACACAATGCTCCTTCGCCGATACAGCGAGATGTTCCGTATCGGCACCTTCGATCGGTCGTTCGCGATCACGGCAATCCCGGCGCAGAGAGATGGACAGATCGCCCGCGCGATTGCTGAGCAGGCTGCGGTGCTGCTGAAGAATGCCGATCATGTGCTGCCCCTTCAGGCGGCCAAGCTTCACAGCATCGCGGTGATCGGGCCCTATGCTGCGGCCGCTCACACCGGAGGCGGCGGCAGCTCGTCCGTAACTCCGCTATACACAATCAAACCCGTGGATGGCATCAAGAGCCACGTAGGCGCGAATGTAACGGTCACCTACAACGAAGGCACTCAGTTGGCTGAAGCGGCCGCTCTCGCGCGATCTGCAGACGTGGCGATCGTTATGGTTGGAAACAAAGACCGGGAAGGTCGCGATCGCCCGAACCTTTCACTCCCCGAAGGACAAGATGCTCTGATCTCGGCGATCGCGGCAGCAAATCCGCATACCATCGTCGTGCTGAAAACGGGCGGGCCGGTCCTGATGCGCTGGCTTAGCAAAGTGCCAGCAGTGCTGGAGGCATGGTACCCAGGTGAAGAAGACGGCAATGTCGTGGCAGACTTATTGTTCGGAGCAGCGAATCCGTCCGGGAAACTAACCGTCACGTTTCCACGAGCAGAGTCGGACACACCGGCACACACGCCACAGCAGTACCCGGGGGTAAATGGTACGGCTGTGTACTCGGACAAGCTGCAGGTAGGCTACCGCTGGTATGACACGCAGTCCATCGATCCTCTCTTCCCCTTCGGTTTTGGTCTCTCGTACACCTCATTCGCGTTTTCTCACCTGCACGTCTCAGGACCTGACGCTGACGGTCGTGTAACAGTCGCTCTCGATCTGACCAATACCGGGCCCATGGCAGGTGCGGACGTTGTTCAGGTTTATGTAGGAGGACCCACTTCAGCAGGTGAACCGATTCATCAGCTAAAGGGATTTGCGAAAGTCAGCCTTGCACCTGGCGAGACGCAGCCGATATCGATCACGCTTCAACCGCGAGCATTTGAAATGTGGAGTACACCATCTCATCGATGGGAACTCATAGCCGGCACACACCAAATTCTCGTCGGTGATTCCTCCCGAAATCTGCCG
>Ga0070741_10000986_pt1 | contig 92838 bp, 72 predicted proteins | sample Coa_R1_4_FD_66440 | JGI IMG/M metagenome (GOLD analysis project Ga0070741, IMG submission 66440) | Surface soil microbial communities from Centralia Pennsylvania, which are recovering from an underground coalmine fire - Coalmine... | ecosystem: Environmental > Terrestrial > Soil > Unclassified ...
ATCCCCGATTGTCTCGAAGTCGAGGTATTGCCCTACTACAATTTTGCCGACGGCCACGGCGGAGCAACGTTCGTCCGAACGGTGAATTTGCCGGTGACGCTGAATGGCGCCTCTGGAACCTTAAGTTTCGATGAATACACCTGGGGCCAAGCGGTCCTTTACTTCCCGCACAGCGGAGTGGGTCTGGCCTCGGCGTCGATCCGGTTCGACATGCTGACGCTGCTGAAACAAGCCGCTAGCGATTATGGCAACTCCTCTTTCTCCTGGCTCATGGGGATGGAGGCCGGCACGGAGTTCGGTGACAATTCGGCTCAATCGTACACATTCACACTCACAAAGCTGGATTTCGAACAGACCTTGGGCGGTGGGTCGGCTCCTTCGCAGCCCTCTCAACCATCTCAACCTTCCCAGCCATCGCAGCCGTCTCAACCATCGCAGCCTTCGCAACCCACCCACCACCACCATAGGCATCACGATTAGCTGGTTCTTAGAGAGTCGCTAGCGCCGCCGATCTCGCTTTGTTGTACATGCGAGCGGCGGCGCTCTTTTGCGTACGCGGTGCCGTGCCCTGCGATGGCTCGCGAACGGCCGCACGTGCCTCGATGCGTCAAGACGGCAGGCAGGAGTGCCGCGCCATGGAGCCGCAACCAAAGAATGCCGGGCGAAGCGCCCGGCGCAGCCCAAGGGGCCGCCCCACAAGAATCTTCGCAGCTTGCGAAGATTTTGAGTTGTAGTAATGCATTTTATTGGGCTGGGATCAGGGACCATTCCTGCATCGGACCGCCCCAGCAGGCATATTGCTGAACAGGGGTTGCCAGGTTCTGGCCGTAGTTGGTCTGCGTGGTGGAAATTACGTCCAGGCACTCAAAGCCGGCGCTATTGATGGGCTGAATTTCGTAATAACCATCCGGATTTTGCACCACCTGCCAGATCTCGTTGGCTCCCCCCCAGTACGGCCATTGCACCACCGCGTTGCCATTTACATATGCGGTTGCCGCCGGGCCGCCCGCCACATCGAGTTGCATGCCGCTGTTCTGGTTGGTGATCTCATATCCGCCTGAAACCGGCGTGAATTGCCACTTCTGCATCGGACCGCCCCAGCAGGTATATTGCTGTAGCTGAGTTCCCGGGATCATGCCCCAGTTCGATCCAGACCAGGTGGGCACATCCAGGCACTCGCCGCTGTTGCGGGAAACCACCGTGTACCAGGTATTGGGAGCCGGGACCGACACGGGTGGCGGGGGCGGAGGAGGAGGCGGTGTTACCGGAGGCGGCGGGGGTGGGGTTACCGGAGGTGGAGGAGGGGGCGGCGTTACCGGAGGTGGAGGGGGCGGCGCGACACTACCGGCCAAGGTTTGTTCGAAGGCCAGATTGGTGAGCGTGAAGGCATACGATTGCGCCGAATTGTCTCCGAACTCCGTGCCGGCCTCCATTCCCATGAGCCAGGAGAAAGAAGAGTCGCCGAAATCGTTTACCGCTTGATTCAGCAACGTCAGCATGTCGAACCGGATCGAGGCCGACGGCAAACCCGGCAGGTCATGCGGGAAATAAAGGACTGCCTGGCCCCAGAGGTACTCGTCGAAACTCAAGGTTCCAGAGCTGCCGTTCAGAGTTACCGGCAAATTCAGCGTCTGGACGAAGGTTGCTCCACCGTGGCCGTCGGCAAAATTGTAGTAGGGCAATACCTCGACTTCGAGACAATCGGGGATGCCGTTGGGGTGACTCGAATTGCAGACCCACTCGTCCCAGATCATGTCGATATCGCGATTTCCGCCGATGTTGCCGGAGAGAGCGTAGCTGTAGTCAACGATCAACGATGACATGCCGGAGAGCTGTTTCGGGAACTGCAGCGGCTGACCGGCGGCGGCACAACCCGCCCACTGATCGCACCCCAAGAGGACGAAGGGAGAGCCATCGACGCCTCCACCCGGAAGGCCATTCAGATTGATCGTAGTCACGATCGTCCCGGAACCGGTATAGGTCATTGAGATGGTTCCGCTGCCGCTGCTAACGCCCCAGGGATTGGTGTAGAGGAGCAGCAGGTTTGTCGAACTGCTTGCTGCCGGATGAACAAGCCCTACGGCTCCGCCCGTTCCGGGAGCACTGGAAATTTCCGTGAGAGGGCTGCCGGCAGTGAGCAGCGAATTGGTGGTGTAGGTTTGAGCGCGTGCACGGGGCGACGACAGGCACAACGCCAGGAAGATTAGTGCAAACAACTTTGGTGAAAAAAACCGCCGATCGACGGCAGGCAAATGAAACATGCTCTTTCTCCTTGTGGAACTACTACTCAGGGCTGTACTACCTGGAAGAGTATATTATGGGGAGATTAATTTGAGCAATAGGAGAGCAGTGGTTTTATGGGAAGTTAAGAGAAGTTGGTAACATTTGCGCCGCGGAACTGTCGGGAACTACTAGTACTAAGGTGGATTATTGGGCTCAATGCACAAGCGCGCCGAGACGATCTCGGCGCGGCAGCCTGAAGGATTTGGGAATCCGGTACTCAGTAGAAGAGTGGGGCGGGGACAAAAAGGTGCTTGAGGTCGGTCACGAGCCGGCAGGGGCGTGAAAACCGCACGGCCACGTACCGGGGTTGGATCGTGGCGCCAAAACCTGCATAGAACAGAATGGAGCTGCGTTGTCCTACTCCGGCAAAGTCGAAGGTCCGCCCGCGACCGAGCGCGCGCTTGATCGCATCCCAGAGCAGGAGACTGCTGGCTCCATTGCCCGATTGGCCGACGCGCGTGGTGAGCATGTAGTAACTCGTATTCGCATCCCAAGCGCAGAAATTGGCCGCCTGAATGTTGCGATGCGGATCTCGCGCTACCAGAATCCGTCCCCGCTTCCTTTCAAGAGCCGCCGAGAGTACTCGCGTGGCCGGCCGTTCGCCAAGCCTGTTCTCTACACCTCTCGACGCGAGATTCCTGGAGTATAGCGAAACGAACTCCTTTGGATCGGACAACTCGTCGACTGTCAGCTCTTTTTCGGCGCGCCGGATGACATTCCTTGTTTTGTCCCGCAAGTTATTCCAGACGGACTCAATGGGGGCCGGCGCAATGAGATGCGTAAACTGAACGTGAACCCGAAACTCGGCTTCCTGAAAGGCGAGGGCGTCGGTAATACCGCCGTGGCATTTGATGCGCGCTAACCAGGTACTGGGTAACTTGCCAAGAAGCTCGCGAATTATATCGTGCCGCTTCAAAAACCGATTGTTCTCGCTGCCCGAACCTTCATCGAAACCGGGTCCGAGAAAGTACGTCAGGGCTGGTTCGCGCAATTCGGAATAATAGCGGAACTTGCGACGAATGAAATAAGGCAATCGTCCGACGGTACGGCCGCCCGCCGTGACCTCGACAGCTTCGTAGTGGTTGTCCGTCGCGGCAGCAAGCCACCAGTCCTCATGAAAGACGGTGGGAGCAAGCGGATCGGGAGCGGGCATGGAAGGTAGATCGAGGTCGATCCGGATGCGGCGGGTCTCACTATCGTCGCGGTGTGTGTATTGCATAAGAGACTGTGCTGAAGCTTCCGAATACGCTTGGCCATGGCGTGTGCAACGATTCGGAAAGGCTTTTTCGACGTTATTCTGAATCTATGTACCAGCATCGCCATGGCTTCCGATTAAAGCAATACCCAGCGCAAACGTCGAGATATATACAGTACTTGGTGAGGAAGGCCCTTGTTTACGCATGGGGTTCTGTAGCTGTTGAGTTCCACCATCCTCTATGCCACCCGCATTTTCGCGACGGCATATAATCAATGACATTAGCGGTTTGGTAGTAACGAAATCTCGCTCTCTTCAACGACCTTACGCAGGCAGGTAATCACGCCTGCATTCAGACTCAGGGGTAAAAAAATGAATTCCAACAGAGATCCTCGGATCCTGCGCAACGGCGCCTGCTGCATACTGTTTTTGCTGGCACTCGCTGTCATTCCAGCGCGAGCGCAAACCAGTTTCGGACGAATTTCCGGCACTGTAACGGACCCTGGCGGCGCCGTGGTTGCCAATGCGACCGTTACGATCAAGAATCTTGGCACGCAGGCAACCCGTACGGTGACAACAAACGATAGCGGGTTCTACACAGCCACCGATCTGCCTATCGGCAGTTACTCGGTCTCGATAAACCAGCCGGGCTTTCGCGCGCAAGAGCGCACCGGATTGCAGGTTTCAGCCGACGCGCGACTTACCGTCGATTTCAAGCTGGAACTCGGCGGTGTGACGCAGTCTGTCGATGTGACAGCGACCGCTCAGACGCTGAATACAACATCCGGCGAGCTCTCTCAGGTTATTGAAACCAAGCAGGTGAATAATCTCGCGCTGAACGGAAGAAACTACACACAGCTCATGAGCCTGGTGCCGGGCGCGGTGGTAACGAATCCCGATCAGTTCAGCGTAACGACGAGCCTATCGGCGACGAACCAGACGATTAACGGCAACCGTTCGGATACGAATAACCTCACCGTGGACGGGGCATTCAACCTGGTTGCCGGAAGCAATGGCAGCCTGATGAACAATGTCAGCGCCGAATTTATTCAGGAAGTAAAGATTCAGACGTCGAACTTCTCCGCGGAATGGGGCCGCATGTCGGGTCCGGCATTCAACGTGGTCACGCGGAACGGTACGAACGAATTCCACGGAAGCGCGTTTGAGTATTTCCGCAACGATCTGCTGGACGCCCGGAATTTCTTTGCCGCGCAGAAGACGAAGCTGCGTTTCAACGACTTCGGCTATGACGTGGGCGGCCCAATTGTCAAGAACAAGCTGTTCTTCTTTGCGGGCGAAGAGTGGAAGCGGCTGCGGCAGCAGGCATCGCCGACGCGACAGACCGTGCCCACGACAGCACTGCTGAACGGCAATTTCGCCGGGCAGCCGCAGCTCTTTTATCCGGGTACGAAAACGCCAATTCCGGGCAATAACATTTCGTCATTGATCACGCCGGACGGAAAAGCTATCGCCAACGTGTACAAGCTAATGGAGCAGCAGGCGGCATCGTTCACGGACGCGCCTGTGGCGAACAACCTGACGCTCGCTCCGGACAATCCGCTGAATTTCCGCGAGGATATCGTTCGCCTGGACTACTCGATCAACGAGAAGAATACGATCTACGGCCGCTGGATTCAGGATTACAACCGGTTGATCGATCCGTTCGGAACATTTTCGGGATCGAATCTGCCCACCACGCCCACTGTGCGCAACCGGCCTGGCGAGAGTTTTCTGATCGCGGAAACGTGGCTGCCTACGCCGCACCTTGTGAATGAAGCGCGGGCGAATGCAAGTTGGGCCTCCCAGCATATCCCTCCGTATGGGAACACGTGGGAACGCAGCACGTACGGATTCCAATTTCCGCAGCTTTATTCGGGCGGGCAATACGACAACGGCATTCCGCAGGTAGGCATCACCGGATACGCGAACTTCGTGGGGCCGTATTTCGCTCTAATGTCGCCCACGACGGACATTCAGTTTTCCGACACTTTGTCCGTGACGCGCGGGAATCACCTCATCAAAGCCGGAATTGTCATAATTCGGGACCGTGTGGATCAAAATGGCAGGCCGCCCTACCCGGGAAATATTTCTTTCAACACGAGCGGCAACCCGAATACGACCGGGAACGCTCTGGCCGACGCTCTGCTGGGCAACTTCCGAACCTATACGGAAGCAAGCGCCGATCCGGTTGGGTTCTTCCGCTTCACTCAACCGGAGGCATTCATTCAGGACAGTTGGAAGGTCACGTCGAAGCTGAGCCTGGAGCTTGGCGTTCGATACCAGTACATGGAGCCGATGTACACGATGGCAAATAACATGGGGAACTTCGACGCCTCGCTCTACAATCCCGCTCAGGCGGTTCGAGTGGTAAGCGGCAACGTTGTGCCGGGGTCGGGTAATCCGTATAACGGACTGATTCGGGCGGGCAACGGTGTTCCGGCGAGCCAGCAAGGCCGAGTGCCCGGTTCTACCGGACCGCTTTTCCAGCAGATTCCCGCGGGAGCGCCGCGCGGCTTCTACAATTCGTCGAACCTGTTTGCGCCGCGTTTCGGATTCGCGTATGCCGCAGACAGCAAAACCGTTGTTCGCGGTGGATTTGGCATTTTCTACGACCGGCCGGAAGGGAACGTGACCTTCTCCCAGGTGAACGTTCCACCGTTCCTGCAGGTATCGGAGTACGACAACGGCAATCTGACGAATCCCGCAGGTGGGGCGCCGGGGACAGCACCACTCGGGTCCATCAGCGCAATTAATCCTAACCTGAAGTACACGGCCGCGTATCAATACAGCTTTTCGATTCAGCGCGAGCTGCCGGAGAGCATTCTATTGGAGACTTCGTACGTAGGGAATCTGGGACGTCATCTGCTTCGGCAACCAAACATCAACTTCCCGAATCTGGCGCTGGTTGCGGCCAATCCCACGATCTCGACGAATACGTTCGTGCCTTATCTCGGCTACAGCAGCATCAACCAATACCAGAGCGACTCAACCTCGAACTACAACGCTCTGCAGGTGTATGCCTCGAAGCGCATGGGCGCGGTGACGGCGACTGCGGGTTATACCTGGTCTAAATCGCTGGGCGATTCAAGCGGCGAAGGCGACAATCTGGAAGACTGGCAGAATCGTCACTTCAACTACGGGCCGACCACATTCGACCGGCGGCACATATTCACGGGCACGTTCGTGTGGCAGCTTCCCATGCTTCGGAACATGAACGGGTTCGTGCGAAACTCGATCGGAGGGTGGCAACTGAGCGGAGTAATCCGGTTGCAAACGGGTCAGTACTACACAATCACTGGTTCGACCTCTACCGGGACGCGCCGCGCCGATTACCTCGGCGGTTCGACGTCGGTTGCGAACCCGGGTCCGGCTCTGTGGTTTAATAAGGCAGTTTTCGCGGCCGCACCGATTGGGAGGTATGGAAATTCAGGAACGGGCATCATCGAAGGCCCGGGCCTTCAGAGCTACGACATTTCGGTGGCGAAGCACTTCGCGCTGACCGAACGTCTTGACCTGAAGTTTGGCGCGGATTTCTTTAACATGTTCAACATCGTGAACTTCTCGACCCTGAACACGGTTGCGACGAATTCCAACTTCGGCACGCTTTCGGCGGCATATCCGCCGCGCAATATTCAGCTCAGCCTCAAGCTTGCGTTCTAATGAATCGGATCGCATACATTCTGGGCGCCACGCTGTGCGCCGCCGTTACCGCCCACGCCGCCGACACGATCGAGGTGTTCGGTCATCAATGGACGGTGTTCAATAAAGCGGACTGGAAGGTCACTCAGGAGGATGGCTCAGCCGTGCTCCATCTGGTCACTCCGCGGGAGCCGCTGCCCGGCCCTCGCCGGCCGATTCAATTCGCCGTTGTCAATACGCCCGATTTCGACAAGGTGAGGGTGACGGCGGATGTAAAGCCGCTCAAACGATCGCTGATTATTGTGTTTGCGTATCGCGACGCTGCCCATTTCGACTACGCACATCTTTCGACGGACACGGCGACTAAACAACCCGTTCACAACGGTGTTTTTCACGTGTACGGCGGGGAGCGCGTACGGATCAGTTCCCCGGAAGGACCTGCTGCTTTTCCGCAGTCTGGGCGGTGGTACCACGCCGAACTGCATTGGGATGGCAAAACAGGTGCGGTGGAAGTGAGTGTGGACGGTAAAAATATTCCGGCGCTTCACGCTGTCGATCTGAGCCTGCGCAGCGGGAGGGTGGGGCTTGGATCGTTCAACGAAACTGCGGATTTCAAAAACGTCAGCATCGAAGGTACGCAGAGATCTCAGTGAACAGACCAGTGATACGCTCCGATTTTCACCGGATTTATTACATCTCGACTTTTTGCGCGGTGGCGTTCCAGGCGACCCGCCGCCCATGCTTTATCGAAAGATTCGCCATCTGCACAACCAGCGCAGATTGAAATCCTAGAGCCATGGGTGCGGTTGGCCGCTGCCGCGTTCGGACGCATTGAACGAAATTGGCGACATGCAGATCTGTCGCGTACGCAAATCCGCGGGCGGTTCGATACGATTTCGCAGGTTCGGCGCTGGCTCCCGCCGCAAACATCTGCAGATCTTCACGCCCCACGTCCAATCGCCCCTTATCGCCGTCCAACTGATTTAACTGGTCCCGTGCCGGCGGGTATTTCATCGCGGCGTAATTGATGGAGAAAGTCGCGAGGAAATCCTCCGGATACCAGGCCGTAGCCGTGACCGATTCCGGCATGTCAAAGAGCGGCCGATGCGGCTTGCCTGCGGCCGCAGTTACTGCAAAGGGCGCGCCCGCCCCCATGAGCATGTGAATACCGTCGAATACGTGAGCGCCTTGGTCGGCCAGGATTCCGCCGGAGTAGTCGCTGTAATAACGCCAATTCCTAAAGCGATCCGCAGAGAATTCGCGATGCGGAGCCGGCCCTTGCCACTGTTCCCAGTCCAATTTCCCGTCCAGTTTCGTGACAACGGGTTGGTCCAGATACGTGTTAAGCCACCAGGACCGCACCATACGAACCGTTCCCAGCGCGCCGCTCGCGACAATCTCTCGCGCCTGCAGATATAAATCGTAGCTGCGGCGCTGCATTCCCACCTGGATGATCTGCTTTGCCGCGCGTTCGGCCTTCACGAGCGCGATGCCTTCCTCCGGAGTGTGGCACAGCGGTTTTTCGACGTAGATGTCTTTCTCCGCCTGGATTGCATCCAGCACCATCTGGGCGTGCCAGTGTTCGGGGGTGGCGATCAACACGGCATCAATATCTTTGTCCGAGAGTAGTTCTTTGTAATGGCGATAAACACGGGGCGGCTTGCCTTCACGTTGAGCTTTCGACGCCGCAGACCGGGCGTTCTCGAGATTCGGTTCATAGACATCGCAAACCGCGTTCACTTCTAGGGCCGGCATTCTTTGAAACGCGCTCATGACGAACCTGCCTCTCCCGCCGCAACCGATCACTCCCAAGCGAATCGTGTTGCTGGGGGCGGCGGTTAGTACTGTCAGGCCGGCGCCGGCGGCCAAAAAAGTTCTCCGATTCACGCTAGCCGATCCTCCTTGGTTTGCAACAGCAGCATCAGGCATTCCGATCCGGCCAATCTAAGTGTTTATGCAAAAAACGGAACGTGTCCTGTCCATGGATGGTGTGGCCTCCATTGAAGTATTCGATTTCGGTATCGCCGGCCAATCCAAACTGCGCATACAGCCACGCCACCTTTGCATACTCATAGGCGACCCACTGATCTCTTCCCACTTGATCCCAATGGCCGCGCTCCACCATGAAGGGCCGAGGGATCATGAGGTACGTCATTTCCGCATAATCGAAGGTGCTGCCCTCATTGAAGTAGGGCATTTCCCATTCGATGCTGTACATGAAACTAAACCGTTCATCGGTGGCCGCGACTTTACGCGTCCAACTGTTGAAATCGCCGGAGCAGATGGACAGGCAGTAGCTTTGCAAGATGGGCGGCACTCGGACGGCAGTTTCCCCTCCGTAGCTGAGTCCGTAGAACGCAATTCGTTTCGGGTCTACCATCGGAAGTGTCTGGAGCCAGCGTACAATCTGATCGTGCTGCCCAATAATGAAGGAAAATAGCGACGCCTTGACCCCGTTGGCTTTGCGGCACAGCCATCGATATCGGTCTTCGCCCCGATAGAGATTGTGCGGGGCGAAGGTAATGAAGCCCTGATCCGCAAGCCGCGCGGCAAAGTTATGATAGGCGCTATTGTCACCTTCTATCACATCTTTCGGCACGCCTCTTCGTCCATGCTGGCAGACAACCACCGGCCGCCGCTCGCCTGGTTTGAGGTCTTTCGGCAACAAAAGAATCCCCCAGGCGAATACCTCAGGCCAGACGTCAAGCGTTACTTCATAGCCGACCCACTTGGGGTTGTCATAAATCCGGCGTGTCCGTGGATTAGCCGGTAGCAATGGTTCGTCGAATTTTCCCAGGACTTCTTCCCAGAAATACTGCCGATACCATTTGGACGCCTCAATGAATCTATCCGGCGAATAAGTTTTATGGCTGAGCTCGGTAGTCCAGGTTTCGTCCGCCAGTTCCGGCATCACTTTGTATAAGTAGAACTGCTGACGGACGTGTGCTGATCCGCGAACCAGCGCTTGCGTAAATATCTCCAGTTCCCTCAACTGGTTCTTTTGACGTTCGGCAGGGTCGAAGGAACGCCGCCGATCTTGCGGTGGCAGAGCGGATGACGGTGTTTGCAAACTTGCGCCTAACTGCCGAGCAAAATACTGCAAGGCTTCCTGCGAACCTGGCCCGATTGGGGCATCTCCTTCACTCCGGACTAGATGGCGCGGCTGAAATTCCGCGCTGGTCAGGGAGACGATGCGATCAAATTCTGCGTGGACCGTTTCGAACCCCGGGGTTCTGAGATCGCCTCTGGGGCTAGTAATATCCGGAACCCGGCTGTATTCCACGACCAGACCGCGGGGCGCGATCAGGGTAGCGATTTCGGCATCGCCAAATTCATGCAGCAGTGCCCAAACGTTGCGGTAGATGGGCTCGGACCAGACGTGCTGGCGTGTATCGAAATAGCCGCTTACGAGAACAGCATCGATTCGTGTATCCGCGGCGGCGGCATAGAACGCAATTAGACCGGCTTCGGCGTAGCCAAGCACGCCGATCTTTCGGGCTCCTTCCCGGCGGTGGAACCAATCAACGGCTGCGAGTACCTTCTGAACTTCGTAGCCGATGATATGCCGGCCCATATGAAAGGCTTGGCGGTAGATCCACTCGCGGCCGGATTGATCGGTCATATGGATGTCCGGATGACCCGACCAGCGGGATGTGCGATCGATTAGCACCGGAACCAATACTTCAAAGCCGTTTTCAGCCAGCCGGCGGGCATATTGGTTTTCGGCGGCAATGCCTGAAGCTAATCCCGCGATCTGTTCCGGCGTTTGATCGGCATCGGGAAGCGCGACGACGTGGCCAACGGGAGATTTTTTGGGTTCGAGGAGCAATCCCTCTCCCGTTACACCGTCGAGAGCCGGCCAGCGGACTTGGTGGACGGAATATAAATCCGTTTCCGCCACTAACGCCGGATTGTGGTCGTCGCCAAACCGCTCCAAGGCGACCGGAGGACGGGTATCCACCACTCCGATTTGCTTCAAGAAGCGGCTGCGGTTGGGCTCGACTGATTTTTCGTAGGCCGCACGCGACGAGAGATCACGGTTCCAATACCTCTGTCGCGTCTTGATCGACTCTGCGATCTTTTGTTCGACATATCGGTGCGCGCCATCCATCATCCGTTCCGAGAGATCGCCTTCCCAAGTGAGAGGCTCTGTCCCCGGAAGCGTGTGAGTCTGTGGAACAGTTGCCGGCCGTAAGAAACCCGGGGCGGCGAGAGTGAGGCCCATGTCTTGTAACAACTCGCGTCTCGTCATCAGTTTCCTTATAGCGCCGAGTGTATCCGGTTCACTTCTGCAGAACAATCACTTCGTATTCGTCCAGGCGCGGTAGGGAAAACTGAAGAGAGCCGCGGGAATCCGTTGCGAGCGCAAGTTCTTGCGGATGATAGAGCGTGAAAGCTCTCCTGAAGGTCCCAGGAACGTTAACAGAGATTCGCACGTTCTCGACCGGCACTACGCTTTGGATTGGGCGCGTCATCCCGCCGGTATAGTTCACCAGGTGTATTAAGAAGCGCCCTTGTTGTTCCTGAGATCGCAACACGACCTCGACCGATCCTGGCGCGCCTTCGATCCAGATGGGCGCAGGCGCCATCTCTCGCGCAGCATTGGCGACGAGAGACAGCCACTCCGGCATATGGAAATTCTGAATGGCGGCGCCTAAGTCCCCGCTGAAAAAAATAGTTCTTCCTTTGCCGTACTCCTGTTCCATGAGTGCAGGTTCATCGGAAACGGCAGGCACGCCGTCATAGCGGCCCGCGAGAGGTTTGGTCAAATACAAAAGGGCTCGCGCATTTTTTAGAGAAACGCGAACGTGATACACGGTGGAAGGAATCATCTCGCGCTTCAATCCATTGAGCAAAGGATCGGAGGCGGCGGCTTTCATGAAATCCCAGCGCGTGGGGCCGGCGACTTTCCCGTCCGTGCTCGCGCCGAACAAATCCGCAAGCGCGAAATCGGGGCGCGCCATTCCTGTGTCGTCGTAACGCGAGGTTTCGAAGGTAGCGAATAGATTTCCGCCCTTCCGCACATAATCGCGCAACCGGTTTGCGACCTTGTCACTCATACAAGCGACGTTGGGTAAGAACACGGCCGCGTACCGGTCGATGGGGCCGCGCTCCAATGTCGTATCGTCCACTACATCAAAGGGCACGTGCGCTCTCAACAGCGCTTCAGTAATGCCGGAAAACTCGGAATCCAGATCGCCAACGTTGCTGCTGTCCCGCACGCGGTCGATGTCGATTAGCTGCGCACTGGAGCCCGCGTAAAAATTGGCGGTGATATCCGACCAGACCACCGCCACACGCGCGGTGGATTGCGTGTTTTGGTAGTAGCTCGCATTGCGAGCCAGAAAGTGGTTCATCGCGGCAAGCCCCTGCATTTCGGGCTGGCCGAAGTCGAAGGGAGTAATTCCGAACCAGACATTTGCAGCATTCGCGATGGTAGCCGCATACAACAGCCGGAGTTCGGCGCCGGGAAGAAGTGAAAAGGTCCATGGTTTATGGCTGGCCGCGGAAAATATCACGCGCGGCTTCCCGCTGGATTGCGTTTCCAGTAACCGCGCCGTCAGGCTTGCCTTCCAGAGTGGCACGCGCGTCAGGTCGCCACTCAGAAAACCTCCTTCCGAGCCAAGAAGGTCCTGCTGTGGGATCAGCACACGGTTGAGACGACCGGTCGCCCAGTTTGCGCCGCGCACGCCGCCGTTCATATACAACGCCAGGTTCCGATTGATGGATTTGAGCACAGTCTGCGAATCGCGAAGATAAGCGGCAATGCTGTTTGCTTGAAACTGCAGCAGTTCCTGGAAATCCTTGCCGCGCCTGACTCGCTTCGAAGGCAGATCTTTGCCGTAGATTTTGCGAAATTTTTCGCGACAATACCGGCAGTAACACGTGTCAGGCCGAAAGACGGGGCCGTCGTAGAAAATGCCATCGATGAGATAAGCCGCCAAGTCGCGTAGAATTTGAAAACACCACTCACGCCACGGCGCGTTGATGCAGAAATCGGTCCCAGTGTCATAAACGCCATCGAGCGGCGTTCCATTTTCCCGGATCTGCAGCCAATCGGGGTGCTTGGCTCCAAAGGCGCGGCTGTACCAATGCACGTTGAAGTAAATCAGCGATCGGATACCGCGTTTTTTTGCTTCCGGAAGATAGCGTTTGAGATAGTCAGGATTTTGCTTTCCGGCAATTTTAGTGGCGAAGTAAAAATGCTCATCGTCCAATCCGCCGGCAGTTCGCATGATTTCGAGATGCTCCGCGTTGAAACCAAGAGCCGCCTTCTTCGCAGCTATTGCGGCAGGATCGTTTAGATTAATGTCGCTGAGACTCGAAGCGACATCTACGATGCGGAGCGATTCACGATCCCACCAACGTTCATTAGCTGGAGTCCCGGTAGAGGGAGACCCAGAAATAGAAAGCAGGACTTCGAGCGCGGTTCGTCTGGTCATCCGCCGGTCCTACTAAGTTTAGAAAACGATGCGCGCGCCCACCTGAACGATCCGGTTCCCAGTGCCGCCATAAATCCTGCCGGTGGCGGTAATCGGCAGGCCGCCATCCCGAGTATCAGCGACCACCGTTCCATTCCCGGTCGGATTTCCTAAATTGAAGTGGTTAAACGCGTCCAGGAAATCGCCGCGAAAATCGAGGCGCAGACGTTCCCACAATGAGAAGCTTTTCATCAGACTGATGTCCCAGTTCGCATAGCCTGGGCCCCAAACGACATTACGCGATGCATTGCCCCAGGTCCACGGCTGCGGAGGCGCAAATGCGGCAGGGTTAAACCACTGCACTCCGCTTATCACGTCATGAGAGCTGCTCTGTTGACCCTGATAAAGGCTGCTGCCGACCTGGTTCGCGCGACCACCCCACCAGCCAACGTAGCTGGAAGGAACCTGAAAGGTCACGGAGAATGGCGTCCCCGTTTCATACGTGGTGATTCCTGAGACTTGCCAGCCGCCCACAATGGCATTTTCAAATCTGTTCGCACCGCCAAGCCACTGCTTTCCTCGGCCAAAAGGCAACTGCCAGACATAGTTGAATACTAGAACGTTCGTCCGAATGCCTGGACTGTTCCCATAGTCGAGAGCCGGGAAATTCGGATTCTGCGGTCCGCCCGAATAATCTACATCATCCAGGCTGCGGGTCCACTGGTATTCGGCTTGGAGGCTAAACCCGTTGGCAAAGCGCTTCGTCAGTTCCAACTGCATTTGATTGAATTTTTGGAATCCGCCGCTCCGGGTGGAGTAAATCGTAGCCCAAGGCTGATAGGGCCGCTGCTGCTGAATGGTTTTGTTGGGAGTTTGAGTCGCCGGGACGTTGAAATCGCCGAAGAACCATTGCAGGTGGTCTGTTTTGCTGCCCGCGTATGTGGCGCGCGCGGCCCAGTTCGTTGTAAATTGATGCTCTACCGTCAGATTCCACTGTTGCACCATCGCATTTTGAAAATCCCGCTGCATGGAATACAAATTAGGACTGGCCGCCACGCCGGCAAGCTTTTGCAGGCTCGTCGGAAATGGGTTCGCAAACGTAATATCCGGGAGATAGGTGGATTTTGGATTTCCCGTTAACTGCGTGCTATAGGTCTGGCTGGAATAACCTCCCAGACCGCCGAGCCACGGTGGATTCAGCACGTCATCGCGGGAACCTGCGAAGGCGGGGTTGAAGTTATAGTAAATCCCATAGCCGCCGCGAAGCACCGTCCGGTTACCGGCGAAGGGACGATAGGCAAACCCGAACCGCGGCGCCCAATTGTTTTTGTCGCCCACCATATAGTCCGCAGGAAGCCCGAGAGCTTGCGTCGTGGTGAAGGGATAGGCTGCAAATTGGGCCGCAGAGGCGCCGATTGGAGGTAGCGTCGGAGTGGCCGAGTTTTGCGGCAAAGCCAATTGATTGGTCTTTGGATCCCAGTATGTGGAATAACCATCCTGCCAATGCCAGGGCGTCTGATACGAGTAGCGCAGTCCGTAAGAAAGCGTCAGACGGGGCGAGGCCTGCCAAGTGTCTTGCACATAGTATTCGGTGTCCCAGTCCCAATACACACTCTCAAATACGCCGGCGCTGCCGGTAGTGGAAGTGTTTGCTGTGCCAAGCAGAAAATCCGCGAAAGCATTACCTTGGGACTGCGGTTGACCAGGCCAGCCTTTATTGCCGGTCCATTGGCCGCTAAAGGAGAACGTGCCCAACGGAGCATTCGGATTCGGCCCGTACGTTTTGTATGTCGAGATATTTATGCCGGCCTTGATCGTGTGCCGCCCGACAATGTGCGTGATATTGTCTGTCAACTCCTCGTCAACGCCCTGCCCGTAATATCCTTTGCCGACATCGTTGAACATGGTCGGATAGCCGGTCATGGTCATGCTGGGCAAACCGCGATTGGGGCTGGTGGTCAATTGCGGGAAAAACGATTGGGGATTGACGTCCAAGTTCTGCCCGCTGCGAATGCCGGCATGATCAAACCAGGCCAACCGAAAATCATTCAACGTGTGCGGATTAAACGTGTGGGTCTCCACCAGGCTATAGCCGAACGTTTTGTAGCCGTAATCGGAGGCGTTTCCATAAGTCGGCGGACCGCCTAGCGCCCATTGCCAGGGCGAGCCTATGTCTCGCGTGTAGACCCCATACAAGAGGTCTTTGCTGGAAATCTGATAATCCATTCTCAGATCGAGGGCGTTGACGTCCTGCGCCGTTGAAACCAGCCCATAGTAGTCGAAAGCAGCTCCCGGGAGTCCCGCTCCTGCAAAATTGCCGGTGGGGGCCGGAAGGTACTTCATCAGCGCGGTCGCCTGCGGAGCGATCATACTGGACGGTATCTGGTTTTTCGCAAACGGCTGGCCTGTGTATGGGTTATAGAGTTGGGTGCCCTTGGTGCATGTGCCGCTAGCCGCAAACGTCGAGCAAAGCGCGGAGAAATCGCCGCTACGCATGGCCATCGTAGGCAAGTCCAATTGAACTTGGGAGTAGTTGCGATTCCGCATGCCGCTGTAATCGAAGAAAAAGAAAAGCTTATTGCGAAGAATGGGCCCTCCCAGGTTCGCTCCAAATTGATTCCGAAGAGCCGGGGAGCGCGGCAGGCCTTGGGCGTTGTTTAGTAAGGTGTTCGCATTCAGGTCCGTGTTCTGGTTGTACTCATAGGCCTCGCCGTGAAACCGGTTCGTCCCTGCCTTGGTGACCATGGTTACGGTACCGACATCACGATATTCGGCACTGGTGTTGTAAGCATCCACCCTGAACTCCTGCATGGAGTCAAGAGCCGGAAGACTCACCAGGCCGAGGCCAAACGAATAAGCGCCGGCACCGTTGCCCATATCGTTCGCCTGGATTCCATTAATTGTGAAATTGGTCGCGCCCCAGTGAGTCGCGCCGCCGGTCTGAGGATTCGAACCGGCCACCTGCGCGCCCGGCACAAGATTTAGTAAACCATCAATACTCTGCTGCGCCAATGGGAGATCCATCATCTGGCGCGAGCTAATCGTTCCGCCAATCTGCGGGCTCTCGGTATTAACTAAAGGAGCTTCGCCCGTTACGGTGACTTGTTGCTGCACGCTGCCGATTTGGAGTTGCATATCCACTCGCACGACCTGCTGAGCCAGCAACTGCACATGCTCGACATGGAAGGTCCGAAACCCGGCTTTCGTAGCTGTAAGATCGTAAATGCCGGCGTGCAGATCGGGAACGGAGTAAGTTCCGGAATTGTTTGCGATCGCCTGCACTGAGTCTCCGGTGCCCGTGTTAGTTACCGTGATCTGCACATCGGAAACGATTGCGCCAGACTGGTCAGTAACTTGCCCGACGAATGAGCCCGTTATGATTTGCGCATTGCCAGAAGCAGTACTGAAGACCCATGCGAAAAGAGCTGCCAGTGCGAAGGTTTTGCACGATTTGAGCATCGCAACCACCCTAATCAGCGCCTATGTAGCGTCGAAAACAGTTGAGCGAGTGTAGATCATTACCCTAGATTTGTCAATATCAATTCAGGTACAAGGAACGCCCCTTGCTTGCGCGCGGGGTTCTGTGGCTACTTGAGTTCCACATTTATGTCACGCACGCCCAGGTAAAAGGAGGGGTAAAACGCCGGACGAGATTTGTTTTCTGCGGGCGATCGACATGGTGGACGCAATCCGAAAGAAGAAGCTGTCCTCCCGCGAGGTAATGCAAGCGCACCTGAAACAAATCAGACGCTTCAATTCCCGGGTAAACGCTATCGTGACGCTGGTACCGGAAGATGAGTTGATGGCACAGGCGTCTGCGGCGGACGAGGCGCTTGCACATGGCAGGTGGCTCGGTTCCCTGCATGGACTGCCGGTGGCCGTCAAGGACCTCCACGAGACGGCTGGTATTCGGACTACGTACGGTTCGCCATTGCAGAAGAGCTACGTACCGGACTTCGATTGCCGAGTGGTCCAGCGTGAGAAACAGGCCGGAGCCATTGTTATTGGCAAGACCAATGTTCCAGAGTTTGGCCTCGGCTCGCAGACATTCAATCCGGTATTTGGCCCCACCCGCAATCCATATGACTTAACCAAGACCTGCGGAGGCAGCACAGGAGGCGGCGCCGTAGCACTCGCTTGTGGAATGGTCCCCTTAGCTGACGGCAGCGACATGGGAGGTTCCCTCCGAAATCCTCCCAATTTCTGTAATGTGGTCGGACTCCGGCCTTCGCCAGGACGCGTCTCCAACGTTCCTACACAGCTTGGTTGGTTTACTCTGCCGGTTCCTGGACCGGTCGCTCGGAATGTCGCGGATTGCGCGTTCTTTCTCAGTGTCTTGGCCGGATTCGACCAACATTATCCGATTTCGATCGATCAGTCCGGAAGCCAATTCGCCCAGAAATTAGAACATCGAGACTTTAAAGGTGTCCGCGTCGCTATGTTCGCGGACCTCGGATTACCGTGGGAACCGGAAGTCAAGCAGGCGGTGCAGGCGCAACGCGGGGTATTTGAATCTCTGGGATGTGTGGTCGTAGATGCCGAACCTGATTTCCGCGATGCCAACGAGTGTTTCCTAGCCTGGCGGCATTGGTCGACTGAACTGGTTTTCGGGGATCTGCTGGAAAAGCATGGTGACCAGTTGAACGCATACATTCACTGGCACGTGGAGGAAGGCCGGAAACTTACGGGGCCTTATCTGTCTCGCGTGGAAGCCAAGCGGACGGCGTTATTCGAACGGATGTGCGGATTCAAAGGAGAATTCGATTTCTTCGTCCTGCCGGTCAACCAGGTACTTCCTTTCGATGTCACGACTCCTTATCCGACTGCGATTAACGATGTCGCTATGGAGAACTATCTCGCCTGGATGAAGTCCGCCTATTACATCTCGGCGACCGGAAATCCTGCGATTTCGGTGCCGTGCGCGTTTTCACCGAATGGCCTCCCGATTGGAATGCAGATTGTTGGAAGGCACCACGATGATTGGGGCGTGTTGCAACTCGCGCATGCCTTTGAACAGGCGACCAAGATTGGCAGGCGCCGTCCACCGATTATCTAAGTCACTTGAGATTCTCTGCCGATCGGTTCACAATGGTTTCAGTATTTGCTCTACATGAGCACAAAGGGAGAATCATGCCAACGAAAAAAATCGCCAAGAAGAAATCTGCGATCAAGAAGACCACGACGAAAAAGGGTGTGAAGCGGACCAACGCTTCCCACCGAGCAGCGAGGAAGACTAGCCGCAAGCCAACCGCCGGCAAGAAAACGGCGAGAAAGGCCGTGGCGAAAAGAACTGCCAAATCGACTCGTTAGAAACTGAAATAGCCGGGAACTGCCGCCGCGCAGTTCCCGACGTAAACCAGGTGGTCAGGAATCATGGTCACCAATAGAATCGCCTATATCCTTGCCGCCAGTCTTTTGTGGGCCGAATCGAGTCTGGGTGCGTGGCAGGCGGGCGTTGCGCGTATAGATATTACGCCGTCGCAACCTATATGGATGGGTGGTTACGCCGCCCGGACACATCCATCGGAAGGCGTGCGGCAGCACATTTTCGTAAAAGCTCTCGCGTTGAAGGACGATAGAGGATCTGTCACCGTCCTGGTCACTTCGGATCTGCTCGGTTTCCCGGGAGAGGTATCCGCTCCCATCTTCGAGCGCGTGAAGCAGCAATTCGGCTTGCCTCGCGAGCGCGTGGCGCTGAATTCCTCGCACGACCACAGCGCACCCGTTGTCGGTCACATGCTCTCGCCTGCTTATCCCTATAGCGAAGCCGATATGAGGGTCGTTCGCGCGTTCACCAGCAAACTTCAGGATCAAGTGTTAGAAGCGATCGGCGACGCGATTCATAACCTGGCACCCGCGCAATTGTTTTTCGAGCAGGGTCTCGCAGGAGTCGCGGTCAATCGCCGGCGAGTAGGCCACCGCGACTATCCGGGTCCAGTAGACCAGGACGTGCCGGTGCTTGCGGTACGCGATCGCGACGGCGCTCTTCGGGCTGTCGTCTTTGGATATGCATGTCATAACACGGTTTTGGACGACTATCAGATCAGCGGGGACTGGGCGGGTTACGCGCAGGCGGCGCTCGAGAAGAGATATCCCAGCGCGGTAGCCATGTTCGTTGAGGATTGCGGCGCGGACGCGAATCCACTACCGAGACGTTCCGTGGAGCTTGCCGAACACTATGGCGAAACGATCGCCGCGGCTATGGATGATGTCTTGCGTGCAAAGATGCGCCCAGTGGCGGGGCCGATTGCCGCGGCATTTATCAGCGTAGATCTTCCCTTTCAGACGCCGCCCTCGCGCGCCGAGTTGGAGAGCCGCACACAATCGAAAAATGCACTTTTGCAGCGGCATGCCCGATTGATGTTACAGATTCTCGATCGCGACGGAAAGCTTCCAGATCATCATTCGTATCCAATTCAAATGTGGCAGTTCGGCAACGACATGACGTTTCTTGCGCTGGGCGGTGAAGTGGTGGTCGATTATTCGCTCCGTTTCAAGCGCCAGTATGGATTCGACACACTTTGGGTGGCCGGATATTCCAATGATGTATTTGCGTATATACCATCGCGGCGAGTGCTTGAAGAGGGCGGTTACGAAGGAGGAGGCGCCATGATCGCGTACGGACAGCCGGCGGCGTTCACCCCGGAAGTGGAGGAGATCGTAGCGCGAGGAGTGGACTCGTTGATGGTGCGTGTGCGGCAGCACTGAATCCATGTTTTATACATCGAACGCGGATTTTATATAGGATGAGGGCATGGCTTGGACCAGACGCTCGTTTCTGAAAACGACACCCGCATTAGGCGCCGCGACTTCGTCGTTAGGACTTGCCGCTTCGGCGGCGAGAACCCCGACCTGGACTTCCAGGCCGGCATTACTAGGCGGCCCAAAGGTTCGCACGGAGCCGTTTCCGAGCTGGCCGGTTTCGGGAGAACTGGAGGCGCAAAGCCTTCTCGAGACGTTGCGCAGCGGCAAATGGTATCGCGGCAACGGACAGCAGACCAAAAGATTCGAGCAGGCATTCCAGAATTTGACCGGCGCGCAACATTGCCTGGCGACGGCGAACGGAACGAGCGCGCTTTATGTTGCCGTAAATGCTATGGGAATCGAACCGGGCGACGAGGTCATTGTGCCGCCTTACACATTCATAGCAACGATCAATGTCGTCCTGCGCCAACACGCACTGCCGGTATTCGTCGATTCGGATATCAAAACCTTCCAGATTGATACCAAGAAGATTGAGGCGGCGATCAGCACTCTCACGAAGGCGATCATTCCCGTTCATCTGGGTGGTTCGGCTTGCGATCTGGACGAAATCCTCAGGGTGAGCCGAAAACACAACATAGACGTAATCGAAGACGCCTGCCAGGCGCATCTTACCGAGTGGCGGGGCCGAAAGGTCGGTACTTATGGAAAAGCGGGCTGTTTTAGTTTTCAGGCTTCGAAGAATCTGGCGTCGGGCGAAGGCGGAGCGATTCTGACGGATGACGAACAGTTTTACGACCGTTGTTATACGTTCCATAACAACGGAAGCGGATTGAAGCGTCCGGACGGAAATTTCGCTTATGCGGGGACGGGGGACAATCGCCGGATGGTGGAAATGGAGGCGGCACTGCTTCTCGCACAGATGACGCGATTGGAACAACAGACGAGGCTCCGCACAAATAACGCGTTGTACCTGACGTCTCTTTTGAGGGAGATCCCTGGGATTGCGCCTGCGCACATGTACGAAGGCTGTACACGCAATGCCTACCACCTCTATATGTTTCGGTATCAAAAAGATGGATTTGGCAGTCTGCCTCGCGCCACTTTCCTGAAGGCGCTTGCTGCCGAAGGGATTCCGTGTTCGCAGGGATATCTCCCTCTCAATCGTGAGCCATTCTTAAAAACGGCGCTCCAGTCGCGAGCGTATGGAAAGCTGTTTCCCGGAGATATTCTGAAGAATTGGGAAGAGCGCAATGAGTGCCCGGTGAATCAACAGTTATGCGAGGAAGCGGTTTGGTTCACGCAGAATATGTTTCTGGGCAATAAAAGCGACATGGACCAGATTGCCGATGCGATACGAAAGATTCAGAAACACGCGGCAGAGCTGATGGCATAGACGGCATGGTGCCTGTGACCTGCACTTCCTCATTTTCCCGGCGAACATTGCTTAGCTTGATCCCGGTGGTTGTCGCGCGAGGCGCCGAAGTTGTGCTTGATATTCACCAGCACACGAATTACGCCGGGCGCACGAATGAACAGCTACGAGCGCATCAACGGACCATGGGCGCGACGAAAACAATCCTTCTTCCGGCGGGTTCCAAATACGGTTTGGCGGCGGGCTGCGGCGGGAATGAGACCGTGATAGCGCTCGCCAGGGCCTATCCGAAAGAGTTCCTTTTCTTTGCAAACGAACTACCGGATATACCGGAAACCAAGGCCGTTTTGGAAAAGGTATTGAAGGCCGGCGCCATCGGCATCGGCGAGCAGAAGTTTCATGTCGAGTGCGATTCGAAACCCATGCAACTTGTGGCTGATATCGCCAAGGATCACCGCGTGCCCGTGCTGATGCATTTCCAGCACAAGGTGTACAACATGGGATTCGAGCGATTCCATAGAATGCTTGAAATGTATCCGACCGTGAACTTCATCGGGCACGCGCAGACGTGGTGGGCCAATATTGACAAGAAATGCGACCAGAGTGTCCTGTACCCGAAAGGCCCGGTTACTCCAGGAGGAATTACCGACCGGCTCTTGTCGGACTATCCGAATATCTACGGCGATCTTTCGGCCGGATCGGGTCTGAATGCGCTTTTACGGGATGAGGACCATGCCCGTAATTTTCTGAAGCGGCATCAGGACAAATTACTGTACGGCAGCGATTGCGACGATAGAGCCGGCGCCGGGAAGGCGTGCAGCGGTTCGCAGCAACTGGCTACCATCCGGCGGCTTGCTCCCGATGCGCAGGCAGTGCGAAAAATGCTCTATGGGAATGCTGCCAAATTGTTGAAGATCGCGTAGTGTCCTGAGGAAAAGCGGCCTGCGCGGCCGCCGCAGCTTTGCAGCTGCCCCACTAGCGGATTTATTCAACGAAGCTGCACACTAGGTACTTAGAGTCCGCCGCGAAGATAGGCAATGACATTGGCCATATCCTGCTCGTTCAGTGTTTTCTCAAAACCTTCCGGCATCAGGGAGACAGCGGAAGCACGAATTTCCTGAATGTCGCTTCGAAGCAGGGTCTGATCACCGCCTTCCGCGCCGGATCGAAGAGTAATAACGCCGGGAGTTTCGTTCGCGATGATTCCGTCATAGATGTAGCCGTCCTTTGTTATGGCTACATGGTTGATATATGTGGGTTCGATCGCGTAGCTTGGATCCAGGATATCGGTCAGCAATTCTTCCTTGGTCTTGTTATTGATTCCCGACAAATCCGGACCTACTCTGCCGCCTTGAACGCGCGGCATATGGCAGCGCGCGCAGTTGGCTTGAAAGAGCACCTTTCCTTGAAATGCGTTGCCCGGCATGGTCAATACAGGTTTGTAGCGCGCTACTACCTGAGCGCGACCGGTGTTGGCGCCACCGAGCAGCGCGCGCGCCTTGGCGACCACGGCCGGATCGGGATTTTCGTAGAGATGCGACCTCACACTGCCGTCAAGCGCCGCTGGATCGAGTTTGCCGGCCTCGAGAGCGTTCAAAAGGACAGGAACACGGTTCTTATGACCGACAAGAGCCTCCAGAGCGCGCTCATGCGCCTGGGGTGAAAGATAGACCCAATGGGTGAGAATTATCCTGGCGACAGCAGGATCGTCGAACGCAGCGAGAGAATCGATCGCCGCTACTTCGATGTTCGGGGCAGCGTTCGGCGCGAGAATTTTGTCGAAGACCGGCGCTACGGTTTGGAATTGGCCGCCGCGCAGGGCGCGAATCGCGAGGATCCGGTTTCCTTCCGGTAAATGGAGGCTCGTAGCATCGCTCATCGCACGCTGCAGAAGCCTATCGAGCCTGAAATGCCAAGACGCTTCCCAAGCCGCCCTCCGTGCCGGCTCGCTACCAGCATCTATTAGCCTGGTGAGCGCGGCTTCCGCTCCGGGCACCTGAAGGTAGCGCGCCCTCACGAGTTCCAAGCCGCGAGTGAGGCCCGCCAACTCATTATCCGGATGTTGCAGCTTCCCGAGACCGGCGAACCATCGGGAAAGCTCCTTCTCGTTGCGACGCGATCCGATCAGCGCTGACAATCCGATGAATAATTGCGGATCGGTCCAGGTTTCGCCTTTGGCCAGGAGAGCTTCATAAAACGGCGATGCCGAGCCGGCCACGGAGCTCAAGATCGCGTCGCGAAACCACTGATCCGAAGAATGCTGGTGGGCCAGTTGCGCGAGAGCCGGCAGTGTTTGCGGATCTTTTAAATCGCCCAATGTCAGGGCCGCCTGGAACTGCACGTGCGGGTCGGCGTCCGCTGCCGCCGCCAGAACGGCGTTCCCCAGAGACTTGGATTTGTTCAAATCGCGCTCAGTGAGGCGCACGGCGTTTTGGCGGACGCGTCCGTCCAGATCTTTCAACGCACGTTCAATTTCCGGCGGCTGTAAAGCTGAGAAGGCGTCCAGCAGAGAGAGCGCGTGCATACGAGCTTCGGGGGAAGAGCCATTCGCCGCCATCTCCTGAAGCTGGGGAATAACGCGCTTATCCTGCCGCTCTAAGAGAAGGCGATGCGCGGTCCAACGATGCCAACCGTTGGGATTCGCTAGCTGCGCCACTAACTCGGCAGAACTGGCAGCGCCCAGATTGGGTTGTAAATTTCTGTGAACCGGCGAGTTATTGGGAACGATGCGATAAATGCGCCCGAGCGTGTCCCCATTGTAGAAGTTAATCTTTTTACGAATTTCCTCCGGAATCGATTCCGGCGTTTCGATGACCTGCCGGTAAATATCGGTGAAGTAGAAGTTACCGTCCGGCGCATTGGCGAAGTTGCAGGGGCGAAACCAAACATCGGTGGAAGCAAGAAACTCGACATTGTCTTTGGCGCGATGAGCGCGGAAGGTGGTGCCATCCGGAAAAATAAGATCACGATGGATCAGGTTGCCGCTGACATCACCGGTGAAAACGTTCCCAACATACTCTTTCGGCCACGCGTCGCCGTTATAGATAGTGCCGCCCGAGGCCGCCGTAAACCAGCCACCAATTTCCTCAGTACGGTGCAGATCGTTTTCGTTATAGCGCTCCTGGCGCAGACTGGTGCGCTCCTTGCGCCATTCCTGTGGATGAGTGAGCGGGAACATTCGCGCCGACGGGCGCCCATGATCTGAAATATCTTGCGCTTCAGCGGCCACTTCGAGGAGCGGCGCACGCGCCAGATATTGCATGGGGAGCACGACATGGCGGATATGGGTCGTGTTTTGCGTGATGAAGCGATTTCCGAAATCGTCGAAAGTGGAGCCGAATTGCGCCGAGCCGGAGGCGGCTTCCGCCTTTCCGCCGATCGGATCGAATCGAAAATCCGTGCCGCGAACGAGGACGGGCGGCATTTCCGGATGCTCGAGCGAACGGATCAATCCGCCATTGCCAGTATTCGAACAATAGATCCAATTATCGATACTGAGGCGCGGGTTCGTAATCCGGGCCTCCTGGTTCGCTTTGGCGAAACCCGTGTACAGAACCTTGCGTACGTCCGCCTTGCCGTCGCCGTTTGTGTCTTCCATGAACAGGATGTCCGGCGCGCTGGTTACGATTAACCCGTGCTTCCAGGGCATAATGCCGCTGACGGCAAGAACATGATCGGCAAAGATCGTAGCCCGCTCGTATTTGCCGTCGTGGTTCACATCTTCGAGAAGCCTGATGCGCGAGCGAGCAGGCTTGCCGGGGGGCGGATCATTGGGATAGTCGAGCATTTCGGCGACATAGAGCTTCCCGTTCTCATCGAAGGCCATGTCGACGGGACTCATGACTTCCGGTTCCGAGGCGAACAGTTCGGCGTGAAAATCACCCTGAACACGCATCGCTTTCAACGAATCTTCGGGAGACATCGCCCTGTCTTCGGGATTCCGCTTGCAGGCGGAGAGGAGGAGACTCAAAGCTGCGATTGTGATCAGTTTTAAACAGTCATGCCCATTCATCTAAAGGATTCCTTTGAACTGGGAGGTGCCGGGCGGGATCCGCATTGGTCCACTGGCCCCAACGCGCAATTCAGTTTCTCTGCCGGCCCGGATTTCGCCGTTTACATTGTTGCCCTGATAGGTAACATGCCGAATCTCCACGGGCGAGTTTGCAGAAAACAGCAATTTCCCATCGCGTTGCACTTCGAGCGAGTTGCTGGAGATCGCGACGTCATACAGAGACCCGGCCACAGGATACCGGACGATCTCCGCATCCTCGACCGGCATCAGATTCCCGAATCGAAGCCCGTGCCAGGGATTGGCGTCGATCAATTCCTCGACCGCGATCAGGACCATGAGAGCGCCCCAGGTGTAATGAGGATCGCTCGACCCCTCTCCGGTGGTGGAAAGAAAGTTTTCGTGGCACTCGCCTTTTTCGCGCCAAGGCTTCAGGAACATTTTGGCGCTGGAGGCGGCGAGCAACTGAGCCTCGCGATCCCAGTCGTGAATTTTGAAACCCTGGTATACCAGCCAGTTAATCGGTCCCCAAACTTTCCCGCGCCAGTAATGCTGCCGCGGATACACCGGATCGTCCCGGCTGATAGTAGGGAGGATCCATTCGCCGGCGAACTTATCCGGATCGTAGTAAATCTTGCGGAGATACTCGGCGCGGTCGGGGGTAGCAACTTTTCCGAGAAGCGAAAAGAAAATGTCCGGGGCCATCTGGGGCATGAACCAGTTACCGTCAACGGGAGTCCAGCGGCGGTTGAAGTAGCAGTTCTTCTCCGGATCCCAGAGTAGACGGTTGATTCTTTCGGACATGATGCCGTGCTCGCGCTCCAGCGCCGCGGCCTCAGCATGCCTACCCAATTCCCGCGCAATCCAGGCGAGAACCCAGGCGTCCATCGTATAAAGGCAGTTTCGCTCAACAGTATCCAATTCGATGGTGTTGGTTTTTTCGTTGTACTTCGCTACGTGCCACCATTCCGGACTGTCGTCGTGGGATTCGAAATAGGCGACCTGCTGGCGATCCGCATAGGGGATCTCTTCCGGGTAGTTTGAGCCTAGCTCCAGGAGTCCATTTTTGTTGCCGTCTCGCCACGGTTGGCCGTCGCCGCGATCGGAAAACCACCAGCGATGATCTTTCAGCAGGCGTGGATAGATATCGGCAAGAAACTCTTGATTGGGATGACGCAGATAAATCTTCGAAACAGCCAGAGCACCGATCGGATACTGCGAATGCCCCCAAGCGACCGGAAAGATTTCATTCTCGGGATGAGTGACCCACTGGCCATATTGGCAGAACATGCCTTGCTCGGTCTGCCAATTCGTGATGTCGCGAACCAGCGCGTATGCTTTTTCTTTGTCTTCCTGGCACACCAGCAGAGCGCTTAGAAAGCTATCCCATAAGAAATCGGGAGCGGAGTTGTTTTGTCTGGCCCAAGCGCGGCTCACCGTGATATAGGGATGCCCGCGCTCAGGCGTGTAGACCTGACTCCACTCCAGTTGGTCATTTATGGCGGCAGGCACATCGGCAAGCCATCCTTTGCCGACGGGCCGCCTGGCTTCGCAGCGCTTCCAGTTGGCCGCCAGGAACTCGTCGATTCGCGACGCCTGTAACCATGCCGATGTTTGAGGCTCCAGTTGTTCGTAGGCTTGGCCCTGCTTGCCGCACAGGTACAAGGTCTTGATATTGCGCAGAAACGCGGTCCAGTTTCCGGTAGCTGTACTGGCGCTCTGTTCGTATGGGGCACTCAGCGCCAGGACCCACCGCATCCCATCTCGTGTGCCCGGAATCCACGATCTCCCGCGCACAAAGCGCTTGTCCGGCGAGTCGGAATACAGGACTGAATATTTGGGAGGACTGTGGTCCCACGGTATGTAGGCATGCACGGCCATGCTGGTTGGCGCCGAGTTCGCAATCCTGCAGACGACCTCATTCGGGCCGGTGCGAGCCCATTCGTAGGTCACTTCCGGTCCGCCGTCCGGCATCTGCCATACAAGGCGCGCGTAAGAATCATCGGGAGACTTTGGCCCTACAAAACGCCACCAGGACGCCCAGTTGTGAAACCACTCGTCCAGATGCTGACGGCAATAGGCGGCGAGATTACTGGTCGAGTTGGCCATCCATTTCTCGGGGATCGAGAGAAACCGGAACGCAAAGATATCAGCGTTGTCGGCGATGAAACACTGACCGCACCAGGCATCCGGTGAAAGCGGTCCGGCCAACCAGCGCCGGGTATTTCTTAAGCGCGCCCACATCGTTTGGGGCGCCTCACCAGTTATAGTGGCAAAACCGAGCAAGCGGTAAATGTCTGTTGCGCTTTCGCCTGGCTGTGAGGCGGTGCTCAATTCATTGGGGGTAGTCTCTTTCGCGCCCGCTTCCGGGGTAGACGCGGCGGTTATCGCCGCCGCTTTCAACCATTCGCGTCTATTCATTTAGAAGAGAATTCGAAGCGCCGTTTGGACTTGCCGGTTTCCGTAACCGCTTAGCGTACTCGATATGATCCCAAAAGTAGCGTGGTTGACGTTGCCGTCGGGATTGCTGAAGTGCGGAGTATTCGTGAGGTTATAAAACTCGCCGCGAAATTCCAGTTTGAACCTCTCGCTGACAGCAAAGGTCCGGAACAGTGAAAAGTCGTAATTCTTAAGGCCGGGCCCGCGGATTGTATTTCTTCCCGCGTTTCCAAACTGGTTAGGAGAGGGGGGCGCAAACGAGGATTTCGTAAACCAGGGCTGCCCCGGTCCCACTCCGCCGATCGTGTGAACGGGAGAGATGGCGTCAGCGAAATTATTGTTCCCCGGGCAATTACACGACGTCGCGTCCGCAGTTGCCGTGAAAGGTGTTCCTGTTGCAAGCCGGAAAATCCCGTTGAACTGCCAATTCGAGAGTATGTGGGCCCCTATTCCGCCGCTGTTGAGAAACGCTCTTCCTTTTCCAAATGGCAAATCCAGAATATGGCTTATCGTTAATAAGTGAGTCTGATCGAAGTCCGACGGTCCGTATTGCCGCCGCAGATTGAGGTTGTCGGTGAATCCCGGCTGATTACTGCCGACGTCGAGCGACTTGCTGAACGCGTACGCAATATTGAAACTGATCCCGTGCGAGAAGCGCTTCGTCAGATCCGTCTGCAGGGCATTATAGTTACTGTTCACGCCATCAGCCCGCAGACTTGTGCTGGCTGTTCGTCCGAACAGCACGTTGAAAGGCAAACCGGCCGTGCCCGCGCCCGGGGCGGCAGCGTTCAACTGCTGATTGAACGGAAGCTCGCGTCCCAGCGCGCCCACGTACGCAACGCTCCAGGACATAGTTGGCGCAAATTGGCGCTCATAAGTGAAGTTGTAGTTCTGAACATAGGGCAGCCGGTTCCGGGAAGGAATCACAAAAAACGCCTGATTAGGCGCCGGGTTGATCAAGCCGTTCGAAGGAATCGGAAGGAGCGGCACAACGGGCAAACTGCCGAACGTGCCGTCTACTTTGTAGTCGCCCGTGTTTCCTACCTGGACGTTGTAGATAACCGGATATTGTGTGGACAGTGTCCCGCCGGTAAACCCGAAACGCCCCGTCCACCCGCTGATCGCGTACCCGCCGCGAACCACAGATTTGCTATCCAGGCGGTAGGCGAATCCGACACGCGGCTCGGGCATGGATTGAGAACCAACGCCGGTCGCGAGATCCACACTCCCGTAGCCGGCCACCAATAGAGTATTGGTATATGGATCAAAGTTGGAGGCACCGCCTTTGTATCGCGGAACAACCGGCGAATAGTATTCGTATCGGAAGCCCAGATCGAGCGTCAGCTTCTGAGTCGCCTGATACGTGTCTTGCAGAAACCCGGCAACCTGCCATTGGCGATTGGTGGGTGTGATGGGCATGTAGGTTCGGCTGGTTTGATCCGTTGCGCCGATCAGATACGAAGCGAACGAGTTTATGAACGATCCGTAGGGGCCGAGCCCCGGCCCGCCATTTAGTTGTGTGGTGCCGGGATTGAAATAGAACAGTCCGCGTGGTCCCAGGTTCAGGCCTTGTGGTTGGAAACGGTCCATTCGGTTCCGATGGACTTCGCCACCCCATTTAAGGGTATGCTTCGTCAGCGTTTTGCTCCAGGTGTCCACTACCTGCATCAGGTTATCCGTGTTAACTAAAGGATAGTAATACTGAGTGTTTCCGAGTTCGGTCATTCCGCCGCCGATATCGATGTTCGCAAAACCTTGCGAAGAGATCGGGTCCGGATTAGGGTTGGCAATTCCGAGCTTCTGATTGGTGATGGTGGTCATGTCTATGCCGTTTACATTCGTACGGTAACGGTTATAGCCCAAGCGCAGTTCAGTCAACAGCGTTGGGCTGAAACCATGCGTGACATTGACGATCCCGGTCACCGTGTAGTCTTTTCCGATCGTGCTATCGCTGACGATGTTACCCAAGGTTCCGTTTTGCTGCACCGTATAATGCGAGGTGTTCATCAACGCGAACATTTTGGTCTGTTCTGTAAAGTTGTAGTCGACTCGCGCGTCGTATTGGTTGCCGTCATATCTATACGGCACGTTCACAACATAATTGTTCTCGACACCCGTCAGATTTGGCACAGGCAGATATGAATTCAGCTTTTGTGCTATGGGGCTTATCTGCGAGGCAGGAATTATGTTATTCGGGAAAGGGGCTCTTCCGGTTCCGTTCGGATTTCCTGTCGCAGGATTGTAGAGAGCAAGTCCGGGAACGGAGCTGAAATCGCCGGAAAAATACGTTGCGCCAGGCACAGTCGTTGTGGTGGTACTGGACTGCCGGAGATAACGTCCCTGATAGCCGAAGAAAAAGAAAGCTTTGTCTTTCTTGATAGGGCCACCGAAGGTCACGCCGAATTCATTGCGCGTGAGTCCCGGCTTAGGACGCGGAGCCTGGTTGAAGAAATCACGCGCGGCGAGTGCCGCCACTCTATTGAACTCCCAGGCGCTGCCATGAAAATCGTTAGTTCCGGAACGTGTGATTACGTTGACCACGGCGCCGCCAACGCGTCCAAACTCCGCGCTGTAATTGCTTGTGGTGACATTCACTTCCTCCACCACTTCCGGATTGGGAAGGTAAATGCTCAACCCGAGGGTCGGGTTGATGTTGTCGACGCCGTCAACAATTGTGTTGTTGGAGGAGTTTCCTTGCCCGTTCGCATTAAAGAAAGTTGTGCCTTGGGGATCTTCAAGCGATGTAAAGTTCTGGACAGGCGGCGACACCCCAGGCACCAAACCCGCGAGCGCCTGAAAATTGCGATTCGCGACGGGCAACTCCCGCAGTGTTTGTGCTTCAAAGTTCCGCGAGACTTGCGCGCTTTCCGTTTGTAGAAGCGGTGATTCGCCCGTGACGGTGACAGTCTCCTGCACATTTCCAGGGCTCAATGTTGCATCCACTCTCTGAGTGCTCGAGACATTTATCACGACGCTATCGTCTGCAAATTTCTTAAACCCTTGTGCTTCGATTTCGATCCGGTATGTACCAGGTCCCAGATACGGCAGGTTGTAGATTCCGTCGGAAGTGGTAGTCGTGGATTGACTGATGCCGGTAGCTTGATTGGTAACGGTGACGCGCGCGTTCGGAATCGTGGCTCCGGTGGTATCCCGAACGGCTCCCGTGAGCGTGCCGGTTACGACCTGTCCCGATGTACCTGAGGCGAAGAAGATCGCGAGTGCGGCAAATGCCAATAGACGCGGGGAATAACGGTGGGAATGCATGGAAGTCGGACTCCTTTTCCGCTCATTCAGCAGTCCTTGTTTGATATATCATGATTTCGCCTGTTCAGGATGGGCGATAATCAGGCCGAATATGGATGCCGTGACGGTCGCATCATTCGGGGCAGCGAGAGAATTGCGAGAACCTCATGATCGATTCCAGCACTGGCAAACAAGGACCATCCCGGCGGGAGCTCGCCGCAACTGGTTTGGGGGCACTCATCGTACCGCGCCATGTGCTTGGCGGATCCCGCCATCAAGCTCCGAGTGATACTCTTCGCATCGCTGCGGTCGGGGTCGGCGGCATGGGAAGGCGCTATATCGCGGGCTGTGCCGAGGAGCGCATCGTTTTGCTTTGCGATGTAGACCAAAGCTTTGCGGCACCGGTCCTGCGGAAGTATGCTTCTGCGCGGGTTTACACGGACTGGCGTCAGATGTTCGACAAAGAGGAGAAGAACTTTGACGCTCTGATTGTTGCCACTCCCGATCACAATCACGCGGTAATCACGTCGCGGGCTCTGAAAATGGGCAAGCATGTCTATTGCGCTAAGCCACTTACCCACGATCTGAACGAGGCAAGGAGAATTCGGACGTTAGCTCAGGAGGCGAAAGTTGCCACCCAGATGAGCGTCCAGAGCTGTGCCAGCGACGAGGCTCTCGGGACGGCCGAAATCCTGATGTCCGGAATCATCGGCCCAGTGCGTGAAGTACACATCTGGACACATCATCCGATCTATCCGGCGGGTCAAGTCCGGCCCAAAGAAACGCCCGATGTTCCTTACGGCTTGGACTGGGATATATGGATCGGCCCCGCCCCGGAACGCTCTTATCATCCGAAATATCATCCCTGGATTTGGCGCTGCTGGTGGGATTTTGGCTCGGCTACTGTCGGGGACATGCTTTGCCACGGCATGCACGTGTATTACAAAGCGCTCGAGCTCGGTTCACCGAGTTCTATTTACGCGTACGGAACTACTATGTACGGCGGATATTTCCATATGTTACCGGACGGACAAGAGGATTTGCCGCGCGTAATTAGAACCCCAGAAAGCGAAAGTTACTCCAATGTCATCATGTGGGATTTCCCGGAACGAAACGGCCGCCCCGCGCTCCGAATGATTTGGTATGACGGCGGAATGCGGCCACCCCGCCCAGTCGAGCTGGACCCAAAAACTCCCATGCCGAAAGAGGGTTTGCTTTTTATTGGGGAGAAAGGCAAGCTATTGTCGGGGTATTACGGAGGCAAGAACCTTTTACTACCGGAAAGCGAATTTCGAGACTACGAGCCACCGCCGAAGATATTGCATCGGACCATCGGTCATTACAAGGAATGGTTGGAAGGCTGCAAGCACAGCACGCCGACCAATTGCAATTTCGATATCGGCAGCCGTATGACGGAAATCGCGCTTCTCGGCAAGATGGCTGCACGGGCGGCGCGTCCGCTTGAGTTCGATGCGAACGGCCCTGCCATTCCGAACGATCCGGAAGCTAATTCCTGGATCAATCCACAGTACCGCCACGGGTGGCAACTGTCATGACCCGCCGCACCCTCCTAGCCAGTTCCATTGTCGCTGCATCGATACCGAGACGGGTGATAGCTGAAGAAGTCAGGTTCTATGTGGATGATGGAAATTCCCACGGTGACCCGCCCTTTCTGCTCGAAAGGGGCTGGACACCGCTGCTGAATGGCCGCGACTTGAGTGGCTGGGCTTACGAGCGGCCGCACAAAGCAGGCTGGACTACAAGCCCGGGGATCTATTGGGACGGCCAAGGCGCACCGAAAGAACTCGCTAGCCTTCCAGGCCCGGGCAGCCGCATCGCGAATGGCCCGCATGGAGGCAATTCCAATATCTATACCAGGCAAACCTTTGGCGATGTCGAACTTTATCTTGAGTTTCTGATCCCAGCGCGATCGAACTCGGGAGTTTACCTGCACGGTCTCTATGAAGTGCAGATCTACGACAGCTTTGGAGTACAACACCCGACGTATATCGATTGTGGCGCGATTTACGAACGCTGGATTAACGATAAAGGGGTTGGCGGGTGGCCTCCTCTGGTGAACGCGGCTCTTCCGCCGGGGCAGTGGCAATCGTTTCAGATTTGGTTCAAAGCGCCGCGCTTCAACGCCGGTAGAAAAGTTGCGGATGCGACTTTTGTTCGTGTTCTACACAACGGCATCCTCGTTCAGAAGAATACCGAAGTCGACGGGCCGACGAGATCGGGACTGGATCGGGCCGAAGCTGCGGAAAACCCGCTGATGCTGCAAGGCGATCATGGGCCGGTTGCTTATCGCAACATGTACATCAGACCGTTGCGCCCGGTGCCGGAGCAGCAAAACAGTTAGCATCAAGCCGATCCTGGTAAGCTGTCCATTGCGCCAAAATCAGCGTTGGTACTCTTCTCGTTTTTTCCGTTTGTGCCTTGCGAGCCTTAGCGCTCTCCTGGGGCCGCTAATGTCATGGCCGGCGGACTGGCTCACCTTTGCGCACGACCCGCAGCGTACCGGGTGGGCAATGGAAGAATCGGGACTCAACGCAAAAACCGTTCCGGATCTGACGTTGCTGTGGAAGTCAAAGGCAGAAAACCAGTCCTACAGCTTGTCGGCACTAACAGCCCCTGTGGTTGCAGAGAAAGTGTCGACGGCGAAAGGGGTGAAGACCGTGGTTTATGTTGCGGGTATTTCCGGCAAGGTGTTCGCGTTCGATTCCGAAACCGGTGAGCTCCTGTGGACGTATCAAATCAAGAATTTTGTCGAATCGAAGAAGAACGTTTACGTTTTTCAGGGTACGTTTCTTTGCCCGAACGGAATCACAGCAACGCCCGTGATTGATAAACGCACCGACATCTTGTATGTACTAGGCCCGGACGGCATGCTCTACGGACTAGATCTAGGGAGTGGGAGGGTCCGCTACGGACCTATACAGTTTGTCGCGCCCTTCTCCAAAAGCTGGAGCTTGAGTCTGGTGGACGGGAGGGTCTACACGACGCTATCTCAAGGCTGCGGCAATGGGCTTTCGGGTTTCTATTCAATCGATGTGCGCGATCCTCATCGGCCGGTAATTGAACAAGGTTTGCTGTCGAATACAAACACAGCCGGCATTTGGGGCCGAGGAGGTCCGGTAATCGGGACGAATGACCGCGTTTACGGAGGGACCGGAGACGGCAGCTTCAATCCCATAGCCGGTGACTACTCAAACACAGTAGTCGCCGCATCTTTGGAGAGCTTAAAAGTGATCGATTATTATCTCCCGCCTAACTGGTCGTACCTCAATCGAAAGGATTTTGATCTCGGGTCAGCTAGCCCGGTGTTTTTCGGCTGGCATAATCGTTACCTTCTGGCTCATGGCGCCAAAGAAGGCGTCATTTATCTGATGGATGCCGACTCGCTGGGATCAAAGGACCATCAAACGACGCTTTACACATCACCGCGTTTGGGAAACGATGCGGCGGCGTGTTGCTCGGGACTGGGGATTTGGGGAGGACTATCGACGGCTCGAGATGCGGATGGGCAGACGTGGTTATATGTGCCCATGGGCGGTCCGCCGGCGGCCGGCGTACCCCGGTTCCCAATGACGAGCGGGGACACAGGCAAGGGAAGCATTATGGCGTTCCGGGTAGTTGCGGATCCGCGCACACAGAATCCTACGCTCGAGCCGGCCTGGATTTCGGGCGGGTTTGCGTCGCCGGAACCTGTGGTCATTGCAGACGATGTAGTGCTGGCACTTTCGAATGGAGAAAATCCGGTTCAAAAAGGAGGAGAAAAGAAGCGTCTGCTGAATACGCATCCGGCTGTGCTGAAGGCCCTCGACGCAAAAACCGGGAGGGAACTTTTTAACAGCGGGAGCAGCATCGAATCATGGGTACACTTCACCGGGTTAGCGGTTGCTAACGCGAACGTTTTTCTGGTTGACCACGATTCGAATGTATACTGCTTTGCGCCGGCGCTCAAGAAGACCGGCGTTACAACTCGCCAGGAAAGGCAATGATGCGCTTCGAAGTTGCAGATGCGCAATACTCCCGCCGTCATTTTCTGATGCTAAGCGCGTGCGCGACAGCCGTGCCTCTGAGAGCAGATTTGAAAGCCGAGCTGAAGATCGGCACGATGGACACTGTGCTGCGTTTGGCGGGCAAGCCCGAAGCACTCAAGACAGCAAAACGCTTAGGCCTCGCTGCTGTTCAAGTTACGCTCGGCCGCTCTCCGGATGGAAAGACGCTTCCCCTTGAAAATGCGCAGCTACAGCAAGAATACGTGAGCATTTCGCGGCAGCAGCGCATTCCCATTGACTCCGGCTATTTGGACATGCTCCACGTTAGCTGTTTGAAATCGGATCCCAACGCCGGAAAATGGGTTGCGAAGGGGATCGACATTAACAAAAAGCTCGGTGCACCCATTTTGATGACCGTATTCTTCAGTAAGTGTGCTGTCTTAAACCGTTCGGAACTGGACTATGTTATCGATGCGCTCCGAGAGCTGACAAAAGTGGCGGAGCAGGCCGGCGTAGTCCTCGGGTTCGAAAATACACTCTCGGGAGAGGACAACCGCTACGCCGTGGACCGGATTGCCTCTCCTGCCTTCAAGGTCTGGTATGACGTGGGTAACTCGACTTACAACGGTTACGATGTGCCGAAGGAAATCAGAATGCTCGGGCGTGAGCGAATCTGTCAGTTTCATTTTAAAGATAAGGGCTATCTGGGAGAGGGTGTGGTGAGGTATGAGCCGATTTTGAAGGCAATCGATGAAATCGGGTTCGAAGGTTACGCCAACTTGGAAACGACCTCGCCGTCGGGAAATGTCGAGAGAGACACCGCGCGCAATTTGACATATCTGCAGAATCTAATGTCCAAAGCTTGAAGAGTTGCCGCCGGAACAGCATTCGCAAATGGGAGTTTCCGCTACTGCAAAGGCTCGATTCGTATCGCCGTGGCGCGCCACACCTCGTCAAGCCTCACACGCAAGCCTGCGTGCATCAGATCGCGCCCGGTCCAAGTACCGATAGGTCCATTCTCCGTCTCAAGGCGAAACTTGGCTTCCGGCCGGAGGCCACGCAATTTAAAGGTCTGCTCGGCGCCGCTCTGAGCGAGACGATACGCCATCAAAACGCTGTTTTCTGAATCACGGGAAACATACTGAATGGCCGTCCATCCAACCGGGTCAACGTGAGCAGTAGGAGGCGTGAGATGATAGACATCTGCATTGCCGATGGTGCTTCGAAGTTTTTTGTAGAGTGCGACATTCTCGCTCGCGTGCTGAACTAAAACCGGACTCCAGGTAAACACTTTGCTGGATAACCCAAATTGCCCGTTCATCGGGACCCGGAACATAAAATCCCACCACTGCGGCTGATCCGATTGAAGAATGTCGCCATGATCTGTGTCACCCACCATCCAGTGATTGCAGACCTTGGGCGTGAATTCCAGCGTGCAGCCATAGGCAAGTTGAACGGAAGGCATTGGCCTTACTTCATCCGATAGCCACGTGGTATTCGCATGCGCCATGATGCCCAGATCGAAACGCAGCCCACCACTCGAGCAATTCTCGATGACGACACGCGGGTAAGCAGCCCGCACCTCATCCAGCCAGGCGTAATAGTTCATGAGATGCCGATACAGGACATCGCCCGGGCGGCGATCTGTTTCCGGTGGATCGAACTGCTCCCCGATATCGATGTTGTAATCGATCTTCAACCACTCGATGCCGTAATTCTGAACGAGGCGATCTACCACGGAACGAGCCCAACGGCGCACCTCCGGCTTGGCGAAATTGAGCTGCCGGCGCTTGTCTCGCTCGATAGGCGCTCCATCGTATTGCAGGCACCAATCCGGATGCTCGCGGAAGATGTTCGAGTTGATCCCGACGTTCTCGATCTCAACCCAGATACCAAACTTCATCCCGAGCTTCCGGACATGATTGGCAAGCTCCTGAATGCCATTCGGAAAGGCTTCGCGGTCTGCCTGGTAGTCTCCCAGTTCCGTACTCCAATCCGTCTTGTTGTACCAGCCGGCGTCCAGTACGTATACCTCCGCGCCGATCTGGGCCGCAAGATCGGCACATCGTTTCATTTCTGAGACGGTCATCTTTCCTGGGAAGGGATACCACGAATTGAACTGGACCAGCAAAGGATCATTCACCGGATTGCGCGGAATGACATATTGCTGTTGATAGCGATGTAGCTGATTAGCCGCTGTATCCAGATCGCCGGCTGAACTGGTAAACGCGACTTCGGGAAAGGAAAACGATTGGCTCGGCTCAAGCCGCAAAGCTCCACCATAGTCGAATCGCATCCCGAGCCTGACTGCAAGCTGGTTCGCCCAAAACGGCCGGTCCCCGCTCAGCGGGAGGCGTTCAAAATTCAGCTCCCAATTGCCGGAATACGCAAGTTGAGCCAGATAGCGGACACCTTCACTCTCGTTTTTCAGCGAGAACCAGGGCGAATAGCCATTGGTGGAGCGTCCCCGGGACGATACGAATCTACGTGCTCCGGCTTGAAGCCGTTCGGTTGCCACCTGCCGTTCCTGGCCCCATCCTCCCCAAAGATACGTGAGCTCATATTCTCCGGAAGGTAGATTCCAGGAAAGTGAGGGGAGTTGTCGTACCCACTGAACCCGTTTCCCGGTGTTCTCGAGCAGCAGCCGCCGCGTGATAACGCCAGTATCGCCCCATGTGTAATATCGAGTCGTGATGCGGAGGGGCAACCGGCGATGTTCGAACACGAGCTCAAGTTCATCCACACCAGGACGGATTGAAATAGTTTGATGAGAAATCAGGTTCAAGCTGGACGCACTAAGATCCTGCCCTTCCACTTGCCCTGAGATATCTGAACGCACGCTTGCAGAGCTTTGATTGTCTTCAGGCCTACCTGCGTCGTGCGGCGTCCAGTCTGAAAATCCACGCGGGCCGAAATATTCAAAGGACACACTGCCCGCCTTTTGCTGAAGCCTATATTCGACAGGTCCGCTCACCAGGATCCAAGAACGATGAGACGAGTCATATTGAATGGCAGCACGCGCCCCGGGTACGCCTAAAAATAGAACGAGTAAACACGCGGGTGCCGGACTTCGGAAGAACGTGGACACAGGTTTATTTTGCAGCATTTAAGGCTGCCATCCAAAATCCTTGAATTGCGCGTTAGCGACTGTGCCTGCAGGAAGGCTCCTGTATTGGCAAACCCTGGAGAACTAGTCGTAGAATAAGGAGCACTTGGGATAAGCCCCTTATGCGTGCCGGTACGCGATTCTTTCCTATACTCGCCTTTCTGCTGCTCGCGTCCGTCGCTTACTCTCCAGGCTCTGCCCAGGAAAGCAAGCCTGAAGTTGAAGCGCACATTCAAAAAGCGCGTGATGCCATTGCGCATCATGATCTCAAGCTAGCGAGTGATGAATACGAGGAAGCTTTGAAGCTCGATCCCGGAAACGCTGAAATTACAGCGGCACGAGGAGTCTCCCTGTACGCACTGGGTGACCCTGCAGAAGCGAGCAGGGTTCTGAGATCTGCTCTAGCATTGGATCCGCATCGCAGCGACGCAAGTCTGTTTCTGGGACTGAGCTTGGCGGATCTCGCAAAGTGCCAGGAGGCCATGCCTCTCCTGATGCAGCACTTCACTGAGCGGACCGAGCCCAAGTTGCGCCGTGTGGTGGGGCTATCGCTTCTCAGTTGCGAGTCTGCTTCTTCCAAACAGGAAAGTGCCCTGGAAACCGGCCTTCGATTGCAGCGCTGGTACCCGGACGATCCGGATGTGCTGTATCAACTCGCTGAGCTTTACTCTCAATTTTCGAGAGAGACCGTCAATGAACTGCTGAAGAAACATCCCGAATCATACCGGATCCACCAGCTCGCCGGGGAAGCATTGGAAGCCCAGAACAACAATTCGCAGGCGCTCATTGAGTATCGTAAAGCACTTGAACTGAACCCGAAAGCCCCCCATACCCACTATCGAATCGCCACGCTATTGTTGCAGGGCAAGCAAACCGATCAGACCAAGGCCGAAGCGCTGCAGCATTTCAAACAGGAGCTCGCGATTAATCCGGCCGATGCCGCGTCCCATTATCAAATCGGGGAAATTCTGCTCCAGGCCAATCATCTTGACGAAGCGGCCCCCTATCTTGCGCAGGCTCTCGAACTCAACCCTGTTTTCGTTGAAGCCTACATAGCGGTTGCGAGGATTGCCATGGCTCAGCATCGAATGAATGATGCCATAGCACAACTGCAAAAGGCGACTCAAGTGTCTCCCAATAATCGAACTGCGCATTACTCGTTGATGATGGCGTATAGAGACGCGGGCAAAACCGATGAAGCAAACAGAGAACTGGTAATAGTCCAGAATCTGAGCGCGAGCGAGGAGAATGATTTCCAGAGAAAATTGCAAGCGCTGCTGACTGGCCAGGCAAGCCAGCGGTGAAGTCATACCGTGCGCGTATTCGGCACAATCGGCTGTTTGGGCGCGGTGATAGCGCTGGGAATCCTCTCCGGGTTTACAGATGTGGCCCAACCGCATACATCCGGACCTCTCGGCTACACGTTCACCGATGTGGCGAGAAAAGCCGGTTTAGACGCCAGAAATTACTTTGGAGGAGAAACGGCCAAGAAGTATATTCTGGAAACCACCGGCTCGGGTGTCGCATTCTTTGACTACGATGGCGACGGCTGGCCGGATATTTTCCTGGTCAACGGTTCGCGCATGGAAGGTTTTCCGCCCGGACGGGAACCCACAAATCATCTCTTTCACAATAATCACAACGGAACGTTCTCAGATGTAACCGCCCAAGCCGGTTTGGTTCATCATGGCTGGGGGCAGGCGGTCTGCGTTGGTGACATCGATAACGATGGATTCGATGATTTGTTCGTGACCTATTGGGGACGGAATGTCCTATATCGAAATAACGGAGACGGTACTTTTACCGATATCTCCCGGCAGGCGGGAGTCTCTGGACAATCCACTCGCTGGGGAACCGGCTGCGCGTTCCTCGATTACGATCGCGACGGGCATCTCGATCTCTTTGTTACAAACTACATAGTTTTCGATCCCAAGACCGCGCCAGACCCCGGCAGCAATCCGTATTGCACCTATCTTGGACTATCAGTAAATTGCGGCCCTCGGGGCTCCCAAGGCGAGGCTCCAATCCTTTATCGCAATAACGGCGATGGAACCTTTACTGATGTCTCGGAGCGTTCCGGCGTTGCACGCAGTAATAATCGTTACGGGTTGGGTGTCTTAACTGCGGATTTCGATAACGACGGCTGGCCGGACATATACGTCGCAAATGACACAACCCCCAGTGTCCTCTTTCACAACAACCACGACGGAACGTTTACAGATGTCGCGCTCATTTCCGGATGTGCAATGGACGACAACGGAAAGGAGCAGGCTGGGATGGGCGTCTCGGCAGGAGACTACAATGCCGATGGCTGGCTCGATATCTTCAAAACCAATTTCTCTAACGAAACACCGAACTTATATCGAAACATCGGCGGCGGCCGGTTTACCGACGAGACCTATGCGGCCGGCACCGCGGCGCACACTTTATGGGTCGGCTGGGGCTGCGGGTTTTTCGATCCGGACAATGACGGCTGGCTGGATCTCTTCTATGGCAACGGGCATGTGTATCCGGAACTGGAACGTGCAAATTTGGAAATCAAGTTCCGCGAACCGCGAGTCCTCTTCCGAAATCTGGGGAATGGCCGCTTCGAAGATGTCTCTGCCTTAGCTGGGCCCGCTGTTACCGAGCCGTCTCTCAGCCGGGGGATGGCGTTTGGCGACTTCAACAACGACGGCAGCACCGATATCGTGATCAACAACATGAACGGCTACCCTTCGCTTCTCCGCTGTGATCGAAAGAATTCCAATCACTGGATAGCAGTCCGCCTGATCGGCGTGAAATCGAACCGAAGCGGAATCGGCTCGCGAGTTAAATGCACGACCGGGAAGCATTCCCAAATCGACGAAGTACGCAGCGGGGGAAGTTACCTTTCCCAAAATGACCTTCGGCTGCATTTCGGGCTCGGCTCTGCCACACAGGTCGATGCTCTTGAGATTGCATGGCCAAGCGGCCACGTTGACCTGCTCAAGAATGTACCTGCTGATCGCATCAGCACCGTATGGGAAGGGGGCCGGTTCCAGAGCCGATGATCTTTGTTAAAACTTTTCATTTGACAAACAAGAGAGTCAGGGATATATATTTCTCTGTGCAAGCGTTTTCAGCCTACGGGTAAAACACTCGGGGTTCACATCCACCAGTACAGCGCCGCTACAAGGGGGAGTTATGCCCACGGCGAGATTCAAGGCGGTGTCAAAGCTTTTGCCGCCGTTGCTGCTTGTATTTGCAATCGGCTTGGGATTCGGAGCTAGACCAGTTTGTGGCGCTGCTGCTGGAACAATCGTCGGCACCATCACCGATGCGAGTGGAGCGCCTGTCCCTGACGTTACCATTACGGTCACACAAGAAAACACACAGGCAACTCGAACCATAAAGAGCGATTCGAGCGGCGGTTTCTCCTTTCTTGCGCTCCCTGTCGGCCCATATACACTGAAGGCCGAGAAAACCGGATTTGAAGCGTTTGTTCGAAAGGGCCTCATTCTTCAAGTCGATCAGAACCTGACTGTGCCGGTTACGCTCTCCTTGGGGGCTGTCTCCCAGGAAGTCACAGTGGTTGGAAACGCGAGCGGAGTTGATTTGGTCAAAGCAACCATTAACGAAGTTGTCGATCAGCGAAGAATCGTTGATCTGCCGCTGAACGGCCGCGATCCTCTACAACTCCAGAATCTGATGCCCGGCGTGGGACTGGACACGAATAATGTTGCGCACGGACAAGGCCAGCACGAAGGTCTGGTCGTGAACGGCAACCGCCCGGCTTCGAATTACTATCTCATCGATGGCGTCGACGCTGTCGACAGCTATTTAGCGGTTGCGCCGACGTTCCCAGCCCCGGATGCGTTGCAAGAATTCAGTGTAAACACAAGTTCCTTCAGTGCCGAGTATGGACGCAACGCCGGCGCTCTTGTAAACGCCGTCACGAAATCAGGTACCAATGAATGGCATGGCGATGCTTTCGAATTCCTCCGAAACGACAAGCTCAACGCCAATAACTTCTTCGCAAATCAGGCAGGTCTCTCGAGGCCGGCGTACAAGCTGAATCAGTTCGGTGGTACAATCGGCGGCCCCATCAAAAAAGACAAGACATTTATCTTCGGATACTTCCAGCAAACGGAGCGAAGGCAGAGCGAGACCCAAACCATCCAGCAGGTTCTTACGGCGCAGGAACGTCCCGACCTGAACTCAGCCGGTGCAAATTTCAGCGACATCTGCCCAGGCAGTTCCTGCCCCAAAGACCCGCGAACGGGTCTGCCGTTTCCCGGCAACCTGATCCCGCAATCACGGGTTGATCCCACAGCCTTAAACTTCATCAAAAAGATATTGCCGCTTCCTAATAATGGCAGAAGCTACTCGTATACCGGCTTCTTTGTTGGAAACAACGATGACCTATCCGAACCCCAATTCGTCGTACGCCTCGATCACTCGTTCAGCGACAAGGACAAGATTTTCGTACGGCACTTTTTCAACCGTGACGAAATCAGCGGGACCGGTATTGGCAACATCCCGAATCTGCCGCATACGAAGCTCTTTCGGAACAATAACACCGGGATCAACTGGACACATGATTTTTCACCCGCTGTGCTGAACCAGTTCCTCATTGGCTTCAACAGGCTTTATCACTATCGCTCGCCAACCGAAAGTGTTGCGTGGAGAGATTTTGGAGGCCCTCCTTATGCCGGTCCCGCTAACAGGCTGGGTGATCTCTATGTCAATGTAGCCGGTTCCATCAGTGAAAACGGTGATGGTGTGTTTCAGCAGCCCCGTACCGCTTTCCAATATAACGACACTCTGAGTTGGGTTAAAGGCCCGCATTCTATGCGTTTGGGCGGGGAATACCGAACTGAAGCGACGAACCGTTTTGAAGATTATTTTACGGACCCGACCTTTGATTTCAATGGCCAGTTCACCGGGTATGGGCTGTCGGATCTACTGCTCGGTTTACCTGATAACTACACGCAAGATACGGAAGTAGTTAGCGAACTCCGGCATCGCGCTTTTGCAACGTTCATCACCGACACCTGGAAAGTTGCCTCAAATCTCAGCCTGGACATGGGGTTTCGCTGGGAACCGTATCTGCCGCCAGTCGACAACCTCAACGATCAGATCTGTTTTGACGAGACTTTTCAATCGAAGTCGACCTTCTATCCGAGCGCGCCTCCAGGCATCACGTTTCCAGGCCCTCCCGTCGGAACGAATTTTGGTAAAGGCGACGCCGGCTGCCCCCGCAACCTGGTCGGAAACCGTTGGAAGAACGTCGCGCCCAGGTTTGGCTTCGCGTGGGATCCCTTCAAGAAAGGAACTACCTCGGTACGTGGCTCTTATGGAATCTTCTGGGATCAGATCCGGATGATAGCTTACAACCGCTTCTCCACATCCACGCCATTCACTTACACCGCCGGCATCCCTTCGCCAGGGAATGTAACGAACAACTACGCTCCCAGCCTTACCGGAACCGCAGTCTTTACCAACGGCCGGCAAATCGATCCGTTCCCGTTCGACGTGCCTCGCACTGCCGCGCAGCGCGCTGCCTTCAGCCCTCTGTACGGTGGGAACTGGCCAAGCTATTCGCTCGAAGTGGGAATGGCCCCGCATTGGAATGAAGGTTACATCCAGGAATATAACTTCAGCATCCAGCATCAAATCATGCAGGATACGACCCTTACAGTTGCTTATGTCGGAAACACCTCACGCCATCTATTTATGTCGCGAGAGTACAATCCCGCGATTCCCTTGCCCTTCAGCGCGCAATCGTTCGCGCAGCAACTCGCCGACACCACCAGCCGCCGGCTCTTAAATCACATCCAATGTCCGAATGGAACAGGCACTACCAGTCCCTGCTACGGATCGTTTGCATTGAACGATGATAATGGGTTCTCCACTTTCAACTCGTTGCAGCTCACATTGAACAGAAGATTTTCTCGCGGCTTCACGATTCTGGCTTCCTACGTTTGGCAGAAATATATCGACCTGATCTCGTTCGGCGCCGAAGGCAACTCCGGGCCCAGGGATCCTTTCAATCTCTTTCTTGACAAGGGCCTTTCAGATAACGATGTTCCGCAGCGGTTCGTCGCTTCGTTTATCTGGCAACTTCCCACCATGAACAGGTTCAAGAATGCGGGGATGGGGCTTCTGACAAATGGCTGGGAGTTCGATGGCATCGTGACGGCCCAATCGGGGACTCCGTTCACTGTGACAAGCGGGCGGGATCGTTCCTTGACGAATATTGGAAAGGACACGGCCGATTACATCCCGGCCCAGACAGTAACGCTGGACAGCGGGCGGCCGACAAGTCAGATAATAAACGAATACTTCAATGTGAATGCATTCACGCTCGCCGCTCCCGGCACATTTGGTACTACCGGCCGCAACACACTAATCGGTCCCGGTATCTTCAACACGGATTTTGCAGTTTTCAAGAATTTTGCTCTTTCCGAGCGGTTGGGCAGAATTCAGTTCCGAAACGAATACTTCAACATCTTCAATACCGTGAATCTCTTTAATCCAAATGCTAGCGTGAGTTCAGGCTCGTCATCGTTTGGCCATATCTTCAATGCACGCGATCCTCGCTATATTCAGTTTGGACTGAAATGGATCTTCTGATTTGTCGTTCGCCAGAAAACGCACGGTAACAAGCGGCTCATTGGCTTTTTCAGCCGCATCTGTTTGGGCCACTGGTTTAATAGCCACTGCTCTTCTCGCAAGTTCCGCTTGGCCTCAGACAACCTCCGACGGCGCCGGGGAGTTATTGTCCGAAGGTCTGTCGCTGATGCACTCGGGAGACTTTGAGGCGGCGATTACAAAGCTCCAACAAGCTACCCGGCTGAGCCCGGGGTCTGCCGCGGCTCATTACAATTTAGCGCTCGCGCTAGTGGCGTCTCGTCGAGAAGACGAGGCCATCCCGGAATTGAAGTCCGTTGTTGCTTTGAACCCCCGGTTGGAAGCCGCCCATTACGATTTAGGCATTCTCCTGGAGCATAAGGGCCAGTTCGCTGGCGCACTCGAACAGTTCAAGGAATTCCACACATTACGGCCGGATGATACAGGCGCGCGGGTTCATATCATTTACAACGATTTCAAGCTTGGCAACGAGACGGAAGGCATGGAGTTGGTCCATCAGATGTTACAAGAGCAGCCCACAGCCGCTGTTCGGGCCCAAGTTGGTATCCTGCTGGCCGACTCCGGGCATTCCGCCGAAGCTCTGAAGCCGCTGCAGCAAGCGGCCAAGGAAATGCCCGATGTGGCGGTAATCCATTTCAATCTAGGGCAAGTGCTCTTGCATTCACCTGACGAGAACTCATGGCACGATGGCGAGAAAGAGATAGAAATCGCGCTCCAACTTTCCCCGCGCGAACCGAAGTATTACGAGACTCTCGGGACGTGGTATCTCGAACGGCGCGATCTGGAGCATGCATCTGCTTTATTCAAGCGGGGCATTCAAGAAATCCCGACGTCGGCCAGTCTCTATCTGATGCTGGGTATCGCGGAAGCCGATCTACATGGAACTGCAACCGCAAAGCCCTATATCGAGAAGGCAATCGAACTCGATCCGAATGCCGCATTGGGCTATAATCTCCTGGGCAATCTCTATCTCCGATTAGGCGACTATGAGCACGCTCTGCCGAACTATCAGAAAGCAGCGACGCTCTCCCCTAACAGCGACTTATATTCCTACGATGTGGCTCTTGTGCTGGAGAGAATGAATCACATTGAGGAAGCAATCCCGTACGCTCAGAATGCGATTCGTCTCAAGCCTGATCGGAGCCCTGCTCACTACATCCTCGGTAAGCTCTATTCGAAATTGGGGCGCAATAACGAGGCCATTCGTGAACTGGAAATGTGCGTTCGGCTCAATCCGCAGGCCGATGCTGCGTACTACCTTTTGGCGAGAACCAATCTCAAATTGGGGCACCGATCGGAAGCCGAAGGTTGGAGCCGCCGGTTCGATGAACTGAAAACAGAGCAGGACCGGCGCGTAGGTTTGTCGGGTCCTGCAAATCAGGCCGCCGGACTTCTCGATGTTCCTGTCCCCTGGAATAGAGTGCCTTAGATGCACTCCCGCCGGACCGTTCTCAAGACACTCCTCGCCTCTTTAGGGCTGCAGCGAGCCATTCCCTCCCCTGGGTCAACAGGCGGCGTGCCGTGCTATGTAGATATCGCCGCAAGCGCCGGGCTGAGATCTAAAACGGTTATCGGAGGTGAGCACATCAAGAATTTCATTCTTGAAACGACGGGAGGGGGAGTCGCTCTTCTCGACTATGACAAGGATGGATGGCTCGATATCTTTCTGGTAAACGGATCGCGTCTTGACGGTTTCCCGCCCGGACAGGAGCCAAGCAACCACCTCTACCGCAATAACCGCGATGGCACCTTTACTGATGTCACAAGAGAAGCGCGACTCCTTCGCCACGGTTGGGGCCAGGGGGTCTGCGCAGGCGATTACGATAACGACGGCAATATCGACCTGTTTGTTACTTATTACGGCCAGAATGTTTTGTATCATAACAACGGAGATGGCACCTTTACCGATGTAAGTCACGAGGCAGGTCTGGTATCTCCAGACGACCGGTACTGCACGGGCGCGGCATTCATGGACTACAATCGGGACGGCAAGCTGGATTTATTTGTAACGTCCTACGTTGCCTATGACGAGGCTCTCAGCCATAGTCCGGAACACGAAGAAGGATGCCGCTGGAAGGGTCTCAAAGTGATGTGCGGGCCTCGCGGGCTGAAAGGCGGCCGCTGCTTCCTTTATAGAAATAACGGCGATGGCACATTTACAGATGTGTCCGACAGCACAGGAATCAGCAAGTCCGGGTCGGTGTACGGTTTCACGCCGCTCGTACTTGACTACGACAATGACGGTTGGCCCGATATTTATGTGGCTAGTGATTCATCTCGTTCTTTGCTTTTCCAAAACCAGAGAAATGGCACGTTCAAAGAGGTAGGCGTAATGGCGGGCGTGGCCTACAACGAAGATGGACGCGAGCAGGCGGGCATGGGCGTGGGCGCCGCCGATTACGACGGCGACGGCTGGCTTGACATTATAAAGACGAACTTCGCGGACGATACAAGCACGCTCTATCACAACCAGCGAGACGGAACCTTTGTGGATGCGACGTTCGCCAGCCATCTAGGCGTAAACACGACATTTCTAGGCTGGGGGACAGGATTCCTTGACTTTGACAACGATGGATGGCCAGATCTATTCATTGCAAACGGCCACGTGTATCCCGAGGTAGATGGCCGGCTTACGGACTCAAGTTACGCACAGCGAAAAATACTTTATAGGAATTCTCGAAACGGCACATTTGAAGATATCTCGCAGCATGCAGGACCTGCCATCCTCGTACCGAAGGTGGCTCGCGGCGCAGCTTTTGGGGATCTCTTTAATTCCGGCCGCATCGATATCGTCATTAACAACATGAACGATATGCCGAGTCTGCTGCATAACTCCGCACCGCAAACCCATCACGCGCTCGTGATTCAATTGACCGGTGAACAATCGAATCGCAGCGCTATCGGATCCCGCGTCGAAGTTCAGGTAAACGGACAACGCATGATCGACGAGGTTCGGAGCGGCGGCAGCTTTTGCTCGCAAAGCGATCTTCGCTTGCATTTCGGCCTTGGTGAAAATCGTGCGGCGGACCGTGTGCGAATCGTGTGGCCTGGCGGGCAAACGAATGAGCTGAAGGATGTTCCTGGCGACCGCCGGATCCTCATAAAGGAAGGCGCCGGCATTTTACAAGTTGAGCCATTTGGGAGTCCGCCGAATTATAGATAACGTCAGGCCCGCGCCAGAGCAGGAGCTATGATGAGTGCTGATTCGATGTTGCACGACGTCAATGTCACCAGGAATGCCGCTGCTCTGCCCGACCCGATTGGGCGCCTGAATGAGCTGATCTGTGACCTTTGGTGGAACTGGCACCCTGAAGCGCGGGAGGTGTTTCGCCGTCTCGATTACACGCTTTGGCGGCTCACAGCGCACAATCCCGTCCTGATGCTGCGCATGATTACTCCCGAACAGCTCGACCAAGCGGCGAATGATCCTGCATTTGTGGCTGTGTACGACGCGGCAATTCAAGATTTTGAAAAAGCTTGCGAGGCAAAGGAGAGTTGGTGGTCGCGACGGTTTTCGGCTCCGGCCAGCACTTCCGTTTGCTATTTTTCAGCCGAATTCGCATTGCATCAATCTATGCCGATCTATGCAGGCGGTCTCGGGGTACTTGCCGGGGACGTTTGCAAGGAGGCGAGTGATCTGGGCATACCGCTCACCGCCGTTGGGTTCATGTACCCTCAGGGCTACTTTCATCAGCGGATAGCGTCGGATGGGTGGCAGAACGAGGTGTATGAGCGCCTCAACCGGATGAATGCACCCATTCAATATGCCCTGGCACCAAATGGCGAGCCTTGCACGATCGCTGTGCCAGTTGGGAATCAGAGCATCTGGGCTCGGGTTTGGCGTGTGTCGCTCGGACTTGTAAAGCTGTTTTTGCTTGATACAGATGTTGAGCAGAACACCCCGTGGGATCGCGAACTATCGGCGCGGCTTTACGGAGGAGATCTGGAGACCCGCCTTAAGCAGGAAATTATTCTGGGCATTGGAGGGGTGAAGGCTCTCGGCGCTCTCGGTATCCGCCCCACCGTGTGGCATCTGAACGAAGGGCATGCTGCATTTGTAAGTTTCGAGCGCATACGATTGCTCGTGCAAAGCGGCCAGACGTTCAGTGACGCTTTGCGCGAAGTGCGCGCAAGCACCGTGTTCACAACCCACACACCAGTTCCTGCCGGCCACGACGCGTTTTCCTTTGGGCTGGTGAATAATCATCTCAGTGGGTTTTGGGGCGAACTGGGCTCCTATCGTCCTGATTTTCTGGCGCTGGGGACTCACGACGGAGGAAGCGGACCGCTTTTCAACATGACCGCACTTGCCATGCGGACGGCAGGGGCCGTTAACGGGGTGAGCGAATTGCATCGCGACGTGACCAAGTCGATGTGGGCGTCGATCTGGTCCAGAGATGGCGATGACGCGCCGGTGAGAGCTGTCACCAATGGTGTCCATATCGCCACCTGGATTGCGCCAGCAATCGCAGAACTCTTTGACAGGCACCTAGGAGGCGACTGGCGCGAGAATCAGGATGAGCCGGGCCTCTGGGATGAAATCCTCTCCATTCCGGACGCCGAACTGTGGGACGCGAGGCAGGCGTTGAGAGCCTACCTGATCGCGTTTCTTCGCGAACGCGCACGCGCAGGATGGATGGATCCAAGCGTGAGCCCGGCGCAGGTGGTGGCAGCCGGAACGTTACTCGACCCGAACGCGCTCACGATCGGGTTCGCGCGGCGGTTTACCGGGTACAAGCGCCCGGAGTTGATCTTCACTGACCCGGAGCGGTTAGCTGAAATCCTAAATTCCTCCAGGTATCCCGTGCAGATTCTTTTTTCGGGAAAGGCACACCCGGCGGACGATATCGGCAAGCATCATCTTCAGCGTGTTTACAAAGAAGCTATGAATCCGGTGTTTGCCGGCCGCATTGCGTTTATCGAGGACTACGATCTGCATGTGGCGCATTTTTGCGTGCAAGGGTGCGACGTGTGGCTGAATACGCCGCGCAAGCCTTTGGAAGCGAGCGGAACGAGCGGCATGAAAGCTTCCATCAACGGAGTGGTCCACCTCAGTGTGGGCGATGGCTGGTGGCGAGAAGGTTTCACGGGCACAAATGGGTGGTTAATCGATGGCGGAGCTGCCGGAGAAGCCGCGGATGCGGACAAGGCCGATGCAGCAGAGCTTTATCGCATTATCGAAAATGAAGTCGTGCCGAGCTTCTACGAACGGGACAGAAGCGGAATTCCGCAGCGCTGGCTGCGGATGGTAAGGGAGGCGATTCGAACGGTTGCTCCGCGCTTTAGCTCGCGTCGAATGGTGAAGCAATATGTCGAAGAGCTATACGCGCCCATGATGATGAGTAGCACGCCTACTAATGGGTGTTAAGCGGTGCGCGGGGCGGCTCGCAGATCAGAAATTGCCCCGCAAAACATTGGAAGATCCTTTGCAGTGACGAATTGGTCGGGTCGAGTGGATTCACCCGCGGCGATGTCGAGCTGCTTGGGATGGAGATTCGCAATCACGCGATCCGGTATCGGGTGATTCCACCCGCCGCTGACTTCACTTGTTGTCCTCCGGTACAGATGGCGTCCGTCCTCCTCAAAGGATTCCTTTTTAGAATGAAAGCCTCAACCCAAGTTGCACTTCTCGCGGGGCATGCTGGGTCGAGGACACTTGACCAAAAGCAGAAGCAACTACACTGCCGTTTGGATTTGCAAATTGCGCATGGTTCCACGCGTTGAAAAATTCTGCACGAAAATCAATGCGGGTTGCTTCCCGAATCGGAAAGGACTTATGGATGCCGATATCCCAGTTATTCAGTCCAGGACCGGTTAGAATGTCGAAACCGGAGGTGCCGAAATAGTTGGCGGCCGGCTGCGTGAAGCAGCTATCCTGTATCCAAACCAGACCATTCGTCCTTAGGTCCTTATTGGCCAGTCCTGTCCGCCCGTTGCAAACGCGGTTTGCCCGCACATGATCGGCCGGCCATATCGTGAAATTGGGAGCGCTGATCGACAAGACTCCTCTGCCCAATAGTCCTAACGTGCGGACGGAATCATACCTGGAGATGTCGTAACGGCTGGCAACACTCAGGCGCTGAATCAAATTCGACCGTACCTGGGATACGGCCCAATTGATAGTCTGCAAAATGCTTTCTCTTCCAACTACAACGCGTTGCGAGTATCCATCCGGAAACGTTTCGCCGGCGGCTCTCTTCTGGCCGCTAACTATACCTACTCCAAGGCGTTGAGCAACGGAGACGGCTCTCCACAGGATACCTACGATCTGCAGGCTAATTACGGACCGACCAGCTTTGACCGGACGCATGTGTTCACTGTCTATTTCGTCTATCACGTACCGGCACTCCGCGATCAAAAGGGCTGGATTGGCCATGCCCTGGGAGGTTGGGAAACAAGCGGCATCGTTTCGTACGGATCCGGCTTTTTCCTAACAGCGCACACGATCAACGTCGACCCTGCCGGCCTCGGCATCCTGGCTACAGGCACCTCGGCTTCCGGGGGAACACCCGACTATATTTCCAATCCAAACAGCGGCGCGCCTCATACGCTGCAACAGTGGTTCAATAAAAGCGCATTTGGGCGGGTCCCCGCAGGCCAATACCGCATTGGAAACGCCGGGATCGGGACCATCCTCGGCCCGCGTTATGAGAACTGGGATTTAAGCTTGTTCAAGAATTTCCGCCCGAAGGAATGGTTGAATTTTCAATTAAGGGGCGAATCGTTCGATACCTTTAATCACACGAACTTTTCGGGCGTGGGCACCACGCTGGGGCAAACAAATTATGGTCAGATTACATCCACAGGACCGGCAAGAGTTCTCCAACTCGCCGCTAAGCTCACGTTCTGAATTTCGCGAGGTCGGCCAGATGAGGATCACTTAATGCCCAACAATCCATCAGTATCCAGGCGAGCGTTTTTGCGAAGGGTTGCGGCAAACGCGAGCATTGCCGCGCTTCCAAAGACCGCCGCCGCGTCGATCCAAAAACTTTCAAAGCAGCCCAACATTCTGTGGATCATGTCGGACGAGCACAATCCGCATGTCACCGGTTGCTACGGAAATCAAGTGGTTCACACACCGAATATAGACTCGCTTGCCGAGCAGGGCGTAGCTTTCGATACGCATTACTGCAATTCTCCGTTATGCGTCCCTTCGCGTTTATCGCTTACGGCGGGGAAATATGCTTCACGCTTGGATGTTTGGGGCCTCACTTGCCGCCTTCCCAGCGCAGATATTTCCTCGCTGTCTCGCGTCATGAACGCGGTGGGATACGAGTCGTTTCTGTGCGGCAAACAGCACTTACGACTACAGCCGCCGTTACGGGTTTACTGATGTTGGCGGAAATTTCAATCAATGGTATAAGACCGGCAAAGGACATCGCCTCAGCCCGGAACACCTGACGGAGAGCCGGCTTTCGCCGCGCTTCAACGAGTTTCATGCCGGCGACCATGGCTATTCTTTGGTTCATGATCGGTTGGTCACGGCCGGCGCTGTAGATTTCCTCGCAAAGCGGCGACCTGGCGGCAAACCATTTTTTTTGTTTACCGGTTACTTAGCGCCTCACTTCCCGCTCATCGTGCCGGAGCAATACTGGGACCGATATCGCGGAAAAGTGGAGATGCCCGTGATTCCTCCCGGCTTTCTCGAAAACCTATCTTTGAACTACAAGGTTCAACGTTCCGGTTTTGAAGAGATCGGTGTGCCCAGCGATACGGTGCGGCGGGGCCGCGAACTGTATTACGGACTCACGGACTGGGTAGACAATGAGATCGGTAAGCTATTAGTAGCTCTACGCACGCATCCGGAAGTAGCCGAAAATACGGTAATCATTTACTCTTCCGATCATGGCGAGAACATGGGCGAACATGGCATGTGGAAGAACTGCATGTACGAGCCATCCTCCCGGGTCCCGCTCATTATCTCCTGGCCACAGCGATGGGCTGGCGGACAGCGGCGCATCGGTGCCTCTTCCCATGTTGATCTTGTCCAGACGGTCGCGGCCATCGGAGGCGGCCATACTCCCGGCGACTGGAATGGCGAATCCATGCTGCCGTGGCTGGATAACTCGGGGCATGCATGGAAGAACTATGCAGTCAGTGAATATTACGCGCACAATACCGCATCCGGATATGTGATGTCTCGCGAGGGTGACTGGAAATACACTTACCACACGATCATCGACAAAGACCATCCCGCCCAGCGTGAACTGTATCATCTCGGCTCCGACCCGCAAGAGTTCGCGAACCTTGCAAACCGGCCGGAGCATCGGGCGCGCATTCAGGCGATGCACAAACGGCTTATGAAGGAAGTAGGAGGCGATCCCGACGAGACGGAACAGCGCTCACGACATCAGTTGGCGCGCGGCTACGTCCGCGCAGACCCGATGCCAGCCGCAACTGGTGTTATGGCCGAAATCAGACGCTTGAGCCGTGACTGAGGAGGAACGGAGACGAACCGTTGAAAACAAGACGAGACTTTTTACGGGACAGCGCAGCCGCGAGCGCTGGTTTGCTGCTGCCGTCAATACGCCGATCTGTTCCCCAGGAAACAAGCGGCGACAACCATCCCAGTCCGCGGCCCAACATTATCTTCATTTTGGCCGACGATATGGGCTTTTCGGATATCGGCTGCTATGGATCGGAGATCGACACTCCCAATCTGGATGCCCTCGCAAAAGGAGGGCTCCAACTTACCAGGTTCTATAACAGCCCACGTTGTTGCCCTTCACGGGCCGCACTAATGACGGGCCTTTACTCACATCAGACAGGAATGGGGATGATGACCTCCGACTACGGAAGGTATCCCTATCCGGCTTATCGCGGAGACTTAAGTGAAAATTGCGTCACAATTGCCGAAGCGCTCAAAGCCGCCGGCTACAACACTTTGATGGTGGGCAAATGGCACTTGACACCTTTAACAGCCGGCAAACATAATTACCCGTTGCAGCGCGGATTCAATCGCTATTACGGCATTATCAATGGGGCCGCCAGCTACTTCGATCCCGCATCGTTGACACGCGATAACACGCCGATTGAGGTTTCGAAGGACCAGCACGACTATTACCTTACAGATGCTTTCGGGGACAACGCGGTCCAATATATTGAAGGTGCCGCTCACAAACAGCAACCCTTTTTCCTCTATGCAGCGTTCACCGCGGGCACGTCAACACTCGCAGCTTGGCCAGTGATGTCAGCGACGCACTTCGGCTACTCGTTGCCGAGCGCGCCGGTTATCGTTGCGAATACTGCCTGCTTCATGAAGAAGATTCGTACTCGCCGCATCAAATATCCCACGTCATCAGCCGCAAACATGGCGGAGAATCAGAGGCCGATAATCTGGCGTATGCCTGCCTTCCATGCAACGCATGGAAAGGGAGCGATATAGGTTCACTTGACTCAAAGACCCGAAGATTCGTAAATCTCTTCCGTGCCAGACGACAGCATTGGGGCGAGCACTTCGTCCTTCGAGCAGCCATGATTGAGCCCCTTAAACCGGAGGGACGAGCGACCGCTCGTCTTCAGAAGCTCAATCTCGACAAGCGCATCGTCGAACGAAAGCCGCTGATTGCTGCCGAGCGCTATCCGCGTTGAGCGGACTGGGTTTGCCTTCTGATGGTGCGTGCCCCAGCGAATTCCGGCTAATTCCTGTCGTGGCCGAATCCCGAGCCATACACCCGCTGCATCGAGTTCCCGTTGACATAGTCTGCGATGGCCTGGCCCACGCCGTCGCTGAGTGCTACCGTGCTCGGATAATGCATGCCGCCCCACACCCGGGCATTGTCGGCATCGGAGCGCGCCTGCAGAATGCTCGTATACGTGCGCGCCGGCTGTCCAGGCGTCGTCAAGGTGAAGGTCTGATGCGGGCCGAAGTAGCTGAGCAGGACCGTCGTGGCGGAGCCGTTCATGCTCGGGTGACCCGCCGGGTACTCAGGATGGGACGGAGTTGTGATGAGGGGTAGCCAGGATGGATCGGCGACGGTGTCGGAATTGCCGTCCGTGTCCGCGAGCGTAATTGCAGTGACCGGACGCCAAGTTACCGCCGTCGGCAATGACCCGTAGAAACGTTTGGCGCTCCAGACCGTGATCGCGGTATCTGCCATCGCGATGTTCAGAAGGGCGAACAGGCGATTGCTGTCCGAAACCGAGAGATGGTTCGCGCGGGCAATCTGGTTGGCCGCATCGTTCCAATGGACGCTCGTATTCCCGTCCCAGAACAGCGCAAGAGCAGTCTGTTCGGCGGTCGATCGATCCCGTGTCGCGCCCGAGCGCTTTCACTGCATTGAAGTCCAACGTGTAAGTCGCATCCAGCAGACCCCGTGGCGGCGGTGGCTGGAATTGCGTGTTGCTGATCAGCACGAACGGCGTGGTAGACGCTAATTGCCGGGCGCTCATCGGCGTAAACGCGGGCGGCGTCGGCCGCCATTGGCCCACGGCTGTTCCCCGGTGAAGGGCGGGTAAGTGCCATTGAACCCGTCACCCGCGCGCCAGTCAAGCACTTTCTCGGCTACCGAGATGCCCCAATCGATACCGCGCTCAACCGAGCGGCCATGATCGTCGGCATCATCATCGGACAGTGCTGCTAACGACGCGGCATACTTGGCGTCGAGTGCGTCCTTTTGAGACGGAAACAGGTCCACCAGCGCGGTGTATGCGGCGGCGATCACGGCCGCTTTCTTCGACGCTCGGGCCGGCGCCTCGCCATGCACGAACACCGGCGTGTACCGCTGTTCGATACCGTTGTACGCATCGAAGATCGCCGTGTGCACGATGGCCCCGAGCCGTTGACTGACTGAATTTGCCGTGTTCGTTGCGACCAGGCTGTCAATGAAAACCTGGTTCCACTCGAGAACCACGTTCCCGTTCCGCCCCCCGTCTTCGTCCGCGCTCGCTCTCCCTGCCGCCGCGAACGCCATAACCGCCACCAGCGTGACTGTAAGAAGTGGCGAACTGCGCCGCATGGATCTTTCGGAAGATTTCGGACCTTGGATGTTTTTCATTAGCTTTCCTCCCTCGCGTATTTGCATCAATTGAATCTGTGCGAGTTTAAGATCCCGGTCCACGGCACAATCACTGTGCTCACCCCGTGATCTTCGACGGTGAAGGGTTGCCCGACATACACCGTGTTGCTTGCGTCCGCGCCCACGAACAGCCCGGCCTCAGCCGCTGAAAAATCCTGGATGTCATTCATTAGGAACGTGGTGTTCAGCGGACTTCCTTTCTGCGCGGCAACAGACAGCGCAAAATTTGCCCGTCCTCGAATTCGGTTGTTGATGACTATGTTGCCCTCACCCGCTCCTCTGATCTCGATTGCCGCGCTCGTCGCTGCAAACGTCGTTTCAGCCGGAGTATCCATCGTGATGTCGTTGTCCTCGACGACCGCATAGGACACGGAGGCTGCCAGGCTTCGGGCCCGGCTTGCCGAGTACTACCTGAACGGCGGCGGGACAGATTCCCTGATCATCGAGATGCCCAAAGGCGGTTACGTGCCGGTCTTCCGGGAACTTTATCTGACACCGGTGGATAAGCCGGAGCACGTTGCAACCGTGCGCGTGCGGAGCAACGCCCGCTTCAAATCATTTGCCATCGCGCTCGCCTGCGTGGCCGCCGTGGCGAGTGCAGCACTAATCTGGCGTGTTCGCGACCGGACCGCGCCGATTCCCATCGCAGTCCTGCCGCTCGAAAACACCGGGCATGATGCCAATGGTGGTTATTTCGCGGACGGGCTCACAAGCGAAACCATCCGTAACCTGTCCATCATCGATGGCATGGTGGTACGGTCGCAGACCTCTTCCTTTGCATTCAGGGGCCAGCCGCGCAACATCCATGAGGCCGGCAGACAGCTCAGCGCAGATTACATCCTCGAAGGATCGGTCTTCCGCGAAGGTCAGAAATTGCGGATCGACGTGCAGTTCGTTCGTGTGCGGGATGACGTACTGATGTGGTCGGGCAGGTTCGATCGCGAGTTCAAAGAAGTCCTGGCAATTCAGGACGAGATCTCGCGGGGCATTGTCAACAGTTTGCGACTGAGCCTGGGCCGGGGACGACGAAGGTACGAAATCAGCACGGACGCCTACGACCTGTATCTTCGCGGGGTATCGGTACAACTTCGGCGTGGGATCGATGGTTACGATCAAAGCATCGAGCCGCTGGAGGCAGCGGTCGCCAAAGATCCCTCATTTGCGCCTGCTTACTCGGCTTTGGCCGTGGCTTACACGTTTCGTTCCAGTCAATTCCGGTTCGATATTGAGGAACAGGTAAAACGATTGCGAGCAGCGGCCGATGAGGCCATCCGGCTGGATCCGCTATTGCCCGAGGCCCATGCCGCGCTCGCCATGAGATATGCGCGGGAAGCAGAATGGCAGCGCGCGGAACAGAGCTTTCATCGGGCCATGCAGCTGAACCCGGGAGAGGCACAGCCACAACGCCATCTGGCTTTTTTTGTTTTGCTTCCTCTCGGCCGCGTCAGCGAAGCGATCGAGGAGTTTTGCAGGGCAGAAAAACTCGATCCGCTTGGCTCGCAAACCCAGTATGAGATGGCTGTTGCGCTGATGGACGCCGGTCGGAATGCGGAAGCGGAGGGCCACTGTCAAAAGCTGTCGCCGGAGTGGACCCTGAGAAATGAGTGCCTGTTGTGGGCAGGGCTGCGCCAGGGGCGCGTTGGATCAGGTCATCGCGGCCGCTGAACGGAGTTCCAGCCGTGCGAAGCAGAGCTCTCAGGCGAACTGGCCGCGGGACTATAAGGAGCGGATCGCCTTGGGTTGCGCGTACGCGCGCGCCGGCCGCTACCAGGATGCGGAAGCAATTGCCGCAGCTACCGATCCGGTCGGAAAGGCTGTCATCTCCGCGTGCCTTGGCGATAGCGAGCGCGCAATCCCGGCTCTTGAGCAGGCGATCCTTGTAGGACCTTTTCGAATCGGCCGGGAACTGGAAACTCCGGAGCTTGCCGCGCTTCGCCCGGATCCTCGGGTGAAGTCGATCCGCAACAAAGTCGGCCTGCCGGAATAGGACGGCTACCCTGTTTCCGCCGAGGTACGAGCGCGAATGCCGGCGGGCCCGAGGACGAACCCGCGATCGCCGGAAAGGCGCTCCGAAAACGTGAGCAGGTCGGCCGAACAGTATTCGCAAGCTACCTCAACGTCACGCCGAATCTTGTGTGCAAATGGGAGCGGGGAGAACAACCGCAATCTGACTTGGCGCTCAAGCTTTTGTCCCTGGCCGAAAAGCACGGCATAGCGGCTGTCGCGTGGGACGCGAAAGCGCATTGGCGCCCTCCGGTATCAATCTATGCGGGATGTAGTTTCCGATCGCCGTAAAATTCTTCTGAAAGAGCACCGGCGCCTGACTGAGCGTGACACCGCCGAAAATCGGCCGCCTGACTTTTGATCAGGAGTTCCAGCCCACCCACTTACCCACCCAAAGTTGCTCTTTTGGCACGTGCTCGGGTGAATCTTGCCGGTTGTAGGGGATTGAAAGGTTGGTCGGGGCGAGTGGATTCGAACCACCGACCTCCTGGTCCCGAACCAGGCGCTCTAGCCAGGCTGAGCCACGCCCCGAAATTTCTAGTCTATAAGGTCGCCTGAGTCACCCGCAACCCAATTCAAGCCTATTCCGGTTTCTTCAACTCCTCTGCCAGCCCGCTCATGCCCTTTCGACGGTAAATCTCTGCGAGCTTCTGCTGTTCGGGCGAGGTGGCCAGGGCACGCCGCAGGGTCGGGTCTTGGGTTGCTTCCTTTATATCCAGCCGGCTCGGAATCCACAGTTTTCCGTCCGCGAACTCTACGTCGTTGACAAACGCCAGCAGCCCGCCAATTACCATCGGCTGTCCAGCCGGACGCGAGAATCGCAGAGTGCCGGGTTCGGTCATTCGGGCCGTTTCCACCGGCGCAAGCTGCATGGCGGCCGGCACGGCCCCGGCGACGAAATCCCGGCCGCGCTCGTCCCGGACAATCCAGCCCATTTCGATGCTGCGGATGGATTTCTGCGAGCGGTTCTTCACTTCCACCTGCGGAGCGCGCACTTCGTTGCCCCACACATGCGCCGCGCCCCCCATGGTCAACACCGGAGAACTGGGAAAAGAAACTGCGCCGACGCTCACATCCTGTTCCCGTTGGAATTGAGGCCGCGGTTCATGCAACAGTTCCAATCCGAGTTGCTGGAGTGAGAGATCCTGCAAACCGAAGTTCAGCTCTTCGCGCAACTCGGAGAGTTTGCCGGCCGCGAGCAAATTCGCCAGGTAATGCCGGTCGCGTCGCGCCTCCAACTCGTATACCATCAGCGCGCGGCGTGAATCCAGTTTGTCAGGACCGTATGAAGAGAGATCGTTGAACAAAACGCAATCGAGCGAAACCTGCACCACCGCGCCGCTGTTCGTCGCAGCGTTAAACGGGCGCAAGAGTTCCATATCGATGCGTACCGGGAAGATCTGTCCGGGTTGTGCGTCCAGGCTGGGCACCGTCACCGAACCTTTTCCCGAAGGAGTGAGGTCTTGCGCTTCCACGCGCAATGTCAAACCCGAGATGGTTTTGGTTCCGGTATTTCGCAACATCACGGAGGCGTGTAGATCCAGCTCCATCGAGGTGCCGCGGACGCGCGCCGTGGTTGGCCCCAGTCCGGAAGAGACCATTAAAACCGGGGAATCGTGCGGGAACTCGACGACCAGCCACTTACTCTGTGATTTCGCGCTGGCCGCGAGCAGGAAACAGAGAGACGCAAGCAATGCGGCGCGACGCAGACTACTGCCCATATACCTTCGCGATCGTCACCTGTCCCGTTTCTTCGTCCACATAACGCGCGGCTACAGCGGAAGGTCCGGAGAGCAAGACAACCGCTGTTTGTGGGTGCATGATCATCAGCGTCGCCCCTTGCGCCCGCACTGCAATTCCGTCGGGCAAAGTTCGTACCACAGTGCCGGCCACTGGCCGGGGCTGCTGCGCTCCCGCCAGGCGTTGCAAGGATGCGAACAGGTGAAGCGTCTGTTCTTTGGGAACATGCGTCACCCAACCCGCGACAAACAGACCCACTACACCCGCGGCGATGGCCATTCGCAAGAGCACTACACGGCCGCGGCCAACTTTGTCCACACAGCGTGCCGCTGCCACGCCCACTGCGATGTTGCCCAGCATCTCCCGCTCCAGCCGGTTCCAGTCGCCAATTGCTTCGAAGGCCGTCAATGTTTCCAAACCGGCTTCACGCTGTAATTGCTCTCTCGCTGAATGGAGGCGTGAGACCTGCTGGCCGCACTCCGGACATTGTTGGATATGGCGCCGGAGCCGCCAGCGTTCTGCCCACGGCAGATCGCCGCCCGAATACAGCGCCAGCGTGCTCAAAGCCGGATGCGACTGCTTTGCCTCGCCGCTTCTCATGACTGCTTTCTCGCTTCCAGATATCTCCTGAATTTGATGCGAGCGTTTGCTATATGCGACCGCACTGTGGCCATTGAGCAATTCATGTGCTCGGCGACCTGATCGGCGGGCATGTCCTCTACGTCGCGCAATAAGAGCGCCATGCGCTCCCGCTCTGTCAGGACAGCCAGCCCCCCATCCAGCTCGGATTTCCGTTCGCCTCGCAACACAAGTTGCTCGGGCGTTTCCGCGGCCGAAAAGCGGGTTTCGGGAATTTCGCTGACTTCCGTAAATGCAAATCTTCGGTTTCGCCTCAAGAAGTCGATCGCGGTATTCGCCGCAATCCGCGAAAGCCAGTTCGTCGCTTTTTCCAGATCTTTGAGCTGCGAGTGTCGCTGCAGGGCCTTGATGAACGTCTCCTGAGTCAAATCCTGCGCGTCGTCGACATTTCCGACGATGCGGTAGATGAGCAGGAAGATTCGCCGCAAATGCTGCTGGACAAATTTCGTCTGGGCGTCGGATTCGGCGTGCAACTGGGAATCGGAAATGGGAGGCAGCGGCTCGCTCACGTGTGTCTCCCCCTCGAATTCAATTGCTGCGCATACGCTTGGCTCCAGCTCCATATCCCCAAGAAGGCTGCTCGCGTTCTGGAGCATTCTTCTACTAAGGATTGACGAGATACGTCCGGAAACGTGCAGGGCGGCCGCGCCATCAAAGCTATCCTTAAGTGTATATGAGACCAGTTGCGATCATCGGGATCGGAAAAACGGCGTTTGGCCCGTTTCCGGACCGCGATCTTCGATCGCTCGCGGTCGAAGCAATCTCCCACGCCCTCGCGGACGCACACATCGAGCCCGGGGCTATCGAGGCCCTGTACCTGGGTAATTTCGCAGGTCCGTCCTTTGTCGGGCAAAACCATCTCGCGCCGTATATTGGCGCGGCTGCGAGCCTGGAAGAGGTTCCCTGTACCCGCATCGAAGATGCTTGCGCCTCCAGCGGCTCGGCCTTCTTTCATGCCTGGCAGAGCGTAGCGTACAGCATCTACGACTCGGTGCTGGTGGCGGGCGTTGAGAAGATGACATCTCAGAGTACACCGCGGGTCACTGAGATTCTGGCGGGCGCGGGCGACATGTCGGGAGAGGGCCGCGCCGGGGCCACCTTTCCTGCCCTTTTCGGTATGATCGCGCGCCGCCACATGCATCAGTACGGAACCACGCGGGAGCACCTTGCCTCGGTCGCGGTAAAAAATCATGCCAACGGCGCCCGGAACCCGCTGGCGCACATGCGCAAGGTCATCACCATGGAACAAGCGCTTGCAGGCAGGCTCGTCGCCGAACCTCTTACCGTGTACGATTGCTCGCTGATCAGCGACGGCGCGGCCTCTGTCGTGCTTGTGCCGCTGTCGAATGCGCCCCAATATACGTCGCGCTTTGTTCGCGTGCTGAGCGTCGCGCAGACGTCGGACCACGTAGCGCTTGACTCGAAAGCCGATATTACTGTGTTTCCCGCCGTCCAATCCGCCGGGGAAAAAGCGTATCATCTCGCTTCCGTCGGCCCTACCGATATCGAGGTCGCGGAAGTTCACGATTGCTTCACGATCGCCGAAATAATCGCCAGCGAAGATCTGGGCTTTGTGGAAAAAGGCGATGGCGGGCCGTTCGCCGCTGCCGGCTGTACCGCGATCAGCGGCCGTATACCGATTAACACGAGCGGAGGTCTCAAATCGAAGGGACACCCTGTCGGCGCCACTGGTACGGGACAAATCTGTGACATTGTCATGCAGCTTCGCGGCGATGCAGGGGAACGCCAAGTCGCCCGCCATCGTATCGGACTGGCTCAAAACCTTGGCGGATCGGGCGCTACCTGCGTGGTGAGCATTCTGGCGGCGGCGTAAATGGAAAAATCGCAGTCCCGTGACGGAATTGTCTATACGGAAACCGTCGTTCATTCTCCGCCCGAGCAATACGCCGCGGATGCGCCTTATCAGTTAGCCATCATCGACCTTGATAGCGGCGGCCGCACCACGGTCCGTGTGCTTGGAAAAGAACCACATGAGCGTGCGCATATCGGCGATCGCGTGGTGTTTGTAGAAGAACGGAATGGTGTCGCGTATTACCGCAAAGACTGCCCTCAGGCGGTTTTGCGGCGTTGAGCCCGGTATTCGCACGAAAAGTTAAGGTCGAGGTTCAGGGCGTGCCGCTTGATTTGGTCCGTTGAAAATACGAACCCAAATTGGGCCGGGTCGAACTGTTCGTGCCGGTTTTCGCGAAAGGCTTTGATGTATTGACGGGCAGCCTGGTCGAGTTGCGCTTGGAGCTGCTGCTTGCGGGCTTCCTGCAATTCTTTGAGCGCGGCGAGGTCCTTTTCGCGCTGGCGGCGCAGCCGGTTCTCCTGAACGCTCAGGTTGTTGAGCTGGCGCTGATAGGTGAGGAAGATTTTCGCTTCGATCAACTGTTTGCGGACAGATTCTTCTTCGTTGGGGAAGAGATCGGCAAGTTCCAAACGGCCGATGGCGTAGATGCCGGCTTCGAGCGAGGGAATGCGCTGGAGGCGCCATTCGGTATCGGCGAGCGATTGGACCAGAGCCTTTTCGGCTTCATCGGCGGGCTGGTGGCGTTCGAGGAACTCCAGGCAATGGGATTCATAGAGAGCGGCGTCTTCGGCGGGCAGCAGGACGGTGCGGCCCGTGAGTCCGGTGGTAACGGCGTTTTTCGAGGATCTGGCTTTACCGGCTTCCGAAGTTGGTCCGGTGCTTAGTTGGGCGTTGGCGCGGTTCGCATTGATTTGGGCGTTGGTGGCCATGAGAAAAAGTGCTCCTGGAATGAAACGGCCCGGACCGAGGGGGTGCCCCGTCCGAGCCTGCCAAAGCGTAGCATAAAAAATCGCAAAAACGGATCGAGGCGAATTGGCAACTTGGGGTTAAATCCTGATGTGAGAGAGAGTTGGCGATATTTTCGAGTGGTGTGAACGGCGTGCGGAAGGCGGCGAATTGGGGGTCAGTTTTTGAGTGGTTACATGCCACCGCCGCGGGCCTCATGCCGGGCTGGCACTGGACGAACGTTTACGATACGGGCTAGGATGGCACCCGGAACATTGCAATCCGAAGCACGCATCGTAGCTGCCGCGCGGCATGCGTCGCAGCGAGCAATACCTTCAGAGATTTCTCGCATCCGCTTCACATTGGACTGTCAGAAGCTGCGCCGCGACGGCGACATTTAACCAAAAAATATTCTCAACGAGGCGACCCCGGGACCTGTGCGTTAAGAACCGGCGAAAGACATTTTGCGCGTTTTGAGAGGTTTCTTACGGTATAATTCAGGTCTGTGGCAAGTGGAGTCGGCTGAAAAGGCCGTTCCATTTTGATTCCCGCTCTGCATTGCAGAGCTCATATGATCACCGGCAAATTGCCGCCTGACAAACTCGCTTCCGGCACGCCGAAGAGAGTTTGGGAGTCCATCTGGCAGTTGGTCCTGCGGGCAGAGCAGTTGCCCCCGGGCGAGCGTCAGTCGTTTTTCGCTGATTCCGGCGCCGACCCCTTTACCGTTCGTCAGGCTCTGGCCATCCTCGACGGTAGTAACAGTCTCAACACTGGGGAGACATCGGACGTTTATCACAGCGATGTTAACCCGGCGGATTCTTTCGTTCCGCAAATCGGCGCAAGATTGGGGCGATATCGACTGGGAACTCTGTTGGGGACTGGCGGATCGAGCACAGTCTATGCGGGTTTCGATGAAAGCCTCAATCGTCCGGTAGCCATCAAATTAATTAAGTCTGGGCGCAAATCACGCCGCGGGATGGATCCTTTGCCTTTACGCGAAGCACGGGCGGCGTCGGCCCTGAATCATCCCAACATCATCACTGTCCTCGAAGTCATTGAAGAGCAGGAAGTATCGGCGATTGTGATGGAGTTTGTCGATGGCGTAACACTCCGCGTTGCCAACAAGGATTGTTTGCCTATTCAGCAGGCGATTAGCTACGGCCTGCAGCTGTCTGAAGCGCTCGCAGCGGCTCACGAGTGCGGTCTCATCCACGGAGATGTGAAACCAGAGAACGCAATGGTGCGAAAAGACGGTTATGTCAAGCTCCTGGATTTCGGGCTCACCCTAAACATGGCCCGAGGAGAAGTAAACAGTTCCCCTCTTTCCGGAACGCTTCGCTATCTTGCGCCGGAACGATGGTCCGGACATTCGGCGACCGCTGCCGCCGATGTTTTCGCTCTAGGTGTGACGCTTTACGAGCTACTGACAGGTCATTTCCCCTGGGAAGCAGATACCACATTCGATCTCTTCCGAGCTTTGATCGATAGCGGGGCTGCTCGCAACGCCGTGTCGCGGGTGAACGCGCCTCCCAAGCTCAAGAGCCTCCTGGAAGAGATGATGCAGTCAAACCCGGCAAATCGGCCGGGTGCGAGAGAAGTCGCTACACGTCTAGGCGAAGTTCGCATTTCACCCAAAGCCGGACTTTTGCGAAGACGTTTGCTGGTGGCATCTGCCGCCATTGCTTTGCCGCTTATCGCTGCCTCGGTAGTCTTCTGGTCACGCTCTGATTCGAGGTCGACAGCGTTTCTGCGGATGACCGTGCGGCCTTTGGCTTCACAGCCGGGAATTGAAGATGATCCCTCCGTATCTCCGAACGGGGAATGGATCTCTTGTCTGTTCCGTGCCGGCGCTGCTGACCCTCCTCAGTTTCAGGTGCATCCATTGGCAGGCGGTCCGCCTACTGTCATCGACACGAGCGGACTTATTCCAGATGGACGCGCAGCCTGGTCGCCGGACAATTCAGAGCTTGCGTTTGCAGCTCAAAACGCAAAAGGCGACCGAGCGATTTACCGCGTTTCGCGTAAAGGCGGTCCAGTGCAGAAGGTCACGGATTGCCGCAGGAGGGACGATTTCAGTTGCGAATTCGACTGGGCTCCGAATGGAAAAGCGTTCGTGATCACGGATAGAGTCAATGAGTTTTCGGAGCTTTACGAGTTCGATCTTCAAACTCATCGTCGTCGGGAGCTAGTCTCAGGCGAAAGAAAATACCTCGAAACTCCGCGTTATTCTCCCGATGGTTCGAGAGTGGCCTATACGCGAGAGGTGTCCTGGGACGACATCGAGTTGTACGTAATCGCGGCACATGGTGGGCATGCACGCAGAATCATTCAACGTGCCTGGATCCACCAAGGGTTTAGCTGGAGCACAGATGGAAAAAGTTTGATCGCCATCTCATCGCGCCCCGGTTCGAATACGGAGATCGCTCGACAACTCTGGCAAATTCCTGTGGATGGAAGGCCGCCAACGCCGCTGGGCGACGTCGATGTAAGCCGCGGAAATAAGCCCACTCTCGGGCGGAACAAGAATGTGTTCGCGTGGGTTCGCGATTTAAGCACCAGTAGTTTGTGGCAGGTTTCGACGCAAGTGCCTCCAACAACGCCGAAGATGCTGGTCCATTCGGCAGCAGTCGATATAGACGCTGATTGGTCATCGGACGGCCGGATTGTGTTCCGAAGCGATCGCTCCGGAGCCAGCCAGCTCTGGATTGCCTCGACGGATGGCAGTGGTGCCTGGCAGGCCACCCGCTCCCGAGGCACTTTCGTCGGGGACCCTCATTGGTCTCCGGACGGCAACTCGATCGCCTTCACGGGGAGGCGCGACGGAAATTCGGACATTTTTGTGATGACTTGTCGGAAAGAATCCACCTTCTGCGAGGAACCCCGCCAGTTAACGCATAATCCGGCCGTCGATGCCAATCCAACTTGGTCTCTTGACGGTCGTTGGATTTATTTCTCGTCCTCGCGAACTGGAGGATATGAGGTTTGGCGCATGTCTCCCGCTGGTGGCCAACCGGTACGGATGACCTGGGCCGGCGGTTACATGGCACGCGAATCGGCCGACGGAAAGTGGCTCTATTACTCAAAGCTTTGGCCCACCAGCTTTTGGAAAATCTCCCTGACTGACCGCGCGGCGCAGCCATCAGCCGTCGAGGTCATTCGCAAGGTGCCCAGCAACGCCGGCGCTACGTGGACTCTCGGTAGGAGCGAACTCTTCTTCTATCCGTCGACGCAGCTTCCCACCGTCCGCTTCCCCTCTATCCGCGCGTTCAACCTTGGTACCGGCAAACTAAGGGATATCGATGTCGGCCCTGTTCGTCTGAATCGCGGATTGTCGCTCTCCAGAGATCAGCGTTGGCTACTACATTCGCAGGCAGATCGAGTCAGTAAACTTATTATGGTCGCTCAGTGAGGTTCGGAGCGTTACGTTCCTTAGTGTTACACTTAGCAACTTTACAATGGGCCTGACGATCGAGTCACAACAGCGCATCAAGCGTGCGTGTTCGGACTTTTCGGATGGCACCTTGTCTGGCCCGGATCAGTTATTCGAGGCTTTCTACCCGGAGTTGAAGCGCCTGGCCGCTGCAAAGATGCGGCGGGAACCTGCGGGTCATACCCTGCAGCCGACCGCCTTGGTAAATGAACTTTATCTGGAACTCCTCAAAGTAAACGCATTACGGTCAGTGAAACCAAACGACTCACGCCAGAAATCAGCGTTCTTCGCGCTTGCCGGGCAGGTCATGAGGTGGTTGCTCATACGGCATACGAGACGACTTTCCTGGCATGCCGAACCGGTGGAATTTCCTTCGGCGCTCGCCGATTCTAAGCCGTCCATTGCTCATCTTCTGGAGGTGGAAGGCATCCTCAACGAGTTGGCGGCAATCGATCCTCAGTTGCGAACGGTTGTCGAACTGCGCGTTTTCGAAGGGCTCTCAATCGAAGAATGCAGCGAACGCCTCGAGTGTTCCGTAAGCACCGTCACTCGAAATTGGCGGTACGCCAAGTTGTGGCTGCGCGACCGTCTCAACGGCGGCGAACCATCCGCTTAGGACCAGCCCACCAAAGCACTTGAAACCCGCCAGATCTGGCTTTCCGCTGAGTTTCCAAAAAAAAGTCTCCGGCATTGACCATCTTTGAAGGGTAAATTGCTCTGTTATGCACAGGGGAGCAATCGCTGGCCAGCGAGAGCTCACGGGCCGCCCGAAGCGCACCAGCGCTGCCGGAACGCCCTTCGGCGTCCCAGCCGGGTCGATAGAGCTCACACATTCAGAACGAGGGAAATATGTTACGACTCAGTACTGCATTCTTATCCGCACTGTGCCTTGTGCTTCAGGTCACACCCAGCACAGCTATGGCGGCAGACGTTGATAGTGGACAGGACATCCAGGTGATTGATCTTGCCCCGAACGCGTCAGGTGACAGCCTGACCGCCGCCCGGCAGAAATTTCAGCAAGGCCAGATCGTTCGCGTTGTGGGTGGAACCCGCGAAGATGTAGACCGCCTGCTCCAGATTACTCTTTCGGAAAGCTCGGCAAAAGCAACGAATCTGGCTTCGCAGGCTTCAGCCGGCAATCCGGGCCAGGCGAAGCAGCCTCCAGAAGCCGCCACGATTGCTGTGCGGTCAACGGGCAGGGGCTCCCTTCATGAATATCTCAGCTTCAATGCAACCAGTAATCCGACGGATCCCTCTGCCAATACGCGCTTTTGGCAGTGGGTAGACGAGGAACGCGAAAAGGCCAAGCAGGACCAAGATCCGGGCTTACAAAGTTCGCAGCTCGGCGACGCGCCCCCGGTAATACCTCAGGCGTGGATGGAGATTAATCAGATTACTAACAGCACCACCACGGATGATGGGATCTCTCAAGTCAGGCTCTCCATCTATCGCTTGGTCGAATACGATTCGAGTGGTGACTGGTATCTGGTTCTCCTTGATCCTACTGCCGGACCCAATGGAGGATGTGTTTCAAATCAGGTTGCAGCGAAATGCCTTCACGTGACACTGAGCCGATCCTTCACTTTGTCTGCTACGGGGGTGCCTTTCATCTTGGTCGATCACGGGCCCACTGCCGTAATCACAACCAGCAGTGCGGAATTGGACCTCGGCTTTAACTTCTCCCCCGCCGGACCCAGCGGTAGCATTGGATTTAAACAGATTTGGCAGCAGCCGTCAGTCACAACGGTCGATCAAACCAACATTGCCACCGGCGTTTCCGCCTGGCATGAAACGTTTAATTTCGGTAACCCAATCCCTGCAACAATGTCTGGGTCGTTCGTAAGTCACCAAGGAGCGATCTTTCAGGTTCCGGAAAATACCGCGAGCTTCAACCTAAGCGTTCCTACCGAGACGGACTTCGGCAATTGCGCCCAGATCTTTCAGAACCCGTCCGTTTGTAATGTGACGAGTGCCGCCGATGTCAACTTCAACATAAAGGTCGCAGCTCCCGTTCTCTCGGTCACACCATCTCAAATTCAGATTGCGCCGGGAGGAACGGCGAAACTTCAGTTAACCGCTTCCATCCCGTCGTCGACGATCGGTGTTCCGTGGTCTCTTTCGGGGGTACCAAACTGGCTGACGGTGAGTCAGACGAGCGGTACAACTTCGACGACGTTGACGCTCTTTGCCGATCCCAATGTCGCCATAGGAAGTAAGGCATCGCTGAACCTGAATACCGCTACCCCTTATGCTGCCCCATCAGTTGAGCAAGGTCCGCTCCAGATACCTGTAACGGTCGCTTCGACTCAGGCAACGACGGCCACGACGATCAGCTCCAATGTCAATCCTTCGAATGCGGGACAAACCGTCATCTTCCAAGCCCACGTCAGTTCCACATCGGGAACCGCAACACCAACCGGAGTTGTTAATTTCCTGGACGGCGGTACGGCCTTGGGCTCGGGAACGCTGGTGTCCGGGACGGCTGTGTTCCCGACGTCCAGTCTGACGGCTGGCAGTCATGTAATCGTCGCTTCGTATGCGGGAAATTCGGACTTCAGTGCAAGCCAATCTGTGCCGTATACGCAAACCGTTTCCAGCGGTCCCAGCGGTAAAGTCACGCCGATTGTTGACCTCACTGTGAACGGAAGCAGCAGTAACGCGACGGTTGCAGCAGGAGCAAAGGTCACTTTCGATGCACGCGTTCACGCTGCCGCAGGCTATCCGTGGCCGAATGGGAGCATCACGCTTAGCGACAGTACAAATGCCTCCAACATTTACGGCTCCGCGAACGTCACCAAAGATCCCAATAGCAACGATGGTCTGGCGACCATTGTAACTACTGGCATCGCCCCAGGCAGTTACAGTCTGGTTCTAACTTATGGTGGAGACAATCAGGGACTGTATTACAACGGCGCACGGTCCAACACGGTATCCCTGACGGTACAGCAGAGTTTGGGTCAACCGCCTGCGCAACCAAGTCTTTCCTTCCTTGCAATACCTGGTCGCCGCATTGACTCGCGGCTGCCGATATTTCTCACGGTAACAAATAACGGAACCACTCGGGCCGAAGCCGTGACCTTCGATCAAATCGCCATAAACATTGTGGCCGGATCCGGGAACGTCAGGCTCATCTCCCCGAATCTGCCGGTTGTCATCGGCCAACTTAGCCCCGGCGCAACCACAGTCCTTAAATTGGAACTACATGTACCCAACACAGCGGAGAAATTGTCTTTAGTTGAGATGGGTACTTTGCAGGATAAGAGCGGTACGGTCTACCAATTTAACCCTGGACAAGTGATCTTTCCCTAATGTGTGCTCTGGCCGCGCATGCGGAAACGGGCGTGTACGGAGGCAATGCCTAAATATCGAGGGCCGTCGCAAAGACGGCCCTTGATATCTAAACCCGGCGCGGTCCGTTCAAGGCTCAGTTGAACTCGCTTTCAACCTATCCCGAAAGACTGAACTTGAAAATGAGAGTGGTTCTTCAATCTGTGGGCACGCGTCCCCTGTTTGTTGTTGAAGACGAGCACCGACCGGGCCTTGCAGTTGTTCGAAAAGGCCCGTGACGATATCGGTCATGACCGTTCTGCTCGGGTTCGTTTTGGTTTGGTTTGGTTTCACCAGGCAATTGCGTAAGCTCGAAGCCAGAAGGGACCAAGTGCCGAGTAGCGCGGCCTGATTAGCACCTATTAATACCGAGCAGCCCGCGATTGACAGCGCACACTCGACGATTCCATCAGGCTCGACTTCGATGGAGTCATACTCCTATGAGGTGGAATCGAATCAGCTTCTGATCCAAGCCCAACGGTTACAGGCTCTCGCTCAAGCGGGACTTGCATACGCAAAAAATCCATATGACCTGGAACGATACGAAGAGATACGCGCGATTAGCGTCAAGCTGCTGCAAGAGCTCACCGAGGAACCACTCGAGAAAATTATCCGCGTGTTCGCCTCCGAAAACGGATATCAAACGCCCAAGGTTGACGTACGGGCGGTGCTCTTTCGGGAAGGGCCGGAGATCTTGCTGGTAAGAGAGAAAATCGACAACGGAAGGTGGACTTTGCCGGGCGGGTGGGCCGAGATCGGCCATACGCCGTTCGAGGTTGCCGTGAAAGAAGCCTATGAAGAGACCGGGCTCATCGTTCAGCCTGTGCGCCTGCTGGCGCTCTTCGATAAACGGAAGCATCCGCACCCCCCTCAGCCTTGGTACGTATACAAGGCTTTTATTCAATGCGAAGTGCAGGGCGGCTCACCCATTCAGGACACACCAGAAACCACAGGCGCGCGCTGGTTTGGAGAGGACGAGCTGCCGTTTGTTGAACTGTCGACCGATCGGACGACGACATCTCAGTTGGAGACGATGTTCAGGCTCGCTTCCGATCCGCGCTCGTCAACGCTTTGCGACTGATCTCTTAGCGTAAGCTTGAGGCATTCGCCGTCGGGCTGGATTGTCAGATCGCGGAAATCACGGATGAGCGGCCGATGGCTTAGATGGTGCGCAGGGACAGTCGTCAGAAGTCCAATGACCTGCATTCCGGCGCTCACTCCGGCCTCAATGCCAGGACGTGTATCTTCGAAGACCACGCACTCCCGCGGCGGTACGCCCAACCGCTCTGCGGCGTGCAGATAGCCTTCCGGGTGTGGCTTACCGTGGCGGATCTCATCGACAGGCACAATCACCTTCGGAAGGGGCAAACCAGCGGCTACGACGCGCGCTTCTGCAAGCGTCCTCCACGCGGAAGTCACTATCGCCCAGGGGTGATTTTGGAGCGCATGCACAACTCGCGTCGCCCCCGGCACAGCCAGAATGCCTTCAATCTGCGTCTCTTCGTAACGTGCCATCTCTTCCAGTTCTTCCGTATGGTCGCGCGCGGGTAGAAAGTGCTCCATAGTGGAGATCGTCGGACGTCCATGTGAGAACGAGAGCACAGCTTCAAGCGGAATCCTATGCCGTGCGGCCCACCAACTCCAAGCAAGTTCCACCACCGGAGTAGAGTCGACTAGCGTGCCGTCCATATCGAACAGCACGGCTCTACAGGTTAGGCTGACATCGTCATGCATGTCTCACCATGATGCCAATTGCTCGTTCGTCGGAAATTAAGCGGCTTGCGGCTGGTGCGAGAAAGTTGAAGCTGGTCAGGGGACCGGCTCGCGGGCCGGGCCTGCCCTACCGCCCCGCTCTTCCGACCCGCACTTCATTGCCCGAACTCTTCACCGTCCAATCGCGGTTGTTTGTAGATTCCGCCTGCTCAAAGTGAATATTGTTCTTTCCGGTGAATATATTCGTTGTGCGGTTGTATGTGAGCTTTCCGCCGCCCTGATTCCAAACGCTCGTAAACACCCAACGATCTCCGGAAATCTCCAGATCCCCTCGGCCGCCTGCGATTCCATCCGGCCGTACGCTCTGCGTGTGATAGCGCCCCGGCGTGCCAGCCTCCGTTGCAATCCATAGCGCAACCGCAGTCCCGTTTACGCTCTGCTGGCAGACAAAATATTTCCCGATGGCAGAGCACTGGTTCGTGAGTTCTTCCGGCTTCGTTCCCGGTGTAGCGCCGGCTTTGGTGATTTTCCAGGTTCCGTTGTACACCCAAAGCGGTCCGAACGCGGGTTCGGACGGTGTGGCTGCAAAACCGGCGCCCGCACCCAAGAGAAGCATCAAGAGGACCGCGGTAATTCTCATTTCAATTCCCTGACGTGAGCGCCGGGAGGCTGATTCAGCACAAATTTTGCCGGGGTCACCTCAGCGGTATTGATCTTCATGTTCAATACCGAGAGCACCACCTCATATCCATCCTGCGGCCGCTGTATATCGATGTTCGAAGGGAACTCCAAGCCGCCGTAGTTCTTCCAATCCGAGTAAATGGTTTGACTTGTGGTCGTTCCTGAACCATCGAACGTCTTTTGCCGCTCAATCTGCAGCGTATACCGGTTGAAATAAACTGCCCGCGCCAGCCGCAACTGGTCCTGTTGGCGCTGCACAATAAAGAGGATGTAGACCGCTTTGCTTTGGTCGGTATCATCCTCTATCAACGTGACGTCCTTCTGCGGGTCTGGTGGATTAATGATCAGCGAGGTCAAAAACGCTACCGGCCTTAAGTTCTCCAGTTTATTTTGAGAAGTCGCAGGCGCGCTATTTTCGCCTTCGAGGAACAAGTTCTTCGTCGGGATGGAAACGCGAAAGTCATTCCCCACCGACACCATGTCGAAAAGCGTGCTGTGAATGACCGGATCTTGTCCGATCACGCGAATGGAATCCGGCCGCTGGAACAGGATGAACGCGGTGATGGTCGCGTAATCGGTAACCTGCCCGCCGTACAAGTTGCCCACCGAGGGAGCCATGTCTACCTTGGCGGCAAACGATTGAATGGGATCGTAGATTGCGTGGATCTCCTGAATCAATTGCTCCTTGGTGGCTGTGAGCAGCGGGCGATTTTCCTGTTTGCCGGGCGGCTTCACCACCCGCCGGCGAACCAGGCAGGAGGGTAACGAAGCAACGGAGAGGAAAAGGAGCGTCGCTAAGCAGATCCTGCGCGAGCGGCATCTCATCGATCTCCGTCCCTGATCACCGGCAAAATCTCCCGTTCCCGCAACCCCGATTCCGTAGCCGAGCCAATTGTCAGCTCTACCATGCGATTCGGGCCGCGCTCATGTGTCATCTGTACTTTGAGGAAGTTGCTCGTCAATGCCATCCCGCGCTGTTCGAGTGTTACCGCCGGCAAAATCCGGCCGACCATTTGACGCCGAAATTCGAAATTCTTTCGCTCCGAAATTTCGCGCAGGATTCGCGTCCGCTCGTGCCGCACAGGGATTGGCACCGGAACACCGCGGTCGGCGGCCAGCGTACCCGGACGTTCCGAATAGGTGAATACGTGCAAGTACGTGAACGGCTGCTCCTCGATAAATCTCACGGTTTCGGCAAACTCGGCTTCGGTTTCTCCGGGAAATCCCGTCATCGCATCGGCCCCGATTGCGGCCTCCGGCATCAAACGCCGCGCCAGCTCCACCCGGCTCGCATAATGCCGCGTCCGGTACTTGCGGTACATGCGCTTCAGCACTGCATCGGAGCCGGATTGCAGCGGCAAATGTACATGCCGGGCGATTCTGGGCTCTCCGGCGATGAGTTCCAGCAACTCCTGGCTCCAGTCCATCGGCTCGACGGAGCTGATACGTAGCCGTTGAAGGTTCGTCTCGCGCAGCATCGCTCGTAATAAGTCGACAAAACGCAGATTGCCAGGCAGGTCCCGGCCCCAGCGCCCCAAATTGATTCCGCTCAGGACGATTTCGCAGTAACGGGAGGCAAGGTCGTTCACTTGTGCGAGAATGCTCTCCAGGCTCGCGCTGCGGCTGCGCCCGCGCACGGTTGGGATGATACAGAACGAGCAGCGATTGCTACAGCCGTCCTGCACTTTCAGATTCGGCCGCGTCCGGTCTTCACGGATGTCGCGCACTGGTGTGGCATTAAAAACACCATGCGTGGAGATGTCGCTCACCAGCACCTGGCCGTGATACTCCTCGGAGGCAGGATCGACAATCGCCGCAATCTGGTTCTTATGCGAATTGCCCACGACCCAGCGCACTCCGGGAAGGTTCACAAGTTCCTCCGGCGCGCGCTGCGCATAGCAGCCGGTCACCAAAATGTCCGCCTGGGGATGGTCGCGATGCAATCCGCGAATGACGCGCCTTGCATCGACATCCGCACTGTGCGTCACCGTGCAGGTATTCACCACCACTAAATCCGCCGAGCCCGCATCGGCAACCGGGATAAATCCGCGATCTTCGAGGGAAGCTTCTATTCCGGCCCCGTCGGCCTGCGACGCGCGGCACCCGAAACTCTGAACAAAAACCCGCTTCACCTATTTTCAGTGTAAGGGCCACCTCAGCAAGGTCATCGCCGAAGGAAGTCAGTTCGCTCACGCTCACGGCTCGGTTTTCAACTTGCGCGTACCCATAAATGTGATACTGAGAATGCCTGCGCGGCTGGGCAATCGCCGGGTGCGCTCGCCTGCGAGTGCGCCGGGAGGAAAGTCCGGTCTTCTCAGGGCAGCATGCCGGCTAACGGCCGGGAGCGTGTGCTGAAAGCGCACGCTACGGATAGTGCCACAGAAAATATACCGCCCGCCGGTTTTCCGGCGAGTAAGGGTGAAAAGGTGCGGTAAAAGCGCACCGCGGTTCGAGTAATCGGGCCGGCAGGGAAAACCCCATGCGAAGCAAGACCAAATAGGGGAGCAGGAGTGGCCCGCTCCGTCACGACTTCCGGGTAGGTCGCTGGAGCTCTTCAGTAATGGAGAGCCTAGACGAATGATTGCCGCCCCGCTGCAAAACCGGTGGGGTACAGAAACCGGCTTATAGGCCGCGCAGGCACAATGTCCAGCCGCTCGATTTGTCTCTAACGTTGATAAACTAAGAACTTCCATGGCAATCAGCAAAGAGCTGCTGGACATTCTCGTTTGTCCGTATTGCAAGGCCAAAGTCGTCCTCAAAGAGGATGGCAGTGGGCTAAAATGCGTCGAGTGCAAGCGCGTTTATCCGATCCGGGACGATATTCCGATCATGCTGATTGATCAAGCCACGATTGAGCCCTAGTTTTAGTTTTAGAACGATGAACGCATGACGATTCTGGAGCAGTTGCCGGGCGCTTCCCGGGTCGCGGTGATCCGGCTGCGATCTCTGGGGGATTGCGTTCTCACTACTCCCGCTCTCAGCCTGCTGAAACGCACCCGGCCGGACCTTAATATAGGGGTCGTCGTGGAGCCCCGATTTTCCGCCGTTTTCGAGAATAATCCCACCGTGGCCGGTCTCCTTTCGCCGTCCTGGCAAGCAGTCCGAAAATGGAAGCCCCGCTTATGCGTGAATCTCCACGGCGGTACACGCAGCCAGATTATGACCGCGCTCTCCGGAGCGCAGTGGCGCGCCGGATTTTCTCATCACAGCACCACGCTCGCGTACAACGTGAAGATCCCGCGGGCGCAGCGCATTCTTGGCGTAAACCGCACCGTCCACACGGCGGAACACTTGGCCTCCGCGTTCTTCGCGCTCGGCGTTCCTCTTCAGCCGATTCCTCGGGCCCAGTTGTTCGCCGGCGAATCCCCGCTGAAAGGCAAGTACGCGGTGCTGCATCCCTTTGCCTCGGCTCCGGAAAAGCAATGGCCCGCTGATCGCTTTTGTGAACTCGCCCGTTATCTGCAACTCTGGAACATCACCCCGGTCTTTGTGGCCGGAGAGTACGACGATGCCACTCCCTTCCGGGCCCACCAGGTCGTGCAAGGAACGCTGCACGAAGCCAGAGCTGTGCTTTCCAAGGCCACTGTGTTCATCGGCAACGATAGCGGCCCAGCTCACATCGCAGCGGCCTTCGGCATCCGCAGCGTGGTTTTATTCAGCACCTCCAATCCTGCCATTTGGGCGCCCTGGCGAACCGAATCCGAAGTCATCGTCGCTCCGGACGGGATCGCGAAAGTGAGCGTCTCGCGTGTGGTTGCCGCTCTGGAACGGTTGCGAATGTTCGAAGAGGCGCACGCTTGAAGGACCTGTACCGCCTGCTCCGGTACGCCCGGCCTTACATACCCGCGCTGCTCGCCTCGGTGATCTTTATGGCAGTGGTTGGGCTGTCTCAGGGGCTGCTGGTCAAGCTCATTCCGCTGGTCTTCGAGCGCGTCTTGAAGCCTGGCGTCCCGAATACGCCCGCCGTCCTATTCACCGTTCCGCACACGCATTTCACGGTCTATCTGCACGAGGTGGTCCCCGGTTTTGCGCACAAGACCATCTGGACGATGGTCGCGTTCGCCCTCTTCATCTGCTTTCTAGCGAAGGGCGTCTGCGATTACCTGGGCAATTATCTAATCAACTGGGTCGGGATCAGCGCCATCATGGACCTCCGCCAGGAGGTCTTCGACCGCGTCCTGCGGCAGAACGCCCAATTTTTTGAAGACCAGACCACCGGACGCATCATGTCGTCCATCATGAACGACATCGACCGCATCCAAATCGCGGTCTCCACTATGCTTGCCGACTGGCTGCGGCAGATGTTCACCGCGCTGTTTCTGCTGCTGGCCATGGTTTCGATTGATTGGAAGCTGTCGCTCATCAGCTTGACAGTCTTTCCCATTGTGGCCTTCCTGACCGCCAAACTCGGACGCCGCATTCGCCGCACCACACGTCACGCGCAAGATATGGCGGCCGGCCTGAACCAGATTCTGCAGGAAACACTTACCGGACATCAAGTAGTGAAGAGCTTCGGGGCGGAAGACTACGAATCGAAGCGCTTCCGCCTCGCGGCGCAGCGTCTGAAAACGGGAAATCTGCGCTACGTGGCGCAACAAGCGCTCGCCTCTCCCATCATCGAGCTGTTTGGCGCCCTCACCATCATTCTGCTTCTCACGCTGGCCCGGCTACAGGTGAAGAGCGCGGCCATGACCGCCGGAAAATTCACAGGATTCGTGACCGCGCTCGTCATGCTGTACGAACCGGTCAAGCGCCTGACGAACATTCACAACATCTTTCAACAGGCTATCGGTGCGGCGCTCAAGGTCTTCGAATATCTCGATCGAAAACAGGATCTGGAGGAAGATCCAAACGCCTTCCGGCTCTCGAAATTCGAGCGCAGCATCCGGTTTGAGAACGTACGCTTCTGCTACCCCGGCGTCCCCGACCGTTGCGTGCTGGATGGCATCGATTTGGAAGTCAAGGTGGGCGAGATTGTCGCCGTTGTCGGCCCGAGCGGCGCCGGAAAGACAACGTTGGTGAATCTGGTGCCTCGTTTCTATGACGTGGTGGCCGGATCGGTCTCGATTGACGGGAAAGATGTACGGGAAATACGCCTGAGCAGTCTGCGCGAAAACATCAGTATCGTCGCGCAAGACACCTTCCTGTTCAACGACACGGTATTCGACAACATCGCCTATGGACGCCCCGACGCCAGCATGGAAGAAGTGCTTCAAGCGGCCAAAACCGCTTTGGCGGACGAGTTCATTTGCCGTATGCCTAGCGGCTACAAAACGCTGATTGGCGAGCGCGGGCTGAAATTGAGCGGCGGGCAGCGGCAGCGTATCGCCATCGCCCGAGCCCTGCTCAAAGATGCGCCCATCCTGATCCTCGACGAGGCCACTTCGCATCTCGATACCGAATCGGAACGTCTCGTCCAGCAGGCCTTGACCGCGCTCATGAAAAAACGCACGGTGCTGGTCATCGCGCACCGGCTCTCCACGATACGCCAGGCAGATAAAATCGTCGTCCTCGATGCGGGAAAGATCGTGGAAACCGGGACTCACGACCAATTGCTCGCGGCGAGGGGAGTCTATCACCGCCTGCATGAGTTGCAGCACATCGATTCGAATGCGACTGTCGGATAGCTGCGCATGAGCGGACCGGTGCGCAGTATGACCGGCTATGCCGAGGTCCGCCGGCAGACGAGCGCCGGCCAGCTCACGATCAGCCTTCGCAGCGTAAATCATCGAGGCCTGGATCTACATTTTCATTTGGGCAGCGATTTTGCGCCGTTCGAAAACGCCATGCGCGCCAGCTTGAAGCAGCGCGTTGCGCGCGGGCACGTCGAAATCCGCATGTCGCTCATCCGGGATCCCGAAGCGCAGGAAGCCAATTACAATTACGATGCCCTGGCTCGTTATGTCGCGGTGTTCCGTCGTGCGGCCGTGGATTTTCAGCTTGCCGGCGATCCCGATCTGAACGTCTTGCTTGGACTCCCCGGTGTCCTTGAGCCGCCGCGCGATGCGGCCAACCTGACCGAGGGTTTCGAAACCGAAATTCTGGCCCGGCTGGAGGAATGCATTGCGATTCTCAACGCGCATCGCGAGCGCGAAGGGACCGCCCTGTTGGCCGGACTAGAGCCTGAGATTGCTGCCATCGAGAGCGGGACAAGGCAAATCTCGGGCCTTCGCGAGCAGGCCGTTCCCTATTTCCTGCAACGGCTGCGCGAGCGCCTCACGGAACTACTGACGGGATCGGCTATTCCAGAGAATCGCCTGGTGGAAGAGGCCGCCCTGCTGGCGGACCGCTCCGATGTCCAGGAAGAACTCACCCGGCTCACCGTTCATACTGAAGAGTTACGCCGCATTCTCGCTAAGGGTGGGGAAGTGGGGAAGCGGCTCGACTTTCTGCTGCAAGAGATGAATCGCGAAACGAACACTATTCTTTCGAAGAGTTCCGGCGCCGGCGATCCGGGCCTCGAAATCACCGATGCCGCGTTGGGCATCAAAGCGAATGTCGAAAGAATACGGGAGCAGGCTCTCAACCTTGAATAACTTAGATGTGGCGCACGCTTTAGCGTGCCGCGGTGGGCTTTAGCCCACCGCCTCTTATCGATGACCACTGTGTTTATCATCTCCGCGCCCTCCGGCTCGGGTAAATCGACGCTCGTCTCGCGCCTGCTCGCGCGCGATCCCCGGCTGCGCTTTTCCGTTTCGTATACGACACGCCCGCGCCGCGGCAACGAGCGTCCCGGAGAAAGCTATATCTATATTTCGCGCCAGGATTTTCTGGACCGCATCCAGAACAACGAATTTCTGGAGTATGCCGAGGTTTTTGGCAATTACTACGGCACCAACCGTGAGGTACTGGAGCAAGCCCAAAGCGAGGGCAAGGACCTGATACTCGACATTGACGTCCAAGGTGCGAGACAATTAAAAGAAAGTATTCCGGAAGCCGTCACCATCTTTGTCCTGCCTCCCTCGCGAGACATTCTGGAACAACGTTTACGGTCGCGGTCCGAGGATTCAGAAGAAGTCATCCAGCGCCGGCTGCGAGATGCCGCCCTGGAGATTCGCAACTATAAACAGTACGATTATGTGCTGGTGAATCATCAGGTGGAGGAATCTGTAGGAACGCTCACGGCCATCATTAAAGCCGAGCGGATCCGGCGGATTCGCATGGAAGACCAGATCCGGCCGATCCTCAAGAGTTTCGATCCCAGGCCGGGTTCCTTGTTTGAAGTAAAACGCCGGGATAGTTAGCCCGGAAGTGGAGAGAGAAATGGTAGATAGACCCAGATCCAACGCGATGTACGCGATTCCCGACGACGTGGACGCGAGCACCTATCGCTTTATCATTGTGGCGGCCAAGCGCGCGCGCCAGCTTCAGAACGGGCAGCGCAGCGTGCTTCCGGCCACCAACAAAAAGCCGACTGTGCTCGCCATGGAAGAGGTGCGCCGCGGCTTGGTCCCGTATGCCGATCCCACCCTCGAAAATCAGGAAGAAGAAGTAGCTGCCGAGTAGCGGAGCTTCCCATGCGCGTCGTACTCGGCGTCGGTGGCGGTATCGCGGCGTACAAGTCGGCTGAGCTCGTCCGCTTTTTGCAGCAAGGCGGCCATTGGGTTCAGGTCGTGATGACGCAGGCCGCGCAGGAATTTGTCCGACCGCTCACTTTTGCCGCCCTCACCGGCCAGAAAGTCGTTACCGGGCTGCTGTCGCAGGAAGACAGCGCCATCGAGCACGTCAGTGTGGCCCGGGATAGCGATGTTCTTGTGGTTGCGCCCGCCACTGCCGATCTGCTCGCGAAATTTGCGCATGGCCTCGCCGACGATTTCCTGTCGACCTTATACCTGGCCTTCACCGGACGCGTCGTTCTGGCGCCTGCCATGAACAACGCGATGTGGGCGCATCCCGCTACGCAATCCAATCTCGAAACCTTGCGGCAGCGCGGATGTCTGATTGTCGATCCCGGCGAAGGTTGGCTCGCGTGCGGCAGCATCGGTCCGGGCCGCCTCGCCGATCCCGCCCGCATCGCCGACCAGGTAAACGCTCTCACGCGCACCAGGCGAGATCTCGAAGGCGAGTGCATTCTGGTCACCGCCGGACCAACACAGGAAGCGCTCGATCCCATCCGATACATCAGCAATCGCTCCAGCGGAAAGATGGGATACGCGATCGCCGAAGCAGCCGCCCGCCGTGGCGCTCGTGTGATCCTCGTGTCCGGTCCGGTCAACCTGCCGGCTCCGCCCGGCGTCGAACTGGTCCCGGTCCGCACGGCGCAGGAGATGCGGAGCGCGGTGCTCGACCATCTCCTTGAATCGAGCATCATTATCAAAGCCGCTGCGGTGGCCGACTACTACGTCGCGAATATTCCGCAGCAGAAACTCAAAAAAACCGCCACGCGTTTGTCACTGGAACTCGACCCTACGCCGGATATCCTCGCCGAAATCGGCCAGAAAAAAGGAGACCGCCTGCTCATCGGCTTCGCCGCCGAAACCGAAAATCTGCTCGAAGAGGCCCGCCGCAAGATGAAGGCCAAGAAATGCGACATGCTGGTTGCTAATCTGGTGAACCGAGATGGCCTGGGATTCGAATCCGACCAAAACGAAGTAGACATCATCACGCGCTCCGGCGAACTGGTCCACGCCGGCCCGGCTGATAAAGCAGAAATCGCCGGACGCATTTTGGATCAAGTGGCTACGTTGCGCCTATCTTTGCGTGCGGTCGACACCCCTGCATGACTACCGAAACCCTTCGCAACTACCTCGAGTTCTACCGCGATCTCGGCTTCGACTCCGTGTATAAACGTGCCCAACAGAACCGCGACCGTGAGGGAGCGGCCTTACCCGTCATCCTTCCTACTCTCGAACCCGAAAACGACTCCCTTGCCAAAATCCGCGCCGATATTGGCGACTGCAAACGCTGCCGGCTTTGCGAGGGCCGCCATTCTATCGTCTTTGGCTCGGGTAACGAATCCGCGCGGCTGGTATTCGTGGGCGAAGGGCCGGGGGCGGATGAGGATGCACAAGGTGTTCCTTTCGTCGGGCGCGCCGGCCAGCTTCTCACCCAAATGATCGACAACACCGCCGCGAAAGAAGGCATCCCCATCCGCCGCAGCGATGTCTACATCTGCAACGTGGTCAAGTGCCGTCCGCCCGATAACCGCACGCCGCTCCCCGATGAAATGGACATGTGCGGCCAGTTTCTATATCGCCAGTTGATGACGATCAAACCGAAAGCGATTTGCGTTCTTGGGTCGACAGCCATGAAAGCGCTTCTAAACACAAAAGAAGGCATCACGCGGTCTCGCGGAAAATGGTACCAGTGGCGCGACATTCCGGTCATGGTCACCTATCATCCGTCGTATCTGCTCCGGCAATATAATCAACAGGCGAAACGGGAAGCCTGGGAAGACCTCAAAACCACGCTGCACTTCGTTTACGACTGATGCACCGCGGCCTCTTTATCAGCTTCGAAGGCACGGAAGGAAGCGGAAAAACCACCCAGATGAAGCTGCTGGTGGAGCGGCTTCGCCGTGACGGCTTGGCAGTCACAGAAAGCCAGGAACCCGGAGGCACGGTCATTGGCCGGCAGATCCGCGGCGTGCTACTCGACCCCAGCCATCACGAAATGGCTCCGATGACCGAACTTCTCCTCATGTTCGCCTCCCGCGCGCAAGCCGCTGCGGAAGTCATCGTCCCCGCTCTCCGCCAGGGACACATCGTCGTAAGCGATCGCTTCACCGACTCCACGCTGGCGTATCAAGGTCAGGCGCGCGGCCTTGGCTTCGACCTCGTTCGGGAAATGCACCGGCTCACCCTGGACGATCTCTGGCCGGATCTCACGCTCTGCATTGCTGTCGATGTCGAAACGGGACTCGCCCGCGCTCATCGGCGCAATCTCGCCGCAGCTAACGGCAATCGGGAAACCCGCATCGACCAGCAATCGCTCGCCTTTCACCAGAATGTAATGCAAGGGTATAAGAACATCGCAGCCAGCGAGCCGCAACGTTTTCGTATCATCGACGGCAGCGGAGAGCCTGGCGCAGTCGCTTTGAAAGTCTGGAACGAAGTAGCGCCGCTTCTGAAGCCGGTGACTGCGTGAATTCCCCATTTCCTGATTTCTACGGCAACTCCACCGTGGCCCACACCCTTGCTCAAATGGTTGGCGCGGAGCGGATTCCGCAAACGATCCTGCTGAGCGGGCCGGAAGGGGTCGGAAAGGCGACGCTCGCCCGCCGTTTCGCAGCCGCTTTGCTCGGTGATGCCGCCAAAATCGAGCAAGACGATCTAAGCCGCCCCGAAAACCTGGAAACGATCGAGCAGCGCGAAAAGTGGCTTGCCGAAAAGCGCAACGACGATCCGCTCTTCTTTTCCTCGCATCCCGATTTCGTCACCTTTGCGCCCGAAGGCCCACTTCGCCAGATCACCATTCAGCAAATGCGCTTGCTGCGCGAGCGCGCGCAGCTCAAACCGCTTCGCGGCAACTGGCGCGTGTTCCTCATCGACCGTCTCGACCGCGCCAATGAGCAAGCCGCTAATTCGCTATTGAAAGTGCTCGAGGAGCCGCCAACGCATCTCGTGATCCTGGCCACCACGGAAAATCTTTATGATGTCCTGCCCACTATTCGCTCACGGTCCATCGTTCTGCAGCTTGGGCGTTTGTCCGATGGCGAACTAATGTCTTTCGCTGGTGCCCGCAAGTTGGCAGACGCCGAGGCGCGTATTGCGCTGGCCGAAGGTTGTCCGGGTATCGCCGCCAGTCTCGATCTCGATCTGTTTCGCGAACGCCGCAAGCTGCTGCTCGCCGCCTTCGAATGCGCCGCCGGCCTTGCGCCGTTTTCCGACTGGATCCAGCAATCCGAATCCTTCAACTCACGAAAATCCGAGAAGCTGGATCTATATCTGAAACTCGCCTATGGAATCCTGGAAGATGTTCTAAGTACCTCTTGCGGCTGCGCGCCTGTCCGCAATCGAGACATTCGGGATCGCCTCGAACGTCTTGCCGCCCGCGTCAATTTTCGCTGGATCGAGCAGGCTGTCCGCTCTGTGGATGAACTTGTTCTGATGGTTCGCCGTAATATACAAAAAACGGCAGCGCTAGACGCTATGATTATTAATTTGCGTAACCGGCCGGGAATGGCAAGCACCTAAATAAGCAATCGCGGGGCTCGCCGTAACCGGTGAGGTCGAGATCATTCGGGATTCACACTGAGGACAAATGATAGAGGAGAGGCGCTTAGATTCGCTGATCAGAAAACCCATCCGCAATGCAACCGGGGAAAAGGACCCCAACCGGCGTCCGCCTTCGGCCAAAAAAAGCACGCCACCCGACCAGACCAATGCCGAACAGTTCTATTACTCGAAGCAAATGCAAGGCAAGACCCACATGGTGGTTGTCCTGACCGACGGCGAGCAACTGGAAGGCGTAATTGAATGGTACGACCGCGACTGCCTGAAACTGAACCGCACCGGCGCACCCAATCTGCTGCTGTTTAAGCACTGTATCAAGTACATGTACAAAGCCGAGGAGTAAGCGCGCGGCGGGCTATCTAGCTTACTTTTTCTGAGCCCTGGCCTTCATCGCCAGACGATACTCGCGCCGTTCCGCCGCCCCTTCGAACCGCCGCCTGTCCTCTTCTGTTTCGGGCACAATCGGCGGAAGCACCACACGATTGCCGGCTTTGTCCAATGCGACGAAGGTCAGGTAAGCGGATGAGGTGTGCTTCATCTCGGAGGTTTGCAGGTTCTCCACCCAGACTTTGACTCCGACCTCCATGGATGTGCGAAACACACGGTTCACCTGCGATTTCAAAATCACAAGTTCGCCTACCTGAACCGGATGCAGAAAGGTCATTTGATCCACCGAGGCCGTTACAACGGCGCACCGCGCATGCCGTATCGCGGCGATGGCGCCGCACAGATCCACCAGATGCATGACGTGTCCGCCCAGCATGGTTCCTAGCAGGTTGGCATCATTCGGCAGGCAGATTTCCGAGTACTCCGACCGGGAGTCGGCAACAGTCCGTATCGAGTTGTCCATCATGTATGAGAGAGGGGAAAACGCCGCAGATAGCTGCGGCAGAACGCCAGCAATTGCGCGCGCAGGCAGCAGTCAGCAATTTCAGGTTCAAGCTGCTCGCTCGCAATTGAATAGGAAACCACCTGCCAGCGCGCGGGCGCGAAAGACTGCTCTTCGATCCACAACACCTGCAGCACGTCGCCCGAGCGCGTGCGCACGTCATAGCGCAACCCGGAACGAAGTTCGCCTTCCGGGAAGTGGCCGCACACGCCTCGCGAATAGCCGTGATTGCAGCAGCGGAAGCGCCGGTCCTCGGGAGCGGGAAAGGGCTCAGACGCGGCATGGCACGCGCCTTCGTATTCCTCGATTAGCGGTAGCCGGGCGCTGGCGTACTGCGGGTGCGCGGCCACGCGCTGCGGTTCGAAATAAGGGCACGGCATGCCTGACTCTCAGTGTAAAGGAGAATCCGAGCCGGAAGCGTCAGCGCCCGTCAGCCGGGTTGTAAACTTCTCGCATGTCCTCTCAGCCGACCCGCCGCTCGCTCCTCGCCGGCTCAGCGGCTACCCTGATCAGCGCCTCGGCAGTCTCCGCCAAAACACAAGCGATTCGCTTCGGCGGGCCCATCTTTCTCCAATCCGATGATCCCGAACAACTCGCCCAAGAGCATCGCCGCCTGGGCTACAGCGCTGCCTATTGTCCGCCGCTTAGTCTCTCCGATTCCGATCGCATTCGCGCCACCGCCAAAGCGTTCGGCGACGCCAACGTCGTCATTGCGGAAGTCGGGGCCTGGAAAAACATGCTCGATCCGGATACCGCCAAACGCCGTGAGAATCTGGCCTATGTCACCGAGCGCTGCGCTCTTGCCGAAGCTGTCGGCGCGCGCTGCTGTGTCGATATCGCCGGCAGCTACAATCCGGATGTCTGGTATGGGCCGAACCCGAAGAATTTGTCAAAAGAATTCTTCGATGCAACCGTCGAAAACTGCCGTCATATCATCGATTCCGTAAAGCCGAAGCGAACCAAGTTCACGATCGAAATGATGGGTTGGAACCTGCCGGATGGCCCGGATTCTTATTTGCGGCTGATTCACGCGGTTGACCGCTCCGCGTTCGCTGTACACCTGGACGTCTGCAACGGCGTAAATTGCCCGAAACGTTTCTACGAAAACAGCGCCTTCATCGGTGAATGCTTCTCGAAACTCGGTCCCTGGATCACGTCCTGCCATGCGAAGGATCTTCAATGGATTGTCGAGCTCAACGTTCATTTTGCGGAAGTTGTGCCCGGCCGCGGACAGATCGATTATGCTCGGTATCTTAATGAATTGAGTAAACTGCCCGTCGACGTGCCGCTCATGATGGAGCATTTGAAAACACCCGAGGAGTATCTTGAGGGCGCTCATTACATCCGCAAAGTCGGAGCTGCTCACGGTATTGCCTTCGTTTAGTTTTGTATTCATCGGAATCAGGCGCCTTCTGATTCTGGTCCTGCTTGCCGGCGTTCTCCGGGCACAAGCTCCCGTGGTCCCGTCGTGGAGCGGTGTTCTCGTCGACAGCTCGGGCACTCCCATCGCCGGCGCGATTATTCAAATCAGCTCATCGAGTACGGAGCGAACCTGCGAAACGGATTCCGCCGGTAGGTTTCACTTCCAGGACTTGAAGCACGGTGTGTACACGCTGACGGTTCGTTGGAGAAAGCGTGTATCGCAGGCAGTGACTCTTGCTTCCATTTCACCGGCGACACTCGTCCTCTCTAAGCAAGGCGTGTTATCGATCCAATCAGAGCATCAAACCTCAAAAAGCGGCGGAGAGGATCTCTCCAGCCGGGCCGTTTCCGAGCTTCCATTGAACAAGCGCGATTTCAGCCAGCTTTTGCTGCTCGCGGCCGGAACCATGACCGATACCAACGGCGCGACGAACTTTACGCAGCAATTTGCCGTAAACGGACAGCGCGGCGTCGAAGCGGTCTTCGCGATGGATGGAGCCGATATCAGCGATCCCGAGATGGGCGGCGCCACTTTCTCCAATTTCAATGTGGATGCCGTCCAGGAGATTCAGGCCAGCTCCGGCTGGATGCCCGCCGAAATCGGCCGCGGAGCGGCTGGGTTCACGAATATCATCACTCGTTCCGGGGCTGCCGGATTTCACGGATCTGTTTTTGAATTCGTCCGCAATTCGGCGTTCGACGCGCGCAATTTCTTCGACCGCAGATCTATCGCAAACCCCGGGCGCATTCCTCCGTTCCGCCGCAACGAATTCGGCTTTACCAATGGCGGGCCGGTGGTGATTCCGGGCCTCTACAACGGCCGCAACAAGACGTTCTATTTCGGCGAATACCAGGGATTCCGCCAAGTCCTGGGCACCACGCAAGTTTTTCCTGTGCCCACCGCTGCCGAGCGACAAGGCATCGATACAACTGCATTTCCTGGCGATACGCTGCTTGTCCCGGTCGATCCGCGCGCAAGGAAACTCATCAACCGCTATCCTCTGCCAAACGATCCGGAAGGCCCTTACGGAGCGCGCACTTACGCCACGTCTTCCAAGGTCAGCACGGATGCGGATCAGTTCTCCGTGCGGGTCGATCACCGCCTCTCGCCAAAGGACCAGTTGTTTGGCCGCTTCACCTATGACAATTTGAGCGGCCCCACTACCAATCCCGATCAAACCGCCATCGACCCAAGCTTTGGCATCCGTTACATCGACCGGCAGCGTAATGCCGTTATTACCTACACGCGGACCTCTGCTCGCTTCACGACCGAATCGTCGATTAGCTTCACGCGCACCACTCCATCTTTTCCTACCGCCAACCGGACCGATCCCAGCTTGACCTTCAACGACGGCCTTTACGAGCCCTTCAATTCCGCGGCTGGATCGGTTGTCGCATCGTATGGCAACCTGTTTCAAGGCCGGCAGAATTTCACCTGGATTAGCGGAAGGCATGCGATCAAAGCGGGCGCCGAATTTCGCGCCAACCGCGATTCTACTTACTTCGGTACGGCCCCGAACGGCGCTTACACATTCGGCGGAGGAGCTGCCTATGCACCTGTTGCCATCCGTTCGATCAGCGGCGCGCACAACATTGCTGCCGGCCAGGCATTGCCTGACACGCTCTCTGCGTTGCTGACCGCCAGCCCGTTTGCTTATACGCTCGCGGTAGCGCCTGCTTTTTTCCCGCAAGGCGACCAGATTGGCGTAGCCGCCATCTCCCGCTACAATTTCAATTTCTTCCTGCAGGACACTTGGAAACTTTCGGATCACGTAGTTCTCGATTACGGCCTGCGATACGAATTGTACACGCCGATCACAGAGCGGGCCAAACGTACCTCCAGCCTGTTTACGCTGAGCGGCCCAAATGGACCGTATCAGGAATACGTCATCAATCCCCAGCCTGGATATCCGGTCGATCTGAATGGCTGGGGGCCCCGCGCGAAGCTCACCTGGCGCGCGGAGAAAGACGTTCAAGTCACTTTCGGCGGGGCGATCACCACCATTCCGCCCAACATCTGGCAGGACAACTTTTTAACCGGAGGAACTCCGTTCGTCGTGTATCCGCGACTCACCGCGGCACCCGGCTCTCCCATCGCGTTTGGAACACCGATTACGCCCGAGGAACTGCCGCCCGTCTTCACGCCTTCGGGGCAAAACATTTTTGCTTCCGGAGATACGAAAGCGGTTCCGGCCAATACCGTCATGGATGCGAACCGTTTCGAGCGAGGCATCGCGGCGCTCAGTCCAAATCACCAGGTGACGCCTCTGAATACGAGCACCATCTCGCCGGACTTTCACAATGCCTACCTGGGCGCCTGGACTTTCGGCCTGGAGCGGCATTTCGGCAGGCTGGACGCCAATATCGGCTACGTTGGGACCGCCGGAGTTGCGCTGCCGGCCATCAATTTTCCAAACGCTTATCCCGGAGCATCTCCCGCTTTTGCCCCGTTCACACAGTTCGATTCAGCCGGCAATGTCACCGGCGGGTTTGGCACCGAGATGGTGATGACCAACCGGTCTCATTCCACCTACCATGCGCTCCAGACTTCTCTACAGGGCAACATTGGCCACCGGGGACCAGGAATTCAGGCGAGTTGTACGTGGTCGAAATCGCTCGACGATTCCAGCATCGCGGTCAGCGGTACCGTTCCCGGCGCGTCAGGCGGTTTCCAGCCTTCGTGGCCTCAGAATCCATTCGATACCAGAGCGGAAAAAGGCCCGTCCAATTTCGATGTGACGCAGGCGTTCACGGCAAGCGTCATTCAGGACCTCCACGCGGGTTGGCAGCTTCTCGTGATCTCCACCATCACAACCGGCTTGCCCTTCACCGTTTATTCGGGTGTGCAGCAGACCGGCGCCGGATCGTACGGCGTCGACCGCCCCGATCAAACCGGCACACCCCAACTTTCCACCAGCCGCAAAATACGCGAAGACTATTTCGGGTCTGGCGCAAACAACGCCTCGTACTTCATGATTCCTAATGGCCGTTTCGGTACTCTAGGCCGCGATACCTTTCGTGGACCGGGCTTTCACAATTTCGATTTCGCGCTCATCAAAGATATACCCTTCGGGCGGCGCGGTAAGGGCGAACTGATGAATCTGCAATTCCGGGCAGAGTTTTTCAACCTGTTCAACATTGTGAATTTCGGGCTGCCGGCCAATATCATCAAAGGTTCCGGCTTCGGCGAAATCAGCCGGACAGCCGGCAATTCGCGCCAGATCCAGCTCTCTCTCAAACTGATCTTCTGATTCACAGGTCACGTCTCTCCAACCGCCACACTGCAAAGCACAACGCCAGAAGCGTATACAGGACTGCATAGCCAATCATCGCGGGACTCGGGACGGAGGCTGCGCTGAAGGGCGTCATTTGTAATCCCGATACCAGCGGCGGTTGCATGGCAAAGACGGCGCGGCGCCACAATGCTTCGCTGGGCATGATGAGGCTTGCAATCACGCCGACGTTTACCGCTTTGGGCGTATGGGTGAGCGCTCCGGCCTGCTCGATCCATCCGCCGATAAATGCCAGACCATGCAGGCCAAGAGCTAACACCCCGTTCGTGAGCGTCGAGAAAGATGTGCCGAACAGAAACGTCAGCGAGAGCAGAAGAACGCTCTCCAGCCAGATCAGCACGAAGCCTTGAAACAAATGATGCGCGGTAAATCCGCCCATCAGGTAAGTCACGAGATTGATCCCGCCGATCATGAACGCGGCAAAGAGCGTCAGCATAGCGACGAAGCCCAGCCATTTTCCGAACAGCAACTCCCAGCGCCGGACCGGCTTGGTGGCTACTGCCTGAATCGTGCCCGAAGAGATCTCGCCCGAAAGCGTATCGATTGAGGTCAGGACGGCCAGCACCACGATGAGCATGTCGATGGCATACATGCCGACCATCAACATGCCCTCCGCACCGGTTCTTTGGACGATCTTTGCCGCGTGAATTTCGTTAGCAGTCTGCAATTGGAAGTGCATGGCAGTGGCAAACAATATGAGAAATGCGCCGCCTGCGGCGAGCGCCATCCACAGTACTCGCTTCCGCGCCGCTTCCCGGAACGTCACGCCTGTCATGGTCAACACGCGATTCACAGGCCCTCGTCTTTCCCCACGATCTCCAGAAACCTTTGCTCCAGCGAAAGCTTCTGCGGCGTGAACTCGAAGATCTCGACGCCGCGTTCGACCAGGAAGCGCACAATCTCCGGATAGACGTTTGGACAGTTCACCTCCAGCACGATTCGTCCGTCGTTCACGCAAACCGACCCAGCCCAGCGTCTCAATTCAGCCAGGGTCTGCTCGCAGAAGTTCCGCGCCCGAATCATGACCGTGCAGCGATCGTTTTCAAAGCTACTCAGCGGCCGCGTCTCGATTACCTCGCCGGCTCGGATAAACGCTACGCGATCACAGGTTACTTCCACTTCGCTCAGCAGATGCGAATTCAGCAAAACCGTCGCTCCGCGCTCGCGCTGCTCTTTAATGACATCGCGCACGAGCCGCCTACCGAGCGGATCGAGGCCGGAAGTCGGCTCATCCAGAAACAGCAGCCCGGGGTCATTCAGCAACGCTTGGGCCAGGCCAATCCGCTGCAGCATCCCCTTGGAAAACTGCCGCAATTGTTTATCCCGGTGCGCCGAAAGCCCGACGCGGTCCAGCAACTCGGGAATGCGTTTCCGCAGCGCTTCGCTGCCGATCCCATAGAGCCGTCCATGCAAGCGCAGCAGTTCCGTCGCGGTGAGCCAGTCATAGAAGCGGAAGTGCTCCGGCAAAAATCCAATATTGGCCCTGGTCTTTCGATCTCCAGCCGGATGGCCAAGGAGCAGCGCAGAGCCGCTCGTCGGCTCCACCAATCCAAGCAGCATCTTGACCGACGTGCTCTTGCCTGCGCCGTTCGGTCCCAAAAAGCCGAAGACCTCACCCCGAGGAACTTCGAGAGTGAGGTTTCGCACCGCGATCTTGTGCCCGAATACTTTTCGGAGATTCCGGGTTGCAATCGCAAGCTTCTCTGTGGAAAGCAAACTGGTTCTTAGCTCAGCGAATTTGCCGCCGCCAATCCTTGTCCCGCATCGCCAAACCCGTCAAGCGAGTATACAATGCCGTTTTTGATCCAAAGCAGATGATATCCGGCCGGCCGTTTTCCGCGCGGCGCTGTCTCGATGAGAGTACCTGCCACGCCATCCACGGAAACCGCCCGGGAACTGCTCTCGCCTTGCGGGATCGGCAGAACCAGTGTCGAGGACCAATCCACGGTTTGACAAAAAGCGTGAGCTTCGGCCGCGCTCATACCTGCGATCTGCAGCCCTGCTTCAGCCAGGGCTGCCAGGTTAAGTCCAGGCGGCACGCTAATCATAGGCGTCGGCGCTTCCACGAGAATGACGCAGGTGCCGGCGATGGCGCCGCCTATACAGTTACCGAATTGAGCATTCACGACCTTCGGCACATGGACTGCGACCGTGGCGCCGTCCGCCGAGGCCGGGATCTGGATGTCCGAGCGTCCCACCTGATCCAGCACATCCTGCATGCGCTCGCGATTCAGCGTCATGTGAAACGCGCCTTCTCCATGCACCCGAATCTGTTGTGGATCTCCCAAGGTGGCTGGCAGTCGCACGTGAAAGCCTGCCATCTCGCTGGCCGCCTCCTGATTCGGAACGGTCTGCGGTTCGCCCGGTTTCATCGTGACCACCACCTGATCCGCGATAGTCTTGGTCAGAACTCTTGCGACCGCGCTGCTATTCGCATCGCCTTCGATCGCGCTGAAATCGACCGGCACAACCGCGATCTTCTGGACCCGGAGCATCGCCAGGAACTGCTGCGCCCAGAGGCGGGCCGGAGTAAAGCTAAAGAGGAGCGCGATGAGGCATGCCGCCGCGGCAATTGCCCAAACCGGACGCTTATAGGTGAGCAAAGGCGCTGCTTTTCGGTCCGCGATAGTCTGGCGGAACCGGCTGTATGTTACCGCCGCATTTGTCGCCGCGACCGGCTCCAAAGCATCGAAAAGCTCGCGCATTCTACGGGCGTCCTCTCCCAGCCGTCCAAAGCGATCGTGGCACGTGCCGCACGTTTGCACGTGCCTTTCCACCTCGGCGGACTCAAACCAGCCGAGTTCACCATCAAGGCAGCTTCTCAGCATTCCATCCGTTGGACATCTCATCGTGGCCTCCTTCTCTCCCGACTATCTGCAAATATCGTTTCTTAAACTCCGCCTCGGCCCGACTCAGCAGCGTGCCGACGCTGCCGAAACGCATCTTCATCGCTTCCGCGATCTCCTTATAGGAAGATCCGCCCGCGCGGAGAATCAGCATCTGCGCGTACGCCGGTTTCATGGCGCTCAGCGCCGCGCGGACCCGGTTACACTGCTCGCTGCGTAATAGATCCTGCAACGGCTCCTCATTGCCGGCGTCGTGGCGCGCCGCGGCCTGCTCATACTTCGCACGCCGGTTCGCCGCGCGGAGAGCATCGATTCCGGCACGCGTGGCCGTGCGATACAGCCACGCCGGAACATTCACCTCCGATACCAACCAGTGACGCCGCCGATACAGTTTCCAGAACACTTCATTGGCAATATCTTCGGCCCCGGTGCGGTCGCCAACCACCCGCGCCAGCATGCCGACAATCCGCCCGTAGTGCTCGAGGAAAAAGGACTCAAACTCGCGATCCGATTCCGTGGGCACAGCTCCCGGCTGGCTTAGGTCCTGCGTCGCCGTCACACTTTATATAACGCCTGCCGTCCCAGAATTATGACACCGATTCTGGACCGGTCTGAAGACCCCGCGGAAAATGGCAGGCGAAACGCCTACTCTACAGCGTTTGAGCTGTCAATGTTTGCGTCGCGCCGCTGGCGCGCTTCGAAGGCGCGGATCCAGCCGTGGGATCGAGGTCGTCATCTTTGGCGGAAGGTGGAGGAACGAAGCCAGAGCTAGCTGGTAACTCAGACTGTTCAGCGGTCAGCTTGACCCCTCCTTGACAGTCGGGGTTCTGATCGGATTGCGAAACGAAGCCAACCGCTCCTTGGCAGTCGCG
>Ga0070741_10000987_pt1 | contig 92825 bp, 72 predicted proteins | sample Coa_R1_4_FD_66440 | JGI IMG/M metagenome (GOLD analysis project Ga0070741, IMG submission 66440) | Surface soil microbial communities from Centralia Pennsylvania, which are recovering from an underground coalmine fire - Coalmine... | ecosystem: Environmental > Terrestrial > Soil > Unclassified ...
ATCCTCGCCGTCCTCTACTTTCATGAAATGCGCCTCGATCCCAGTCGGCTCGATTGGCCCGAGCGGGATCGCTTCCTGCTCTCGACCGGCCATTATTCCATCGCGCTCTTCGCCGCGCTCACGGAGCTTGGTGTATTCCCGGAAGAAGAGCTGCGTACCTATGGCGCCGACGAGAGCCGTTTTGAGATGTCCACATGCATTACCACCCCCGGTGTTGAGATCACTGGCGGCTCGCTTGGGCATGGACTTTCGCAGGCCGTGGGAATGGCCATCGGATCGCGGCTCAGCGGCCGCAATTTCCGTGTGTTCAATTTCCTCTCTGACGGCGAGGCGCAGGAGGGCGCGACGTGGGAGGCTGCCATGGCTGCCGCCCATTACCGCCTCGATAATCTGACTGCAATTGTCGACGTTAATAATATGCAGGCCGACGGCCCCGTTTCGAGCATCATGACCATCGAGCCGCTCACGGACAAGTTCAAAGCCTTCGGCTGGCACGTTCAGGCGGTCGACGGCAATTCCATCGAGCACCTTCTGGACGCGTTTGAGAATGCGCGCAAAATCACCGGGCAGCCCAAGGCCGTGATCTGCTACACCGTGATGGGTAAAGGCGTCCCGCTGATCGAACAGAGGCCCAAGGCCCACTTTATTCGCATCGAGCCGAACGAATGGGATCTTGCAGTTCATCAACTCGAGGAGGCGAGAGTATGAAGGGCCAAACCGCGGCAATGAGTGTTTCGGAGGTCTCCGCAGCCGACGCCGTGGACAAGCCCTTCGGCCACGCATTGGTGCAGCTCGCGCGAACGCGCCCGGAGGTTGTCGGCCTTACCGCCGATCTCGGCAAGTATACCGACCTCGATGTTTTCGCCCAGCAGTTCCCGGATCGCTATTTTCAGATCGGCATGGCTGAACAGAACCTGATTGGCGTGGCGGCGGGGCTCGCGCGCACCGGTTATCTACCCTTCGCAACTACGTACTGCGTATTTGCGGCGCGGCGTGCGTATGATTTTATCGCCATCGATCTTGCATACAGCCGCGCTAACGTCAAATTGGTTGCCGGACTTCCCGGAGTCACAACCGGCTACGGCGCAACCCACCAGGGCATCGACGATCTGGCATTGATGCGCGCGATTCCGGGCCTGGTTGTGATCGATCCCTGCGATGCGACGGAGATCGAGCAGGCCGTGCCCGCCATCGCGGACTATGACGGCCCCGTCTATATGCGCCTGCTCCGCGCAAAAGTAAAGCGCGTTCTCGATCCGGCCGCTTACCGGTTTGAGATCGGCAAAGCGCGCCGGCTGCGCCACGGAGACGATCTCCTCTTCATCAGCACGGGACTCATGACCGGCCGCGCGCTGGAAGCAGCGGCGGCGCTCAGTCCGGAAGGAATTGAAGCCGGGGTTCTCCATGTTCCCACATTGAAACCATTCGATGCGGAAGCTGTTGCGCAAGCTGCGGCGCAGGCCGCGTGCGTGGTCACAGCGGAAAATCACAGCATTACGGGAGGGCTGGCATCAGCAGTATGCGAAACGTTGGCGCTCGCCCGCATTTCGGTCCGGCTGGAGCGCGTGGGTGTTCCGGACCGCTTCCTGGAATGCGGCTCTACCGACTATCTGGCCGACAAGTACGGCCTGTCGACCGCGCGTATTGTGGAAACCGCCCGGCGGCTGCTGGCCGGCGTCCAACCAATTCAGTCGTAGCTGCCCTCGAGAAACCAGCCGCGGCGGTCGCGATAAATGCGATAGAGCCCTCCGGTGGCGAGAGCGACATCCCACTCGTCGCGGTTCCAGGGATCGGCAGTCCACCAGTCTCCGGCCGTGCGCCAGGGACCGGCTACGGCGGTCACCTCGCCGCGAATGCTTTCGGCGGATATAAAAACCGGTTGGCCGGATTCCAGGCGCACATGCGCCTGCCGCGGTGGACGAAAGCGGCGCAAGGCAAGCAGTGGGCCCGATCCCTCCGGTTGCGCGCCAGCTTCAGGCGCAGCGAATGGCCGCATGCGGAATGCGTCCGGCCGGTGCGTGTCGAGCAGTTCCGCCGATCCGACGTTGTGCTCCCCTACGAGCGCCGCCAGTCGCGCCAGCGTTAATTGTAGTTTTTCCGGCTCCGGTGAGAGCGGCACAAATAAACCGTTCTGCGTTACGCGAGGTTTGGCGGGCTCCGCCACAAGAAACACGGCTATTACCGGCGCATGCGGAGGATGCGCGTTCAACTCCAGTTGCAGCAGCTTCAAGAGTGTCCGGGAATCGGCTGTGGGAACAGGCAGGCGCAGAACGCGCTTGTATTCACTCGGGGCATCTTCGGCCTGAGAATGTTCGGGCTGCTGTTCAAGACGGAAGCGCACGTCGAGTTCCTGAGCAGCAAGCGCATGGTATGCCAGCCGCGTGCAGAGATCGCGCAGCATGCGCCCCAGAAGGAGCAGGAGCGGCTCCAGCAGCTCTACCGGGTACTCCAGTTCCATGGCCTCTTCGAAGCGCAGCGGTTCCTGGAGCGGCTCGAGCGCGCGTTCGCTTTCTCCTCTTGCCAGCTTGCGCAGCCGGACGCCTTCGGGTCCGAGACGTGCGGCGATACCGGTTTCCGGCAGCGCGGCCAGGTCGCGGAACCGTCGTATGCCCCAACGCTCCAGCGTTTCGGCAGTCTCCGGATCGGGTTCGAGCAGGGTCACCGGCAGACCGCTTAGAAACTTGGCTTCGTCGCTATGGGGAATCACGCTGACACCGGCAAACCCGCGCGCTGCATAGATGGCTGCGTCCGGATTGGAAGCCAGCGCCACATTGGCCACAAGCCCGCTTTCTGAGATGTGCCGCGCTATGGCGGTTGCAAGTTCCTGCGGCAGACCGAAAATACGCTCCAGGCCGCGGACATCGAGCACGACGGTATACGGCGCGGTCTGTTCAATGCGCGGTGAAAACGTGCGTGCGCAATCGAGCAGTGCGGTATTGGAAAGGCTCTCGGAAGGCTCGGCGATGTGAATGCACGCAAACACGGCTCATTCCGGGATTCGCGCTTCAAATGTTGCGCGCGCGGCCCGCAGCGGCTTGCGGCGCGCCACGGATACCCGAAGCCCGCGCAGCAACTGTGAGCAGCCCGGAGCGCCGGACCAGCTAACGCCTTCGCCCGCGGTCTCAAGAATTAGCGAGGCGCAGGTGCCGGCGTGCGCGTGTTGTTCGATGACCAGCAGAATCGTGGATGTGTGTTCCACCGCGCGCCGCAGGCGAAACCAGGATGCGAGGGAGATGCGCCGCGCCGTGCGGACAGGGGTGTCGCCAAGATCCATCACGATCAGGCCGAAGCCGCCGCTTTGTACCAGCAGATCCGTCGCTTTCAAGGCGCGTTCGGCATCGCCGCCGCAGCGGATCCACAGCAGCCTGCCGAGATCGATTCCTGCCTCCGAAGCAGAAGCGGGATCAAATGCATCGCACGTGTCCACTACTGCGCAGACTTCCTGACGCATCTGCGCACTGGCGAGAATCGACAACAGCAGGCTGGTGCGCCCGGACGAGGCCGGCCCGCAAATTTCGGTGAGGCTGCCGCGCGGCAGTCCTCCCGCAAGCGCGTCCACGCTGGGGATGCCGATGGGTAGAGTATCCGGAGCCGAACGTGCCTGCCATGCCAGGCGGTTACCCAAGAGACTCAGGAGGGAAAGATCCACTCGATATGCCCGCAACCTCGCGGCGCCCGGCGGATTCATACCAAGCGGGCGCGAAAGGTCTTCCTGCGGCCAGTGTAAAGGGCAGGCCGTTTCGTGTCAAACGGCCGTTACCGGTGTCCGAAGGAATTGTCTAAGCTGAAGTTTGCGGAAGGAAGCGTCGAAGCCCAAAATCGTAAACGGCGGCTCCAATGATGCCACCCACGATGGGACCGACGATCGGCACCCAGAACACGAGGCTGCCGTCTGTCAGCCCGTTATTCTTGAACCCGGCGACCACGGTAAACAGCCGCGGGCCGAAATCCCGCGCCGGGTTGATGGCGTATCCATGCATGCCGCCAAACGACATTCCAATGGCGACAACGATAGCGCCGATCAGCACGGGAGTAAGGTTTGCGCCGGGCGCCTGGTTGCGTTCATCGACGATCGCCAGGATCATCAGCACCAGCAGTGCTGTTCCGATTGTCTGGTCCAGCAGGCCCGCGCTGGGAGCTTGAGGAAAGGCAGGAAACGTCGTAAAGACCCCGGCTGTGTGATCCAGTCCGGGATCGACGGCATGGAATGCCGGGGCGTAGTTCCAGAACACCACAGCGGCCGCCACAAATGCTCCGGCCACCTGCACGACAATGAAAGGGATCACTTTGCGCCAAGGGAAATCGCGGAAGATGGCAAGCGCGATGGTGACGGCCGGGTTCAGGTGGGCCCCTGAAATCCGGCCGGCAATGTAACACCCCATCGTCACTCCTAAGCCCCAACCCAGCGTGATGTTGGTGAATCCTCCGTGCACGATCTCTCCCGGGGTGCCGCGGCCGAACAGAATCACCATGGCCACGACGCCGTTTCCAAAAAGAATGAGCACCAAAGTGCCGAGGAACTCGGCGGTCAATTCACCGACAAGCGAGTGAGTCTTCATGCGTCGGGGATTGTATCACGGCCAGTGATCATGCGCCGGGCCGCGCGGCTGCAGATCTTCGGGAGGGCGTCAGTTGCGGCGGCGCGTCCGGCGCACCGACAGCAGGCTGCGGCGGCCCAGAGCGGCTGCAACGCATGCAGCGGCGACAAAGCCGTACGCTGCCAGATGCTGAGCAGGAGCATTAATAAAAAGAAAATCGAAGATGATAATAATAGGATCGGTCGGCATTAAAACGGCTCCGTAATGCGTGTTTCAGTAATGGGTTACACACGCATAGTGGAGCTGTTTAAGTGCTTGATTTCAAATAATTAGCTGCTAAATTTAGGCAATTATAAATAGATAATGGACGAATGATATTCGCCGTTATGGAACCGTTGTGCCGCAAGGTTAACGAGCGCCGGTTCAGCTTGCGAATGCGCGGGTAAGCTTTTCGTAGGTGGTCGGAAGGTCTTCCGGAAGCACGCGCGTCTCGCCCACTGTCGTCATGAAGTTTGCATCCGCGAACCAGCGCGGCAGAACATGCAGATGGAGGTGGCCGGCGACGCCCGCGCCGGCCGCTTTCCCTAGATTCATACCCAGATTCATTCCGTCGGCACGGTAGATCTGGCGCAACCGCCGCGCGGCATCGCGCGACAGTAGAAACATCTCCGCGAGAGTCTCTTCGGGCAGTTCATCCAGGTCAGCGGCGTGCTGGTAGGGAACCACCATGATGTGTCCCGAAGTATAAGGGAACAGGTTGAGAACTATATAATTGCGAGCAGCCCGGTGCACGACGTAATTTTCCCGGTCCCGGGCAGGGTCGCGGATCTTCTCGCAAAAAATGCACCCTGCCGGCGGCTCAGCCGCGCTGACGTACTGATACCGCCATGGACTCCAGAGATGATCCATCGTTGTCCGGGAGTAAGACTACTGGGTCTGAACCGGATCAGAGGGAGTCGGCTGCGGAACGGAAGGAGCCGACGAGTTATTCACGACGTCCTTGAGCTCTTTGCTTGGCTTGAAATATGGGATTTTCTTTGCGGGCACTTCAACGCGCGCGCCGGTTTTCGGATTGCGCCCGATCCGAGGCTGCCGCTGGCGAGTGCGAAAGCTGCCGAAACCGCGGATCTCAATCTTGTCGCCGGCACGAAGGGAGCGGACGATACTGTCGAAAATCGCCTCCACGATAACCTCCGACTCTTTCCGAGTCATCTCGACGACGCGGGAGACCTCTTCAATCAGATCGGCCTTCGTCATGGAATGTCTCCTTTTTCTCTCAATCGCTTACAGAAGCAAAGTATCGCTTGAACGGGCAGGATTTGCAACCTACTCGCCGCTGCGATCTTTCAGGCTCATGACCTCTTCGATCGTGGTGGTGGCAGCCGCCGCCTGCCGTTGGTAGTCCACCAGGCGGGTCTTTTCTTCGTCGTCGGAAACAGCCTTAAGACTTAAGCCGATTTTCTTTTCGGCCTCGCTCATCTTAATGATCTTGAAATCATATTCCTGGCCGACGGAAACCGGGAGCTGTTCGGAGCGCCGGCCGGAATACCCCGGCACTTCCGAAAAGTGGCACAGGCCCTCGACTCCTTCCGCCAACTCGACGAAAGCGCCGAACCCGGCCAGCCGAGCGATTCGCCCATGAACGATATCGCCGACCTGATGGTTCTGGTAGAACAGTTCCCAAGCATCGGGTTGAAGCTGTTTGATCCCAAGCGAAAGTCGATGTGATTTGGAGTCGATGTTCAGAATCACAGCTTGGACAATCTGGCCTTTCTTGAGAACTTCTGATGGATGCTTGATCCGCTTGGTCCAGGAGAGGTCTGAGACGTGTACCAAGCCGTCGATCCCCTCTTCGATCTCGACGAAAGCGCCAAAATCGGTCATGTTGCGCACTCGGCCCTCGACCACCGATCCGATGCTGTAGCGCGTGTCGATCGTGGTCCACGGATTGGGCTCTAGCTGCTTCAACCCGAGCGAAATACGCCGCTCTTTGGCGTGCACCTCCAGCACGACGGCCTCCACCTGGTCGCCGGGCTTCACCACTTTCGACGGATGCTTCATCCGCCGCGACCATGTCATTTCGGAGATGTGAATAAGGCCCTCGACTCCGGGCTCGAGCTCGACAAAGGCGCCGTAATCGGTCACGTTGACAACGCGCCCGATCACGCGGCTATTTATTGGGTAGCGCTCATCAACGCTCTCCCACGGATCGGGCGTGAGCTGTTTGAGCCCAAGCGAGACCCGCTCTTTTTCGCGATCAAACTTCAGGACTTTGACGGTGACCTCATCACCGGCGTGAACAATTTCGGAAGGATGGCCGACGCGGCCGTAAGACATGTCCGTAACATGCAGGAGCCCGTCGATTCCTCCCAGATCAATGAAAGCTCCGTAGTCGGTCAGATTCTTGACCACACCCGTCACGATTGCGCCCTCCTCGAGGTGCTCCAAGGTGGCGCTTTTTCTTGAATTCAGTTCTTCTTCGACCGCAAGCTTTCGTGAGACCACGACATTGCCGCGGCGGCGATTCAGTTTGATCACCTTGACGGGAATGTCCTGACCGATGAAAGCGTCCAGATTGTGGACCGGCCGCGGGTCAGCTTGCGAGCCGGGCATGAACGCCTTGATCCCGACGTCGACCGAAAGCCCGCCTTTTACGCGCCCGAGCACATGCCCGGAGATAATGAGCTGCTCCTGAAAGGCCCTCTCCAGGTTGTTCCAGACGCGCAGACGGGAAGCCTTGGAGTGTGATAGAAGGACATATCCTTCCTGTGGCTCGCCGTGATCGATCATGACGTCGACCACGTCACCAGGCTGCACTTTGACCTGCCCATCAGGCCCGAGAAATTGCTCAAGCGGAACGAGACCTTCGGACTTATAGCCGAAATCCACGATCACATCTTTAGATGTGACCTTTAGAACAGTTCCCTGAAGAATCTCACCTTCGGCTGGAGGAGCAAAATGGGTATAGTCGTCGAGCAGGTATTCGTAATTCTCGCCATCAGGCTGGATGGAGTGGTTGTTCGGGTCGACGGCCATTTACCAAGCCTCCACGGATCGCTGATTCGCCGATGCGTACAGAAGTTCTCGACGTGGGGCCGCAGAGCGAGCCAGGAGCAGGCGCAAGCTCCATGCCTGACCACCTGGGTATTCCGAACGACAGCGCCTAGTCACCAGCAAATCGCTGTAAGATCAGTATGTTAGCAAATATACGCCGAGTTATCGCGCGTTGTCAACGCCCCTTCTCCGCCGTCTCGAGGCGCTATGAGAAACTCGCCGCTAAAGAAATATCGGGGGTTGTTTTCTTTTTTGTTAATCGGGGCTACAATCAAGCCAGATTGATGCGCCTTTCACTGTAGAAAGGTTCTTCCCGACCAAAGGAGGTCTTCTATGTTCGATAGCCTCTCCGATAAGATTAAAGAGGACGAGAGTAAGGAAACCAAAACTACCGAGCGCATCGTACGCTGGGCTAGTGTGGTTGTGATTTCCGCACTTCTCTTCGGTGGTCTCTATTTCGTCGTCCAGACACTCGAATAGCAGTTATCGTTGGCAGCAGCCTATTTTGCGCATGACGAACTTCACTCGCTTTGCATAATCTGAATCAGGATTGTAAGTAGCAAGAATCTGATCGATGTTTTTGTGCCGGTAAAGAGTGGAATTCGCCAGGTAATAAGCGACATGATAAATTGCGGCTTTCATGGAGGGGAAAGCCGCGCGGCCCGATTTCCAGCCGAAGAGATTGTTGTTTCTTGCAGCTTTGCCGCCGGTTGATTCGACGAACGCGATGCTGGGGAGCAGCCGCCAATCAAGCTGATATAAGTCGGCGACGTTCAGAAAAGCTGCCGAAAGATGTTGGACGGGGCAGTCGGCGGCAGCAAAAAATCGCTGAAGAGACGCAAGGCGCGGATCGTCTTCGGCGCGTGGCGCGCGATCCGGCAAGGTGACATAGCGCGAAGCGGACAGAGGCAAGATCAGCAGTACTGCGGCCGTTGTAAATCCGTTCAAAAACAATCTCCTCATTGCACGTACCTCGGGGGAGAATTTCTGACTTTGGATACCCGGAAAATCGCGAAATGTGCGGGAACTTACTTCGCGACACAATGCACCCGACCGGCTTACGGACAAGACATAACGTAGCAGTATACCACCCGCGGCAGGCCAACCGGGCAAAAGATAACGCCCCTCGGGTTCAGTCGGCGAACTGAATGGCGGCTCGCCGGCATTCCCGGAGGCCGTGCGTTACGGGATCTGCTGATTTGCGGTCATGACTTTCCGCAGGAGAACCGGTTGAACAAACCTAGGCTAGAAAGTGCCGGACCCGCGTGTCCGCGTGTCCCCGGAAAGCTGCCATTCCTCGAGATCACGTTCCGCCTGCTCCCGAGAAATGCCGTATCGTTCCTGGAGCTTGCCCAGAAACTGATCGCGCTTTCCGGCGATCATATCGATGTCATCATCAGTAAGCTTTCCCCAACGCTCCCGAAGAGAGCCCTTCATCTGCTTCCACTTCCCCTCAATCTGATCCCAATTCATGAAAACCTCCGCGGACTTTATGAGCAACCCGTATTCCGATCGCCTTCACGTTTTGTATTGCGATTCACCGGTTACTATAAAAGGAATGCTCACGCCAGGAAGGAATCGTTGAGATTCGTCTGCAAATGGGGTGTAGTGTGTCTGGCCATACCATTGTGGTGCTCCGTTGCTTGCGCCCAGCAAGCCGCACCCGCAGAGGACTCTGAGACGGATACCCGCGCCGGCCAAATCGAAGAACAGCGGAAACAGAAAGCTGCGGCTCTCTCACCCGATGTTCCCGCAAAACCGGATCGTGTCTTACAAAAGATAGAGAATGACGAGTTGGTTGAGAGAATTACATCGGGGATTTCCGGATGGCGCCTCAAACTGGGCGGATTGATTACCGGTTCTGGTTTCGCAGTCGGCCCGGAATACGAACGGCAGCTTCTCCATGAGCAAGTCTCATTCGATGCCTCGCTATCGGCTTCGCTGAAAGAGTATTACCTGATGCAAGCCCGCGTCGGTATTCCACAATTTGCACGCGGGCGGATGTTTGTAGAGTTCGGCGCGGAGCACCGGGATTATCCGCAGATCGATTATTACGGACCGGGGCCGAATTCGGAGAAAACAGGCCGAACGAATTTCCGGCTGGAAGACACCATGTTGGATGGCCGCATTGGCGTGCGACTGCTGCCGCGCCTTCGCCTCGGAGTGGTGGCTGGATACCAATGGGTGAATGTCGGCCCCGGAACCAGCCAGCACTACGCGTCAGCCGATCGGGTCTACGGCCCTATCCAGGCGCCCGGCATCGACCGGCAGACTAATTTCCTCCGCGCAGGGGCGTTTATTCAATTCGATAATCGCGACAATCCAGGCGGGCCCAGGCGCGGCGGTAACTACATCGTGCAATACACGAGCTACTCCGACACTCTGCTGCATCGATTCGCTTTTTCCCGTGTTGATGCCGAAGCGCAGCACTACATCCCGTTTACCAATCGCCGGCGAGTGATCGCTTTGCGCGCCAAGACTTCCTTTACCGATGCGCACCATGGAAACCAGGTTCCCTTCTATCTTCAACCGCGGTTGGGAGGTTCGGAAGAGCTTCGCGGATACCGATTTTTCCGGTTCACGGATAACAATGCGCTGGTCATGAACGCCGAATATCGATGGGAGGTGTTCAGCGGCTTGGATATGGCATTGTTCGCCGATGCCGGGAAGGTCTTTCCCAAATGGCAGCAGATCAGCTTGCATGACCTGGAGAGCTCTGCCGGCTTCGGGTTCCGCTTTAACGTGCGCAACAGCGTTTTTTTTCGGATCGACGTCGGCTTCAGCCACGAGGGCTTTCAGATATGGTTCAAGTTCAGCAACGTATTCTAGCGGTGCGTGGCAGGACTCGTGGTCGTCAGCGAGCGGCTCTGGTTGCACTGGCAGTCTTCTGCGCGGGAAAGTTGGACGCCGCGCGTTTCCTGGCCGACGATCCGCTGGCCACCGAACCCCCTCCTCTCCCCGTTTCTAAAGCGCTCAAACGGGACATCAATGAGTACTTTGACTTTTTTCAGAACACGTTCTTTCGCCCTGCTAACGAAGACGTCTCGGAAGGGCGCATTCCCCGAGCAGGAAACGTAAACACTTTGGGTGAAGTGCCCGACTCGGCTTGGTTCCAGAACCGCATGGGCACGCGCGGCATGCCTCGGGAAGAGTTGCTCCACGGCACAGGATCGCCCGGGCACGCACCGTCCATGGCTGGACCCTGGAGCGTGCTTTCAGCCAAGAATCAGGGCGTAACGCCGGGGCTGATGTTTGCTGATTCCAGCGGCCGCCGCTACCTGCTCAAGTTCGATCCCCCGAGCAATCCGGAACTCGCATCCGCCGCTGATGTCATCGGATCAAAGTTCTTCTATGCTCTTGGCTACAACGTTCCGGAGAATTATATTGTACGGTTCACGCGCGAGCAGCTCAAAGTTGCGGCCCGGTCTCGCTATACAGACAAGACCGGCCATCGACGCTCGATGACCGAGCGGGACATCGACGTGGCGCTTGCGCATCTGCCGCGGGAGGGCGACGGCCGCTTTCGCGCCATGGCCAGCCTGATTCTTGAGGGTGAAGCGATCGGTCCTTTCCGCTACTATGGGACTCGCTCGGATGATCCGAACGATATCGTTGCACATGAAGACCGCCGGGAGTTGCGCGGCTTACGCGTCTTCGCGGCCTGGTTGAACCACACTGATTCCAAGTCCATCAACACCCTGGATACGCTCGTAAAGGACCAAGGGACCGGGTTTATTCGTCATCACCTGATCGACTTCGGCGCGATCCTGGGCAGCGACAGCTTTGAGGCCAAAAGCCCCCGCGCCGGCAATGTCTATTTCTTCGCTTGGAAACCAGCTGCGGCTCAGTTTCTGAGCTTGGGATTGTATGCGCCGGCGTGGCAGCGGGCGCACTATCCGCATATACCGTCCGTAGGCAATTTCGAATCAAAGGTCTTCGACCCCATTAAATGGAAACCCAACTACCCGAATCCGGCATTTGATCATTGCCTGCCGGACGATGCGTTCTGGGCGGCCAAAAAGGTGATGGCATTCCGCGATTCGGATATCCGCGCGCTGGTTGAAACCGGGGAGTTCAGCGATCCCGAAGCAGTGGAATATCTGACCTCGAATCTGATTGTGCGGCGGGATAAGATCGGCAGAGCCTATTTCTCCGCTGTGCTGCCGCTCGACGGATTTGCCGTGCGCGGCGGCAAGCTTGTATTCGAGGATCTCGGCGTCAAATACGGATTCACCGGCCCTCGTAGCTATAAAATTACCTGGTCGCGTTTCGATAACCGGAGTGAGACGCAGACGCCGCTGCCGGATGAAACTGGTGAAAACATCCCCCGCGAGCTTGAGCGGTCCTCGGCCGATGCGTACTATTCGGCCGAGATCCGCAGCGACGAGACTAGCCAGGCGGTGATTGTGTATCTGCGCAAACGGGAACAGCGCATCAAAGTCGTCGGTATCGACCGAAGATGGTAAAACGCGCCGGCCCGAGCATCACCCGAATTGCGGTGCTGCTCGCAGGGGCAGTCTGCGCCTGCGCTCAACCATTCCATGTCTACGTGGGACAAATTGGCGCGCGGAGTGTATTGCTGGCCTGGGGTACCACGAGTGGGGGCGGAAACACCATCGGCCGCGACTCGGTTTCGCACGGCCATGCCCAGGTACGCATCGCCGGGCGTTCGCAGGAAGCCGACCGTAACTGGGCGGAAATTCGCGGCCTTGAGCCCGACCGCGAATATCCGTACGAAGTGTTCGTCAACGGCGTAAAAATTGGCGACGGCAGCGTGCGAACCTATCCGGAGCGCGCCCAGAAACTGACTTTCTTCGTCATCGGCGACTATGGCAACAATTCTCACGGCCAGCGGCGTATTGCCGAGGCTATGTGGCGCGAGTTTCAGAAGCGCAGCGCCTCCGACAGCCCTGTGCGTTTCGTACTTACAAATGGCGATAACATCTACGCCGATCTGCGAGTGGGCCGGTTCATTCTTCATTCCGGCGACCACGACGAAGACTGGGAGGCTAAATTTTTTCATCCCTATGCCGAGCTCCTGCGCCATATCCCGTTTTGTCCGACTCTCGGCAACCATGATGGGGGCGATTCGGAGAACCCGGGAGACCTGCCTGTCTATCTCGACAACTTTTTTTTCCCGGGAAATCAGCCTGCGCGGTGGTACCGGTTCAGGTTCGCCAATCTGGCGGAATTTTTTGCGCTGGATAGCAGCGACAATCGCCAGCCGGGCCAAGTCCAGGAAGCCTACGCGGTGAGTGGAAAGCAGTTTCAGTGGTTAAAGGAGGCCATGCCGGCATCTTCTGCTCCGTGGAAGATTCCCTATTTTCATCATCCGCCGTTTACCGCGGGCCCCAGACACGCACCAAGCTACGATTCACTTGAACACTTCGTACGGCTTTTCGAGCAGAGCGGTGTGCGAATTGTCTTCAGCGGCCACGAGCACAACTTCCAATTCAGCGCACAGGATCAGGCAACTCACGGAATCCTTTATGTGGTGAGCGGGGCCGGCGGCGAGTTGCGGAGGGGCAGCGTACTGCGCCAGATGGAACGTGCTCACATTGCGGGATGGGCGCCTCAGCGTCATTTTCTGGTGGTCGAGATCGTGAATCGCCGCCTCTCCTTGACGCCGGTGTCCTACGAACCGATGGCTGTGCGCGATCCCCGCGGGAAACCCGTCACAATGCCGCTGGTGATAACTTTGCCGTAGTTCAATGCCAGGGCGGATTTTAGGCGGAGTACCTTGACGCTGTAGGCCGGCATGATAAGAATAAATGGCGGTCGAAGTATTTGAAATTCGTTCACGGATCAAGAATGACCCAACTTAGTCTGACGCGGCGTGATCTTGCGCGAGCTCTTACTGGCGGCGCAATTGGCGCGGCTCTCCCGCGGCGCGGGGCGGCCAAGGAGTCTGCGCCCGATACTTACACTTACAAGAAGGTCGGAGGATTGGAGATCAAGCTGGATGTCTACGGCGCTTCTCCAGGCGCAAGGCGGCCGGCAGTGATATGGATTCACGGGGGAGCGTTGATCCAGGGTTCGCGAAAAAGGATCTCCCGGCGTTTCCAGGCGAAGCTGCGGGTGCTCGACTATATTGTCGCCTCGATCGATTACCGGTTGGCGCCCGAGACGAAATTGCCGGAGATTATCGCCGATCTACGCGATGCGTGCCGGTGGGTGCGCGAGCAAGGGCCGCAGCGATGTGGTATCGACGCGGAGCGGATCGCGGTCGCAGGTTCTTCGGCCGGCGGCTATCTTACGCTCATGGCCGGGTTCACCGCAGCTCCCCGCCCCCGGGTGCTGGCGGCGTTTTACGGTTACGGCGATATCACCACGCCGTGGTATTCCGAACCGGATGATTTTTATCGTAAGCAGCCTCTCGTGACAAGAGAGGAAGCCGAGAGCTCGGTAGGGACGGCGCCGGTATCTGAACCTCCCGAGCAAAGCGGGCGCGGACGCTTCTACCTCTACTGCCGCCAGCAGGGTCTCTGGCCTCTCAAAGTCGCAGGCCACGATCCACAGAAGGAACCGAGGTGGTTCGATCCGTATTGCCCGATTCGAAACGTGACAGCGCAATATCCGCCCACGATTCTCATCCATGGCACGGCGGATACTGACGTGCCGTATTCGGAATCGCAGAATATGGCGGCGCGGCTTAAAGCGGCAGGCGTCGAGCATGAGTTCATCACGGTTCTGGGCGCGGGCCACGGACTGAGCGGGGCTACTTCGGAGCAGACCGAAAACGCGGATACTCGCGCGGCGGAATTTATCCGAGCGCATCTGGCGTAGCTGACGGAGTCCCGCTATCCTTGCGATTCGGAGCGGTCGCCCAGCACGTCTTCGAGATACAGCATTTTAACCAGGACGAGGAGTACGGCGAGCATAGGCGTGGCCAGCGCGACGCCCAGGCCACCCAGCAAAACGCCCATCAGAATCTGCCCGATGATCGTTAGCGCTGGAGGCAGCAGCACAGTCCTGCGCTGAATTACGGGAGTGAGAACGTAGTTCTCGGCAAACTGTGTGAGCGTGTAAAGCACTATGACATAAACGGCCTTGATCGGATCCTGAATAAGCGCAATGAGGGCCGCCGGCACGAGCGCGAGAATAGGACCGATGTTCGGAATAAAATCCAGCAGACCAGCCGCGAGCGCGAGGGTCAATGCCAATGGAATTCCGAGCAGCGTGAGACCGAAAAAGATAACCAGCGCCACGAAAATCATTCCAATTGCCTTGCCGACCAGCCACCAGCGCAGAGCGTTCAATACCGCCTCGATCACCTCGCGGGCACGCGCGCGCTGGGCAATGGGAAACAGCCGCACTATCCCCTCGCGATAGAGCTGCGGTTCGGCGGCGATAAACAACCCGACCAGAAAGACAAGGCATGCGTTCAACACGGCGCCTAATGTTGAGGAGAAGCCGCGAAAAATCCTCCCCCAGATCGGACTTCGTCCGGAGAGAAGCTCGTCAAGCGCGGGCAGGTTTTGGATCATACGCTGGGCCCATGAATTCTGACCGATCTTTTCGCGTACTTCGGGAACTTTGTGCAGTACCTGTTTGAATTGATCGACAACGTCGGGTCCGACGAGCCAGCTTACGCCGACGGTGGTTCCAATCAGGGCTGCGCTCACCGCGGCAAGCGACCAGGAGCGGCCGAGTGGAATAATGGCCGCCAGGGCCTCCGCGCAGGATCGCAAAAAAACGGCGAGCAAAACCGCGGCAAAGAGCAGCAGCAGTGCGTCGATAGACTGCCATGCCGCGAGCAGCAGCAGCACAGTCACGACGATCAGGCCGACTGTGGCTAGCAGGCGGCGCCGAAATCCCCCGGAGACGCGAATTTGTTGAGTCGCCGGCCGGCCGCTCGAGTCGAGAATGTCGGTGGCTGCGGACGGCTGATTTGCAGGACGAGGGTCACCGTGCATATTTCAGCAACCGCTTGTGCAATCCGTCCGAAAGCGCTGGTCGATTTCCACCTGGAAGCCGCTGGCCAGCCTGTTGGTTTCATTCGCCATACCGACCACGGCCATAAGCTCGGCGAACATCCGGTCTGTCATGCCGGCCTTACGCGCCGCTACGGTATGTGAAGCGATGCAGTACGGGCACTGGTTCGTGACACTTACGGCGAGATAGATCAGCTCTTTAGTAAGCGCATCGAGGCATCCGGGCGCCATGATCTGCTTGACGCTTTCCCAGGTTCGCCGCAGCAGAATCGGATCGTGTGCCAGCGCTTTCCAGAAGTTGTTGATCCAATCCGTGCCGCGAGTGGCCATGATGTCGTCATACACTGCCCGCACCTCCTCGCCCGCATCCGGATACTCGACGAAACCCAAAGTCGCCACGATCTTCTCCTGTCGACATCATCGCGCAACACAGGCCGCGAGGGCCACCGGAATGCGCAATTCCGTACGCTTGCAAATTTGGCGTAGCTGAGACATAACTGGGGTTGGGCGCATCGAGGAGCTCATATGACGCGCAAACGTCTCGTGGCATTGGGAGTGGTGGTGATTGCGGCCGGGTTCGCTGCCGATGAACCTCGCAAGCTGAAGCCGGGTTTCAATCTCTTTTCGAAAGAACAGGACATCCAGCTCGGCAAGGAGGCGGCGGCGCAGGTGGAGCAGCAGATGACGGTGGTCCAGGATTCCACGTTGAACAGCTATATTCGCCGCATAGGAACCAAACTCGCTTCGGCTCCCGACGCCGATTCGAAGGATTTTCCGTATTCATTCAAAGTCGTCGCTGATCCTTCGGTGAATGCGTTCGCGCTGCCCGGGGGACCGACTTTTGTGCATACCGGCCTGATTACCGCGGCCGATAACGAAGCGCAGATCGCGGGAGTGCTGGCGCACGAGATCTCGCATGTTGCATTGCGGCACGGCACCAATCAGGCCTCCAAGGCGAATCTTGTCCGGTTGCCGGCTGTGCTCGCCGGCGCCGTGGCCGGCGGTTCCATGCTGGGAAATCTGGCACAGCTTGGGATTGGTTTGGGCGCGAACTCGGTGTTATTGAAGTTTTCCCGCGGCGCGGAGCGCGATGCCGATCTCTTAGGCACCCGCATTATGGCCAGCGTAGGATACAACCCCATTGAGATGGCGCGCTTCTTTGAAAAGCTCGAGGCCGAAGGCGGCGCCCGCGGTCCGCAGTTTCTCTCCGATCATCCTAACCCCGGCAACCGCGTTCAGGCTGTGGAGCAGGAGATCCGGTATCTTCCTCGCCGCGACTACACGGAGGGAGACGCCCGCGAGTTCGCCCGCGTGCAGCAGATCGTGAAAGCTATGCCAGCGCCTAAAGCCCGTCCGCGCCAGCAAAGCCAGCAGAAGTAAGTTGCGGGTTTTAACAAAAGCCGCCGGTCAACGGCTGGCGAGCTGCGCGAACTGCATCAGCTCCTTGGCATTCAGGTCCGAAACGGCCCAGTAGCTCAGACCGCCTTTCACCCAGGCAACCGTATTGAACCCTTCGCTGGTTTGCGCCTTTGGCGAAAAGTCTGGTTGGTTGGCCGGCGCCTCGAACAGGTTGATTACGTGATTGCGGCGCCGGTATACGATGGCTGCCGCGGGCGCGCGCCGCACGACTTCAAGCCGGCCTCCGCTAAGCACGAAGCCTTGCGTCGACAGGTCCGGAACATTCGGCGCAAACGTCAGCCGCCCCTGAAACCAGGGTTTCACGGTGTGGTGATCCGAGCTGGGGATATCCACTAGGTGCGATGCCATGAGCGAGCGCAGGTGGCTGTCAAGCAGTTCGCGGTCCTCGCCGGCTCCGTTTCGCAGCAGGCGGGCGGGAACCAACATCAGGATGAGAACGGCTGCAGCCGCGGCAGCGAGCGTGCCAGGACGCTTCCACCAGCGCTCAGGTCCCGCGGCAGCGCGAAGCCGCGCCGCAATGCGGCGCGAAAGCCCGGCGGGAAGCGCGAATTCCAAATCAGCCCCGGCGATTTCCCGGCGCAGCTCCTGCAAATCGCGATATTCGCGGCCGCAATCGGCGCACCCGGCGATATGATCTTCTACGCGCACGGCTGTCATTAGATCCAACTCGCCATCCAGATAGGGGTTCAGCATCGGCCTGGCTTCGTGGCAGTTCATCGAGCCCCCCTTTCTGCGGCCAGTTCACGGATGAGCAGATTGCGTGCGCGCGCCAGACGCGACATCACGGTCCCCACCGGAATATCCAGAACGCCCGCGATCTCTTTATATGAGAGGCCTTCCAGTTCGCGGAGAATGAGGGTTTCCCGGAATTCCCCAGGAAGCCGTCCGATCGCTGTACGAAGCCGGTTGCGGCGTTCTCGTGCGATGAGTGTCTCTTCTACGCACTGCGCATCGTCGGGCGGTTCGGGCGCGTCTTCCTGGTCAAGCGACGGCTCCGAGCGCCGCTGGCGCAAAAGGCTCATTGCCGTGTTGCGCACGATAGCTAGCAGCCAGACACGGGCATCGCCGCCGCGAAAACGATCCAGTCCGAGGAATGCCTTCACGAATGACTCCTGCACAATATCTTCGGCATCATGGTCATTGCGCACGAGCCAGCGCGCGAAGCTATAGGCCGCGCGCAGGTGGGGCCACAGTACCGTATCGAAATTCCTGCTGCCTTCCTGCAACAATTCGCCCTCAAGTGTTCGTCATCGGGGCTTCATCCCGCCCGCGGATCAGCCGGCATTAAATCCTTTGACGCTCCGCACGACGATTTTATTCCCGGAGCGCCTTCCCGGGAATAGGCGCCTCTGCCATTCTGTCATTCCTCCGAGAGGAGCACGAATGCAGAACAGCATGTACCTGCTGGCGGCGCTCACGGTAACCGCCGCGATCGCCGCCCAACACAATAATCTCGAGCCCGATGCCGGGACCTGGCATACATGGATCGTTTCCGATGTAAAGACCTACCGCTCCCCGGCACCGCCTGATCGCGGGGCCACCGAGCAGGAGGCAAAGGACCTGGAATCGCTGGCCTCCGAGCGGGATGCCACTGTATTGGCCACCATCGAATTCTGGAACGCCGGCTCGCCCGCATATCGCTGGATCCAGTTCGCGCAACAGGAGGTGAACAAGCACGCCCTGGGCGGCCCCGCGGCCACGAGGGCGATGTCGTTGATCGCTGCAGCACTGAACGACGTCGTTATCGCAGCCTGGGACTCGAAATATACGTACAATCGCCCTCGGCCTTCGCAGGTCGATAGAGATCTCACTACCGCCATTCCCGTTCCGAAGAGCCCCTCGTATCCTTCGGACTATGCCGCCGCGGCAGCCGCATCCGCCGAGGTGCTGGACTACTTGTTTCCGGACGACAAAACCTCCATTGACGATATGGCGGCTCGCGTGGGCGAGTCACGCATGTACGCGGGAGTCGAGTTCCCCACCGACATCACCGCGGGCACGGCGCTTGGAAAAGCGATCGGCGACGCAGCCGTCGCCCGTGCACAAAACGACGGATTCAGCGGAACTTTCACAGGCTCTTTCCCGCCAAACCCGGGGAAATGGAGCAGCGCCAATCCCTCGTTTCCCCTAGCCGGGATCTGGAAGCCTTGGGCGCTCTCATCCGCTAGCGACGCCCGGTTGGACGCGCCGCCCGCGTTTGGCTCGCCTGAGTTTCAGGCTCAGGTCGATGCCGTGAAACAGCTCGCGCGAACGGTCGATACGAATCACACTGCGTGGTTCTGGCAGCCGTCCTTCATCGATCCATGGATCGATTTGACGACCCGGTTCCTGTTCGAATCAGGTGATGCTCTCGACGCTCCCAAAGTTGCGCAAACATACGCCCTGGTCACGATCGCGCAGCATGACGCCACACTCGCCTGTTGGGACACGAAATACACATATCTGGAGATGCGGCCGGTCATGGCCGATTCGACCATTACGACGTTGTTTCCGACGCCATCGCATCCGAGCTACCCATCCGGCCACGCATGCGCTTCGGGCGCGGCGGGTGCGGCGCTTGGAGCGGTGTTTCCGGATTGGGCCGGTTACTTCACGGATCGCGCTCGGGAGGCCGGGCTCTCCACGTTCTACGCGGGTATTCACTATCCCAATGATGTCGACCAAGGTTTGGCGCTTGGCCAAGCTGTTGGAAAGATCGTACTGTCCAAAGCGGTGCTGGGGGGCGCGCAATGAACAACACTACGATTGACCGTCGAGGGTTTCTAAGGTGCATGCAGTGGGTGGGCGGCGGGGTGGTATGGAGCATTGCCGCAGGCGTGCCTGCCTCGCGCCTGCTGGAGGCGGGATCTCACAGCCGGGAGCGGGCCGCCGGCTTTACGTTCGTTCAGATCAGCGACAGTCATATCGGATTCAAGCGGCCGGCGAATCCGGACGTTGCGGGCACCCTTCAGGCCGCAGTGGATCAGATCAACGTCCTCGACCGCCCGCCTGATCTCATAATCCACACAGGCGATCTGTCGCATCTTGCCAAAGCCGGCGAGTTTGATGCAATGGAGCAGATTCTGCGCGGTCTGAAGCAGAAGCAGATCTTTTACGTGCCCGGCGAGCACGATGTCACCGCCGATGCCGGCAGGGAGTATCTTGCCCGCTTCGGCAAAGGAACTATGGGAACCGGCTGGTACAGCTTTGACCATAAAGGGGTCCATTTCGTCGCGCTGAACAACGTCGCGCAGCTCGAGGGGCTGGGCCAGATTGGCCGCGAACAACTCGATTGGCTGAAAAGCGATCTGTCGGCAGTGGCGGACAGCACACCGGTGATCGTCTTCGCGCATATTCCGCTGTGGGCCGTGTATCCCGAGTGGGGCTGGGCAACGGAGGATGGCGAAGAGGCGCTCGGACTTCTCAAGCGCTTCGGTTCGGTAACCGTGCTGAATGGTCACATTCACCAGGTTATGCAGAAGATCGAAGGCCACGTGGCATTCCACACGGCTATGTCGACGGCGTTTCCGCAACCGGCCCCCGGCAGCGCGGCCTCAGCGGGTCCCATGGTTGTGCCGCCGGGAAAACTGCGCTCGACGCTGGGTATCTGCACGGTGAACTTCGTCCCGGGCCGTGAGCGGCTCGCGCTGGTAGATACCCCGCTCATGGCCGGAGGGGAGGTGGAGTCATGCAGCGATCGGCGTTGACGGCAGCGGCGGTCGGATTTGCCGCCGGTTTGGTCCTTTGGAGCGCGGACAATCGTGACCTAGGCGAGCAACTGTTTAACAAGCTCTGCACGGGCTGCCACGCGCTCGATTCGGAAAAGGAAGGCCCACGGCTGCGCGCGGTCTTCGGACGTGCTGCGGGCTCGGTCGAAGGGTTTCCGTACTCGGAGGGCATGAAGAAGGCTCGCCTGGTTTGGGACGAAGCCATGCTCGATAAATGGCTTACCGATCCGGCCAATGTGGTGGCCGAAAACGACATGGCATTCCGGTTGGAGAGCGCCGAACAACGCGCGGAAATTATCGCTTATCTGAAAAGGCTGGCCGGGAAGTGATGAGAGCGGGCCGGCAATATGCGAAGAGCGATCCACGGGGCGGGGCGACTGAGCCGCCCCATCCATCAATCGCTACATTTCAGATCATCGGAAATCACGCGGCAAACACTTAATATCTTCGATGATGCGGTGCTATCATCCGGCATGAAAAAAGGTTCCGTTTATGGACGAAGAACGATTAGTTTCCCGAATGAGAGTTTTGGAAACCCGCCAAAAGTGGGCCTTTCGGATCGCCGCAATACTAATAATTGCCTTGGCCAGTGCGCTTCTCCTTCAATGGCAAGAAATCAGAAATATACGAAATCCGCAAAAGTTACGGGTTCGAGAATTGGCAGTGTTGGATGAACATGATACCGAACGAGTTCTTATCGCGGCTCCTTTGCCAGACCCCATGATTCTTGGCAAACGGCGTACACGCGGCGGTGGTACTCTGTCGGGAATTGTTATCGCCGATTCGACGGGAACCGAGCGGGGTGGTTACGCGACCGGTGATGACTACGCGAATGCAATGCTTACTCTGGATGGGCAGGGCCATCAGACACTCTTGCTGCTTGCTGAACCCGATGGCTCTACCCTGTTCCGAATCTGGAATGGAGATAAAGGATCAGTAACTATGGGTGTTCGCGACCATCCTTTTCTCAACCTGAAACAGAATGGGAAGCCACTCTTCCTGGCGCCGCCCGATAATCCAGAGAGTCGGGACCCGCGCCCGCTGTTTAAGTAAACATTCGTTGCCGCAAGCGAAAGGAACTGTGGGCGGTTTCATTGTCGCCGCGCATCCCTACATTTCAGACAGAGCGGCTACTAAAGCGCCCTTGGCGGCTGAGGTCAGCGGCTTGGCGGCCAAACGGATCTCGGAGAGTTCCACCGGGAAATGCGCGGTCCGGAGTACCTGCTCGAAGCGGTCGCGGAAACCTCTTGGAAGCGCGCTGCCGCCGCTCAGCACCAGCGGGACGGCGCGGCCGATCTTGGGAAGCGTGCCGCCCTTCGCGAACGCCTCGCTCATTGCCGAGACCAGCGTTTGAATCATATCGTCGTAGAAGCCCGCGAGCGCCTGGTCGATCTTTTCCGAAGGCGTGCCATTCAAGTAGAACGATTCTTCCTTGAGGATCCGAACGCGATTGGCTCTCTCGCCGATCACAGAGGCGGCGCTGGTATCAATATAGTCTCCGGCTTTAGGAATGCTGAAGGTCAGCACCGGGACGGAAAGGTATGCGAGGCAGAAATTGCAAAGTCCGCCGCCGCAACTGATACCGATGCCCGTGTAATTCGTCGCTTCGAGCTCGCTGTAAACTACGGCCAGGCCCTCAGGAATGGCGGAGACTTCAAAGCCCAGGCCGCCGAGCATCTGACGCAGAGCGGTCTCGTGATACGAGAGGTCTTCGTGTGAGCCGAGCGTAGGGGCCGGAACCGTGAAGCAGAGTTTCTGGCCGCGCGGCGATGCTTCTCCCACCAGGTTCCGCAGCATCACAGCCATCAGCCGTTGCGCGTCCGCCTCACCGGGGTTGAGCACGCCGTGAAGCATGGGACGGCGCACTTCGGCGTTTTGCAGCGCTGCAAAGCGTTCCGACTGATCACCGTAGACCACCAGCTCGGATTCAGCCGCAGTATACGGCACGCGCTCTTTTTCCAGCACCGATTGCGTGATCTTGGAAAAGGGCAGGTTGACGAAGGCGTTCAGTTGCCGGGCAAAATGCGGTTCTGCGCCGTTCTGGCGCGCGACGACAATGCGGCTGGTACCAACATCGAGACCGATGGCCGCACTCTGATTGTTCTCGATTTTCACGTGCTCTTCCTTTTCTGGAGGTATCGTTTCTGTAACAGGCGCTGATACTCAGGCAATGACAGCCCTTCGAGCACCGCGGCGTCCCGAGTAAGCTGCTCGGCCGCGATTACGCCTGCCCACGGGCGCCCGCCCGTGGAAGCGATAAAGGTGGAATCGTACCCGAAGCCGAACAGGTACAGGCTGGGCAGCGGCTCCGCGTAATTGTCGGGCAGTCCGAGAGTGGAAAAAGGAAATCTGGCCGCCCAATCGGTGTGATAGCCGATGCGCATGTTCTCCGGGTTGACGGAGACCTGCGCGTGCGTGACGCAGTTGCTTTCGCGGATGCCATACTTCGAGCGCAGGATTTCGGTTAACAGCCGCCCGGAGTGCGCCTGGGCTTCGTTCATGGCGGCGTCTTCGGGGCGCGCGTCTGTGCGTGCTTCAAAAGCGACGCCCAAGAAGCTGGAGTTCAGGTTGAGATATATCCATTGCGAATCGGCCCAGATGGAATTTCCAGCGTGATTGGCGGAATCGGACTCGCGCACCACGCGGTGCACCCTTCCGAAGCGGTCGATTAGGAAGTGATAAGCGCGCCGCTCACGGACATACTCCAGAAGCTCCCGGCCGATCCGTTTGAGCTCGCCATTGCGCGCCGGTTCAAAAGGCGCGTCCTCGCTTTCGGTAGTGTGAAAAACGATGCCGGCGGGCTGGTTACGCCAATCGCGTAAACCTGCCTCGGGATGGCGGCGGTCGAACACGGGATAGCGCCGGGAGAAGTTCGCGACTACACCTGTGTTCTCGATCCGCAGGCCGTTGCTGTAGATTTCAAACTCAGGGGTGCTCTCGACCGGCCACATGACCGCTTCCCGCTGAGCCGGCTCTGCGGGTTTTGCAGCCGGGCGCGGCTTGGCGACATGGCTGCGCACGGAGGCATCGGAAATGGTGTGCCAGGGCGCCAGAATCGCAGCCAGGATGCAGGCCACGCGCAGCCGGATCACTACTCTCGGAGGCGGCTCGGCGCTGCGCCGCAAATAGCGCAGCCGCTCGACCGGATCACTGATAAGCGCGGCGCGCCGCTCGCGGTACGCTGCATGCGTGCGCAAACGAAACAGATCGGGGGAGCAGGCGCACACATCTCTCCAGTGCTTCAGCCTTCCGGCCACACTCGATTTTTGGTCGGAAGACACCGGCGAAAATAGACTTGCTTTAGTTAACGTTTACCCCTTGGAGCGCCTGGGCTGGTACGGGTCAGAAGCGGCTCTAGGACCTGCATCACGTTTTGGGCTACAATCCAGTTGCCGGCGGCGCTGGCATGCAGGCCGTCCTGTTGCATGTAATCGGTTCCGCCGACGCCCTCAAGCAGAAACGGGATCAAGGGCAGCTTGTATTTCGCCGCAAGCTCCGGGTAAATTCCCCGGAATGCCGTTATATAATCCGGGCCATAATTCGGCGGCAGCGTCATGCCGGCCAGCACGACTGTGGGTCCGGCCTGCCGCAGGGCCACGATCATGCGCTCCAGATTCGACTTCGTAACTCGCACCGGGATGCCGCGCAGTCCGTCATTCCCCCCGAACTCCAGAATCACGATTGACGGTTTCAATTCGAGCACGAAGTTAACCCGAGCCAGCCCGTCGGTGGTTGTATCGCCGCTCACACCGGCGTTGACGACGCGGTAGGTGTAACCTCGGAGATCGAGCTCGCGCTGCAGGAAATCCGGATAGCTCTGACCTGGTTCGACGCCGAAACCGGCTGTAAGACTATCGCCGAAAGCCGCGATTACCGCTCTATGATCGGGAGTAGCCTCGGGTTTTTCGATGGGTTGAATGCGCGCAGTCGATTCGGCTTTCGGCTTGGGGTCAGTCGGTTTCCCGCAGCTTTGTAACAAGAGTACCGCCGCTATCGCCGGGAGCATCCGCATCTCAATGTCATAATAAGCAAGAGGCGCGCCTTTCTCGTGATCCAGGTCCGGGGCCTTACCAAAATCATCGACACCGGCAGCCATCGTGTGGAGATTCTGAAGGGGATCGATCTCGATATCCAGCGCGGTGAAGTGGTTGCGATAATGGGGCCGTCCGGCAGCGGCAAAAGCACGCTGCTGGGTCTTCTCGCGGGTCTCGATAGCCCGACCTCCGGATCCATCAAGCTGGATGGCCAGGAGATCACGAATCTTTCCGAGGATGAGCTGGCGCTCGTGCGCGGGCGCAAGATCGGATTTGTTTTCCAGGCCTACCATCTCATTCCGACCCTCACCGCCGAGGAGAATGTGCTGCTGCCAATGGAGCTTGTGGGCAACGGCTCTTCCGAGCCGTCCCGGGCGCTGGATCTGCTGAAGCGTGTCGGCCTGCTGGAACGCCGGGACCACTACCCCGTTCAGCTTTCCGGAGGCGAGCAACAGCGTGTGGCCCTGGCGCGCGCGTTTATGGTGCGGCCGCCCATTCTGCTGGCTGACGAGCCGACCGGCAATCTTGATAGCGCCAACGGGCATATGGTGCTGGAGCTTCTTCTGAGCTTGAACCGGCAGGAGGGCACGACCTTGGTCCTTGTGACGCACGACCAGGAGTTGGCCGACCATGCCGACCGCCGGATCCAGTTGCGCGATGGCTCAATCATCTGAGCAGGCGATGTATAAATCGGCCCGGCACTGGTGGCGCACGGCCGTCAAGCTCGCCTGGCGCGATCTGCGCTCCTCGCCAGGCAGATTTCTCTTCGTTGTCATTGCCGTAGCCGTGGGGGTCGGCTCGCTGACAGGGGTGCGCAGCTTCAGCCGCGCCTTTGCAGGCATGCTGCTGCGCGATGCGCGCACACTCATGGCAGCGGACCTGACGGTGCGAATCTTCGGTTTGCCTACGGCCGAGCAGACTGCGCTCTTACAAAGACTGGAGCAGCGCGGTATCCAAAGGACACCCATAACTGAGACGCTCACGATGGTTTCATCGGCGGAGGTGAGCGAGCCGCTGCTGGTATCGATTAAGGCTGTGGATCCGGCGCTCTATCCATTCTACGGCGCTGTCAAGCTGAATCCGCCGAGGCCGCTCCGGGAGTTGCTCGACAGCCGGTCGGTAGTTGTTTCCGACGACCTGCTCATGCGGCTGCATACGCGCGTTGGCGACGAGGTGCGCATCGGCGGTCAGCCATTTCGGATCCGCGGCGTGCTGGTTTCAGAACCCGATCGCATGACGGGTACGTTGAATGTCGGACCGCGGCTGATGCTGAGCCGCGAAGGCCTGGACCGCACGGGGCTGATTCGCGTCGGCAGCCGCGCCTCGGAACGCTTCCTATTCCGTCTCCCCGCGGCCGGAGCGAATGTGGCGCGAGTGCGAGCGATCCTGAAGCGATCATTTCCGGAAGCAACGATCGCCGATTTCCGCGAGACCCATCCGGTGATCAACCGCGGCCTGCGCCGCTCCACAATGTTTCTCAGTCTGATCAGCCTGATCGCGCTGATCGTAGGAGCGCTCGGTGTGGCTACCGCTATGCAAGCTCACCTGCAGCAGAAGCTCGATCACATTGCGGTTCTGAAGTGCCTGGGAGCGCGCTCGGCGCAGGTGTTGCGGATCTATGTGGCGGAAACGCTCATCCTGGGGCTGGCCGGCGGCGGGTTAGGCGTGCTGGCCGGTTTGGCCATCGAACGTGCTTTTCCGATTCTGATTGCACGCTATTTCTCGCTTGCGCCGGCGTTTCAGTGGGACGCCGCGCCCGCGGTTCAGGGTCTCACTATCGCGGTGCTGACCACGCTGCTGTTCACCGTGCCTCCACTGCTGGGCGTTCGCGCCATCCGGCCTGCAGTGATTTTCCGCAGAGAGATGGCAGAGCGCGGAGCGGAGCCGCGCGGCTGGATGCGTTCGCGTTCGTCTTTGGCGACCGGGGCGGTGATCGTCACTGGCTTAGCTCTCATAGCTGCCTGGCTGGCGGGGACGGGTCTGGGTGGCTCGCTTCGTATCGGGGCGGTTTTCGCATTAGGGCTAACAGTGAGCCTGGCGGTGCTGGCCGCGGTTGCCTGGTTTCTTTTTACGGCGCTGCGCGCCTTTCTGCGGGGCTCACGCCGTGCGCTGCCTGTGGCTATCCGGCAGGGACTCGCCAATCTTTACCGGCCGGGAACCCACGCCGGCGCCGTAACGGTCGCGCTGGGCGTCGGAGTGATGTTCACGGTATCGGTTTATCTCCTGCAGTCCTCACTGGTTGGCCACATCCTCAGCAGCGCTCCGCCCGGCATGGCAAACGTGTTCCTGCTCGATATTCCCGCCAACGAGCGCGCGGGGTTACTGGACCTGCTCAAGCAGCAGCGCGGCGTGGAGAGGCTTCCGGAAGTGATGGGTTCAGTCGCGGCGAAGTTGGTGACGGTAGACGGTGTACGCATCCAGGACCTGCCGCTCAAGAATGAGGGCCGCCGGTTTTTGCGCACGCGCTCGGTTACCTGGATCGGGCAGAAGCCGCCGGAGACCGAAGTGCTTGCCGGCACCTGGTGGAAGGCTGATGCGCGGCCTGCCGTTCCGGAGGTCTGCGCGACCGAAGAAACGGCGCGCAATCTCAGCCTGAAGCCCGGCTCGCGGCTCGTCTGGGAGATTGCGGGCCGAAGGCTTGAATCGCAGGTGGCGTGCGTGCAGCGTACGGAATCGATCCGCATGGCTGCGCGTTTCGAGTTCCTGTTCAGCCCGGGCGTGCTCGAAAGCTTTCCGGCCGTGTATTACGGCGGCATGCGAGTGAAGCCGCGCGATGTGGCTCCTCTCGCGCGCGCAGTCTATGCACGGTTTCCGACCATCACGGTGGTCAACATCGCCGATGTGCTCCAGATCGTCCAGGAAGTGGTGGACCAGATCGCTCTCGTGATCCGCTTTCTATCGCTCTTTGCGATTGCCGCCGGAGCGGTGATCCTGGCCTCGAGCGTCGCCGGCACTAGGTTTCGCCGCATTCGGGAAGTGGTAATTCTCAAAACACTGGGAGCCAGCCGGCGCCGGGTGGCAGCGATCTTTTCGGTTGAGTTTCTGGTGATCGGGGCCGTCGCAGGGCTGATCGGCGGCCTGCTGGCAACAGCTTTCTCCGCATTTCTGCTGGACCGCTTTCTCGAGGTCAAGCCAGAGTTCGACATGCCGGCGATTCTGCTCGCCATGCTTTCGACGGCCCTGCTCGCCGTGGCTGCAGGGTGGCTGGCCAGTTTCCGTATCCTCGGGCAGAAGCCGCTAGAAATACTGCGGCAGGAGTAAAGGGGCGTAGCCCTGATCGGACCTCCGCATACGAAATCTCCTGTCCCCGAGCAGCTTTGGATGCCATTTTGATACGTTCATGTAAGGCATGCCAATTGGCGACTATTGGGAGTGTGTTCTGCCTCCCGGAACGGACTCGCCGCCGCTGGAGCGGATCGTCGGAGAGAGCACTATCCTGTTCCGGCGGGAGTTCTCGAGTTGGAAATTTCGCGCCAATGGTGATGACGCGGGAGGCGCTGAGCTTGCCTGCATGACTTTCGCCAGTGGGGATCTTCGCGCGATTGTGCATGTTGTCAAGCCGCGAGATCGAGGCAGGTTCTATCTGCATAGCGCGTTCCCGTGGGCTGCGTCCGGCGTTCCTGGTATTCCGGACGGCAGTAGTGGATCTCGACCCTGGACACTTCGTGATAGACATTTACTTGTGTGGGCTGCGATTGGCCTTAGGTCGCGTGCCGAAGGAGGGAGATATGGTCTCCGGCACACTTTGGCTGCAAGGCTACTTATCTGAGGGTCTAACATACTAATGTCCAACATACTAATGTAGGTTTGTCAACTCTTGCGAATCAGCCCGCATCCAATCCAGCGTCTTTCGAATTGCCTCGTCATACGGCGTTTTGTGCACCCGTCCCAGGCGCGCGATGAGCTTGCTGTCGTCCAGCAGCACCGGGGTTTCGGTGAGATAGAGCATTTCAGGAAACTCGCGCATCAGCGGGTTGAAGAATCCGGCCAGCCGCAGCATGGTCCGCCCAACGGTCCGGTAGCGCGGCCGGCGTCCCGCTGCGAGATAGATCTTCTGAATGAAATCAGCGCCCGTGATCTCACCCGATCACGCCAGATTCCATGCCTGGCCGTAGTTCTCATCGCTCGCGGCGAGATCGACAAGCACCGGGGCCGCGTCGGGGACGAAGATGAACTCGTGCGGAGTAGAAGCCGGGCCGAGCCAATTGGCAGTCTTGTCCTGAAGGGCGGCTTCGAAAATCATGTGCGCCAGGCTCTGGCGAGCGTAAGGCCCGTAAAAATCGGGAAGCCGAACAACCGTCGTTAGCAGTCCCTCGCTGCCATGAGCCTCAAGCGCGATGTCTTCTTGCTGTTTGCGCATCTCGCCTTTTTTCGCAACCGGATGGCGCGGGTGAGTCTCCGGTACCTTGCGGGTTTCGGGCACGCCGTAACTGTAGACGCTAGACACGATCAGCATCCGTGAAACCCCCGTGGACCGGGCGGCATCGATGGTCGTTCGCATGAGGCGCGGGTGCTGCTCGAACGCCGCATAAGGCACGCCGACCGTGTAAAAGACCAGCTCGATTCCGCTTGCGGCCTGTGTGGCGGAACGAGGATCGGCCAGATCAGCTTCCAATATTTCGGCGCCCGGAAGATTTCCGAAGGTCTGCTCGAGCCTGGCGCGCGCTCGTCCCACCACGCGGAACGGAACTCCGCGCGTTGCGAGCTCCTGGCCAACTAGAGTGCCCACCGCGCCCGCCGCCCCGAAAATTGCCGCTTTTTCCATGACTGCTAAAATAAAGCCAAAATGATCCAAACGCTATTCGGCACCGTCGAGCAGGAGCCTACGCTTCTCGAACGACTCAAGAGCGGCGTGCAGAAAACGCGCGCCGGTCTGGTCACGCGGCTCGAGGACATGTTGGAGGGCCGCAAAGAGATCGATGCCGACCTGCTGGATGAGCTGGAATATACGCTCATCAGCGCCGACATAGGCGTGAAGACCACGGAGGAGATTCTGGAGAACATCCGCCAGCGCGTAAGCCGTAAACTGGTGGGCGACGCCTCAGAAGTGGAGTCCCTCATCCGCGAGCACCTGCTGGAAATCCTGCAGGCGGCGGAACGCCCGCCGGTGCGCGTCACCGAGCCGCCGGCCGTGGTCATGGTAGTCGGAGTCAATGGCTCGGGCAAGACGACCACGATCGGCAAGCTTGCCCACCGCTTTAAAGCCGAACAGCGCAGCGTTCTGCTATGTGCGGCCGACACGTTCCGCGCCGCGGCCATCGATCAGCTTGAGATTTGGGGCGAGCGGACGGCCACGGCTGTCATTCGGCAGAAGCCCGGCGCCGATCCGAGCGCCGTGCTGTTCGATGCGCTGCAATCGGCGCGCGCAAACCGGACCGACTACGTAATCGTCGACACAGCCGGACGGCTGCAGACCAAAACCAATCTGATGGCGGAGCTCGAAAAGATGCGGCGGACCGCCGGGCGCGTGGTTCCGGGCTCGCCGCATGAGGTTCTGCTGGTGCTTGATGCCACGACCGGGCAGAACGGTCTGGAGCAAGCCCGCAAGTTCACCGAAACCTCTGGCGTGACGGGTATCGCGCTCACGAAACTTGACGGCACGGCTAAGGGCGGCATCGTTGTGGCGATCGCCCGTGAGCTGAACATTCCGATCCGCTATGTCGGCATCGGCGAAAAAGCCGACGACCTGTTACCGTTCGAACCGGAACGGTTCATTGAATCGCTGTTCGCGAAATGAGCGGCGAATTTCTACGGGAAGCGCTGGAGCTGGCGCGCCGCGGCCGTGCGCTGGCAAGTCCCAATCCCATGGTGGGCGCAGTACTCGTGCGCGATGGAAAGGTCGTGGGCCGCGGCTTCCATACCTGGCAGGGCATCGCGCATGCAGAAGTGCGCGCGCTGGAGGAAGCCGGCGAACTGGCGCGCGGCGCAACGCTCTACATCAATCTGGAGCCTTGCGCTCACGAGGGACGAACGGGACCGTGCGCCGACGTATTGATCCGGGCGGGTGTGCGGCGTGTAGTTGCGGCACTCGAAGATCCGAATCCGCTGGTTTCCGGCGAAGGTTTTCGCCGGCTGCGCGATGCCGGAGTGGAGGTCGAGATTGATCCGAGCTTCCGTGGTGAAGCCGAGAAGCTAAACGAAGGTTTTTTGCATTTCATGCGCACCGGCAAACCGCTGGTGACATTGAAAACTGCTCTGACCCTCGATGGCAAAATCGCCGCGCCGGATGACAACCGGGGCTGGATCACGAGCGAACGCGCCCGGGCCCACGTGCAGCAGTTACGGCACGATTCCGATGCAATTCTGACGGGGATCGGAACCGTGCTGGCCGATGATTGCCTGCTCACCGACCGTACCGGGATGCCGCGTTCGCGCCCGCTGCTGCGGATCGTACTGGACTCACAGTTGCGGCTGCCGCTCGATTCGCGTATGGTGCGCAGCCTGAATGAGGACCTGGTGATTGTGGGGACTTCGGCAGCATCGCAGGAGCGCCGCAAGGCGCTCGAAGAGCGCGGCGCCAAGGTGCTGACCTTTGATGGTCCGGGCGGCCGAGCCGATCTCGGCCGCACGATCGCCTGGCTGGGCGAGCAGAAATATTTGACGCTGCTGATCGAGGCAGGCGCAAAGCTGAACTGGACGGCGCTCGAAAGCGAAGCCGCCGACAAGATTTTCTTCTATTACGGCCCCAAGATCCTCGGCGGCATGGAGTCGCTGCCGATGGCGGGAGGCATCGGACGGCGGCGGCGCTCCGACGCCATTTGCATCCGCAGCATTCAGCTCCATGCCATTGCGGAGGACGAGTTCGCGGTCGAAGGATACGTGGTGAAGGCGGCATAAGTGTTTACCGGCATCATAGAGGAGCTGGGACGGGTAGGGTCGATAGAGAGCCGGGGAGCCGGCGCCAGGCTGAAGATCGCGTGCCATACGGTTCTCGAGGACATGACGGAAGGCGCGAGCATCGCAGTCAATGGCGTATGCCTCACCGCGCTCGAACTGCGCCCGGATTCGTTCTCGGCGGATTTGGCCCCCGAAACTCTGAGCCGGAGCAATCTGGGTGCGCTTCACGTGGGCTCGCCAGTGAATCTGGAGCGGCCGCTCTTGCCCTCCGGAAGGCTGAGCGGCCATATTGTGCAGGGCCACGTGGATGGCACCGGTGAGTTCCTTTCCCTCGAACCGCTCGGCGATGACAATTGGTGGCTGCGGATTCGCGTGCCGCCGGAGCTCGATCCCTACCTGGTGTTCAAAGGGTCCATAGCTATCGACGGCATCAGCCTGACCATTGCCGCGCTCGAAGGGGACCTCCTGTCCGTGACCATCATTCCGCACACCTACCGAAAGACCACGCTAGCTGGCTACAGGCCGGGCGACCGTGTCAATCTCGAATGCGATGTTTTGGCCAAACACGTCGAGAAACTCGTCCGGAAGCTGCAGCCGCCGCTGCCCTCGGCGATTTCAGGCTAGCAGGCCCAGCGCAGATGCCGAAGATGAGACCGTTTGTTGTGCGGCTCGGTATCATCGCGAGATTCCCAACGATCAGCTCTTCAGCTCTTCCACAATCTCGCAAGCGACGGTGCGCGCCTTCTCGATCGCTCCAGGCTCAAAGCTGATAGCTCCCACTCGCGCGTGACCGCCGCCGCCGTAGCGCTCGCAGATTGTGGCCAGATTATGCTTCGGCGGGTCGAACGCCCAGGGATTCGAGCCGACGGAAACTTTGGTGCGGAAACTGGACGGGCTTACCGAGACCGTGTAGACGCTTTCCGGAAACAGGTAGTACGGGATGAACTTGTTATAGCCCTCCATGTCGCGGCCGGTCAGGTCGAAGAAGACCACGCCGCCGTCCTCGCGGGCCAGCTCGCGGATGGTTCCTACCGATTCCACATGGCGCTTATAAAGAGGGTGATAGAGCTCCTGGATTTCGGACTCCAGCATAATTTCGTCCAGCTTGCGGTAGCGCATCCAGCGAATGATCTTCTGCACGATGCCCGAGCCCTTGGCGCCTTCGATAACCAGGGTCAGCTTCATCGCAGGCGCGCCCAGCTCGACGGCGGTCTTTGCATCCGGATACTGGGCTCCATCGATGATGTTGGCCCAGGACACCAGGTCGCCCAGGTCCGGCGCTTCGAAGCCCCATTTCTCTTTGGCCACGACGCTGATGAAGGCTGTGCAAGATTTAAAGCTCGGATCGTAAAGCTTTTTGCCGCTCTTGTCCTGCTGGAAATGTTGCGCATCCTCAGGGGTAAGGAATGCGCTCTGATGATGATCGAACCACCAGGTAAGCCGCGGATCGCTCGAATACTTGAAATCCACGATGGCGTTTTCATCGCCGTCAAACAGCCCGTCATCGAAAAGCTGCGAGGCTTTGTGGGCCATCCCGGTGAAACAGAACTCCGCTCCGGGATGGATGGCCCCTTCGATAAAGCGGGTGAAATAGGCGGCTGAAGCAGCCCCATCGAAGCAATGATCGTGATACAGGACGCGGACCCGCATGAGATGAGGAAAACTTCTCAGCTTGCCTGAATGTTCGTCGAAATGCAACAGTTTTTCTTCGAGTAGTGATATGCTAGCCCGTTACCGCTTCGCGCGGGCCGAAGGCGGTACAATAAAGCAACGGGCCCAAGGAGAGTCTGGTGTCTTTCATTCAAAACCAGTTTGAAAGAAACTTCATCACCACTTCGGTTGATTACGTATTTAATTGGGCGCGAAAGTCGGCTCTGTGGCCGCTTACGTTCGGGCTGGCGTGCTGCGCGATCGAGATGATCGCCTCAACCACCTCCCGGTTCGATATCGCGCGCTTCGGCGCGGAGGTCTTCCGGCCAAGCCCGCGGCAATCAGACCTGATGATCGTAGCTGGAACCGTCACTTTGAAGATGGCTCCGGTGCTCAAGCGGATCTATGATCAGATGCCCGACCCGAAATGGGTCATCTCTATGGGCGCCTGCTCGAGCGTGGGCGGTCCGTTCAACACGTACTGCGTGCTGCAAGGCGTAGACAAGATCGTACCGGTCGATGTCTACGTGACCGGCTGCCCGCCGCGCCCCGAAAACCTGTTTTACGCGCTGCTCAAGCTTCAGGACAAGATCGATCAGATGACTACGCTGGTCAAGCGGCCCACCGAAGTACGGCTGGACGAATCCATGCTGGAAGAATTCAAGAAGCAGGTTCGCATCGCCCAGATTCAGAACCCTGTATAGCGTGATCACCACAGAAGCGTTCTTCAAAGACGCAGCAGGCTATTACCGTGCACAGCCGCTGGAGGCGCTGGGATGGCTGGAGCACGGATTTGGGACGAAAGCGGCCCAATGGCCGGAGAACGGAAGAATCGCGACATTGAAGCAGATTCATTCCGATATCTGCGTTGCAGCCGGCGGGCGCGCAGGCTGCCTCGGTGAAGGGGACGCGCTGCTCGAAAATAAAGCCGGCCGCCTGGTTGGCGTGAAGACCGCTGATTGTCTGCCGATTCTGATCGTGGATGAGCGGCTGAGAGCGGTTGCCGCCGTTCACGCCGGCTGGCGCGGCTCGGCGCGGCAGATTGCAGCGCGCGCCGTGGACGCGATGCGCCGGGAATTTGGGAGCCGTCCTGAAGATCTGCACGCAGCCCTCGGTCCGGGAATTGGGGCATGCTGCTACGAGGTCGGAGCGGAGGTCGCGGCGGCATGCGGCATCCCGGCAGACGGACCGGTTCGCCTCAACCTGGTCCAAATCAACCGGCGGCAATTGCGCGGCGCCGGTGTTGACCCGAGCCGGATCTACTCAGCCGATCTGTGTACCCGGTGCCGCAGTGAATTTCATTCTTTTCGCCGTGATGGCGATCGGGCGGGCCGTATGATTTCCTTTGCCGGCGTGCGCTGAGGTTTTCAGCTCAGGAAGTGCGCGGGTTCGGCTGCGCGGGATCCCGCTTCACCCACCGGTAGGCCGCGACCGAGTTCTTCCAGAAGTATCGTTCCGCGGCGGCCGGGCCTTTCGCCGTAAAGTATTCGCGGACGATTCCCAAGACGCGAGGATACGGAGCCCAGAGATCGCTGTTTGGCCAATCGCTGCCGTAAATCAGCCGGTCCTGCCCGAAGATGTCCCAGAGCTCGTCCAGACGGCCGCGGTAGAACGCGAGATCGAGCGGAACCTTCCCGTCGACGCGCTGTAACACTTCCGAAACTTTCACGTATACCTGCGGCCGTTTGCCCAGCTCGCGCAAATCGGTCAGATACGCGGCATGCGCGCTTGAAGAGGTGGGCGGCTTAAGCTGGGGCAGGTGATCGATGACGAGCCGGAGCTCGGGCACGCGATCCGTGAGCCGCAACACATCATTGAGCAGGGCCGGATCAGGGTTGGCGGTATCTAATTCCAGACCGGCATCGGCGAGCGCTTTCACTCCGGCGACAAACTCCGGCTTTGCCAGTTCGGCGCGCAGACTCCTCCCCCACAGGTTGCCGTAGCGGATGCCTCGAAACAGCGGATTTTTGTGAAATCGGTCGAGCTGCTTGCGGAACTCCGGTTTGCCCGGCTCCAGGTTACCGACAGTTCCGACGATCATGGAATCCTTGGCCGCGACATCCAGCACCCATTGGTTGTCTTCGAGCCATGGACTGCATTCCACCTCGATTGCGCCAACGATGCCGAGCGGCGCCGCTAGTTTCCGGTAGCGGCCGGGCAGGGCGGGCCGGTACAGCACTACATTGTTCTTGTCGGGCCACGGCACACCTTGCGGCCTTCTGGGATCGAACAGGTGAATGTGCGTATCGATGATCGGTATCGGGGCGGCTTGTGCGCTCCCGCTCCCGAGCGCGGCGCCGGCTGTAAGAGTGAGAAAGCTTCTGCGATTCACGGTGGTATTGTATCCTCGAATACGGCCAACCGGCCGCTCTTGATGACTAGCATGAATTTCCAGTTGGCTACACTCATCGCTTTGATCTGCGGCATCGCCCATGCGCAGAGTTCGCCCCAGCAGTTGCGGGCTTTGCTGAGCGTGCCGCTCGAATCGCCCCACGTGGTTGTCACGCAGTTGCAGCGCTATCTCGTAGCGAAGGCTCCTTCCCTCAAAGATCCAGGCTCGGCGCAGCACTGGCGGGAGGAGACGGTGAAATTGCGAAAGCATCTGTTGAGCGACGTCGTTTTTCATGGCTGGCCGCGCGAGTGGGTGGAAGCGCCGCTCAAAGTTGAGGAAGTCGGCGGCGTATCGGCAGGCGCCGGCTACCGGATGCGCAAGCTGCGTTACGAGATCGTCCCGGGTTTCTGGTCCACCGCAATCCTGTACGAGCCCGAAGCACTGAGCGGAAAAGCACCCGCAATCCTGAATGTGAACGGGCACGTTGGCCCGCCAGGCAAGGCCATCGAGTATAAGCAGAAGCGCTGTATCAACCAGGCGCGGCAAGGTATCCTTTCGCTGAACCTGGAGTGGCTGAGCTACGGAGAATTGGATCAGCCGGAGAACCAGCACTGGTTCGCCGCTCATCTGGACCTTGTTGGCGCGAATGGAGTCGGGCTGTTTTACCTGGCTATGCGGAAGGGCCTCGATTACCTCTATCAGCATCCGAACGCGGATCGCGCCAGGATTGGGGTCACCGGACTTTCGGGCGGCGGCTGGCAAACCATCGTGCTCAGCGCGCTCGATGAGCGGGTGGCCGTTGCGGTTCCCGTGGCGGGGTACGCCTCATTGCGCTCGCGGCTGGAGCGGCCCGGCGATATCGGCGACGTTGAGCAGAACGCTACCGACCTGCTGCGCGGCCAGGACTATTCGCATTTCACAGCCATGCGGGCGCCCAAACCCACGCTGCTGATCTACAACGCGGAAGACGACTGCTGCTTCCGCGCGCCGCTGGTCAAGCCATACATCTATGACTCGGTGAAGCCCTTCTTCCGTCTCTTCAGAGCGGAAGAGAACCTCGCCTGGCACGAAAATACCGATCCCTCCAACCACAACTATCAGCTTGATAACCGCCTTCAGTCCTATCGCTTTTTCGCGCGGCATTTTCAGCTTCCTGAGGTGAGCGCGGAAAGTCCCGCTGAGAGTGAAATCAAGTCTGTGGAGGAGCTGCGCGTGGGACTGCCCGAGAACAATCTGACCATCTTAAAGCTGGCCCGGAAGCTCGCTGGCGGAAACACTCGCTCCGGTATGAGCCGCGAGCGGCTCGGCGAGGTGGTCCGGTACCGAAAGACCGAAGTCTTGCGCGCCTGGGCTGTCCACAATACGAAAAGCAAGGGGATCGAGAGCCGCTCGTACCGTTTTGAGTTCGGCAACGGGCTGGGCGCAACCGGTGTTTGGCTGAAGGCGATTACGGCGCCGGAAACAGCGCCTGCCGCCATTGTGCTCGACGATGGCGGTAAAGCCAAGGCAGGCGCAGCGGCTTCCGACCGCGTCAATCGCGGCGAGCGTGTGCTGGCGGCGGACCTGCTTTTCACGGGCGACGCGGCTCCGGAAAAACCAGGGCCGTCCGGCTTCGCTCAGATGATCGCTACGGTCGGCGACCGGCCGCTCGGACTTGAGGCTGCGCAGCTCATCGGGCTGGCTGAATGGCTGGGCGGCGCGGCTCACGCGCCAGTGCGGGTCGAAACCCGCGGAATTCGCAGCCAATCGATCGCGCTGGTTGCCGCGGCTCTTGCTCCCCGGCTGTTCCGGGATATTCGAATCCGGGATGGCATGGATTCATTCAGCCACCTGTTAGAGGCTCCGGTCGAATACCAGCAGGCGCCGGACTTGTTCTGTCTGGACTTGTACAAAGAATGCGACCTCCAGCGGCTGGCCGAACTCGCAGCGCCGGCTCGCGTGACCGGCATGCCGGAGCGGCATTAGCGCCTGTGGGACTTGCGCAGGCACGGCTCGAGAGCCGAATCTGAAAGCGAGGCTCCCGCTCCTATGACGGCAGACGGCAGTAGAGCCGCTTACGATCCTTTTGCCTGGTTTTATAACCGATATTGGAACAAGCCCTTTCACTGTGCCGCATTTCCGATTCTGGAGCGGCTCTTTCTCCCGATGCTGCGGCCTGGGGCTCGGGTGCTCGATGTCTGTTGCGGCACCGGATACTTGGCAGGCCTGCTGGTGGGCCGCGGTTTCCGTGTAACGGGCATTGATGCTTCCGCGGAGATGATTCAATACGCGCGCCGCGCGGTGCCGGAAGCTGAGTTCATGCTGGCGGACGCACGTGAGTTCCGGCTGCCGCGACGATTCGAAGGCGCAGTCTCCACTTTCGACAGCTTGAACCATATCCTCGATCCGGGGCAGCTTGCCGGCGTATTCGCCAATGTACGCGCTGCGCTTGCCCCGGGTGCGCCGTTTTTTTTCGACATGCTGCTCGAAGGCGCCTACCAGACGCACTGGGGAGAAAACTTTTCGATGGTGGCTGATGACCATGTGTTGATCATTACCGGCGGCTCCTATGATCCGGCGACTCGCCAGGCCGAGTGTAAGGTCACGATGTTCCGCCGGCTCGATGAGTGGCAGCGCTCGGACACCGTAGTCATCGAACGCGCGTACACATCCGAAGAAATCGGCACAGCGCTCGCCGCGGCTGGTTTCGGCGGGCTCACGGCATGGGATGCGCGCGACCTCGGGATGGATGGCGATCTGGGCAACGGCCGCGTATTCTATGCGGCAACGGTAAACTCTGTTTGATAAAATTGCCAAATAGGAGCGGAGATCGGGAAAATTGAGACCAGTATTTCTGGCGCTGTGGGCCGCGGTTATTCTCTCCGCCGCTGAGGCCACCAATCCAGACGAATTTTTCGAACTTCACGTCCGCCCCCTCCTGGTAAAGCGCTGCTCCTCCTGCCATGCCGCGGCTCGTATGGGCGGCCTGGAACTGGATTCGCGCGAGCATCTTCTCAAAGGCGGCAAGTCAGGGCCGGCCATCGTGCCCGGCCATGCTGATCAGAGCCTTCTGTTTCAGGCTATCAGCCGCACGCACCCGCGGCTCAAGATGCCGCCGGATGGCAAACTGTCGGATGAAGAGATCGCCGGGGTCAAAGCCTGGATCGATGGTGGAGCCGTGTGGCCCGCGGGCGGCACCATCACCGCTCCTAAAAAGGAGTACGTAATCACACCGGAGCAGCGTGCGTTCTGGGCGTTTCGGCCCGTCCGCAAGCCGGCCGTCCCGAAGGTCAGAAACACATCGTGGCCGAAGAACGATATCGACCGGTTCATCCTCGCGAAGCTGGAGCAGCGCGGGCTCGAACCGGCGCGCGCAGCGGACAAGCGCACGCTCATTCGCCGCGCGACACTGGATCTTATCGGGTTGCCGCCGACGCCGGAAGAGGTCGATGCGTTCCTCCGCGACCGCTCGCCCGACGCCTTCGCCAAGGTCGTTGACCGTCTGCTTGCCTCGCCGCATTATGGCGAACGCTGGGGGCGCTATTGGCTCGACGTGGCCCGCTATTCCGATGACCGGCTGAATTCCACGATGGAGGATCCCTACCCAAACGCCTTCCGCTATCGCAACTGGGTGATTCGCGCATTCAACGATGACATGCCTTACGATCAGTTCATCAAAGCGCAGATCGCCGGCGATGTGATGCCGGCGCCGGAGAGCGAGCGGGAGCGGTTTGAAGCCGGATTGGGCTTCTACGCGCTCAGTCCCGAATTTCAGGACGACCGCGTGGACGCGACCACACGCGGATTTCTGGCGCTCACAGTGGCCTGCGCGCAATGCCACGACCACAAGTACGATCCCATTCCCACCCAGGATTACTACTCGCTGCTCGGCGTATTCGCCAATACCAAATTGGACGAATATCCGCTGGCGTCGCCGGAAACCGTCCAAGCCTACCGGAAGCAGAAAGAAAAGATCAAAAAGCAGAAGGAAGAGATCAAGCAGTTTGTCGATATGCAGAGCTCGCAGCTTGCCGACATTCTGGCCTCGAAAACCGCGCGCTTCCTGCTTGCGGCACAGGGCGCCGGCTCTGCTGAAGGGCTCGATGCGCCAACATTGCGCGCCTGGAAAAGGTATTTGCGCCGGCGCGATAAAGAGCATCCGTATCTGAAGCAGTGGGACGATCTGGTGGCGCGGAAAGCGCCGGAAGAGGAACTGCGCAAGGCCGCGCAGGCCTTCGAAGCGCAGGTGCTGGCGATTAACGAAGAGAAGAAGAAAATCGACGAGGAAAATCGGATCCGGCTCGGCTTGAATCCCACCCGGCAGCAGCTCAGCCAGGCCAGCCTGCTTTCACTTGCTCGCGACAAGTACGTTCTGTGGCGCGATCTGTTCGAACAAAAAGGTGTGCTGCGGCCTGATGGCGACGAAATCGAATGCTACCTGCAGGGCGAGTGGAAAGAACACCTGGAGACGATGAAAGCGCGGCTCGCATCGCTGCGCAAAGAACTTCCGCCCGAGTATCCATACCTGCAGGTGATCCGAGATGCGGATACCATCACGAAACAACGCGTTCATATCCGTGGCGATAGTAACAATCTCGGCGAAGAGGCTCCACCGCGGTTTCTGGCGATCCTGAGTCAGGGCGAGCGTCCCATTTTTAAGCACGGAAGCGGGCGGCTCGACTTGGCCGAGGCGATTGCGAACCCACAGAATCCGCTGACCGCGCGCGTGATGGTGAATCGCATCTGGCAGCATCACTTCGGCCAGGGAATTGTGCGCACGCCGAGCAACTTTGGACAGCTTGGCGACCGGCCCAGCCATCCGGAGCTGCTGGACTATCTTGCCAGTCGTTTCATCGAGCAGAAATGGTCTATTAAGGCGATGCATCGCGAGATCATGCTCTCGAACGCCTATGCCCTCAGCGCGGATTATTCGGAGAAGAATTTCGCCGCGGACCCGGAGAACCGCCTATTGTGGCGCGCCAACCGCCGCCGGCTGGATATTGAAGCTCTACGCGATTCGCTCCTGTTTGTCTCCGGGAACCTGGACCTGGAGCCCGGCGGGCTGGCCAAGCCGCTGGACGAAAAGAATCACAAGCGCACAGTCTACGGTTTCGTGAGCCGGAAGAAGCTCGATACGCTGCTGGCGCTCTTTGATTTTCCGAACGCCAACAACACCAGCGAGCAGCGGCTTACTACCAACGTGCCGCTGCAGCGGCTGTTCTTCATGAACAGCGCCTTTATGCGCGACGAGGCCCGGGCGCTCGCGGAGCGCGTTTGCGAGCAGCCCGAGGACGCGGCCCGGATTCGCGAAGCCTACCGCCTGCTCTTCGATCGCAAACCTACGCCCGAAGAGGTTCGCCTTGGCCAATCTTTCCTGCGCGAGGACCCGGACTCCTGGCCGCAATACGCGCAGGTGCTCTTAAGCTCCAACGAGTTTGCGTTTCTTGAGTGAGAACTGACATGACGCGTCGCGACTATCTGCGCACCATGGGCACAGGCTTCGGCATGCTGGGCCTGGCCAACCTTCTCAACGGCGAGATCAGTCGATCGCCGCTCGCGGTGAAGCAGCCGCATTTCCCCGCCAAAGCCAAGCACGTAGTCTTCTTATTTCTCAATGGCGGTCCTTCGCAGGTCGACACCTTCGACCCCAAGCCGATGCTCGCCAAGTACAGCCACCAGCCTATGCCTTCCGGGAATCTGAAAACGGAACGGAAGACGGGCAACCTGCTTCCGTCGCCGTTTCAGTTTAAGCGCTGCGGAAAAAGCGGCATCGAAGTCAGCGAGATCTTTCCCCGGCTCGGGTCTCTGATCGACGACATCTGCGTCATCCGCTCCATGCACACGGAGCGACCGAATCATGAACCATCGCTGTTCATGATGAACTGCGGAATTCTGCTGCCGGGCCGGCCTTCAATGGGCTCATGGATCACCTACGGTTTGGGCACCGAGAATCAGAACCTGCCCGGATACGTCGTGATGTGCCCCGGTCTTCCAGTCGTAGGTCCGCAGTTGTGGAGCTCAACATTCTTGCCCGCGGTCTACCAGGGAACTTATATACCGAATAATGAGAGTGATCCGGAAAAGCTGATCCCGTTCATCCGCAATCGCGATCTGACCGTGGCGCAGCAGCGCCGCCAGCTGGACCTGCTCTCCCGGCTCAACGAGCTCAATCTCAAGCAGGCCGGACCCGACCCGCAGCTTGAAGCGACGATTCAATCCGCCGAAATCGCCTTTCGCATGCAGGCCGAAGCCCCCGACGTGTTCGATATTTCGAAGGAAAGCGACGCCACGCGCGAACGGTATGGCAATGGCGACTTTGCCCGGGGCTGCCTCATCGCACGCCGTCTGATCGAGCGCGGCGTCCGCATGGTCCAGGTATACTTCGGGAATTCTCAGCCGTGGGATAACCACGACGATATCCAGATCCACCGCAAGCTGGCGGCTCAGTCCGACAAGCCTATGGCGGCGCTTCTCGAAGATCTCAAAGCCAGCGGCCTGCTCAAAGAGACGATCGTGATTATCAGCGGCGAGTTCGGCCGGACGCCCGCTGTTGAGATCAGCGGATTAGTCAAGGTCCAGAACGGGCGCGACCACAACAGCCACGGCTTCTCGACTCTTGTCGCGGGCGGCGGCTTCAAAGGCGGAATCACCTACGGTGCTACCGACGATTTTGGTTTCAAAGCAGTCGACAAGCCGGTACACGTGCATGATCTGCAGGCCACGGTGCTGCACCAGCTCGGCCTTGACCACACGAAGCTGACATACCGCTACAGTGGCCGCGATTTTCGCCTGACCGACGTTGAAGGTGAAGTCGTGCGCGACATCCTGGCGTGAGCGGGCGTACGCTCAGCGAATAATCCGCAAATGCTCCGATGCGTACCGCGGAATCAATGCATCGGTCGTGGCCAGCGTCAGACCCTCAACTGTAGGCTGAGCAACCAGCGCGCGGTCGAACGGACCTGGTGAACAGGCGGCAGGCCGTAAACGGCTGATACGTGCTCGGGCCGATACGGGAGCGAAAGCAACGCGAGCGTGAACAGCCCCTTCAGAACTCACCCGCGACAAACCGGTCAAAATCAATGGGACTGTCCCCATCCAGGCTTGAGGTGAATGCGGCCCCGCATTGCGTCAAAGCGCACCTGCCGCCGTGCAGCCGGAGCGGGAGCGAGTTGGGCCACCGGCTTGCCGTGCCGCGTGATCACGACGTTTTCGCCCTGTTCCACAGCGCGGATGAGTTCCGTTAAGCGGTTCTTAGCTTCGGCGATACTGATCAGGCGATAATGCCCTTGCGCACCGCGTACAGAATCAGCTCGGGCACGGTGTGCAAGTTCAGCTTCTGGAGAATGTGCGTGCGGTGCGTCTCTACGGTGTACAGGCTGAGGTTCAGCATGTTGGCAACTTCCTTGTTGCTCTTGCCCTCTGCAAGCAGTTGCAGAATCTCGCGCTCGCGCGTGGTGAGCAGCTCGTAAGAGTCCTCGACCCCGTGCCGCTCCAGCTGCCGCATGTAATCCTCCACCAGGATACGGCTGATCGCCGGGCTGAAGAAGGATTTGCCTTCCGAGAGCGCCTTGATGGCCGCCAGCAGGTCCGCTTCGGCCGAGTCTTTGAGCAGGTACGCCCTCGCTCCGGCCTTGAGCGACCGGATCACATAGCTTTCGTCGGCATGCATGCTGAGAATAGCCACAGCGGTGGCGGGACGCCGGCCGACAATTTGCCGCGTAGCTTCAATGCCGTTCAGATTCGGCATGGCGATATCCATTACCACGACATCGGGCTCCTCGGCAGCGGCCAGCTCGACGGCTTGCCGGCCGTCGGCTGCCTCGCCAACAACCTGTAGGTTTGGCTGGCGCTCAAGCAGGAGCCGCAATCCTTTGCGCATGACCGTGTGGTCATCGGCGAGGAGAATGCGAACCGTACTCATGCAACCAGTTGTGGCGCGCCAGTCTGCAGCGGCAATTCGATAGAGAGCAGCGTCCCACGTCCGGGTTCCGAACGGATCCGAAAGGCGCCGCCCAGGTGTGTAACGCGCTCCTCCATGCCCAACAGTCCCATGCCCCGTACCTGCTGACTATCGAAGCCCCGGCCATCGTCCTGGACCACGAGCAGCACCCGGCCGTTCTTTTGTAAGACCCGGATTTCAACGGTTCGGGCGCTGGAGTGGCGCGCGCAATTATTCAATGCCTCCTGTACAACGCGATAGACGCAGGTTTTGTGTTCCTCCGGAAGGTCGTCAGCCACGCTGTCCGCCGTAACGGTCACGTCCATCCCGGTGCGTTTGGAAACCTCGCGCGCCTGCCACTGCAGAGCTGGTACAAGGCCTAAGTCGTCCAGCATGGAAGGCCTCAGCAGCAGCGACATGTTGCGAACTACGTTGACGCTGCTTTCGGCCAGCTTGCGTATGGCATCCAAATGCTGGCGGACTTCCGTATTCCCCGCAGGAGCGACTGCGCCCACGTTCCCGAGCTCCATCAGCAGCGCGCTCAACGACTGGCCGACTTCGTCGTGAAGCTCGCGGGAAATTGCCCGGCGCTCCTGCTCCTGCGCTTCCACCAGCCTTGCCGAGAGTTCTTTCAACTCGCTCTGCGCACGGGCGATCTGGCGGTAACGCAAATCGGCGTCGCGCGCTAGCCGCAGAATGTGGCGAATCGTAAAGGCAGCCAGAAGCAGGCCAACCGCCAGCGTGATCGCCAGCATCCAGGTAAGGCGGCTGCGAAAGCGGTCGAAAATGTCTTCGAGCTGATCGTCGCCCGCGCTCAGCTCACGCTCGTTCATTGCGCCGATGGCGTCGGCGATCTTCAGAGTTGTGTTGCGCCGCGGGGAAAGCTGGTTGATGAGGAACGATTCGATGCGCACGTGCTTTTCGCGAGCATCCCATTGAAAGATCGGGTCAAGAGTCTTCCAAAACTGTCGGATTTCGGCTGCCAGCGTCTGGAACGCGCCCGTGTGGCCGTGACTGATCGAGCGGGAATAACTAGCCAGCGCCGACTCCATCTGGCCATGAATCCGCTGGAGATTGGCGCGATGAATTTCCGCCCGTGCGGGATCTGTCTCCAGCAGGAAATCGCGCGCGTAAGTGCCGGAGAGATAGACAGCCGAGCGGATCTGCTCGAGCGCGCGGTTGCGCAGTAGAAACATCTGGCGAACCTGTACGTTTCTCTGCTCAACCTGACCGAGGACCTGTATCGAATCGATCCCCGCAAAAGCCATCAACGCCAGCAAGCCGCCGAAGCCGGCCAAGAGCACCAGCAGTGTGCCTGACTTGACGCGTTCGGCGCCATTGTCGATGAATACAGGAATCTCAGTGGGTTCTCCCGTTCCCATTCTTACGATATAGCGATCCGCAAACCGATCCTATCCTGCGTAGACACGAGATCTCAGGACGAAGCGGCCGTCCTCCCTACACATCAAACACCCTGCACCGGTCGAAAAATACCGGCTGGGCAGTATTGGAACATTGGGCGCGGGAAGCCATCATGAAAGCAAATAGCCTGGCGCGGGGAGGTTTGCCACACTGGCAGGCCCCCCGCTTTTTTCCGTGTGGCAGGTACTTCCTTACTGGGCCTGCCGTGCGGCTTTCAGCCCCTGAGCGGCGGTTCCCGTACACCGCCGCTTCTCCATCTTCTCGTAAGCGCTCCCTTCGAGATGGCCGCTCGCGCAGGAAAATACCCCAATTATCAGCGCGCGGCCGCAAAGAATTACTCAATGCACAAGCTCTTCAACCGGCGCCGGCGCGTCCTGCTTGTGCTTGCACTCCGGATTCGGGCATTGCCACACCGGACCGGCTTTCAACCACTTTTCGACCATATATGGGCTGCCGCACTCCGGGCACTTCTCGGCAACAGGCTTACCCCACGACACGAAATTGCAGTCGGGATAGCGGCTGCAACCATAAAAGATCTTGCCGCGTTTGGAACGCCGCTCCACCACCTCGCCCTCAGAACATTCCGGGCATTTCACGCCGATCGTCTTCTGCTTAACATACTTGCAGCTCGGATAATTGCTGCACGCAGTGAACTCGCCGAAACGGCCGGTCTTGAGAACCAGATTGCTGCCGCACTGGGGGCACTTTTCTTCAAGCGGCACGTCGGGTTTTTTCTGAGGTCCGCCGATCGGCTTCGTCGTTTTGCAGTCCGGATAACCGGTGCAGGCAAAAAATGTGCCGAAGCGTCCCTTCTTGAGCACCATGGGACGCCCGCAGTTTTCGCAGTACTCTTCATCCCCCTGCTCGCTCAAGTCCATGTCGGTGTCGAGCTCGTCGACCGAAGGCTGCCGTGTGTACGTGCACTCGGGGTAGCCTGTGCAGGCGATGAACTTGCCGTGGCGGCCCCATTTCTTTACCAGCGGCTTTCCGCAGGTGGGGCAATCCTCGCCGATTGGCTCCTCCATCCGCTTGATATCGGCCATGTGCTCTTCGGCGTGTCTCAGGTCCTGGTCGAATTTCTCATAGAACTCCGACATTGCCCGGCGCCAATCAAGCTGGCCTTCTTCGATCTCATCAAGCTCTTCCTCCATCCGCGCCGTGTACTTTACGTCGAAGATGTCGTCGAAGCTCTCCAGCAGCAGATCAGTCACTACCATTCCCAACTCGGTAGGCACGAAACGGCCGCCATCTTTGCGCACGTATTCGCGCTCCTGAATGGTCGAAAGAATGGAGGCGTACGTGGAAGGCCGACCGACGCCATCGGCCTCCAGCTTCTTCACAAGCGTCGCCTCGTTGTAGCGCGGCGGCGGCTCGGTGAAATGCTGCTCCGGTCGTATCTCGCGGAAGCGCAGGCGCTCGCCCTCGGAAACCGCGGGCAGCTTGTGCCGCAACTCCTCGTCGTCCTCGTCGGGCTGATCCTTGCCTTCCTGGTAGACGGCCAGAAAGCCATCAAATTTTGGCACCGATCCCGTAGCGCGGAACAGGTACTGAGTCCCGTCCTTGCCTTCGGCGGAAACGTCAATCGTAGTTTGATCGAATATCGCCGGGGTCATCTGGGACGCCACAAAGCGATTCCAGATCAGGCGATATAGCTTCAACTCATCTTCAGCCAGATACTTGGCCAGGGCATCCGGCGTGTGCTCGAACGAAGTAGGCCGGATCGCCTCATGTGCATCCTGCGCGTCCTTTTTCGATTTATAGATGTTCGGCGCGCTCGGGAGATAGTTCGCGCCATAGCGCGTGCCGATCAAGTCCCGGACTTCCTTCAGCGCATCCTCGGAAACCCGCGTTGAGTCGGTGCGCATATAGGTGATCAGGCCCACAGAGCCTTCCTTGCCAAGCTCCACGCCCTCATAGAGCCGCTGCGCCAGCATCATGGTGCGCTTTACGCTGAAACGCAGCTTGCGGGACGCCTCCTGCTGAAGCGTCGATGTGATGAACGGAGGCACGGGATTACGCTTTTTCTCGCGCGTGACCACCGATTTGACGATGTAATTGGCGCCCTCAAGCTGCGCCACGATTGCATCTGCCGCTGCCTGGTCGGGGATCTCTACCGGGGCGTCATTCCGGCGGATAAGCCGAGCCGAAAAGACCGGAGGCTTCTTGGCGGCAAGACCGACATCGAGGGTCCAGTACTCCTTCTTCTGAAAAGCACGGATCTCCCGTTCCCGCTCGACAATCAGCCGCACCGCAACCGTCTGTACTCGTCCGGCCGATAATCCCCGCCGCACTTTGTCCCAAAGCAACGGCGAAATTTTGTATCCGACTAAGCGGTCAAGAACTCTGCGCGCCTGCTGCGCCTCAACCAGGTTCAGATCTACCGCGCCCGGTTTTTGGAAGGCACGCTGAATCGCATTTTTGGTGATCTCGTTGAACATCACCCGGTAGATCTTCGGTTCCCCATTCTTTCGCCCCTGCAACTCTTCTTGCAGGTGAAAGCAAATGGCCTCGCCTTCGCGGTCCGGGTCGGCCGCCAAGTAGACAGCTTCCACACCCTTGGAAGCCTGTTTCAGCTCCTGAATGAGCTTCTTCTTGCCTTCGATCACCTCATAGCGCGGCTCGAAGCCGTGCTCGATGTCGACGGCCAGGTCCTTTTTGGGAAGATCCTTGATGTGGCCCAGGGAGGCCTTGACGAGATACTGCTTACCTAAGTACTTGTTGATCGTCTTCGCCTTCGCCGGCGATTCCACAATAACGAGAGCCTTCGCCATAACACACTTTCACGCCAGTCGGTCCGGTCAATGGGGTCGCCAGAATCCCGAATCGGCCTCACGGCGCTACCACACTTTAGCAAAATTTTTTCCTGGAAGTTGTTTTACCAGGCCCAGCATCTCCAGCTCGAACAGGGTCGCAATTAGTTCGGACGGCGAGTGTTCTTCCAGGGACTGTATCACATCGTCCAGATGGAGGGCCCGATCAACAGGAAGCCGTTCCAGCAACTTCCGTGCGATTTCACCCTGGGGGCCACTGAGTAAGGATGCTGCGGCCGGGTCCAAAGTTGCAGGAGCCGAGCCGCCCAGCCGCTCCCGGCCCTTCTCGGCGAGCTGTCGCCGTACATCGGGCGGCAGGTCGACGAGGACGTCGTTGAAGTCCTGGACCAGCTTTGCGCCTTGTTTAATCAACAAGTTAGGCCCCCAGCTCGCCTTGGACGTGATATTGCCCGGTACGGCGAACACCTCTCGCCCCTGGTCGATTGCGAGTTTCGCCGTGATGGCGGAGCCGCTGTATTGTGCGCCTTCAACGATTAAGACTCCGCTGCTCATACCGGCGATGATGCGGTTCCTGATCGGAAAGTTCTGGGGAAAGGCCGTGGAGCCCATCGGGAACTCCGAAAGGATCAGCCCCTTTTGGGAGATCTCTGCAGCAAGCCGCCGGTTCTCGGAGGGGTAAACCACGTCCACACCGCAACCGAGCACAGCGATCGTGTCGCCTCCAACGGCTAGCGCGCTCTTGTGGGCAGCCGTATCGATGCCGCGCGCCATCCCGCTGATTATGGTCAATCCCGCGCGCGCGAGGTCGCCGGCCAGTCTTTCAGCGGCTGCCAGTCCGTACGGCGTGGGCCTCCGTGTGCCGACAATTCCGAGTCCCGAACCTTCTAGTAGTTCTAAGCGGCCGCGCGCGAACAGCAGCACCGGGGGATCGTAGATTTCACGCAGCGCCGGCGGATACCGTGGGTCTCGCAGCGTGACCGCCGCCGTTCCGGTTTCCGCCATTTTCTCCTGCTGTATGACCGCATCCTCAAACGAGCAGCCGCTGGCAATGCTCTGAGCCATCGCGCCGCTGATTCCGGCCGACTCGAGTTCGGTCCGCGACGCCCGAAACACTGCCTGAGGCGTCCGAAACCGTTCCAGAAGCTTTGCCGCAACCCGTGTTCCCAGGCCGGGGATCAGTTTGAGAGCCAGCCAGTGAAGCTCCTCTTCCCGGCTGATCGTGGGGACAAGCATGAAAATGTCGTTAAGATAGAGAAGTACGGGCACCCGCCAGGCAGTCTCAGCGAATCATGCGTCAAGATCCCGATTTCTTCCGTGACAAAGAACCCGTTCTCGTCTACATTGCCAAAAAGCTGCGTGAGGCATTGAAGCTGGAATCCATTCTGACTGCGGAAGGGCTCGATTACGGCGTCGAAGCCGACCACTACTACGGCGGCATGATCTTCAAATCACAGCGCGTCGGCGCCTTCTTTTACGTGCTCCCCGAAGTTGCGGATAATGTCCGCCAAGTGCTCCGGCGGCATGGCTACCGTCCGCAGCCGCCGGAAGACGAATCCGAGCCGCGGCGGTAATAAAGCGGAGCCGCAGTATTATAAGCCGAAGGCCTGATGCTTCGCGCTGCCCTGATTTTCGCGATCATTATTGGCGCTCTTTCGGCCCAACCTGGCGGCGACTGGCCGGTGTGGGGCCACGATCCGGGCGGCCAGCGTTACTCACCGCTTACGGTCATCAATCGGGAAAATGTAGGCTCGTTGAAAATCGCCTGGACGTTCCGCACGGGTGACGCCTACCAGCCCAAGAACTCCAGGCCGACCGCGTTTGAGGCTACTCCGCTGTACGTGGACGGCAGGCTCTATCTAGCCACACCGCTCGGCCGCGTCCTGGCGCTCGATCCTGTAACCGGTAAGCAGCTTTGGGCATATGACGCCAAGGTTCCGCGTGATATGGGCTACGGCGATTTTGTCAATCGCGGCGTTTCGACGTGGAAATCGCCATCCGGCCCTCGGAGGATTTTCCTGGCGAGCGTTGACGCCCGCCTAATTGCGATAGACGCCGCAACCGGCCGGCCCTGCACGGACTTCGGGGACAATGGCGTCGTCAATCTCCGCCGCGGGCTTCGCATTCCACCACGCGCCGACAGCTTCGCCGACCTGGAAGAGACCTCGCCGCCGGCCATCGCAGGCAATACCATAGTGGTGGGCTCCGGTGTCGCAGACAACGAGCTTATCGGCCTGCCGAGCGGAGAGGTGCGTGGCTTCGATGTGATCACTGGCAAGCTGAAGTGGACGTGGGATCCGATTCCGCAAGGCCCAAAGGAAACCGGCGCCGATTCCTGGAAGAAGGAGAGCGCCCGCCGTACTGGGGGGGCGAATGCCTGGTCGGTTATTGCCGTTGATACCGGCCGCAATCTGCTGTTCGTGCCAACGGGCAGCGCGAGCCCCGATTACTATGGAGGCGAACGGATCGGCGACAACCTGTTTGCGAATTCCATCGTGGCTCTGGACGCTGAAACCGGCCGGCGCGTCTGGTCCTTTCAGACCGTGCACCACGATCTCTGGGACTATGATGTAGCGTCGCCGCCGGTGTTGTTCGACGTGCGCCGAAATGACCGCAGGATTCCCGCGGTCGGCGTTGGATCGAAGACGGGCAACTTTTTTGTCCTGAACCGCGAGACCGGCAAGCCGATCTTCGGTGTGCAGGAACGTCCGGTTCCGCGAAGCGACGTCGAAGGCGAAATCGCATCGCCGTCGCAGCCGTTCCCGGTATTGCCGCCGCCGCTCGCTCTGCAAAAGATAGACCCGGAGCAGATCCAGGGTCCGGAGTCTGACCGCAGGTGGTGCCGCGAGGAAATTGCCAGGCTCCGTTCCGAAGGGATCTTCACGCCTCCCAGTCTTCGTGGCTCGCTGATCGTTCCAGGCAACGTCGGCGGAATGGCTTGGGGAGGCGCCGCTTATGATCCTGGGAATCGGTTGCTCGTAATTCCGGTAAACAATCTTGCTGCCGAAGTTCGCTTGATTCGACGCGCGGATTTTGACCGCGAGCGGGAGACCGCCGGCCGCGACCTGAGCGGCGGCTGGGAATTCGGGCGGCAGGCCGGAACGCCGTACGGAATGGCCCGGCGGCTGCTGCGAGCGCCGGGGGGTTGGCCCTGTACGCCTCCGCCTTGGGGCACGCTGAACGCAATTAATGCGGATACCGGTGCAATCAAGTGGACCGCGCCAATGGGCAGGCTGCCGAGGATGGGCAGCGCACCCGCGCCCCCGCCGGAGTACGGCTCGATCGCTCTCGGCGGGCCGATCATCACCGCCGGAGGCCTCGTTTTCATGGCGGGCACGCTCGATCCCGCGCTCCGCGCGTTCGACATTGCAACAGGCAGGGAACTTTGGAAAGGCGAACTTCCCACCAGCGCCCGAGCGGTACCTATGACGTTCCTTGGTCCGAACGGCAAGCAGTATGTGGTGATCTCCGCGGGCGGTCACGGCCTGCCGGTTACTCCGCTCGGCGATTACGTCATCGCGTTCACCCTCGCCCCTTGAGGCGGTATCGTCCGCCCATTAACCCGGCGCATGAATCCGGAAGCATTTATCCGTCTTCATGCGTGGGGCTGACGCAAAGAGATGACCGCAGCCGTTTTGCGTCTCTTAGAATCCGGGGAAAAGTGAAGCTCAACTCATCAGAAAGTCGATCGGCTTGCCTTGAGATAGCTTGATTGGCCGGCCAATGTTGCTGATGTATTCCTTCTCGAAATTGATGCCCAGCTTCTTATAGATGGTCGCCACGAGATCAGGCACTTCGACGGGATGATTCTTGACGAACATCGCCTTCTCGTCCGTCTCCCCCAGCACGCGCCCGCCGGTGATGCCGCCTCCGGCCAGAGCCATGGAAAAGGCATTAGGCCAGTGATCCCGGCCACCCATGGCGTTGATCTCGGGCGTGCGCCCGAACTCGCCAGTCACGACCACCAGCGTGGTGTCGAGCATGCCGCGCTGGTCCAGGTCTTCGATCAGCGACGCGAAGGCGCGGTCCAGTTCGGGGAGAAAATCGTTGGCGAGTCTTGGGAAAATGTCCTTGTGATGATCCCACGTATTGAAGCCGCGGGAAACCGTCACGAACCGCACGCCGGATTCGACCAGCCGGCGGGCCAGTAGCGCCCCTTGTCCAAGCGAAGTCCGTCCGTATTTCTCACGCACTGCCTCGGGCTCTTCCGAAATCTGGAACGCCTTCTTCGCTGTGGCCGAATGCATGAGTCCGAACGCCGTCTGATAGTACGCGTCCATGCTGGCGCTGATGCCGGTGGTATCCAGCTTCCGGAACTTCTCGTCAACAACGGCGAGCAGCGAGCGCCGGTGATCCATGCGCGACCAGTCCACCCCCATCGGCAGGTCCATGTCGCGCACTTTGAAGTTATCCGCGTTGGGGTTGCCGGCATTAAAAGGATTGAACTGCGACCCCAAGAATCCGGATTTTTCCCAGCTTCCGGTCGCGCCCGGAATCGAAACCACGGGCGGCAGCTCGTTGCGCGGGCCAAGTTCTTTCGCCACGACGGTCTGCACGGCGGGATGCTGTATGGTCGGCAGCGGATCATGGCCGCTTAGGATCAGGTTGCACGCCGCCTCGTGCGCCGCCTGGCGATGCGTCATAGACCGGATCACGACAAATTTGTTGGCAAGTTGCGCCGTGCGCGGCAGATGCTCGGAAATCTGAATTCCCGCAGCTTTTGTAGAGATCGGCTTGAACAGGCTGCGGTAGCGGCTGTCCGCATCCGGCTTGGGGTCAAACGTGTCAAGCTGGCTCATACCGCCCGTGAGCCACAGATGAATGACCGAGATATCGCGCTTAGCCGGCGCGGGCGATTGCGCGCGCAGGCGCAGCACGTCTCCCCATGTCCAGTAGCCGAAAACGCTCAGCGAGCCGATCCGGATGAACGAACGCCGGTCGAAATGTTCCATATGCGCTTCAGTGATTGAATAAGAATTCTTTCGAGTTGAAGATCGCCCAGAGGAGGTCCTCGAACACTTGCCTGCGCGTTTCGGGCCCTCCGGCGCGCAGCGGGGTAAGGGCCGCGGCGAGTTCCCGATCATCCGGCTCGCGCACCAGCGAAGCAAGAAAGATCCGCCGCACGATATCCTCGTCGCGCAGCGAGGAATCGGCCAGCCACTTGTCGAGATTGCCGCCTTTCGCGGTCGTCTGACGCAGCAGCGTTTCCCCGCTGATCAGGTGCATGGCTTGCGCCATATCAGGCTGCGAATCGCGTTCGCAGATTACCTCCCGCGCCTTGACCCGGCCGAACGTGGCCAAAAAGTACGAGGGCGCGCCTTGCGGAATTTCCATCGCGCGTGTGCCCAGCATGTAGCCCGGGTATTTCTCGGGCACGCCGGTAACGCCGGTAACCGCATCGGCGAGCTGCTCGGCCATCAGCCGCCTGACGTAATAGCGCGAGTAGTTGATTGCGTCGCCGCGATTGGTTTCGTTGGGAGCGCTCGAGAGCTGATAAACGCGCGAGTTGAGAATCAGGCGCGCCGTGCGTTTCAGGTGATAGCCATGCTCTACAAAATCCTGCGCCAGCGCATCGAGCAGGGCCTGGTTCGAGGGCGGATTGGTCACCCGAAAATCGTCCACCGGTTCGACCAGCCCGCGGCCCAAATAATGCTTCACCATGCGGTTCATAATGGCGCGCGCGAACCAGGGATTGCGCGGAGACGTGATCCAGGCCGCGAGCTTCTCGCGAATGTCCTCATCCGGACGCTCTGTTTCGCTCGCTCCATCCAGATACTTGGGCGCGACCGGCTTCTTGGTCTTGGGGTGAAGTACTTCTCCTTTGACCTTAAGTAGCACCTGGCTTTCGTCGTTCTCGTATGTGTCCTTAATGCCCATGCGGCCGAAGAACGCGGCAAATCCCCAGAAGTCGTCCTGCGTCCACTTTTCCCAGGGATGATTGTGGCAGCGCGCGCATTCCAGGCGAACGCCCAGGAACACCTGGCTGATGTTGGTCGCAATGTTTTCAGGCTCGGAAAACTCGGTGATGTAGTAGAAGTTGGCCGTGGGGTTGAATTTCAATTGGCCGGATGCGGTAAGCAGCTCGGCGGCGAACTGGTTGTACGGCTTGTCCTCCATTACGGATTTCCGCAGCCAGTTGTACATAAGCCTGCCGCCCTTATGCCCTTGATCCAACAACCCTGTGCGAAAGAGGTCGGCAAAGCGTGTCGCCCACAACTCTGCAAACTCCGGCCGGGCGATCAGCTCATCGATGAGCCTGGCGCGCTTATCTGCATCCTTGGATTCGAGAAACGTGCGGGTTTCATCGAGGGTGGGCAGCACTCCAACGGTATCGAGGTAAACGCGGCGTAGAAATTCGAAATCCGAGGAGAGCGGTGACGGCACGATGTTCAGCCGGCGAAGCTTTGCGAACACCAGCTCATCGATGAAGTTGTTCCGCGTCACTTCGGGATAATTCGCGAGCGGCGGCTGCGCGACCACCTCGATGCGTGCTGCCACCGCCTTACCCAGAGTGCGCACCATGATTGCGGTCTCACCGGCGCGCAGCGTCTTGATCTCCCCCGCTGGGCTGACCTCGATTACCGACTCATCGTTTGCCGTGTACTGCACCTTCCGCGTCAAATCTTCCGTCGAGCCGTCCGTATACGTTCCCGTAGCCCGGAGCTGATGCCTGACCCCGATACCGATGAGTGTGATCTCCTCCGGCGTCACGCTCAGCAGTTTCAGCCGCGGCGAGCCCGCGCTGTCATAGGTAGCTCCGTCGCGAATCCAGTCGAGAATCGCCTCGTACTCGAGCGATCCGACTTTGAAGCGCTCGCCTCCGCCGTGCGGCACGCTGAAGGTGGGCTTCAAGAGCACGAGGCTCTTGCCGGGATCGCTGCGGTTGATCCGGCGGCTGTCCTGCGCCTTTACGATGGCTTCGTAATCGAGGTCGGGCTCGTAGCCGAACAGCGACAGCTTGAAGCCCGCCTGGCCGCGGATCGAGCCGTGGCAATTCGAATTGGCGCAACCCGACTTGGTGAAGATCGGAACGATGTCCTTCACGAAGCTGAGCTTCGGCTTCTCTGCCGCCGGAGCGGTGAGTGCCGCAGCAAGGAAAAAGACGGCGGTGCGGGCGGTCATCGGGAGCCCTCCTCGTCTGCTCCCATCTTCAGTTCGATCGCCGGCGAAACTGCTTTCCCGGCGCGCAGTCGAAACGAGCGGGCTGAAACCGGGCCGCTCGCACGCAGCCGCAATTCCACCTGCGTCGAGCCGGGCTCCAGCACGTTGTTCTCAAATCTTACACCTTCCAGAACAGGTTCGGGTTCGAGTGCGAGCGGCCCGTCGGTTCCGTCGAATCGCTCCACATGAACTTTCATCCGCGCCACTTTGCCGGGAGTCAATGCAAGCGTTTCCGGTGTATCAAGGAGCACTGGCGGAAGCTCCGTCACGGTGGCTATCAACTCCTGATCTTCGGTCGGCCCGGTGACCTTACCCACGGACTCCCAGCGGTAGAGGATTTCAGCCGTGTGCTCGATTGTTCTACCCTCCATGGTCCCGCGCGCGTGCACGCGGATGGAGCGGAAGCCCAGTGGAGCGTCGGATGATACCTGAACCGGCAGCGCCACATCGGTCCCATCCAGCTTGCGCTCTAAAGCGCAATTGTCTTTCACGATTGTGTCTTTCGGCTCGGCGATCTGGTGCTCAGTGGAGATGCCTGGGCCAAGATCTTCTGCCCAAACTTCGATGGGCGTGTTCCAGCCGCCCGCGCGCCTCACCCGCACAGGAATGAGCCCCGTTTTGCCTCGATACAGAGTCACCTGCGGGGTGAGACCCTTCACATCGAAGTCCGGCTCCACCGGATAGATAGCCATGCGGTAGACGTAATTCGGGTCGCCGCGCTCCGCCGAGTCGCGAATCATTACGATATACCGACCGGGCTTATCGAATTTGTGGACCAGGTACGGATCGAGGTTGGGGGGCTGCGAGCCGTTCTGTTGCAGCCGGTCGTCAGCGGAGGCGATGAATTGCCCTTCTTCGGTATAGAGTGCGATTACCGGGTCATCGAGGTAGCCCAGCTTCATGGAATCCACATCGAACGCGAGGCGCTCTCCAGCGCGGACATCAAAGCTGAAGAAATCCTCCGCGCGCTTGCGATCGAACGAGCCGCTTACGGCCGCCGGAATCGTGAGCGGCTGCGGATGTAACCGCGAGCGCGCGGGCGCGGCGACCTGCTCTTCCAGATCGGATACAAGGATCGGTATCGTGAGCGGCGCTTCTATGGACCCCGCGAACAGATGCAGTTCGTATCGGCCGCACGGCACGGCGGCGTTCGGCGAAATTTGAAAGCTCAGCTCTCCAGCGCCGGCGGAAACTACGCGGCCCATCGCCAGCGATTCTCCAAGCACGATCCGGTCGACCTTCTCCAGATTCAGACCTGCAATGCGCAACGGATTCGCGCCGCCGCGTTTTATACCTGCAGGCAGCACGCGCCAGGCATAGGGTACGGCGCCGACAATCAACCGATAGCTGCTATATTTTGAACCTTCTTCATCCGTTCCGGAAACACGGATCGAGTAATCGCCGCTTCGGGGCGCCCGAAATTCTAGGTGCGGGTCTTTATGGATGTAGTAATCGTCGTTAAAGTCGAGCTCGTTGCCGCGGTCGTCCAGAATTCCTAAAGTCGCATCGAGCGGCGAACCGGCCCGCCGGGCCAGCAGGTCGAAGATCAACATCTGTCCGGCCTCCGCATGGAACCGGAACACGTCATAGTCGCCTCGCTCGATCACACCATCCACCATCGCAGGCAGCTTGATCCTCTGGGCCTGCGACGCTTCGTTGTTTGGCTCGGCCTCGCGGCCTGCCGCCATCGGGCCCACGTGGAAAACGCCAACGAAGGTTCCGTGCGCGGTGCGGAGCCGGTAATCGTGTAATCCTGTGGGAACACTCGGCCCCACGGCAATGCGGGCTTTCAGGGTAAAGTCGTCGGACGAAATGACCTGGGCCGTGATATCTTTGCGCGCAAAGAGAAGCCCGGTGAGATCGTTCAGGCGGCTGCCGCGAAATGTGACGTCAACCGTTTGCCCGGGCCGCGCGCCGAGGGGAAAGACGGACCGCACCGACGGGGCGAGGTCGGGCAGGGAACTACTTGCAGCGAATGCCACAAAAAAGCAGAGAAAGACGGAAGACAATCCGCAGAACACCCGCAATCGCACGGCTTCAGGTTATCGTAATGTACAATATTGAACCAAGTTCAACGAGGAGCATAGCATAATGAAACTTGCGCAGGCGGCCGTTGCGTTGTTGGCGTTCTGCGGCGCGGTGGCGCAGCAATCCCGGGTCGATCCGGAATGCGGCGAAGCGGCGGCGGCTAGCATCAGGCTGGATGCCGGACACCCATGGCGTCCACCCTTCCGCCTGGACCGCATAGGCCGGCCACTGGAAGCCGTGGTCCAGTTGTCACTCGAAGAGCGGCCGATCCGCGACTACATCCTCGCGGGCTATCGGGACGGCAAGGAGATCGAGCGGCATATGCTGCGGATGCGAAGCCGCAAGCCGCCTTACATAGGCACGGCGAGCTTCGAACATTATCCGGATGAACTGGTACTCTTGGCGCAATGCCGGTACGCGGGCAAGCCAGCGGAAATCGCCCGCCAAAAGATCGAGCTGCCTGCGTTCGAGGCCGAAGCCGTCGCGCGCGCGCAGCAGCCCCAAAATCCGGTGGACCTGAACAGCATCTTTGTCCCGCAGGATTGGGTGCTTGTGCCGGGCGGGCAAGGCGCCATCGTCGAGGTTGCAGCCATCTCAAACGACCGCAACCGTGAAGCAAACGTTAAGGCGTGGTTCGAGAGTTCACCGAAACCGGCGGAGGCGAAACTGGCCCTCGAGCGCGGCGCCCGGTCACTTGCGAAGCTGGAGGTCTCCGGGCCGCGAGCCGGCAGCAGCAGGGACGTGCTCCATGTGACCATAAGCGAGCCTGGCGGCCGGCAGATTTGGGAGAAAAGAATTTCAGCAATGGTTGCCGAGCCGCGTACGGATTGGCCGGCATTTGGAGCGGTCGAAACCAAACTGCGCTATGCATTGCCGATTTCGGTGCGCGATCCGGCCACCGGGCGATTCTCCACACTCGATTATGAGAAAGGCTGGGATCCACGTCTCAACGATGTCGTGATCCGTCTTCCCAACGGCTCGCGGTACGTATTTTGGCGTGGTTCGAGCTACATTCCATTCTGGGCCGGACGCCACGGCACCGGTCTGAGCTATGAATGGGCTGAGACCACGCCACCGCCGGACGGGTTCGTGGATTCGGTAGAGCCGCTCATGGACAAGGAGCTGCGCTACGGCCGTGTAAAAATTCTCGAATCGACGCCGTCGCGGGTCCACGTCCGCTGGGACTACCAATCCACCGATTTCACATACAAAGTCTGGGGGGATGCTGCCTCAGAAGATTACTACTTTTATCCAGACGGCATGGGCACGCGGGTGATGACGCTTAAAGCCAAGCCCGATGCTGACTACGAGCTCAGCGAGTTCATCATTCTCACACCGCCTTCGGCTTACCCGCTTGAGGTTGTGCCGCGCAACACGGTAGACATGCTGTACCTGGATGGTGAAAAGAAAGAGATGCTCTTTCCCGCGCCGGGTGCTTCCGAGCAGCCCAGCTATCTGGGCCGTAAGCTGGAAAATCCGCGCAAGCTTCCGATCGTGTATCGAATCCGGATGCATCGGGATGACCGTGAGGCCGCGATCTACTTCAATCCGAACGATCGCGGCGTGCCGATGCTGTTCAACTCGTTCTTCGACCGAGGCTACCTGGTCACTCCAGCCTATTGGGGCAGTCACTGGCCGCTTGCCCGCGGAAACACCACAGGATCGACCATTGATGACCGCATCACGCTAACGCCCTCGCACAACAGCATGATGACCTGGGGGCTGAGCAATCGTCCCGCGGCTGTCAGCAGGGCTGAAATCACCACGCTGGATTCGCTTGGAGCCGCGCGGCCCATGGTGATTCAGCGCTGGGCCTGGCTGATCGGCGTTACGGACGCGAATGACGCGGAGTTGCTCGATTTGGCGCGTAGCTTCAGCGCACCGGCAACGCTCCAGGTTTCCGGTGCCCGCCTCGACTTGCAAGCGTACGTGCAGGAACGCCGTGCCTACCGCCTGCAGGCGGAAGGCCGCACAATCGAGATCGAAATCAAGCCGTCTGCGAATGTAGTTAATCCCGTTTTCGAAATCGAGGGTGCGCCGAAGCAGTTGAAATCGGTGGTGCTGGTGAGTTCGGCCCTGAAATCCGGGGACTACGCCTGGGACGGGCACACTTTATGGATTCGTGCGAAGATTGAATCTCCACAAAAGCTCGTCATCCAGTTTGGAGCATAAGCCCGCATGCAGGCAGCCGTCGAGATTCAGCCTACGCGCGTCCGTTGGCGCATCGCCGGACTTCTCCTGATCGTAGTGACGCTGACGTTCATCGATCGCTTCAACATGAACGTCGCGGCCAAGTACATTCAGCAGGAGTTCGGGTTGACAAATCTGCAGATCGGCTCGCTGCTCAGCGCGTTCGTTCTGGGCTACGCGGTCCTGCAGACGCCTGGAGGATGGCTCGGCGACCGGCTCGGTGCGCGCATAGTGCTGCTGGTCTCGATTGTCTGGTGGTCTGTTTTCACGGCGCTCACGGCCTGGGCGCCAAACCTCCCCCTGGCGCAATGGATTGGCATTCCGGCTGCTTTTTGGTTGGTCCGGTTCGCCATCGGCTTGGGTGAGGCGCCCGCCCTGCCCAACGTGAACAAGATCCTCGGGCGCTGGATGACTCCAGGGGAACGCGCGCGAGGAAACAGCCTGATTCTCGCCGGAGTGGGGGTTGGCGGCACCTTTACACCGCCAGCCATCGCCTGGATCATGACCAACTGGGGATGGCGACTCAGCTTTGTTGCCTGTGGTGCGCTTGGACTATTGATCGCCGCATTGTGGCACTGGAACTCGACGGAGCGGCCCGAGGATCACCCCGGCGTGAACGCGGCCGAGCTCAGCCTGATCACGACGGGGCGTCCAAAAGCAAAAAAGCTACCGACACCGTGGGCTCGCATGTTTCGCGGAGCCAACCTGCCCGCGCTGATGCTGAGCAACTTTCTCGTCGGCTACGTGATGTACATCTTTTACACGTGGTTCTTTCTGTACCTTGTGAATGTGCGCCACTTCGCGGTAATGAGCGGCAGTTACTGGTCGACTGCCCCGTTCGTCGCTATCCTTATCGCGGCGCCGCTGGGAGGGCATTTTTCCGACCTTATGCTACTCCGCTTCGGCCATCCCTGGGGCCGGCGCATCCCCGTGCTTGCCTGCACTGTGCTTTGCGGCCTGCTGATCATCAGCGGCAGCCGGATCGATAACCCGTACGCCGCGATCGTACTCTTCGCTCTGGCGGCCGGGTCCAATTGCGTAACGGCCGTGAGCCAATGGACGCTGCCGAATGACATCTCCGAGCATCATGCGGGGTCGCTTGCCGGAGTTCTAAACACGACCACGAATCTCGGCGGAGCGCTATCGCCGGTTCTCACGCCGTACATTGCTGCGCGCTGGGGCTGGATTGCTGCGTTTGATGTTGCCGCCGGATTGATGGTGGTCGTGTTCGCGCTCTGGTTTCTGATTCATCCTGAGCGCCGAATCGACTAATCAGGATGTGTGTTCTGGAGTTGCGCCTCGGCGCGGTCTCGCCGCTGTGCCTTTATGTTCTTCACCGCTGCCAGAGCCCTGGCGGCCTTTGCGTGTTCGCCCTGCTTCGCATAGAGGCGCGCAAGCTGATAGTAGGCGTTGTCGTGATTGGGATCGGCCGCTACCGCGGCTTCCAACTCGGCAATTGCGCCGGCGCTATCGCCGCGCGCGGCGAGCAGCTTGCCAAGCTGGTAATGGGCGTTGGCGTTGCGTGGATTCGAACGGAGCACCTGCCGGAGCAGCGCTTGGGCTTCGCCGGTTTCCGGCCCGGCGGCAAGCGTGACCGCCAGTTCATACCGGCAGTAATCGCACGCGGGGTTGACCGCCAGCGCCTTCCGCAGCCAGCGCGCGGCTTCCGCCGGATTGGATTGCCGCGCATAGGCCCGGCCCTTCAGCAGTAAGGCGCGGTCGAATTGCGCATTTCGCTCCAGGGCGCGGTCGCAGTTGGCGATTGCTTCCGGGAGTCTGCCGAAATTGAACTGGCTCAGCGCCAGGGCGAAATATAGCTCCGCCGTGCCGTTCCCGCCGGCGACCGCTCGCTCGAGCAATTGGATAGCGCTGGTGTTGTCGCGGTTCTTCTGGTACACGCCGGCGAGCGTGAGCACAAGGTCCTGGCGCGAAGGCGCGATCTGGAGCGCACGCTTGCCGGCCGCCAATGCTTCGGTGTTGCGATCAAGCCGTGCATAGAGTGTGGCAAGACTCCCGAACACGTCGGCGTTGCCTCGGCCGTTGCGCGAATATGGTTCCAGAACTTTCAGACCGGCTTCGTACTCGCCGAGAAGAAGGGAAAACTGCGCGGCCGTCAAAGCCGGCCGTTGCGCGTCCGGACGCCGCGAATGCAACTCCAGCGCGCACTCCCGGGCCTGGCGCAAAGCGTCCCGCGTCTCGGGCGCGGAGGAGCGGCGGAGCACGCCTGCCAGCCTTTCCAGTGTTCCAAGGCTTGCATCCTCTCCTCCGCCCGCTAACTGGGCCTTTGCGAGCGCTGCTAGAACCAGGGGATTCCCTGGAGCGATCGCATCGCTGCGCTTCAATATTTCCGTAGCCGGCTGCCCCAAGCCATTGTGCAGGAGCAGGCTGCCGGCCGCCAGCAGCACTGCCGGATCATTCGGATAGCGGCCGGCCAGTTCGGCCACCGCCCGGCGGCCGTCTTCGGGGCGGCCCATAGCGAAATAGCACGCAGCCAGCGAATAGAGCGCTTCCGGATTACCGCGCGCGGCGCTTCGTGTCGCCTCCCGCGATGTAAACGCGCCTGCATCGCAGGTGGCGGAAAGCAGCGCAAGTGCCAGCAAAGGCGTCACGGCATTAAATACCTCTTGACAATCACCAAGAATGTGAATTATTCAAGATTGAGTCATATTCATCGTAAGAAACTATATCATGAACTGAGTTCAGTTCTGGCAGGAGCTGGTGGAGGGCGCGTCCATGTCGATGATCAGGGGGTCCATCTGCTTTTTTGTGTGCCTGGCTTGCACGCTCTACGCCCAGGTGGAGCGCGCAACGATCAGCGGAACGGTCCGCGACGCGAGCGGAGCGGTAATCGCCAATACCAATATTGCTGTAACCAATGTGAACACCGGCGTCGCGGTAAACACCGTCTCCAATAGTGCGGGCGAATTTGTAGCGCCGAATCTGATCCCGGGGCAGTACAGTGTGCGCGCCAGCGCCGCAGGGTTTTCCACTGTCACGCGGACCGGGCTGGAGTTGCATGTCAATGACCGGCTCGCCGTGGATATTACCATGACCGTCGGCGAGATTACGCAACAGATCGAAGTCGAAGCGCTCGCCCCGCTGCTGGAGAGCGAGCAGTCCACGGTAGGAAACGTGATTACGCGGCGCGAGGTGTCCGAGCTTCCCCTGAACGGCCGGTCCGTATATCAGCTTGCATACCTGAATTCGGGTGTTACGGCAGCAATCCCTACCCAGAACGCGAACAACACCAGCATTCCCGATAATGCGAGAGCGCAGCAGGGGCTATCGGTAAATGGCCAGCGGCAGTCAAACAACACCTTCATATTGGACGGCGTCTATAATAACCAGATCAACCAGGGCCTGATCGCTATTCTCCCGCCGCTTGAAGCAGTGCAGGAATTCGTCGTAGAGACCAGCAATTTCATGCCTGAGATCGGACGCGGCGGAGGCGTGGTGAACGTGACCCTGAAATCGGGAACGAACGAATTTCACGGCCAGGTATTTGAGTTTCTTCGCAATGCTGCGCTGGACGCGCGGAACTTTTTCGATCAGACCGGCCCCCGCCGCCTTCCGAACTTCGTGCAGAACCAGTTTGGGGCCGCGGTTGGAGGCCCGGTGATCAAGAACCGGACGTTTTTCTTTGTGGACTACCAGGGCTTTCGGCAGAGGCAAGGGCAAAGCTTCGTGGCAACAGTCCCGAGCGAGCCGCTGCGCGGCGGAGATTTCCGGGGCACAGCCCGGCCTATTTTTGACCCACTGACCTATAATCCCGCCACTAACACGCGCCTGCCGTTTCCGACGAATATGGTAATTCCGCAATCGCGGATTAACCCCGCCGCCTTAAACATCTTGAAATTTGTTCCGTCTTCCAATGATGCCAGCCGGCGCATATTAAGCAATGGTGAGGCGTTCTTTTACAGCGGCGCGTCGCGGAAGAATAATCAGGACTCCTATGACATCAAAGTGGACCACCGGTTCAGCGATCACGATCAGCTTTCAGCCCGCTGGAGCTTCGGTGATTCCGATACAGTGCTGCCGGGCACGTTCAGCGAGCTGCCCCAGTTTGCGCCGGCAATCGGCGGCGCTCTGACCACCGGCGGCGCAGGCGCGCTCACCGGCCGCGTCTCAAACCCGGCGCGCAGCGCGGGCGTGCAGGAGATCCATAATTTCAGCCCAACTACCGTGAACGAGTTTCGCGCCGCCTACATCCGGGCCGGCAGCGATGCCATACAGCTTGGATTCGGCCAGAACTACGCAGATCAACTCGGCATCCCGAACGTGAACATCACGGAGAACAACACCGGGTTCCCGCAAATCAGCGTTACCGGTTTCAGCCAGCTCGGCGACGCATCGTTCTTTCCGCTAATCGAGCTGGAGAACGTCTATCAGTGGCTCGATAACGTGACCTTCATCCGCGGTTCCCATACGTTCAAAGCGGGCGCGGACTTCAAGAAGGTACAACGGAACTTCACGCAAATTCTGGGGGCTCCGGCCGGCTCGTTCAGTTTCGGACCGAACTTTACCGCCGATCCGACCCAACTGGCCGTTACTGGAAACGCCTATGCCGACTTTCTGCTGGGCATTCCAGGCTCCGGAAACGTGGTGACCAATTCCGGGCTTGCCGGTCTGCGCACGACCGAGTTTTCGGCCTATTTCCAGGACACCTGGAAGGTAACATCGCGCCTGACGTTGAACTACGGTTTGCGATACGATCTGTTCACACCCCAGACCGAGGTGTACGATAGACAAACGAATTTCGATCTGCTCGCCGGAAAGCTGGTCCTGCCTGGCCAGGGCGGCAGTTATCCGGGCCTCTCCACGCGGGCGCTCGTGACCACGAACAAGTTGAATTTCGCGCCGCGCTTCGGCTTTGCGTACAAGTTGAACGACAAAACAGTGATGCGGTCTTCTTATGGTCTGTTCTTCTATCCCGAATCGCAGGCAGGCCAGCAGATGACCCTCAATCCGCCGTTCGTAGGCGGTACGAACTTTACGAACACGGCCGTGCCGCAGCAGATTAATCGGACGCTGGACCAGGGCTTACCCAAATCCGATCCGCTAATTCCGATCAATAATCCTTCCGGCGGTATTAACGCAAGAATGCCGCAGAATCACACGGCATACACCCAGCAGTGGATGTTCAGCATCGAACGCCAACTTACTCCCACTCTGCTGCTGGAAACCAATTACGTGGGTAACCTTTCGCTGCACCTTCAGGATCAGTTCAATCCCAACCAGGCTTTTCTGGGTACGGGACCCGTCGAGCAGCGGAGGCCGTTCTACGCGACCGCGCCCCGCGTGACCGATTTCACTTATATCGAACAGCGCGGCGTGGGTAACTACCATGGCTTGCAGCTTGGGCTGAAGAAACGCTTTTCAAGCGGTCTCTCGTTCCTGACGAACTATACGTGGTCGAAGGCGATCGAGAATCCAGGGAGCAACTACGGGAACTCTAGCCATCAGAACGCCCGGAATCTGGATGCCGACCGCGGCCTCGCCGGAGTGGATGTGCGCCATCGTTGGGTTGGGAGTTTCCTCTATGAGCTGCCGTTCGGACGGGGTAAGCGATTCGGAGCCGGTTCCCATGGCATCGCGAATCAGATTATCGGCGGATGGCAGCTGGGCGGAGTTTCGGTGATCCAGAGCGGGCTGCCGTTTACTGTCACCGGTGGAGCGGGGCGTCCGAATCGCGTCTGCGACGGACAAACGCCGCCTGGAGGACACTCGGTGGACCGATGGTTCGACGTAAGCTGTTTCCCGCTGCCCGCGGCAGTGCCGGACCCGCTCAGGGGCGGCTCGTACATACCGTTTGGCAATTCGGGCACCAACATTTTGACGGGCCCCGGTATCGTGAACGTCGACTTTTCGGCATTCAAAACATTCCCAATCACGGAGAGCAAGCGAGTGGAGTTCCGGTCAGAGGCATTCAATGTGTTTAATCACGCTCAATTCTTGAATCCGTCCTCGGCTGTGAATACGGGTACCACAGGGCGGCTGCTGAACGCACGGCCATCCCGGCAAATCCAAATGGCTCTCAAATTTATCTTTTAGGCGGCGCTGGTCAAGTCATGATAGGATTTCGCTAGCGCCACCTGGAGATCGGTTCCAGTGCTGCCCCGCCTTGCCGCTGCCTTCTGGCTCACCGCCAACCTGCTGCCCGCGCAGGACGGCACTGCTTTGTTCCGCGAGAGCGTGCAGCCGGTCTTTGCCAAGCGCTGTCAGGGCTGCCACAACGATGCACTCCGGTTTTCCGGCTTCACTCTCGACTCAGCCGAGGGGCTTCGCACTGGCGGCATGCATGGCGCTGTCGTGAAGCCGGGTGATCCGGCGGGCAGCCGTCTCTATCGCCGCATTGCGCGTATGGAAAAACCATATATGCCGATGGATGGGGATCCGCTGAGTGAAGAGGAAGTGGCGGCGATCCGAAAGTGGATCGAGATGGGCGCGCCCTGGCCCGAGTCTCCGAAGGGCTCCAGCTCCGGCGATGCCGGCCAGAAGCGGCTCGCGGCGATGAAGGCGCTCGAAGATCGGCGCGTCATCACGGACAAAGATCGTGACTGGTGGGCCTTTCGCAAGCCTGCCCGCCCCGCGGTTCCCAAGGTCAAAAATCAGGCACGCGCCGGAAATCCCATTGACGCGTTCGTGGCGGCGAAGCTCGAGGAGAAAGGCCTGGAGCCGGCGCCCGCGGCTTCGCTCCGAGCTCTGGTTCGCCGCCTCTATTTCGATTTGATTGGCCTGCCGCCGAAACCGGAGGAGGTTGAGGCGTTCCTCAGCGACAAAGCGCCGGATGCCTGGTCCCGGCTCGTGGATCGTCTGCTCGATTCGGAACGCTACGGCGAACGATGGGGACGCCACTGGTTGGATGTCGCGCGCTACGCCGACAGCGATGGCTACGAATACGACATGTTACGGCCGGATAGCTGGCGCTATCGCGATTACGTGATCCGCGCGTTTAACCAGGACAAGCCGTATGATCGATTCATCCGCGAGCAGATCGCCGGAGATGAGCTTCCGGATCGCAATTACGATTCGCTGATAGCTTTGGGTTTCCTGCGCAACGGACCCTTCATTGGGGATATGGTGCTGATGCAGAACGAGCAGACCCGCCAGGACGAGCTCGACGATATTGTCTCGACGACGGGCTCGGCCTTTCTGGGCCTCACGGTGGGCTGCGCCCGCTGCCACGATCACAAATTCGATCCGATCGCGCAAAAGGACTATTACCGCATGGTTGCGGTATTCGCGCCGGGACAGCGTAAGTCTCTTCCTCTTGCCCCGGCCCCGCTGGTGGAGAAATACGAAGCTGCGCTCAAGCAGGTTGAAGACAAAATCGACGGCATCAAGTTGGAGATCAAGCGCGTGCAAAAACCGGTTCGCGACCGCCTGCTCGAAGCGAAGTACGCAAAACTGCCTGAGCAGATTCGCATCGCGCTAAAGACGGATCCTGGAAAGCGAACCGAGGCGCAGAGGCTGCAAGCGGAGCAGGCGGCCCATTCCGTCTCGGTTCCCGAAGCGGAAATTGTTGCGGAGCTTTCGGCGGAGGATCGCAAGAAAGTCGACGGCCTCAAAGACCAGATCGCGGCTTTGGAGAAGACGAAGCCCGCGCCGCTTCCCGCGGCGCAAGGAGTAATGGAGGAGGGGCCGGAACCGCCGCCAACATATTTCCTGCATCGGGGCAGCGTGCAGAGCAAAGGATCCGTAATGGCGCCGGGAACGGTTATGGTCTTGAATCCTGCCGGAACGGAGCCCGTGTTCCCCAAGCCTGGACCAGGCGCCAGGTCAAGCGGCCGCCGCACGGCATTTGCGAACTGGCTGGCCAGCCCGGATAATCCGCTTACCGCGCGCGTCATGGTAAACCGGATCTGGCAGCATCATTTCGGACGCGGCCTCGTTGGCACTCCCAATGATTTCGGCCACATGGGCGAGCGCCCGTCAAATCCCGAGCTGCTCGACTGGCTTGCGACTGAGTTCATGCGTCAAGGCTGGAGCATCAAGGCGATGCACAGGCTGATTCTGAATTCGGGTACGTGGCGGCAGGCCGCCGGCTGGGCCAATGAGCGAAACGCCCGTATCGATCCGGAGAATCGATATCTCTGGAAAATGCCCCTTCAACGGCTGGAAGGCGAGATCATCCGAGACAGCATTCTGTCCGTGGCGGGCTCATTAAATTTGAAGCCAGGCGGCCCGGGCGTCTTCCCGGAGGTGGACTCCGAGGTTCTGAAGGGCGCAGCGTATCAGCGCTGGCCCAAGACGACCGATGGCCCGGAGCACTGGCGCCGCAGCGTGTACGTTACCGAAATGCGGTCGATCACCGCGCCGATTCTCGATCTGTTCGATCCGCCCGAAAACATTTCCTCGTGCGCGCGCCGCAACGTGACGACCATCGCGCCCCAGGCGCTCCAGTTGTTGAACAACAAGTTTGTCGCCAATCAGGCCGTGATTTTTGCGGAGCGGCTCCGAAACGAGGTGGGCCGCAACCCGAAGGCCGAGGTCCAGCGTGCGTTTGCATTGGCTTTCGGCAGGGCTCCCGATCCGGGCGAAGCGGACGGAGCTCTCAGCTTTCTTGCCAGGCAGGAGACATACCATCGCAGCCACAACGGCAAGCTGGCTCAGAGCGGCGCCGATCCCGCCGAGATCCTGCCGCCTGACAAGGCCGCTTTGGTGGATTTCTGCCACTCGCTGTTTAACGCGAATGAATTCGTATATGTGAATTGAGGCGAATGATGGCCATCGATCTCTCCCGCCGCCGCATGCTCTGGCAGACAGGAGGCGGCATCGCCGGGCTCGCATTCTGTGACCTCCTGGCGCGGGCGGATTCGCCGCTGAGTCCGAAGCAACCTCACTTTAAACCCACGGCGCAAGCGGTGATCTCGCTGTTCATGAACGGCGGAACCAGCCATGTCGATACGTTCGATCCGAAACCGGAGCTTGCGCGCCGGCACGGCGAGGCGCCGCCGAAGGGAATGAATATCGAGACGTTCTTCCCGTATCCCGGAACGTTTCTTCCCAGTCCTTTCGAGTTCAAGAAGTGCGGCCAGTCCGGGATTGAGGTTTCCGAGCTTTTCCGCCATACCGGCGAGTGCGTCGACGAGATCGCATTCGTCCGCTCGATGCACGCCCTCAGCAACAATCACAACCCCGCCATCCTGCAAATGATGACCGGCGTTATCCAGCCGGGCAGGCCTTCGCTCGGTAGCTGGACAGTGTACGGCCTCGGGACGGAAAACCAGAATTTACCGGCGTTTGTGGTGCTGCTGGACAAGATGGGCGGCCCGCTCGGAGGCGCTCAGCTCTGGAGCTCCGGCTTCATGCCCGCCGCGTATCAGGGTACCCCGTTCCGCAACCAGGGCGACCCGATTGCGGATCTCGCCTCTCCAAAATTTGTGGAGCCTGAGCAGCAGCGCGCGCGGCTCGACTTCATCAAATCGCTGAACGAGCGGCACCTAGAGCAGAACGGCGGCGACCAGGAGCTCGCGGCAAGAATCGCCTCCTATGAGCTTGCGTATCGAATGCAAAGCCACGCGCCGGAGGCCGTCGACTTTTCGAGCGAAACCGAGGCGACGAAAAAGCTATATGGCATCGACAACCCGGAGTGCGAGCATTTCGGCCGCAACTGCCTGCTTGCGCGCCGGCTGGTAGAGCGCGGTGTCCGCTTCGTGCAGCTTTATGGAGGAGGCAACGCGCAGGACGATTCCTGGGACGCGCACGGCGACATCGAGCGCAACCACCGCAGGCGAGCTTTGGCTGTGGACAAGCCGATCAGCGGGCTTTTGAAGGATCTCAAATCACGCGGGCTGCTCGATTCCACGCTCGTTGTGTGGCACACCGAGTTTGGCCGCCTGCCCATTTCGCAATCGATTCGCGGCCGCGATCACAACCCGAAAGGATTTACGATCTGGATGGCGGGTGGCGGAGTCAAAGGCGGGCGTGTGATCGGCTCGACCGACGAATTCGGTTATGCAGCAGCATCCGAACCGCACACCGTCAATGACATGCATGCGACTATTCTGCATGCGCTCGGCTTCGATCACACGCGCCTCACATATTTCTATAACGGCAGGCCGCACCGGCTGACCGATGTCTCCGGCGAGGTGATCCGCGCCGTATTCGCCTGAGCTAACGCACAAATTGGCGCAGCGGCTTCCGCCCCGGAACGACACGCTCGAGCAGGCCGGCGTCAAAATAGTTCAATGCATAATTGGCGTATTGCCGCACGAGCGGATCGCGATAATCGAGGTACCGCGCCAAGACCCGGAGCGCCGCTTCATCTCGCGCTGCCAAGAGCGAAGGTAGATAATTTGAGAGCAGTTCTACGGTGTCCTGAGGCGTGCTCTGCGCCAGGCTGCGAAGCCACGATGTACGTTGCTGCGCTGTCGAAGGCTTGACCTGGAGCGTAGTCCATCCGGATTGCTGATAGACCTGCTTTTCCATCGTGCCTGGCCGGAGGGTGTACTCGGTAAAGCGCACTTCGTAGCTTCCCGGCCGGCTCAGATCATAGGCCAGATGCAGCGGCACGCGGTGCAGATATTCCTCTGGCACTTCAGCGGGCAGTCCGATGATTCCTCCGCCGACGAACCCCGCCGCAAACGGCATCGGACTTCTGGGCTGTTCCGCACCCGCGAAACGCACTTCGAACGAACTCGCCCCCAAGTCCCACGGCTCCGTGTGGAAGGGATAGCGCAGCCAGCCTTTTCCCCACGGCTTCTCCACGCGCACCCAGACCGGCATTCCGGCATACGCAGGCGCGGAGAGCGAGAGCATCGGGCGATTGAAGCCGAAACGCACGGATACCACCGCGCTGGGTACCTCATCGCGAATCACCTGGACGCCCACCATCTCGTTCTCCCACGGATGTTCCGGCAGGACGAGATTGATTTGTCGCTCGCTCGCGAAGATGAGCTTCGCTTCTATGCCGCCCACCAAGACTCGAGTGCCGCAGAGTTCAGTCTTATAAGTAGCGAGGTTCATGGTGTTTTCGGCGGCGCAGCCGGGAGTGCGGCCCAGGTTTCGGCCGAAAATCCAGGAGAGCATTCCCGGCACGAGCGGATGCGGAGACTGCGCGCCATGCGGCCGGACATCTTCAGCACGAAACAAGGGCGGTTCCTGCTGCGCGGATATGATGACCCCAACCGGGAGCAGCGCAAAGAGCCGGAATAAGCGCATCCAGTCCCTTAGACGGCGGCGGCGTGGAGGCTTGTTCCCGTCCCGCTAGAATACTAACTGTATGAAAGCCGTTAGGTCCGGAGCTTTATTAGTCGTTATTCTTTCTCAGGTCCTGCTACTAACGGTCCGGGGAAAGCCTTCGCGTTTCCAAGGGCATTGGCTCTAGTGGAGCGGCATGCAAGTGAAAGGGCCAAACTGCTAACACTATTGCAGCGGGGACAGCAGATATACGTTTCGTCATGCCGCTCTTTGCTCCTCATTAATGACCTTGTACTGGGATTCAAAGCTTAAATAAGAAAACCTCGCCTGCAACAGAACCGAGGATTAAATAGCCGCTGCCAACGTCAATTTTGTGCAGGCTGCCAGTTGCATTGGGAACCCGACATCTAATGCGCTTCAGCAACTGGCCCGTATTGCTGATTTTTACAACTGATGGCCCAACACGACGATTGTATGGCCATACAAGTTCGTACCACGCCACATTGTCGTGAGCTGTTGACATGACAATGAGCTGACGACCTAACGGTGGCGCCTCAATCGGCTGACTCTTGGTAAATTGTTGTGCTGCGGCCCGGGTGTATTGTAGCGCTTCATCGATCTCGGGTATGCTGGTCGACACTGTTAAAATCCGGGCGTGATCAAGATCATTTAGCACTGCCTGCCCCGTAGCTTGGTCAACGATAGCCAGCTGTTTAGTTGAGAGGCTTTCAACCAGAGCACCAGGTCGCGCCCATGAAGATCTGCGGAGGGGTGCCCGCCCAGGGGAAAACTCATTTATAGTTCCATCCGGGCACACTGTCGCGGGGTTCCCATTGATGGTCAGCAGGGATTCCGAGGTATAACAGGACACATTTACTTGTGACGTCTGGGAACCTTTCTCGTCAAATTCCGTTAATATTCCCTGCCGTCCCTTTTGAATGATCGTCGCGATTCCTCTCGACGTTACGGCCAGACCGGCTGCGCGGCTACCAATCGGCAACGCAACGTTCACCTTGAGTCGACCGGTCAGATCCGTAGAAATAATGGCGAAACCATCTCTGGTTTGGGCAATAAACCAGAGCGCACCCGTGGTGGCGCGCATTTCGCGGATTTGAGCATTGCCGCCCGCGGCTGGCAATACCATGAAACTCATATCCGGTTCAAGCTGGATCAATTCTTGTGAAGAGCCGACGGCAATGAGGAAGAATGAAGCAAAAATCAGGGAAAGCACCGAATTCTTCATACTCTTAGATCTGCCTATATTATATGTAGTCCCCCGAAGTCAAGTTCTTAAGCAGTCCTTAACTTGCACGGACAGCTTCATGGATATTTCCGAACTTGGAGCGATCATTGTGGCGGCCGGTTCCCGCCGCCAGCGCGGTCTCATCTCCAGCTAGTGACTCGCCTGACTGGCGCCTTTTTTGATATTGAATCTTGGGGCAAGCGGCAGACTTACTAGCCGCGCGATTTTGCTCAAGACATCATCACCTGGGCAGGGTTGATGGCTTTGTATTTCCCCTTGTTTGCGGTAATTTCGAAAGCCTTGGGCACGCTCTCGATCCCGCTGAGCACGTGGGTGATTGCGGGCTTCAGCCGCACGCGTTCCGAAGCAACCAACCGGACGGCGTACTCCAGGTGAGCTGAAGTGCTGATGTCCGGAAACACGTAGCGCAAACTTCGCTCGCGTAAGAGATCGATATCCATCTCCAGAGGCGCGCCGAACCAGGAGACCCCTACCAGCTTGCCGCCCGAGCGGGTCGCTTCAATTGCCTGCATGAGGCTGCGTGTTCCCGAAAGCCCTTGCTTTGGGCTTCCGCCGGCGCATTCGAAGACTACATCGGCGCCGTTGCCGCCGGTGAGATCGCGAATGGCTTCAAGCGGATCAGATTCGGCGGCGTTGATCGCGTAATCAGCGCCCAGCTCGCGGGAACTCCGACACGCCTCCTCGCGCACATCGACCGTGATGATCATTCCCGCTCCGGCATTGCGGACGATCTGCATGCACTCAAGGCCCATGCTGCCCTGACCAATGATCGCAACCGTATCGCCCAGTGCGAGATCCGCCGTCTCCACGGCTGCCGCGCTGTCGCTCAGAGATTGCAGGCAGGCAGCCTCGCTGTCGCTGATCTCGTCCGGGACACGCACCAGGGCATTTTCCGGCAGCACGCCGTAATCGGCAAAGCAGCCGGGAAGCTGGAAACCGATAATCGGGCCTTTGCGGCACAAATAGCTCCGCTCTCCCAGGCACAGCGGGCATTCGCCGCAAGGCAGCTTTGCCCGCGCAGCCACACGCTCACCCGCCTTGAACCGTATAACGCCCGGGCCGGTCTCGACGATGCGGACACAGAACTCGTGGCCGAACAGTTGAACCGGCGCCTCGGTCTCGAGCCGCCGCTTGATCTTCTCGTACGCCAGCGTCTTAATCCCGAACGCCAGTTGCGCTTCGGTGACGCTCGGCTGCACACAAAGCACTTTCGCTACTACATGGCCGGGCTTGGCCGCCGGCTCCGGAATTTCGTCCAGCCGCATGTCGCCGAATCCGTAGAAGCGCCACGCCTTCATTGGTTTTTGGCCGCCGCAAATTGTATTTTCACTGTCTTAATCTCAAATGGGTGCAAGTCTATCGGTATCGTACCGTCTTTTAGCGTGATGTTCTTTCCGGAATCTTCGATCAGGTTTGCCTCCGCCACGCGGCTCACGGGCGCATGAAAGCGCACCGCGAGTCCGGAGGCTGGCTTTCCCGTAGCTTCGTAGAGGCGTAAAATCGCGCCGCCGTCAACGGCTGGCTTCAGGGCCGAGGTGACCGCGGCGGGACTCGAAATGTCTAACAGACCCCAGCGCTTCGGCAGGCGTCCGGGATGCGGCGCTGCTTTGCGCACGATGAGGGGATTGTTGAACTCCAGGCCGGCACGATAAACACGAGCTTCGCTCCACGTTCCCTTGTAGGGCAGCAGCCCGTAATGGAACGTGAAACGGCGACCAAGCTCGAGCCCGGAATCGGACGAGACGCCCGGCTCGTAGCCGCCGTGAAATGTGTATCCCAGAATCTTTGTCGACCGAAGAAGAGAGACCATGAACGTGCCCTCCGCGATGTTGCTTCCCGGCAGGCCACGGTTCAATACGGCCAGGCCGTGCCGGCCGTCTCCTTGCGCGATCCAGTTTTGCGCCGGGTACTCTATTCCATCGGGCCGCTCGATCGCGCCAAACGCGATCTCGTGGACGGGTGTGCCGGTGCGGATTGTGGTAGGGAACAGCACGCGGTAGCGAACCAGTTTATCCGCATTGAGGATCTCGGTTCGAATATCGATCCGCGGCAGGCCGCGATATAGCCGCACGGTTGTTCCGAATTCACCATCTCCAAACGGGTGCGCGCCTGTGAACTCGGAAAACACCGGGCCGGTTCGCACGGACGAGACGCGGCCGCCCACCCACTCATTGCTGAAGCGGGCCCGGTCTTTTCCGGGCGGCAGGTGTTTGTTGGTCATGGCGAGCATGCGCCCGCCGCTGAGCACTCCGTAGAGTTCCCAGAAGTCGCCCCCGTCCTGCTCGCGCGCCACTACGTTCCCCGGTCCCCGGAGCAGCTCCCAATTACCGTCCTTCACAAGCACACTCGATAGCTCCGCGTTCCAAAGATTGAACGTCAGCTTGTAGTGTTCGTTTTCAAGGACGCCGTTGTCCTGATATGCCGGTGTTCCGCCGAACGCGCCGGGAGCCGTAGGCTTTGCCGTTCCAAGCGCCTTGCTTGCAGGCTTGGCAAGAAGGCGATAGACCGAGTAACCCATCGCAGGCACATCGCGCGCGATAAACGCGATCCGCGCTTTGCGATAGCCGCCATCGCCGTATCGCTCTTCGCTGAGGATCTGAAGCGGGATTTCCGCGCCTTGCGTGTCTTTGAGCGTCAATGCACCGACGCCGCGAGCGGTGAACCCGATCTCGATTTCGCTGGCATCCGTGCGTTCCCACCCGAGCGTGTTGAAGACGACGATCGGCGTGCCCTCACCCTGGGTGTCGATTCCCCATTCGATAGCCGCAAGCTTTTCCTCGATAATGTCATTCCCGAGCGACTCGGCGAATTGGTACCCGCGAATCGAATCATGATAGACCTTGTCGACCATCACACCCGAAGAGAGGTCATGCGCCTGGTTGAACAGCACCGGCTCCCAGGCGCGCTCAATGCGGCCGGGATCGGCGGGCACGCCGTTGACGGCCGCGATGACGCTTAGCTTCTCTGCAGTAGTGAGCAGCCGTTCGAGCTCCCGCATGTATTGCTTGACATCGATGCGGCTGCTGTAGATTCCCTGAAAGACCGGGTTCAGCTCGCCTTTGAGCACCGGCCGCTCTGTTCCGCGCTTTTCGACGATGGTTTCGAACTCCTTCGGTACTGCGAAGCGAATGTGGAAACGTGTGTCGCCCTTGTTGAACTCGCCGGCCAGCGCGGGTAGGTGCTCCTCCGGGTCGGAAACATCCGCTCCGGCAAGCACGACGCGGTCCGGACCTCGCGCGAATGGGGTGAGGGCATCGAACCGTTCGTTTGCGAAACCGGCAAACTCCACGATGTTCTTCGGCGATCCGTAGAACATGCCATAACCGAACGGCAGCCAGTATGCCGGAATTCTGGTTCCGTCTATTCCCTCCCAGAGAAACTCGGCCGGCAGGTCTGCGCGCGGAACTCCGCGGCGGCACCAGTAAGACCGAAATCCCGCGAGCTTCAAAATTTGCGGCATCTGGGCATTATGGCCGAATGTATCGAGCGCCCATCCCGCCGTCACGTCCACTCCAAGCGCACGGCGATAGTAGCCCTTACCGTACAGGAACTGGCGCACAATGGACTCGCCGCTTGGAATATTGTTGTCGTGCATCGTATCCACGCCGCCGACAATTTCGAGACGTTCTTCCTTGATATGGCGCTCGAACGTCTCTCGCTGCTCAGGGTAGCGTTCCAGAAAAGGCTTAACATACGCGGCCTGGTCCAGAGAGAAGCGGTATTCCGGATGCTTGTTGAGGAGCATCAGAGCCTTCAAGATGTTCGTGAGGCCCACCTCCAGATATTCCTCTCGCGTCTTAAAAACCGCTCCTTCCCAGTGCGTGTGGGGCACTACCCACAGCGTGTCTGCGGCGGGAGCGGCGAACGGAAGAGCAGCAAGAATCGATATGAGATACCGTGCAGCCATCATCAGAATATGAATTTCATTGCGAACTGGATCTGGCGGCCGCTGTTGACGACGTCAGTGATGGAGCCGAACTGCGGCGTCCCCAGCGTCCGGTTCGGTATGAAGAACTGGGGCGTGTTGAAGATGTTGAAGAACTCAGCCCGGAATTGAATCGTGTTGGGCCGGAAGTTTCCCGAGCTGTCACGATTGAGCACAAAGTTTTTGAAGAACGACATGTCGAAGTTCACCTGGCCGGGGCCTTCTACAGAGTTCCGCCCGGCGTTGCCGTAGCTGAAAGGCGCCTGCACGGCGAAGGCCGACGTGTCAATGAACCGGCTGACGGTCCGCTGATCCCTTGGCAGGTGATAATCGCGCAACTGGTCGGCGCGGGGATTGGAGGTTCCGGTGTTCGAAACGTCGAAGCTGTTGATTACCGTGAAGTGGCGCCCGGATTGGAGCGTTGTTACTCCGTTCATCTGCCATCCCCCGAGAATCAGGTCAAGTCCTCGATTGAGATTCGTAAGGAACGGCTTGCCTTTGCCAAAAGGCAGCTCGTAGACGTAGCTATACACAAACCTGTGGCGGACATCATTTGGGCTGAGGCCGCGGTCGAGGCGTAAATTGCGAGGATCTTGCGGTTGGTCCGTGCCCGCAGGTGTGCTGTCGAGCGCCGGCGAGCCGGAGTTTTCGATCGCTTTCGAGAACGTGTAAGACAGCAGAAAGCTCAGACCTTGCGTGAACCGCTTCTCGGCTTTTACAAGCAGGCCGTGGTAAATCGAATCGCCTGAGCTCTCGACCGTGTTGATATTTCCGTAGCCCGGCACAGGACGGCGGTCATTGATATTCCCGGGACCGGGGACCGGCTGGTTGCGCTGCACCAGCCGCGCAAGATGCGTGCCCTTGTTGCCTACGTAGGAAGCAGCCAATACGAGCGACCCTAGCTGCCGTTCGAGCGTGTAGTTCCATTGTTGGATGTAAGCCGGGCGGAGATTTCCATCACGCACTCCGAGGCTCTGGAATCGCGGGACGAACTCGGTGAGAGCATTGGCCGGAAAACCGGTATCGAGCCGGATGGCTGAAGACGGGTTGATCTGGTCGCTCGGGAAAGCTGCGTTGAAGCGGAACGGAAAATTGAATGCGGGATTAAACGTTCCGTTATCCTCGAAAGCCCAAAAGATACCGTAAGCGCCGCGCATAACGGTTTTCGCTGTTAGAGAATAGGCGAATCCGAATCGTGGTGCAAACGCGTCGTTCTTGATATCGGTGAAGGCGCGGTCGCGCCAGGATCCCGGCTTGGCAAAAACGACCTGCTGTCTCGCGAAGTCGAACGTGAGCTGGCGGTCTCTCACTTCCACAGGCGGGCTAATGTTGTCATACCGCAGACCCAGGTTGAGAGTGAGGCGATCGCTCACCTTCCAATCGTCCATGATGAAGCCGCTGTAGGCGCGGATGCGCACGCCAATCGTCACGCTATTGGAGATATTGGCGGTGTCGGCGTAGCCAAGCAGCAGGTCCGCGATTCCCGAGCCGGTACCGGCGGGAGAGAGCGGCTGGCGCGTAAAAACCCCGTTAAATGTAAACTGGCCTCGTGGACCGCCGGGCTGGTTGATGTTGAATTGCGTGCGCCGCATCTCGAAGCCCATTTTGATCGCATGCTTTCCGCGGTTATACGAAAGATTATCGAGATAGTGAAAGACGTTTTTCCCGCGCGTGACCGGAAGCAGCCCCTGATCGCCCAGAAACTCGAGCCCGCTCACGGTAAAATTTGGCAATCCCACGGTCTGCGGGGTTCTTGGGACACCTGGAATGCCCAGCAGCTCAGCGCCGTATTGGGAGGGGTCCGACACCTGGCCGAACCACGCCAGCCGGGCAAAACCGGCGCGAAATTCGTTAATCAGCCGCGGCGAAATCACGCGTGTCAGCCCCAGCGCGGCTCCGCGCCCCGGAGTTGCGCCGTTACTTGGGAAGCGGAAACTGCCCGAAGCCACTGTTTCCAGGGAGCCGGGATTGATGTGATTGGCTTCCGAAACGCTAGCTCGCGCGAAAAATGAATCGCGCGCCGTAATCTGGTGGTCGTAGCGCACATCGAACTGATCCGTATCACTTCGCAAAACCGAGTTGCCGATGAAATTATTCGTGCGGGCGCCGGCCACACGCGGCAGCGGGTAAAGGGCAACGACTTTCCGCGCGACGTTGCTGATCCGGGCTGCCGGAATCATGTTGCCGGGAAAGGGATCCCGCACGAATCCCGTTCCGGAAGGACGCGAGGTCAGCGGGTCGAAAATTCGGAACGAATCTGCCGAGAAGTCGCCAACGCGCTGGTCGGGTGTCGGGACCGTGACCACCTCGGTGCGGCCTCTGCGAAGCCGCGTTCCCTGGTAATCGACAAAAAAGAAGGCGTGATCCTTTTTGATCGGTCCGCCGAAGGTCCCTCCGAACTGGTTCTGACGGAAAGGCGGCTTACGCCGTCCGGAATTGAAGTAGTCGTTGGCGTCCAGCTTGTCATTGCGCAGGAATTCGAAAACGTTGCCGTGGTACTGGTTCGTGCCGGATTTGATCGATACATTGATAGCTCCTCCGGCGCTCCGTCCGAATTCTGCGGACATGGCATTGGTCTGCACCTTGAATTCGGCGATCGCGTCCGGCGGAGGGATAATGGCCGGGTTCGAGTTATCCGTGGTGTTGTTATTTACGCCATCCAGCAGAAACGTGTTCTGCATCGCGCGATTGCCGTTGATCGCCACGAACTGGTCGTTCCAGATCGTATTCATCCGCTGCGGCACAAACGCGCCCGCCGCCAGCGTCACGAGCTGCAGATAGCTCCGGCCGTTGAGGGGCAGATCCACGATCGTTTTCGTTTCGACCACCTGGCCCACCGAACTGGTCTGGGTCTGCAGCATCGGCGCGGACGCTTTTACCTCGATGATCTCGGTGACCTGACCTACTTCGAGTTGCAGGTCCACCTGAAGCCTGTCCTGAACGCGCAGCTCAATGCCGTCGCGCGCCGTGCGCTTAAAGCCCTGCGCCTCGGCTTCCACGCGATATGTTCCGATGCGCAGCGGCGGGGTGGAGTATTCGCCGTTCTGGTCAGTTTCGAGCGATAGAACGATGTTGGTTCCCGTATTGATAATCCGGACGGCCGCCTTCGGCACGATTGCTCCGCCGGGATCTCTGACCTTGCCGACAATGGTTCCCGAGTCCTGCTGGGCCGGGAGCGGGGCGCCGGCAAGAAACAGCCCACAACACGCGATGGCAAATCGCAAGGCTCCGATCTTCATGGCGGAGACTCCTTTCAGGGAGGCGCGCGGGGCGCGTTGAATCCAGTTCAAAAGAACAAAACGGACATTGAACCTTGGTCACTTTTATCCCAAGGGCGGGAAATTGTCAAGAGTTTTGCGATGGTCAGGAAAGGCGCAGTACTGTGACGGACTCGTAAGGCACTGCAACCTCGATCGAGCCGTTTCGTACCGGGATTTCGGCTTCCGAATGCAGGTCCCGGGCATGTCTATAGCGCCCGGGAATCTTCAAAGTCTCCTGATGGTTTTGGACGGTGTCATTGAAGGCAAGCAGCAGCGCTCCTCTCTCTCCCTCGATCAGCCGCGGGCGCAGGTTGGTCCCGCTGACCGCTGGAGGAGCAGCGCGCCTGATGATGGTTTGAGCCAATGCGAACGCCCCGGCGTCCCCGGCCGCGATTGCTGCCCCGAGATTAGTGCCGATATAGTAGACGCGGCCACGTCCTACCTCCGCGACCGCTGCGACTGGCATGCCTTCGCATCGCGCAATTACTTTGGCGGTCTTCACCTCGATCGGAGTCAGATATGTGTGCGCCCGGATCCGGACCGCGGCAGGTTCGGTGAACTCCATCCACGGCTCATAGTAGATCCGGTCGTTCGGAGCGATCTGTGCCGGCCGCATGTGGGAGGTGAAGGCCGAGCTGGCCTGCACCTCTCCGGAGGCCTGCGGCGGGATAACGTACAGGCTTTCGCCTTCTTGGTAGCCCAGGGTTTCGGCTAAGCCGTGCGGCGGCACGACAGGATTATGAAAGAAGCGCTCATCGTACAGGCCGAATGAAGTTTCGAGGATGACGGTAGCGCCGGCCCGGGCGCGGCGCAGCACGTGTTCGCAGGTTTCTTTTTTGCCCACCAGGTGCCAGGGCACGATCAGTACGCTGTGCTCATCGGAGGCAAGGCCCGCCGGTTCGAGAAAGTGCGCCCAGTGGTCCAGAGCCCAGATCGCTTTGTAATACCCGCGGAAGGACAGCGTGGAAGGCGATTCGTCGCCGCTCATGGCATAGGTCAGGAGTGCATTGTCCTGATCGTGCAGCAGGGCGACGTTTGTGCGCGGGCGGTAGTTTTTGAGAATGTCGGCGTACACCTGCTGGATGAGCACGCGGTTGCGCGCCGCCTCCCGCACACGCTCGCTCGGCGCGCCGCTCCGCTCTACCAGCCCGAAACCGGTCGCCTCGCTGCCGGTCCCTTCGGTGTGATAGGTCCAGTAGACGATCCCTTTGGCCCCCGCCGCAACGGCCAGCCAGTTCCAGAGCCGGATGTCCTGCGGCCGCATCTTGTGGCTCCGCCACAAGCCTTTATTTCCATGGCCGCCTTGCAATTCCGTCATCCAGAACGGCTTGCCATTGGCGGCCGCTCGTGTGATTTCGATCTTCGCGGCGCCTTCATAGACGGCGAAGCTGAACCATCGCGGGAACAGAGACAAACCCCAGAGCTCGACCTCTTCCGCCAGCCTCCATAGATTCACTCCTCCGACCGCGATGCCGTCGAAGGGGGGGTGATGCGCGGCGTGGTCTTCCATCACGCTGGAAGTATCCGCTGCACGAAGGGTGCGAACGCGCCACGCCAGCTCTGCGGTGCTCCGCTCGATGATGTAGCGCCGCCAGTCGACCCAATCGGCATAGGTTCCCATAGCGCGCGGCGGATCGATTGCTTCGAAATTCGGATACCGCCGCGTCCAGGCTTCATTCAGCCGATCGAGATCGCCGTAACGTTTGCGGAGCCAATCGTGAAACGACTGCACCGTAGCCGGACAGTAGCAGTAGAGCATCTCGGGCGGCGTGGCCCAGAGGCTGCGTTCCCACGCGGGCTCGATATGCGGCTCGTTCCAGCAGTCGTACGCGTACATCGACTGGTGCTTGCGCGCGAACGCGGCGAGCGCGTGGATGTAGCGCTCGGCCGCCGCCCGGACGGGCTGCCAGTCGAGGCAAAGCCCGGGCCAGCCGCCGGTCATGTTATTCCCGCTGCCTTGCATCTTCCGCGGTGCACCCAGCGCGTTGATGTAGCGCGTTTCCGGGTGCGCCTGCTCCAGCCACCACGGAGCGGTCTCCAGCACGAGCCCGAGCAGCACACGGATGCCGAATTCGTCGCAGAAGCCCATGACCTCATCGAGGTCGTCGAAGACGAACTTATCCGGACCGGGATTGTAATAGTCCCATCCCGGATAGATGCGGATGATATTGAAGCCGTAATCTTCGCGGATGCTCTTGAGCATCCCCCGGCGCTGCGCGCGCGGCGGGTTTGGGGGTCGATAGAACGCCGTGCCGTAAATGAACTCGGAAGTGAGATCAGCCTTTCCGCGTGTTGCGCTCTGCCCGGCCGCCATCCGCATGCCGCCCCACCCGAAAGTCAGCCCTGCGCTGCGGCACAGCATCTGCCGTCTTGATATGGTCATGGCAAGTGCCTCAGAGAATCCGCCGCGGCAGCAGTTCTCCCGCCGAACTCTGCAACTGTGCGGCGGTGCGATCGCGGTGTTTCTGCGCCATGAACACGAACAGGGCATCGACTACGGCAAGCTGTGTGATGCGCGAGGCGAGCGGCGCTTGAAAATATTTGATCTCGCTCGGCGTAGCGAATAGCGCCAGGTCCGCGTGGGTAGTTATGGGCGACTGCATAGAGTTCGTCAAACAGATGGTTGTGGCGCCGTGCGCCCGCGCCACTTGCAGGCATTGCACCGTTTCGCGCGTGCTCCCGGAGCAGGAAATGCCGAATGCGATATCGCCCTTGCGCAATTGTGTCGCTGCGATTACCTGCATGTGAGAATCGAACTGCGCATCGGCGCGCAGGCCAATGAGCCGGAATTTGCAGGACGCCATATAGGCCACCGGATAGGAGATGCCTATGGAGAAGAGCTCGATGCGCTTGGCGCGTTCCAGCGCGCGGCTGGCGTCCCGCAGCGTCTGCTCGCGATTGATCTGGAGCGTTTCTACCAGCGACTGCGCGTGGAAATGAAACACCTTTTCGAAAACCGAGCCATTCTGGCCCGCGCTCTCCGCCGGGGCCGACAGACCGCCCTGAGCCATTTCGCGCGCGAGCGCAATTTTGAAATCGGCAAATCCTTTCAGCCCGAGGCTGCGGCAGAATCCCACGATCGATCCCACACTTGCTCCCGAGCCTTTGCGGATCTCGGCAATCGAGGAAGAGATCACACGCTCCGGATCGGCCAGCACGTACTCGGCGATCAGGCGCTCGGTGGGATTCAGGGTCGGCAGAATGCCCTGCATATAAACCAACAGAGGCCGCTTGGGCTCTTGGACGTTCATTGATTCCCGCATGGGCCGCTAAGCCCCGCAACTCAGGCATTATGGCAGATGATCCGGAGCAAACGGCAAGGATGCTACGCCGTTTCCGCGGCGATTTCGGGAATTCGGGCGATACGTGGATCGCGGAACACGTCCTGCTCATCGGTGCTGCGCGTGGAGAACTCCGAGACGATCGCTCCTTCGGGTCCCGCCTGGAACCAGTGCGGTGTGTCCGGCATCAAGGTGTATTGTTGCCCGGGCTTCAGTACGATCTCATGCCGCACTTTGTAATATGCTTCCGACCCGGCCGGGGGCTTGCACGCCGGCGACGCCGTTGGCGATCCGTCCACATACAGGTACACCGTTCCCCAGCGGCAGCGGAACGTCTCTTCTTTGCCCGGGACGCTATTAATGGTGGGGTGCCAGTGCTCGGGACAGGTCTGGTGTGGAAACATGATAATTTCCTTCGCGCAACACCTCTCGGTGTTTACGTAGGTGATGATCTCGAGCCCGGTCTTTTCGAGCTCACCCAGGCCGAAGTCGGCCACTTCGAAACGTTCGTGCTCTTCGGGTGTGATGACGATCCCCGCTTTCCGGAGCATCTCCTCCGCGCGCGCCACCGCGTTCTTATACTCTTGTGCTGCAATCATACGCCTCCCTGTTCTTGGAACCGCAGATTTCCATAAGCCGAATAACCTCGCGCTTCACTGCTTCGCGTCCCGCCAGCATGATATCCTTCGGCCCGCCCTTCCCCAGAAAATCATGCGGGCTCAGGGGCGGATGATAGGCTGCGAGGGATTGGCGGACGGCCTCCAAATAGGCCTGTTTCAGAACCGTTCCGAAGTTGACTTTGCTCACGCCGGCCTGAATCGCCTTACGAAGATCCTCTGGCGCCAGGCTGGTTCCGCCGTGGAGCACGAGCGGCACCTGGACATGATCGCGCACGGCGCGCAGCGTGTCGAAGTTCAGCGTGGCCTTGCCCTGGGTAAGGATGTGGACATTGCCTACGGAAACGGCAAGCGCGTCGATTTCCATTTCGCTGACAAAGTTTCGCGCCAGCACCGGATCAGTCAGCGTGCCATAGCCGTTGCGGCTCACATGTCCTGCAGGCAGGGTGCCGATCTGCGCCTCGACCCAAATATTCCGCGGTTTGGCGTATTCGACCACCGCCCGGACCAAGCGGCGGTAGGTGTCGAGCTCCAGGCCCTCGTTTTCGGGCATGACCGCGTTGAAGCCCAAGTCGATGCCTTCCCGAATCTGGTCCAGGCTGTCGGATTCGTTGAGCAGGAACGCCACGGGCACACGGGCGGTTGCGATTGCCTGGCGAAATGCCGCGTAATATGCAAGGTTTTCCGGATGCCTTCGCGTGTGGTGGCGCAAAAATCCGCCATTGAAGCCGGCAATGATCGGCGAACGGGAATCCTCGGCTGCTTCGATTACAGCCTGCAACGACTCCAGATTCCACGACTCGCAGTAGCAGACTGCGTAGCCCGCCTGTTGAGCGTCGGCGAGCAGTGTGGATAGCTTGGCGATCGGCATCTGCGGATATGAACTTTACTCAGCCATGTTGAATCAAAACTGAATTCTCGTCAAGAGTGCCGATACAGGCGAGAGCTTCTTCGAACGTGAAAAGCCCCGCGCTGCAGCCCAGGGCGCGCGTGCAGCTTGCGCCCACAGCCGCTCCCAGCGCGATCGCGCGCTCCAGCGGCCAGCGCTCCAAAAGACCTGTAATCAGCCCGGCGGCGAACGCATCACCGGCCCCCGATTCATCAACCGCGGCCATCCGGTACGGTTTCGTCAGCACGCTCGTCTTTCCCCGGCGCGTATACACGCCGTCTCCGCCCAGCGTGATGACATGCGTCGAGGCGGGCGCTATATCCGCGAGCGCCTCGGCCTGACGCTCGACTTCCCGAAAGCCCGTGATCGCCGCGGCTTCGTCGCTGTTCGGCAGAAAATAATCGACGAACTGAAGAGCCGGTAGCACACGATCGGCCGGACTCGGAGTGCCGGCCGGTATCACCACGTCGAGCACCGTGGTCATGCCGCGGGATTTGGCCCGCTGCATTACTTCTCTGAGATCGGTGACCGTGAAGGCCGGCATCGCGAGATAGCCGCCGACGTAGAGAATGCGCGCGTTCTCCGCGATGGCCGTCTCCAGGTCGGCGCCGCGAAATTCGCTGTTTGCGCCGATCGAGTGAAGATAACGGCGATCTTCTCCGATCACATTGATGATCACCGTAGCGGAGGTTGATTTCGCGGAACTCCGGCTGATGTACTGCGTGCCGATGCCCTGGCGTCCGAGATCATCAATCACGTAGCTGCCGAAGATGTCGTCGCCGACTTTGCCCGTAACCGCAACGGACCGGCTCAATTTCCGAAGGGCGACGGCGACATTGGCGGCGCAGCCACCCGGGCTCATTACAAAGCCTTCCGTGGTCTTCAGTTCCCCGGCGCGGGGAAGCGCCTCGATCGGCTGTGCAAATGCGTCCGCGACCAGAATTCCCGCGCAAATTACATCCATCGGCGGCCTCCAAGCGTGCTAGAGCAGTTCCCGGACTACCGAAGCAATCCGCGAGACCGATGGCACGTAATAATTTTCCATAATCGGCGCAAACGGTACGGGCGTGTCCGGCGCCGCGACCCGGCGCACGGGACCTTCGAGGAAACCGACGCACGCGTCCGCGATTCGCGCCGCGACCTCCGCACCCCAGCCCCCGGTGTAGTTATCCTCCTCCGCGATCACCACGCGTCCGGTCTTTTCGACGGAAGCGAAAATTGCAGCTTCATCCAGGGGCACAAGCGTCCGAACGTCGATGACTTCCACATCGATTCCCTCCCGCTCAAGCTGCCGCGCCGCTTCCATGGCCTTGTGCACCATCAGCAAATTAGCCACGATGGTCGCGCGCGTGCCTTCGCGGACGACCTTGGCCTTGCCGAATGGAATGAGATATTCCTCTTCCGGAACGTGCATGACGAGCTCCATTCCTCCGGCCTCTTTCCGCGATCCCTTACTGCCGTACAGCAGCTTGTGCTCGAAGAAAATAACGGGATTCGGATCCCGAATCGCCGTTTTCAGCAGGCCCTTGGCATCATAGGGATTCGACGGACAGGCGACCTTGAGCCCGGGCACATGCATGAGAAACGCTTCGAGCGACTGGCCGTGCTGCGAGCCGCGTGTGGTTGCCCCGACCGGCGCGCGAAAGACCATCGGAACCGCGATCTTACCGCCCGACATGTAGCGCATCTTCGCGGCCTGGTTGGCAAGCTGATCCATCGCCAGGAAGAGGAAGTCGCCGTATTGCACATCCGCTACAGGGATCAGCCCGCCCATGGCCGCACCCGCGGCGACGCCGGCAATGGCGGCTTCGGAGATCGGGGTATCCAGCACTCGCTCGTGGCCGAACTCTTTCTCGAGGCCCAGCGTTACGGTGAATGCGCCGCCGAAGCCGCCGGGCACGCCAATGTCTTCGCCCAGCAGGATGACGCGCTCGTCTCTGCGCATTTCCTCTCGCAGCGCTTCCCGAAGCGCCTCGACGACAGTAAGCCGCCGCTCCGTCGTACCGTGTTCCTCAATTGTTCGCGGTTGCGTAGACATCGTTCAGGCAATCCTCGGGTTCCGGGCTCGGGCTTGCTTCTGCGAATGCCACGGCCTCATCAAGCTCGCGTTCGACATCCTGTTTCATCCGCTCGAGCTCTTCCGGCGTAATCAGGCCTTCCGCTTTGCAGAAGACCTCATAGCGCACCAGCGGGTCTCGCCTGCGCCAATCCTCTACCTCCTCCTTGGGGCGATAGTGCCCCGGGTCGCTGCGGGAGTGTCCGGCGAACCGGTAGGTCTCCAGTTCGAGCAGCGTGGGACCACCGCCCGAACGCGCTCTTTCCGCGGCTTCCGCCATAGCGTCGTAGACCACTTCCACGTCGTTGCCGTCCACGGTGCGGCCCGGAATTCCATATGCCGCGCCGCGCGCGCTGAGCCTCGGCACACGGGTCACTTTCTCAATGGCGGTGGATGCTCCGTAGCGGTTGTTCTCGCAGATGAAGACGACGGGAAGATCCCATATCGCCGCGATATTCACTCCCTCGTGGAAGGACCCGATGTTGGTGGCGCCATCGCCGAAAAAGCAGCCCACAATATTTCCCGTCTTGCGCTGCTTCATGGCCAGCGCATAACCGGAAGCGAGAGGAATTCCGCCGCCTACGATTGCAATCGCCGGAAGCATGCCATAGTCGAGGTCGCCCATGTGCATGGATCCGCCTTTGCCTCGGCAGCAGCCGGTCGTTTTGGCATACAGTTCGGCCATCAGGCTCTTGACTGGAATGCCGCGCGCTACCGCGTGCTCATGAGGCCGATGCGTGCTTGTGATCACGTCGCCCGCGCGAAGCGCCGCGCATACTCCTACGGCAGCGGCCTCCTGGCCCTGCGCCTGGTGGATTGTCCCGGGCATTCTGCCCTGCAAAAACAGGTAGTAGACGCGATCTTCGAACATCCGGCACAGCAGCATGCTGCGCAGCATCGACAGGCGCTGCTCGCCGGTGATTCGTGAGGATCGCGCGATGGTTGTCGCCGTCATAAAGAGTTCAAATGGTATTGGAGGCGGTCCAGAAAACGCGCCGAAGCAATGCCATCGACCACGCGATGATCCGAGGACAGCGTGACGGTGCAGACTTCAGCCACAACGACTTTTCCGTCCCGCACCACAGCGTCCTTTCGAACCGCTCCAATTGCCAGGATCGCCGTGCAACCGGGCGGAATAATGGCGGCAAACTGCTTGACGCCGAACATTCCAAGATTCGAGATCGCGAGAGTCGCCTTGGATTGGCCGCTGCCGGCCGGCCGCTCGAACACGAGCCCATCTTCGCGCGCGGCCACTACAAGGACTTCCGCGGCATCCCAAGTGCGAAACTTGCCTTCTTCGTAGGTTGTGCGCAGCCGGGGGCTCTCGGCGAGCGCGAGTTTCGCGCATCGCACAAAAACATCGTTGAAAGTCACGTGTCCATTCGTTCCGGCGGCGTTTTGAGTCTTGCGCCATAGAGCGGCGTGATCCAGCGCCAAGTCGGCCGAGAGATAAAAATGTGGAATCTCGCGCTTGCCGGCGGTGACCGTGGCCGCCATCGCTGACCAGGCGCGGTCATCGGAGCCTCCGCGGCTTTCCGCCGCGCGCTCGACATCCGCCACGGTGACCATACCGTTCGCGCCGGATCCTTTGACCGACGCCAGATCGATCCCTAATTCTTTCGCCCGGGCGCGCGCTGCCGGTACAGCAGCGATTTTTTTGCCCGGCGCGGGAGCAGCCGGCTCCGCTCCAGGCCGGTGATACGGTTCTTCCGCGGTATCGGTCAAAATGGCAATGGGCGTCAGTGCTGTCGCCATCTCCCCTTCCGGCACCAAAATTTCTCGCAGGTAACCGCTTTGAAATGCCTCCACATCCATGTTGACTTTATCTGTTTCGACCGAGAGCATGGGTTCGCCGCGCTGGACGTGCTCTCCGACGCGCTTCAGCCACTCTAAAATTCGAGCTTCGTTGGTTGTCTGTCCCAAATCCGGAAGAACAATGGTGTGCTGCATCCCCAGTCAAACCTTCCCTGCAATTCCGATGACAAAGATCGCCGCCACGAGCACGCTAACTCCGGCGAGCATCAGCCTGCGTGCGCCCGCGGCAGCCTGTTTCCACTCACCGGTGGCGATTCCCCAAATATTCGCGGTGATGATGGAGGCAGACAGAAACATAGGCCAGCCGAGCACGGGTCCAAGCGGCCCCAGGCCGGCGGCAGCGATTCCGTACAGCTCGACGCTGCCGAACCAGCAGATCGCCATCGCGAGGGCAAGGAGCCAATAGCGGCGCAAAGCCGGATCGCGAAAGCGGGACCAGGTGCCATTTCGGGAGAGCAGCGCGAAGCAATAGACGGAGGTAGCGATGAAGCCGGCCGCAAGCAGGGGTAGCCACACTGCATTGGTTTGATTAACGGCTGCGGCGCCGCGCGCCTGCGCAGCGTCGGTCAGGGGCGCGCCCCATACCATACCGACGTTGATCATGGCCCCACCGATTCCCGCAGCCACGCACAGCAGAATTCCTGATAGAGCCGCCTTTGCTGCGCGACCCGAAGGTTCTTTGCTGCTGCCGGCATAGGCGCAAAGTCCGACGCCCACGAGGACAACAGCGACTCCGCCGATGGCGCCCCGCGTCCCCTGACCCGAGGCCGCCGGCGAGATTAGCAAGGGCAGGAGCGAACCCACGGCGGCTGCAAGGCCCACGACGATTGCAAATCCGAGCGCCACTCCGGCCCGGCTGATGCCCAAGCCAAACAAGACCTGGCTCACACCCCATGCCGCCCCGCTGGCGAGAACCAGGACCAGCACGCGCGGGTTCGCCTGCGCGTAGATGTCTCCGAGCGAAGGTACGGTGGCGAACGCCAGCAAGACGGGGAAAAACAGCAAGGCGATGGACGACCATGCGAACCACGTGTTCTCCCAGGCCCACTCGCGCGTCCACTTCATAGGTGCCGCGAAGCTTCCGTTCATGGCGCCGGCGAGTAAGACGAGCAGGATACCCGCAATAGCCGAGCCGGTCACGGCGTACCTCCGCCCGCGCTCGATCCTTTCCTGGCTGCCAATCGCAAGCGGTACGTTTTGATTTCGTACGGCTTCCAGTCGGCTGTCCAGCGGCTTTTGGATGCGCTCACGGATGCGCCGGCGTCTTCGATTAGATTTGCCTCGCGAACCTCGGTCACTCCGGCCTCGAGCCGTATGACCACGCCGGCGGCCGGTTGCCCCGATGCCTCATAAATCCGCAAAACAGCATCGCCGTCGCGCCCGGGTTTCAAAGCGGAAAGCACCAGGTTCGAATTGGAAAGCTCGAGCATTCCCCACCGGCTTGGAAGATCCCCTTTATGCGAGGCCGCCGCGCGCGCAATCAGCGGGTTGTTGAACTCGAGCCCTGTCCGCCAAGGCGCGGCCCCGCGCCAGCCTCCGCGGTGAGGAACCAATGCATAGCTCAGGTGGTAACGCTTGCCGATTCCCAGGCCCGAATCCGAACCTACGCCAGGCTCGAGTCCGCCGATAAATCCGTAGGAGAGCAGCCGCGTGGATCGCATGAGCGAGAGCATCAGGGTGCCGTTAGCAACGTTGTTTCCGGGCAGTGCCTGATTGATGAGTGTGAGGCCGTTGGTTCCGTCGCTGTAATCCATCCAGTTTTGAGCGGGAAATTCCGCCTTCTCGGGCCGTTCGATTGCGCCGAAAGGAATCTCCTGGACATTTTTTCCGTTTTGGATCGTGGTCGGAAACAGCGCGCGGTAGCGCACGAATTCTTCCTGATTGAGAATCTCTGTGCTGATGTCGATGCGCCGCAAGCCGCTGTACAGGCGAACGGTGGTCCCGTATTGGTTTTTGCCGAACGGGTGTGTAATGCGGAACTCCGAAAAGACCGGCCCGGAGCGCACGGCCCCGCTGCCGCCCACGAAATCGCTGCTGTACTGCGTGTACGTAGGCCTTGGGAGCGCAATCTGCTTTTTCATGGCAGTCAGCCGGGCTCCGTTCAGCGTACCGTAGAGCTCCCAAAAGTCGCCGCCATCATATTCGCGCGCCACGTTTGCAGGCGCAGCAAGCACCTCCCAATTGTTCTCCTTCAAAACAAGGCTCGTCAGGTCGCCGTTCCAGAGGTTGAATGCGGCGCGATAGTATTCGTTTTCGATTGTGCCCTGGTCTTCGTGCCACGTGGTTTGATCCTGGGGTGCGTTTTTTCGCGCAGGCGCGCGCCCAGGCACGGCATGAAACACGGCATAACCCATCGCGGGGACCTGGCGCGCCAGGAATGCAATTCGGGCCTGGCGAAGCCCGCCATCCGGATTGCGCTGCGTAGTCAGGAACTGTACCGGCACCGGCTTGCCGGCGCTGTCGATCAGACCAAAGTTTTGGACGCCCGGCTCCGAGAAGGCAACATCGGCTTCGGCAACATCCGTCCGGGGCCACCCGAGGGTATTGAAGACGATCACCGGAACACCTTCACCAGCCGTATCCGCGCGTGCCGCAATCGCATCCAGGTATCCGTCGACCATCTCGCGGGCGAGGCGTTGCGCATAGTTGTATCCGGCCAGAGAGTCTTCGTAGACTTTGTCAACCATAACCCCCGAAGCGAGGTCGTGCGCCTGGTTGAAAAGGACCGGTTCCCACGCGCGTTCCTGGGCGGCACGGTCCACCGGCGCTCCAAGCCAGCCCGCGATGACACTGAGCTTCTCGGCCGTGGTCAGCAGGCGCTCGGAGAGGCGCAGAGCCTGTTTGATGTCGATTCGCGTGCTATAAATTCCCTGGAAAACCGGATTGAGCTCTCCTGCGATCACGGGTCTATCGGGCCGCTCGGCAACGGCGGCTTCATAGTCCTTCGGCAGCGCCAGTTTCAATGCATACGAGGAGTTCGCGGCCCGGTTGAAGGCGGCTATCTGCACGGGCAGCTCTTCTTCGGGCTCCCATACGTCCGCTCCCGCCATCAGAACCCGTTCGGGACCGCGACTGAAGCGGTCGAGCCGCGTGAGATGACCGCTAACCATTCGTACAAAATCCGGAAGTGAAGAAGGTATGTTATGCAGCGGAGCGTAAGAAATAGGCAGCCAGAACGCCGGGATCACGGTACCGTCGATGCCTTTCCACAGAAACTCCGAAGGCGTATCTGCCCCCGGCACACCGCGCTGGAACCAATACGATCGCATTCCGGCGAGCTTGAGAATCTGCGGCATCTGCGCGTTGTGTCCGAAGGTGTCCAGGCCCCAGCCCGTTGTGACGTTATAGCCGAGACGATCGCGGAAAAATTCTTTCCCGAGCAGGTACTGCCGCACAATCGATTCGCCGGACGGCATGTTGTTGTCGTGCATTGTGTCTGTTCCGCCGGCAATCTGCAGTCGTCCTTCAGCGAGAAGTTTTCGGAACAGCGGCTCCTCCTGCGGATAGCGCTCGAGAAACGGCTTCACGTAGCACATCTGATCAAGCACAAACCGATAGTCCGGATACTTCTTGAGAAGGTATAGCGCTTTCTCAATATGTGGGAGGCCCATTTCGAGATACTCCGCCCGGGTTTTGAAGACGGCGCCTTCCCAATGCGTGTGCGGGACGATATACACCAACGATTTTTCCGGCGGGGGCGCCGCGGCCAGAAACAGGGGTGCAAAACAACAGATCAACAGGCGCAGGGTTCGGAGCATCGCGTTGAATTTATTTCAATTCTACAGCAGATGGCATGAAATACCATCATCACAGGACGATACTCCACGGGCGTGCACAAGTCAACACCAAGTCGTTCCGCTTGGGCAGGCGGCTCAACAGACCGAAAAATGATTCAGCGGCAAACAAACGGAAGCGGTCTTTCATCTCAGGTTCACATCTCAGGTTCACAGTTGACCAAGCTGCGAACCGGTGACATAATTGCCTCCCAAGATCCAAACTTTCTTGTAACAGGAGGCGCCATGTCGCACACCGCACGGAAGAGGACTGCCGCTCTTCATCTCAAGCTTTCTCACATAGCCTTGCTCCTGGCGAGCTGTGCTCCGGCTTTCGCTCAATCGTACTATGGCGCGATTCGAGGCGCGGTTCGGGATGCGAATGGAGGAGCGGTCCCAAACGCCAGGGTGTCTCTGACCGATGAATCGACCGGCGTAAGTCGGACAACTTTTACAGGCACGGATGGCGAGTATGCATTTAACCAGGTAATCCCTTCGACCTATTCCGTTGCGGCCGAGGCGACAGGTTTTAAGCGATTTCAGCGCAAGGGAGTGATCGTCGCCACGCAAGAGCAGATTACTCTCGACCTGGGCTTGGAGATCGGCGACGTAACTCAAACGGTCGAAGTTACTGCAGATGTTCCACTGGTGGAAACGGCAAGTGCATCTCAAGGCCAGATCCTCGACGATCAAAAGCTTTCGGAACTGCCGAATATTGGACGCAATCCGTTCATTATGTCGAAGGTCGCCCAGAATGTGATTCAAGTCGGCAACCCCGTGATGAACCGGATGCAGGACCAAAGCAGTACCGCCCTGATCTCCGTAGGCGGCGGAATGGTATGGCAGAACAACTTCTTCATCGACGGCGTGCCCATCAGCGACTGGCAGGGCAGGCCGATCATTATTCCGTCGATCGAAGCCGTGGCCGAGGTTAAGGTACAAGCGAATACGTACGATGCCGAGATGGGACGCACCGGCGGGGGCGTGTTCAATACGATTCTGAAGTCCGGCGGGAACGACTATCATGGCACGGCATATGGCGCGATCCGCAGAACCGACTTAAATGCAAACCTTTTTTTCAACAATGCGGCGGGTCTGCCTCGCGGCAAGAGCCCGAATGATAACTGGGCGGGTAATTTCGGCGGGCCGGTTCTGATACCAAAGATTTTTAACGGCAAAAACAAGGCGTTCTTCTTTTTGGCTCTGGAAGGCTACAACAATTCGGAGGCGAGTTCGACGAGAGCTTATGTTCCAACTGCGCTGGAGCGAGCCGGCGACTTTTCCCAGACAAAAACCGCCAGCGGTGCGCTGCAAGTCATATATGACCCTTTGACGACGGTGCAGAATGCGGATGGTACCTTCAGCCGCACGCCGTTCCCGAACAACGTGATTCGGAATGTTAATCCAGTGGGCAGGAATATTGCAAGCTACTATCCTCTTCCAACATCGCAACCCGCTTTCTACGGTGACCTGGACATTACCGCCAGCGGAATCGCCGCCTCCCGGGCCAGGCAATACGTTGGCAAATTGGATGCACAGATCTTGAACTCATGGCGGGCGAGCTTAAGTTACCTCCGGTATTATTCGATTGAGCCCGGATCCAACTACTTTGGCGGCCCCGCGTCGCCAGACCAATGGGCTTTAAGCCGAAAAGTCGATGCTACGGCCGTAAACAATTTGATTACTCTCTCGCCAACGACTGTGCTCGCTGTGCGGTATGGCTTCAATCGATTTCCCAATGTCTTCTATACGACGAGCGAGGTGCAGGGATTTGATTTAACCAAGCTGGGCTTCCCCACCTCATTTACAAG
>Ga0070741_10000988_pt1 | contig 92644 bp, 93 predicted proteins | sample Coa_R1_4_FD_66440 | JGI IMG/M metagenome (GOLD analysis project Ga0070741, IMG submission 66440) | Surface soil microbial communities from Centralia Pennsylvania, which are recovering from an underground coalmine fire - Coalmine... | ecosystem: Environmental > Terrestrial > Soil > Unclassified ...
TGACGCCGAGCGCGGTGCGATACGGCATCGCGGAGGCGGGGATCAGGTTCTGCCGCCGGAGCGCGATCCGGTCCATTCCGAGCTCGCGCGCCGCGTCGTCGATGAGCCGCTCGATGACGTAGGTCGCCTCGGGCCGCCCCGCTCCCCGGTAGGGCGCGGTCGGGTTGGTGTTGGTCAGCACCGAGTACACCGCCACGTGGGCGGCCGGGAACGCGTACACCCCGACCAGCGTGGCGATGTTGCTGAACGTGGCGAGCAGGTTGCGGTCGGAGGAGACGTAGGCACCCACGTTGGCGCAGGTGCGCACGCGCAGGGCCAGGAAGCGGCCCTCGGCGTCGAGCGCCAGCTCCGCCTCGCTCACGTTGTCGCGCGCGTGCTCGTCGGCGGGGATGGCCTCGCGGCGCTCGCACTGCCACTTCACCGGCCGCTGCACCTTCCGCGCGGCCCAGAGCACGAGCCGGTGCTCGGCGTACTGCCAGCCCTTGGTGCCGAAGGCGCCGCCCACGTCGCCCGCGATGACGCGGATCTGGTGCTCCGGGATCCTGAAGATGTTGGTCGCGAGCGCGGCGCGCACCCGGTGCGGGTACTGCACGTCCGCGTGGAGGGTGTAGCGGTCCTCCCCCGGGTCGTACACGCCGAGCGCGCCGCGAGGCTCCATGTACTGCGCGTGGACGCGCGTGATCACGTACCGCCGGCGGACCCGGTGGGCCGCCCGTGCGAACGCGGCCTCGGTCGCGGCGCGGTCCCCCGCCTGATGCAGGTTCGACACGTTGTCCGGGCACTCGTCCCACACCGCGGGGCTGCCCGGCTGGGCCGCGAGGCCGGTGTCGGTGATGGCCGGCAGCGGCTCGTAGTCCACCCGCACCCGCTCCGCGGCGTCCTCGGCCTGGGCCTGGCTCTCCGCGATGACGATGGCCACCGGATCGCCCACGTGACGCGCGCGGTCCACCGCCAGACCGCGGTGGGCGGGGGCGAACATCGGGGAGCCGTCCGGACGCGTGCGCTTCACCGTCATCTTCATGGTGCCGAGGCCGTCGCGCGCGACGTCGGCCCCGGTGAACACGGCCACCACCCCGGGCGCCCGGCGGGCTCCGTCGGTGTCGATCGCGCGGATGCGGGCGTGCGCGTGGGGCGAGCGCACGACGACCATGTACGTCTGGTTGGGCAGATTGACGTCCGCGTGAAAGCGCCCCTCGCCGCGGAGCAGGCGGACATCCTCGAAGCGCTTGATCGATTGACCGATGCCGAACTGGCCCATGCGCCGCGGAGCCTACCACAAATTCCTCCTTCGCAGCCCCGTCGCTCCGTTGCTAGAATGGCCAATGCCTCGGGCGCAGCGGATCATGACCCCTCGATCGACGACGGCCCTCCTGCTTGGCGCGTGTCTCGCGATGGCCCTGGGCGTGGCGTGGGCGGCGCGGTCGGAATTGCTCGAGGTGAAGGACCGGACCGGCCGCCTCGGGCTCCTCACGATCAGCGTGATGGACGACGGCAATGCGTTCCTCGCGCCGGACCACCTGGCCGCGTTGCTCAAGGGCGCATGGTCGGTCAAGGGGGACCGTGGGATTCTCACCGTCAACCAGCGTACGGCGGAGTTCGTGCGCGGACAGACGCGCGCCACCGTGGAGGGGCAGGCGGTGACGCTCGACACGGCCACGCGCGTGGAAGGTAGTCGCTGGCTCGTCTCGCGCGACTTCCTCGGCAAGGGGCTGCCGCGCCTGGCGCCCGGGGTGTCGATCGCGCTCCCGAGCGAGCCGGTCCGGGAGGCGGCGCGCAGGCCCGCCGCCGCGTCCCCCACCCAGGGCACCGTGCCGCTCGAGGAATTGCGCTACCGGTCGTACCCCACCTTCACGCGCGTGGTGATCGAGACCGGGGGCAAGCTCGCCTACGCGGTGGTGACCGGCGACGAGGAGGTGCGGGTGCGGCTGCCCGGCCTCGCGCTGAGCCGCTCGCGGGTGGAGGAGATCGGCGACGGGCTCGTGAAGGAGGTGCGGCTCGAGACCGTCGGGGACGCGGCCGTGCTGCGGGTGGTGCTGGACGGCCCCGCGGGGGAGGTCAAGCACAGCGTGCTGCAGGATCCCTACCGCCTGGTGCTGGACGTCTACCGGCCCAGGGACGTGCCGGGCACCAGCGAGGCGGCGCGCGGGGGCATGCAGCCGCTGCGGCTCATTGTGCTCGACGCCGGCCACGGCGGGCACGACTCCGGCGCCATCGGGCCGAGCGGGGTCATGGAGAAGGACGTGGTCCTCGACGTGACCCGCCGGGTGGCGCGCCTGGTGGAGCACGGGCTCGGGGTGAAGGTGGCGCTCAGCCGGGACAGCGACGTGTTCGTGCCCCTGCGCGATCGCACGAATTTCGCCAACAAGCAGGGCGCCGACCTCTTCGTGTCGATCCACGCCAACGCCCACCCGCAGTCGGTGTCGGAGGGCGTCGAGACCTACTTCCTCTCCTCCGAGGCCTCGGACAATGCGGCCCGCCAGGTGGCGGCTGCCGAGAACAACGTGGTCCAGCTCGAGAGCGCGGCCTCCCGCCGGCAGAACGACGTGCTCAAGAGCATCCTCTGGGACCTCGCCCAGTCCGAGTTCCAGGAGGAGTCGAGCTTCATGGCCGAGACCGTCCAGGACTCGATGAGCAAGTCGCTGAACCTGGTGAGCCGCGGGGTCAAGCAGGCGGGCTTCTACGTGCTGGGCGGCGCCGCGATGCCGGCCATCCTGATCGAGGTCGGATTCCTCACCAATCGCAAGGAAGAGAAGAAGCTCGCGACTCCGGAGCATCGCGAGGCGCTCGCGCGCGCGATCTACGCCGGGCTGGCCGAGTACAAGCGTCGCTACGACCAGCGGCTGCGCACCGCCCAGAGCCAGAACCCCACCGCGCCGAAAGGATTGCCCAAGCGATGAGCGTTGCGATGCACCTTCGGCACGACGGGCGGCGGCCGGATCAGCTGCGTCCGGTCTCCATCACGCGCGACTATCTCCGCCACCCCGAGGGCTCGGTGCTGGTCGAGTTCGGGGACACCAAGGTGATCTGCACCGCCTCGCTCGAGGACAAGGTCCCGCCCTTCCTGAAGGGGCAGGGCAAGGGCTGGGTGACCGCGGAGTACGCGATGCTGCCGCGCTCGACCAACACCCGCTCGAGCCGGGAGCGGGGCGGCCCGAGCGGACGCTCGCAGGAGATCCAGCGGCTGGTGGGGCGCTCGCTCCGCTCGGTGGTGGAGATGGGCAAGCTCGGAGAGCGCACGGTGTGGCTCGACTGCGACGTGATCCAGGCCGATGGGGGCACCCGCACCGCGGCGATCACCGGCGCGTTCGTGGCCATGGCCGACGCGATCGGGCGGCTCACCAAGACCGGCGCGCTGCCCGGCTCTCCCATTCGAGACTGCGTGGCCGCGATCAGCGTCGGCATGGTCGGCAATCGTCCGGTGCTCGACCTGAACTACGTGGAGGACTCCACCGCCGAGGTGGACATGAACGTGGTGATGACCGGCTCGGGCGCCTTCGTGGAGGTGCAGGGGACCGCCGAGCAGACCCCGTTTTCCAAGGCGCGCCTCGACGAGCTGCTGGCCCTGGCCGGTGAGGGCATCGGCCGGCTCGTGAGCCTGCAGCGCCGCGCGATCGCGGCGCGTGACGAGAAGCACTTCACCCTCTGACCCGCTCCTGATCCTCGCCACGGGCAACCGGGCAAAGGGTCGGGAGCTGGCCGCGCTCCTCGCGGGCGTCCCCTACCGCATCGAGGATCTCTCCGCGTATCCGGACGTGGTCCTGCCCCCCGAGGGCGAGACCGCCTACGCCGACAACGCCCTGGGCAAGGCGCGCGCCGTCACTCGCGCCACCGGCCAGATGGCGCTGGCCGACGACTCGGGGATCGAGGTGGACGCCTTCGGCGGCCGCCCCGGGGTGCTGTCGGCGCGGTACGGCGGGGAAGGGTTGACCGACGCCGAGCGCAACGCCGTCATGCTGAGAGAGCTGGCCGGGGTGCCGGCGGCGCGGCGGACCGCCCGCTACCGCGCGGTGATCGCCATCACCGCGCCGGACGGCCGCGAGGCCACCATCGAGGGCACGGTGGAGGGCGTCATCCTCGAGGCGCCACGGGGCGACGGCGGCTTCGGCTACGACCCGATCTTCTACTACCCGCCGTTCGGGATGACCTTCGGCGAGGTCAGCGCCACCGCCAAGCACGCGGTGAGCCACCGCGGGCGGGCCATGGCCCAGGCGCGGGCGCTACTCCGGCACTGGGCAGGTTGAAGGGGTCGCGAGCCGAAGCGTATACTGCTCGCGCCAGTGGGATCGGGGTGTGGCGCAGCCCGGTAGCGCACCTGCTTTGGGAGCAGGGAGTCGGAGGTTCAAATCCTCTCACCCCGACCATCTTCACGCGTTCTACTTCGGTAGCACCTCGCAGCGGTAGACCTCGGCATACACGCGCTCCAGGTCGTCGCTGTCCCAGGCCAGGAGGCCGGCGTTGCCACCGGAGCGGACGATCTTCTTGCGAAGGTCCTTCATGTTGTGGTCGCTGACTCGGCCGGTGCGCTGGCACGCGGCGAGCACCTGCGGCTCGGTGGTGAGGCGCACCGCGAACATCGCCACCTTTTCGGCTGCGCTGTCGGCGAAGGCAGGGCCAGCTCCCAGGCCTGCGAGCACGAACAGTGATAGCAGTAGACGTGTCGTCATCGTCGCTCCTCCCCTGGGCGACAGGGTTCGTACACGTCTCGGAACGGCATGGTCCATGCCACCACCGTCGCCAGAAATTTTGGAGGGATGCGGCGGCTGGGGAGCAGAGCAGTCACGACGAGCGACACCTGGGCCGACAAATTGCGGAAATCGGCCCGGCGCGCCGCCGTCAGTCTTCGGGAGCAGGCGGTCGGAGGCTCGCGCCTTTCAGCCCGAGGACTATCTTGTTTATCGCGACGCGAACGCGTCGCGGGCGTCGGCTAGACCCGGACGATCGACACGCCGCGGGCGAGCAGCCACCCGCTGACCTTCATCCAGGTCTCGGGCTCGCGGCGCTCCCACGCTTCCACGCTGCGCTGTGGTACCACCAGACAGGTGTGGCGGGCGTTTACCGCCTCGACGAGCCGGGCCAAATCGGTGCGCGAAGTCCGGAGCTCGCTCAGAAGGTCTTCGGCCGTCATGGTGATCTCGGGCAGCAGAGCACGGCTGTCGTCGATCTCGCTCCGAACGGTCGAAGTTGCCGAACCGGTGTGTGTGATGGGCACACCCTATCGTGGGGATCCGACTCTGTCAACCCACATCTTGTGTAGACGTGGAATGCGACGGCCACCTGGCCGGACGGGCTGGTGTATGGTAGGCACCGGGCACGCGCCTGTAGCTCAGCTGGATAGAGCGTCGGCCTTCTAAGCCGAGGGTCGGGGGTTCGAGTCCCTCCAGGCGCGCCATATACTCCACACGGACTTAGACAATCTCCGCTCGGCTGGCCGAATGGCTGGTGGTGGCCGGGGTGCCGGAATAGCTCGCGGAACGCCAGCCACCCGCGTGCTGCGCGATGTAGGAGCGGACCCTTCGCGCTACCAGCCTTGAGGCGAAAATGTGTCGCAGATCGTGGAAGCGGAAGCCGAGCAGCCCGTCGCCTTCACGGCGGCCTGCCAGTGCGATTGAAGTTGGTGGAGAGGCTACTCCAAGCACTTCTTGCAGTCCGTTTCGCTCTTGGACTGTTTGCACAGCTCCAGCAAATTTGCGAATGGTAGACGCCCCTTGTATCGCTGCATCAGACGGCACATCCCGTCCACCCGGGGCCCCACTGCGCCAGCGGCGTTGCTGAACGAATAGCCACAGGCCAGACTTGCTGAGCGTATCGCCGAGTCAACATCATCGAGTTCGGACTCGAGATTGCTTTTTGCGGACTGGAACTCATCGCGGGCGCTTTCATAATCCGACCGTTGCGATCGACAGCCGTCTCTCATCAGGTCGTGGACGGCCGGATAGGCGCGGCAATCCTGCAATTCCCGTCGTTTGGTCTCAACTTCGTCGGCTGCCTGATAGACCTGCTCCGCTGCGTCGGAGGCGTCGGAAGCCCTGCGCCGGAGCGTGTCTAAGTCATCATGACAGCTACTCCAGTCCGCAGCGAGCAACCCTGTAGGTAGAAGTAGGAAGACGAGGCTGGTAATCGCGCGCTGCGCGGTTCTACGGGGTCTCACCGGCACGTCACCCTCGTCGCCTCCACCTCGTTGTAGAACGTGTATTTCCCCTGCTTTTTGAGCTTGGCGAACGTGCCCTCCACCGTTGCTGCCCCAGCGCGACAGGGTGCCGCGCCGAATGAAAACACGCGAATAGCCTGCTTGCCGTCACGCAGGTCGAGAGTGTAGTAAGGATTTCCCCGGCGGGACACTCGTTCTTGGAGGTTGGTGACGGTGCCGGTGATGACGATTGTCTGGCCGTCGAAGCGATCAGGGTCGCCGAGGATGTCACTCGGGGACGCCTTGACAACTTGGGCGGAAACCGAGGCGGTGAAAGCTAGCAGGCAGCACAGAGCGGTGAGCAGAACGCGAGCGGCCAGGGTGCGCTGAGGACCCATTGCGAAAGAATAGCGTTTCCACGATTGCGGGCGGCAGCACTACTTGTGCTTACTGTGCAACCCGGACGCGTAAGTTGCCTGTGGTCTTTGGTGGCACGAAATCTGCCGCGATTCAGGAAGCACCGTGCTGTGGTGCCCAGTCCCCTCTGACAGATCATGCCCCAATTGGTTTGCGTGGTCCCGAAGCGCCGACCAAAGGAGGGCAGCGGAACTGCCACACTCGGGCAGCTAATTAGATTGGCTGAAAGAAAGGAGCCGGGAGATGCTTAGCTATCGCCATCTCAGGTTTGCAGCGATGCTGCTCCTCGCTTGTCTCTTCATCGCGGTCGTTGTCTCGCCATCGATTGCGCAGGTGTCTTGTCAACAGTTTGGAAATCAGACGTACTGTAGTAATGGTCAAACTTTTTCGCGATACGGAAATACGATCTACGACAACCGGGGGAACTCTTGGACGCAGTACGGCAATCAGACGTACGGGAGCCAAGGCGATACCTACTCGCGGTATGGCAATCAGACCTACGACAACCACGGGAACTCTTGGTCGCAGTATGGGAATCAAACTTATGGATCAAACGGCACGGTCTGTCAGACATTCGGCAACCAGATACATTGCCAATAGAGCCGCAGCGTTCCGCGCATGCGAATCTCCAGTGCACACACGGGTCGCCCGGCCAAGGGGGCCCAGGCAACCGGCTTGAGCCGGTGCCGGATTGGGTGCCGTCAGCGAGCTACCGGCCAGGCGCGCCACTTCGATGACGCCCCACGCAGCCGCCGCCCCCTCCGAAACGGGCGCTTCGAAACGGGTGAGCGGCCCGGACTAGCTCCCGGCCGGGGCGGCTGCGGGCGCCGGCACCGCCTCCTCACCTGCGGCGCACGCATCCGCGGCTCCGCGGTGGATCGAGAGGTCCGTGATGGTCGGGTGCTCGCCGCAGAGCGGGCACTTGGGGTCCCGCCGCAGCTTCACCTCGCGGAACCGCATGCCGAGCGCGTCGTAGGTGAGCAGCCGCCCGATCAGGGGCTCGCCGATGCCGAGCAGCAGCTTGATGGCCTCGGTGGCCTGCACCACGCCGATGATGCCTGGGAGCACGCCCAGGACGCCGGCCTCGCTTCAGCTGGGGACCAGGCCGGGCGGGGGCGGGGTCGGGTAGAGGCAGCGATAGCACGGCCCCTGGTTGGGGGCGAGCACGGTGGCCATGCCCTCGAACTGGAAGATCGACCCGTGCACGTTGGTCTTGCCCGCGAGGTAGCACGCGTCGTTGACCAGGTAGCGGGTGTCGAAGTTGTCCGAGCCGTCGACCACCAGGTCGTAGTCCTTGATGATGTCCATCACGTTGTCGACGTCGATCCGGGTCGGCAGCGGGATGACGTTGACGTCCGGGTTGAGCGCTCGGATCATCTCGGTGCCCGACTCGACCTTGGGCCGCCCCACGTTGGCGGTCGTGTGCAGGATCTGGCGCTGCAGGTTGGAGACGTCCACCACGTCGCCGTCCATGAGGCCGATCGTGCCCACGCCGGCGGCGGCCAGGTAGAGCGCGGTCGGCGAGCCGAGGCCGCCCGCGCCGATCAGCAGCACCTTCGAGCGGAGCAGCTTGCGCTGGCCCTTCTCGCCCACCTGGCTCAGGAGGAAGTGCCGGCTGTAGCGCTGGATCTGCTCGGCCTGCAGCGGGCGGTCCTTCACCACCGGCAGGCCGGACTGGGCCCACTTCTGGAAGCCGCCCTGGAGGTTCGTGACGTTCTCGTAGCCCAGGTCCTTGAGGACCTTGGCCGCCAGCATCGAGCGCAGCCCGCTCTGGCAGTAGAGCACGATGGGTGTCGAGGGATCGGAGGCCGCGCCGCCGATGCGGAACTCGAGGAAGCCCCGGCTGATGTTGGTCGCGGGCTCGATGAAGCCGTCGCGATACTCGTCGGGGTCGCGCACGTCGATGACCACCAGCGGCTCGCCCGCGTCGATCCGCTTCTTGACCTCGGCCGGGCCCTGCTCGGGCACCACCGCCCGGGCCTCCGCCAGCATCTCCTTGAGCGTTTTCATGCGCTGCTCCTTGGGCGAAGCCTCCGCAACCGGTAAAGCTCCTTCAAATTCAGCTGGTTCATATTACCACCATTTCCGGTCGGATCCAGCAATACCACGCCCGGGAGCGTGGCGCACAGGCCAAGACTGCTATAATCAGCCGCCAAATGAAAGCGCCAATCGACGCCAGCCCCGAGCCGAGGTCCGGCGCATGAGCGCCCCCGATCCCATCGAGCTGACCGATCTCGCCAAGCGGTCCCTGGTGATGCAGGACTACGGGCGGCCGCCCCAGATCGACGGGGTCGCCCTCGTGGACCTCAAGCGCTTCACCGACGACGGCGGCTCCTTCCAGGAGCTCGTGCGTCTCGACCGCGGGGTCGCCGCGGCGCTGCCCGGCTTCGAATGCCGGCAGGTGAACTACAGCGAGATGGATCCGGGCGTCGTGAAGGCCTTCCACATCCACCGTCGCCAGACCGACGTGTGGTTCGTGCCGCCCGGCGACAGGATGCTCGTGGTCCTGCTCGACGTGCGGGCGGGCTCGAAGACCCGGGACGTTCAGATGCGACTGGTCCTGGGCGACGGGCACTCGCGCCTGCTACGGATCCCGCCCGGGGTGGCCCACGGGGTGAAGAACCTCGCGCCGACCCGGGGCCGCATCATCTACCTGGTGGACTACCAGTTCTCGCCCGATCCGGACGTGACCGAGGAAGGGCGGCTGCCCTGGGACTTCGCGGGGGCCCACGTCTGGGACACGACCCGCGGGTAGCCGCATGAAGATCCTCGTCACCGGCGGAGCCGGCTTCATCGGCTCCAACTTCGTGCGGCACATCCTGCAGACCCACCCCGACGACGCGGTGGTGAATCTCGACAAGCTCACCTATGCGGGCAACCTCGACAACCTGCGGGACGTGGAGCGCGACGCGCGCTACCGGTTCGTCCACGGCGACATCTGCGACGGGGCGGTCGTGCGCGACGCCATGCGCGGGGTGGACGCGGTGGTGCACTTCGCGGCCGAGACGCACGTGGACCGTTCGAACCTGGGCGCGGACGATTTCCTGCGCACCAACGTCACCGGCACCTTCACGCTGCTTGAGGCCGCGCGCGAGCTGCGGGTGGGCCGGTTTCTCGCCATCAGCACCGACGAGGTCTACGGCTCCATCGCGGAAGGGGCCGCCCGCGAGCTCGATCCCCTGAACCCGTCGAATCCCTACTCGGCGTCCAAGGCGGCGGCGGACCTGCTGGTCCGCGCCTACTGGACGACGCACCACCTGCCGGTGCTCATCACCCGCAGCAGCAACAACTTCGGGCCCTACCAGTACCCGGAGAAGGTGATCCCCCTCTTCGTGACCAACGCGCTCGAGGACAAGCCGCTGCCCCTCTACGGCGACGGCAAGAACGTCCGCGACTGGCTCTACGTGCTCGACAACTGCGCGGCCATCGACCTGGTGCTGCGGCGCGGCCGCGAGGGGGAGATCTACAACATCGGCGGGGGCACCGAGGTGGAGAACGTGGCCCTCACCCGCCGGATCCTGTCGCTCCTGGGCAAGCCGGAGAGCCTGATCCAGCCGGTGACCGATCGGCCCGGGCACGATCGCCGCTACGCGCTCGATTCGGCCAAGGTTCGTGGGCTCGGCTGGGCGCCCGCGTCCACGTTCGACCACGCGCTCGCCGCCACCGTCGAGTGGTACCGCGCCCACGAGGCGTGGTGGAAGCCCATCAAGTCGGGCGCGTTCCGCCAGTACTACCGGACGCAGTACGCCGCCCGCTCCTGAACGTCTCCCCTCGCGCGGCACCCGGCCTTCTTGCCGCGACGGGGCGACAAGTAGGTTAGGCTCTAGGTCATGAGGGGCGTCGACACCTACCAGGGGCGCGGTCTCATCGCGGACCCCATCCACCAGTACATCCTCTATACCCGGCCGGACGGCGGCCCGGGGGAGGCCACCGAGCAGGACCTCATCGATTCCCCGTGGATGCAGCGCCTCCGCCGGGTGCCCCAGCTGCAGTCGGCGCGCTGGGTCTTCCCGGCCGCCGAGCACAGCCGCTTCCAGCACTCGCTGGGCGCCATGCACCTGGCCGGCCGCTTCGCGCTCCAGCTGCACCGCTCGCTCCGGGCCGAGTTCGCGGACGCGCCGTCCGCGCCCCTGCTCGAGGAGCTGATGCGGGTGGCGGGCCTCCTCCACGACGTGGGGCACGGCCCCTTCGGCCACTTCTTCGACGACAACTTCCTGGCCGACTTCGACCTCACGCACGAGAAGGTGGGCCAGCGCATCATCCGGGAGGAGCTGGCCGACCTCATCCGCGGGCTGCGGCGCAGCCCGAGCGGGCCCTTCGAGGACGGCGAGCGGATCGACCCGGAGTGGATCTGCTACCTGATGGGCAAGAGCTACACCGTGCCCACCGCGGAGCACCCGCGCTGGCTCGCCCACCTCAAGCCCCTGCTGTCCGGCATCTACACCGCGGACAACATGGACTACGTGCTGCGCGACTCCTACATGTGCGGGGTCGCGGTGGGCCCGATCGACATCGAGCGGATCATGTACTACTCCTTCTTCAGCGAGAAGGGGCTGACCCTCGATCGGGGCGGGATCCAGGCGTTCATCATGTTCCTGAACGCCCGCTTCTACCTCTACACCAACGTCTACTACCACCGGACGACGCGCGGCATCGACCTCCACCTGAAGGAGATCTTCCGGGAGACGATGCGGCTGGTCTTCCCGTTCGACCTCAACAAGGAGCTTCACCCCTACCTCAACATGACGGAGTGGACGCTCCTGGAGGAGGTCGCCCACTGGGACCACTCGGACGATCCCGACCGGCGGGCGCTCGGGCGCGAGTGGCGCCAGGTGCTGGATCGCCACCTCAAGTGGCGCATGTCGCACGAGGTGGTGCTCGACCTCTTCGAGCCCCGCCGCGGGCAGAGCTTCATGAAGGCGGACGAGGTGGAGGCGCGGGTGCGGGAGCTGCTGCCGCCCGGCCTGCGCGCGTTCCCGTTCAAGATCGACATGGCCCAGCAGGACCCGCGCCCGCTCAACCCCATCGGCATGCAGGACCGGCAGATCTACGTGTACGACGCGGCTTCGCGCACCGTCTCGTCGGAGCCGCTGAAGGAGCTGCTCAAGTACCTGCCGGGCAAGGTCGCCCAGTGCCGGATCTTCGCCATGAGCCACGAGCACGATCAGCGGCTGGCCGCCGCGCTCGAGCAGGCGCTCAGCGAGGATCGGCCGGCCCATCCCACCAACCTCTAGCCCCGCTCGGGCGAAGGACAGGCGTCATGGAAAAGTTCCGCGGCGTGGATTACTACGGCATGGACGAGCTCCTGACCGAGGAGCAGCGCATGATGCGCGACGCGGTGCGCGACTGGGTGGAGGCGAAGTTCCTCCCCATCGTGAACCAGCACCACCGCGACGGGACGTTCCCCACCGAGCTCGCCAGGGACCTCGGCGAGATGGGGGTGTTCGGGGCCACGCTCAAGGGCTACGGCTGCGCCGGCCTCGACAACGTGGCCTACGGGCTCATCATGCAGGAGCTGGAGCGCGGCGACTCCGGCCTCCGCTCCTTCGCCTCGGTGCAGAGCGGGCTCGTGATGTACCCGATCTACGCCTACGGCTCCGACGCCCAGAAGGACCGCTGGCTGCCCCGCCTGCAGTCGGGGGCGGCCCTCGGCTGCTTCGGTCTCACCGAGCCCGACCACGGCTCCGATCCCGGCTCCATGAAGACCCGCGCGGTGAAGAAGGGCCAGGAGTACGTGCTGAACGGCACCAAGCTCTGGATCACCAACGGCTCGGTGGCCGACGTGGCGGTGGTGTGGGCCAAGGGCGACGACGGCGAGATCGGCGGGTACCTGGTGGAGAAGGGCACGCCCGGCTACAGCACGCTCGACATCCACGGCAAGTTCTCGATGCGCGCGTCCATCACCTCGGAGCTCGCCTTCGCGGACTGCAAGATCCCGCTCGAGAACAAGCTGCCGGGCGTCAAGGGGCTGAAGGGGCCGCTCTCCTGCCTCTCGCAGGCCCGCTACGGCATCGCGTGGGGGGCCATCGGGGCCGCGATGGCCTGCTACGACTGGTCGCTCCAGTACGCCCAGCAGCGCGTGCAGTTCAACAAGCCGATCGGCTCGTTCCAGCTCGTGCAGCAGAAGCTGGTCTGGATGATCACCGAGATCACCAAGGCCCAGCTCCTCTGCCTGCGCCTGGCCCAGCTCAAGGACGCGGGCCGGGTCCGGCCGCAGCAGATCTCGATGGCCAAGATGAACAACGTGCAGATGGCGCTCGACACCGCGCGGCTGGCCCGTGACATCCTGGGCGCGGCCGGCATCGTGGACGAGCACCCGATCATCCGGCACATGATGAATCTCGAAACCGTGAACACGTACGAGGGCACCCACGACATCCACACCCTGATCGTGGGCCGGGACATCACGGGCCTCGACGCGTTCGGCATGTAGCGGGTAGCATAGGTCCCCATGAGCCCGGAACCCTCGGCGCCGGCCGTCGCCCTGCCCACCGTCGGGTCGCTCCCCACGGAGCGGGCGCGTCCCGACATGCGGCTGCTCACCCTGCTGGCCCTCGGCCACATGGTCATCGACATCAACCAGGGATCGCTGCCGGCGATCCTGCCGGTGCTGAAGGACGCGCTCGACCTGTCCTACGCCGCGACCGGGGTCATCGTGCTCACCGCCAACGTGACCTCGTCGATGGTCCAGCCGGTCTTCGGCTACCTGGCCGACAAGACGGCGCGGCGGTGGCTGCTGCCGCTCTCGGTGCTGCTGTCCGCGCTCGGGCTGGCCTTCCTCGGCTTCGCGCCGTCCTACGGGGCGGTGCTCGCCCTGGTCATGATCACCGGCTTCGGGGTAGCGGCCTACCATCCGGAGGGCTACCGCACCGCCACCGCGGTGGCCGGCGATCGCAAGACCACCGGGGTCTCGATCTTCTCCACCGGCGGCAACGTGGGCATCGCGGTCGGTCCGCCGCTCATCACCGCGCTGCTGGTGGCCTTCGGGCCCAGGGGGAGCCTCGGCATGCTGGTGCCGGGGCTGCTGGTCGCGGCGCTGCTCACCGCGGTGCTGCCGCGCCTCTCGGCGCCGGCGCCCGCCGTCGCGCGCGCTCGCGCCACCGCGGCCGGGGCCCGCACCATGGTGGGCGCGATGAGCCTGCTGATCCTGGTCGTCGCCATCCGCTCCTGGACCCAGCTCGGCTTCACCACCTTCATGCCGTTCTACTGGAAGGACGTGCTGCACGGCGATCCCCGCCTGGTCGGCACCCTGCTCGCGGTGTTCCTGGGCTCGGGGGCGGTGGGCACCCTCGTCGCCGGCCCGATCGCCGATCGCGTCGGGGTGCGGCGCTGCGTGGTGGGCGTGTTCCTGCTCGCGGCCCCGCTCGCGTTCGCGTTCCTGCTCGCCTCGAGCGTGCCGCTCGTGTTCGTGCTGCTGGGCCTGCTCGGCTTCGTGCTGGTCTCCACCTTCACGATGTCGGTGGTGCTGGGCCAGGCCTACCTGCCGCGGAACCCCGGCATGGCCTCCGGGCTCATCGTGGGCTTCGCGATCGGCGCGGGCGGCCTCGGCGCGAGCGTGCTCGGCTGGGTGGCGGATCACTGGGGCCTGCCGACCGCGCTCGGCATCTCGGCCGCCATGCCGATCGCCGGATTCGTGGCCGCGCTGTTCCTGCCGGACCCCAAGAGCGGTGACGTCGGATAGGTTCGAGGACGGCGAGCAGGCGCTGCTGATCGACCAGCGCGGACGGCGGCACCTCCTGCTGCTGCGGAAGGGCGAGACCTTCCATTCCGACCGCGGCTGGGTGACCCACGACGCGATCATCGGCCAGCCCGACGGCTCGTGGCTCCGCACCTCCAAGGGCACGCGCTACCTGGTCCTGCGCCCCACCCTCGCCGAGTACGTGCTCGACATGCCGCGCGGGGCCCAGGTGATCTACCCCAAGGACCTCGCGATCGTCATGTTCTGGGCCGACATCTTCCCGGGCGCGCGCGTGCTCGAGGCCGGCATGGGCTCGGGCGCGCTGACCCTCGCGCTGCTCCGCGCCGTCGGCCCCGAGGGCCGGGTGGTCAGCTACGAGCAGCGGGAAGACTTCTGCCGCCGGGCGCTCGCCAACATCCAGATGCGGATGGGCGAGGTGACCAACCTGACCGTGCGCATCCGGCCGGTCGAGGACGGGCTGCCCGAGGAGGAGCCGGTGGACCGCGCCGTGTTCGACCTGCCCGAGCCGTGGCGGCTCGTGGAGCCGGTGGCGAACGTGCTGCGACCCGGCGGCATCTTCCTGTCCTACGTGCCCACGATCATCCAGTCGCACCAGCTCACCGAGACCCTGCGGCGGCATCGCGGCTACGCCCTGGTCGAAACGTTCGAGACCCTGCTGCGGCCGTGGAACATCGACGGCACCTCGGTCCGGCCGTTCCACCGGATGGTCGCGCACACCGGCTTCCTCACCGTGGCCCGCCGGGTGGTGCCGGAGGAGGGCGCCGCGATCTCGCGCCCGCCCGATCCCGAGACCGACTGACCGGTGCTCGCCCGCTACTTCGATCTGGACCGGCTGGGCACCACGCCGGGGAGAGAGATCCGCGGGGGCCTCACCACCTTCATGGTGATGGCCTACATCATCTTCGTGAATCCGGCGATCCTGTCCTTCGCGGGCATCCCGTCGCTGCAGGGCCAGGGGCCTTCGTTCTCGGCCACCCAGGCCGCGACCTGCCTGGTGGCCGGGGCGCTGACGATCGTGATGGGGCTCGCTACCAACTATCCGCTCGCGCTGGCGTCCGGCATGGGGCTCAACGCGGTGGTCGCGTTCCAGCTGGTGGCGGGGCTCAAGCTGCCCTGGACCGCGGCGATGGGCGTGGTGCTGCTCGAGGGTGCGGTGATCACCGCGCTCGTGCTCACCGGCTTCCGGGAGGCGATCATGAACGCGATCCCGGTGACGCTCAAGCGCGCGATCGGGGTGGGCATCGGCCTCTTCATCCTCCTGATCGGGCTGGTGTCCGCGGGAGTGGTGAAGCCGGGGCCGGCGGGGGTGCCGGTCACCCTCGGGGAGCTGACCTCGGCGCCGGTCGCGGTGGCGCTGTTCGGTCTCTTCCTCACGCTGTGGCTCTCCGCCCGGGGCTCGAACGGCGCGCTGCTGGTCGGCATCCTGGCGAGCACGGTGCTGGCCACCCTCGTGAACGAGGCGACCGGCCGTACCGCGTTCCCGATCCCGGGCCAGGCGGTGTGGCCGTCCGCGCTCGTGGCGTGGCCGGACCTCTCGACCCTGGGCGCCGGGCTCGACCTCTCGGTGTTCGCCCGACTCGGCGTGCTGGCCGCGCTGGTCACGATCTTCTCGATCATGCTCTCGGACTTCTTCGACACCATGGGAACCGTGATCGGCATCGGCGGCGAGGCGGGCTGGCTCACCCGCGAGGGCCGGCTCCCGCGTCTGGACCGCGTGCTGCTGGTGGACGGGCTCGCCGCGATGGCCGGGGGCGCGGCAGGCGCCTCGTCGGCGACCACCTACATCGAGTCCGCCGCGGGCGTGGCCGCGGGGGCGCGCAGCGGCCTGGCCTCGGTGGTGACCGGGATCTGCTTCCTCCTCGCCCTGTTCTTCACCCCGCTGGCCGGCGTGGTGCCGGCCCAGGCGACCGCCCCCGCTCTCATCGTGGTCGGCTACCTGATGAGCCGGGTGGTGCGGGACATCCCGTTCAACGATCTGGAGGAGGGGTTCCCGGCGCTGCTGACCCTGGCGGTGATGCCCTTCACCTACTCCATCACCAACGGGATCGGCGCCGGCTTCATCACCTACTGCTTCATCAAGCTGGTGCGCGGCAAGGGCGCCCAGGTGCCGACCATGATGTACGTGGCCGCGCTGGCGTTCGCGATCTACTTCGCGCTGCCGCTGATCCAGCGCCTGATCGGCGCCTAGGCGCCCGGGCCCCGCGCACCCGTGTGGTACGCTAAGGCCTTGAAGTCGTTGACCGTGCGTTTTCCCAGGAGGCCGTGACCGTGATCAGCATGATGCGCGAGTACGCCAGGAGTCTGAAGTTCGTGCTCCTGGTCGTGGTCGTGGTGTTCATCCTCACCTCCGGCGTGCTGTTCTATTTCGGAACCGGCGGCCCCGGAGGCCGCCCGGGCAGCCACGCGGTGGCGGTGGTCAACGGCGAGGAGATCCCCCCCGAGCGCTTCCGCCGCGCCCAGGCCAACATGATGGCGGCCTACGAGCGCATGGCGCGCCAGCGCCTCACCCCCGAGCTCGCGGAGCGCCTCGGGCTCTCCCAGCAGGTGATCAACGAGCTCGTGACCGAGGCGATCGTCATCCAGGGGGCGGCACAGGAGGGCGTGCGCGTCAGCGACGACGAGCTGCGGAGCACCATCCAGCAGATCCGGGAATTCCAGGAGAATGGCCACTTCTCCCGGGACGAGTACCTGAAGGTGCTGCGCCAGATCCGCTTCGACCCCGGCGAGTTCGAGACCGAGGTGCGCCGGCAGCTGGTGCGCCGCAAGATGGAGAACCTGATCAAGCAGGGCGTGAAGGTCTCGGAGGCGGAGCTGCGCGAGGCCTACGACCAGCGGCACGAGCGGGTGCGGGCCGCGTGGGCCTTCGGTGACGTGAAGCCCGCGATGGCGGGGGTGGAGGTCGCGGACTCGGAGCTCGAGCCCTACCTGAAGGCGCACCAGGCCCAGTTCACCCAGCCGGAGCGGCGGCGGCTGCAGTACGTGCTGGTCACCGGCAGCCCGCAGACCGCCGCGGTCACGGACGCGGAGGTCGAGGCCTACTACAAGGAGCACGGCTCGGAGTTCGACGAGCCGAAGCGGCTGCACGTGGCGCACGTGCTGGCGCGGGTGCCGCCGGTGGGCGGCAGCGACGCGGAGAACGCGGCGAAGGCCAAGGTGGAGGACGTGATCAAGCGGGCTCGGGCCGGCGAGGACTTCGCCAAGCTCGCGCGCGAGGTCTCGGAGGACAAGGCGAGCGCGGTGCAGGGCGGCGACCTCGGGTTCGTCGGGCCCGGAGAGCTGGTGGCGCCCTTCGAGCAGGCCGCGTTCGCGCTCAAGAAGGGGGAGATCTCGGATCCGGTGCGCACGCCCTTCGGCTATCACGCCATCCGCGTGCTGGACGTGAAGGAGGGCGGCAAGGCGCCGCTCAAGGAGGTCGCGCCCAAGATCCGGGCGACCCTCGCGGCCCAGAAGGCCGAGCAGGCGGCCCGCGCCCGGGCCGAGGAGGTCAAGGCCGCGCTCCAGGCCGGTCCCGACTTCGCGGCGGCGGCCAAGAAGGCGGGGCTCGAGGCGCACGAGATGACCTTCGCCCGCGGCGGCGCGCTGGGCGAGGCTGGGCGCGATCCGCAGATCGACGAGGCGGTGTTCGGGCTCGCGGTGGGCGGCGTCTCGACCCCGATCAAGACCGCGGCGGGGTACGCGGTGGTCCGCGTGATCCAGTCGATCCCGGCCGGCGTTCCGCCGATCGCGGAGATTCGCGACCGCGTGATCGAGGCCATCAGGCGCGAGCGGGCCGAGCAGCAGCTCACCGACAAGGCCAAGACGATGGCCGCGGCGGTGGCCAAGGGCGGGGACTTCGCGGCCGCGGCCAAGGCGGAAGGGTTCACCACCGGCGGCATCCCGCTCTTCTCGCGCTCGGAGCCGCCGAAGGAGCGCGGCACGCTGCCCGGCGCCGTGCTGCTGGCCGCGCTCCAGACCCCGGCGGGCCAGGTGGCGGAGCCGGTGCGGGCCGAGGGCGGCGGCGTCTACGTGGTGAAGACGCTCGAGCGGCAGCCCGCGAATCCCGACGGCTTCGCGGCCGAGCGGGAGGAGCTGCAGAAGCAGGTGCTCGAGCAGAAGCGGGCACAGACCTGGGAAAGCTGGATCCGCGGTCGCCTCGCGACCGCGAAGGTCGAGGTGGGCGGCCAGCCCGCCTCCATGACACGCTGATCAGCGAGAGGCCTCACCGTGGACCGGACCGCGCTCCTCATCATCGACGCCCAGCAGGAATACTTCGCCCCCATCGGCAAGGTGGTGCTGCCCGACGGTCGCAAGGCGGTGGCTCGCATCGCCGAGACGCTGCGCTGGGCGCGGGAGAGCGGGATGCCGGTCTTCCACATCGTGCACGAGAGCCGGCGGCCCGGCGCGACGACCTTCGTGCCGGGCAGCCCGGCGCTGGCGATCCACGACGCGGTGACCCCGCGCGGGGACGAGCCGGTCATCACCAAGCACCTACCGGGGGCGTTCACCAACACCCCGCTCGAGTCCGAGCTGCGCAAGCACGGGATCGAGCGGGTGATCGTCTCCGGCTTCATGACCCAGATGTGCTGTGACACCACGACCCGTGAAGCGGCCCACCGGGGCTTCAAGGTGACGCTGCTCTCGGACGCCACCGCCGCGATGGACGTGAAGGGTCCGGACGGGGCGGTGATCCCCCACGACCAGGTTCACCGAACGCATCTCGGCAGCCTGAACGGCTTCCTGGCGGAGGTGAAGCGGAGCGACGAGGTGATCGGGACATGAGCATCCAGCGCACGCCGATGACGCGAGCGGGCTTCGAGCGCCTGCGGGAGGAGCTGGAGCGGCTCAAGAAGGAGCGGCCCAATATCGTGCGGGCGATCGCGGAGGCGCGCGCCCACGGCGATCTCAGCGAGAACGCGGAGTACCACGCGGCCCGCGAGCGCCAGGGCTTCATCGAGGCCCGCATCACCGATCTCGAGGCCAAGATCAGCACCGCGGAGGTGATCGATCCGCCGACCTCGGGCGACCGGGTGACGTTCGGCTCCACCGTCAAGCTGGAGGACGAGGACGGCAAGGAGACGACCTACCAGATCGTCGGCTCGGACGAGGCGGAGCCGAAGCAGGGGCTGATCTCGATCATGTCCCCGCTCGCCCGCACGCTGATCGGCAAGAAGGTCGGCGACAGCGTGACGGCCACCCTGCCCGGCGGCCAGAAGAGCTTCGAGATCCTCGACGCGAACTTCAAGAAGTAGCGCGCGGCCGGTCGAACCTTCCCGCGCACGAGCAAGCCGCGCGCTGCAGGCTACCGAGACTTCCCTTCATCTGCGGGGGCCCAGAAATGGCCCCCGCACTCCCCCAACCGCGGACATCCCGCATGCGGGCATCCCGCCGCGGGCATTGTTCTCGAGCTAGTTCCGGAGCGCGTCGCGTAGCTCGCGGGTGAGGGCCTCGACGGTGCCTCGGGTGCCGCCCGCGAGCTTGTTCTTCCACTCGCCCTCGGTCTCGAAGCGACGGTCGCGCAGCCGCTCGCCCCAGGGCTTCACCGCCTCCCGGATGGCGTGGAAGTCGAAGGCGTCCTTCTTGAGCTCGCGGGCGCGGGCCATCACGTCGGGGGCCACCCGGATGAAGGCGCGCAGGGCGGCGCCGGTCTTGATCGAGTACTTGCGACCCGCCCACGCGGTGGGGAACACGCCCGCCACCGCCTTCATGTAGTTCAGGAAGAACCGCTTGGCGTGCTGCCGCACCTCGTTCATGCGGGCGCTGCCGCCGATCTTCTCCACCGTCTCCAGGAACTCGACGATCTCCTCCGCCAGCGGCGCCTGCGACACGCGGCCGCGGCCGGTGCCGAGCATCTTGATCTCCCCGGCGAGGGGAGAGGTCTCGTCCTCGTTGAGCGAGCGGATGACGTCGTGGGCCAGGGCCTGGTTCGGGTCGGGGTAGAGCTTGCGGCCGGCCAGGCTCACGATGTGCGACGGGTTCAGCCGCGTGTGCTTGGCGTTGATGGTGACGAACAGCTCCACGATCTGCCGCGCGTCCAGGCGGTCGAAGAGCACCGCCGGCACCTCGATGCCGAGGTTCTCGCCGGCCTGGGTGAGCGCGTGCAGGGCGAGCAGGCGGTGCTGGCCGTCCAGCACCCGCAGCACCCCGTGCTCCTCCGGGATCTGCAGCAAGCCCAGGTCGTGCTGGCTCGCCATCGGGGTGAAGGTGAAGCGCTTCTCGGAGGTGATGATGACCGCGCCCGGAATGGCGGGGAGCGTGCCCGCGTCCTTGCAGTCGCGGTAGTAGTTCACCAGCTCGTCGATCTTCCGGCGGATGACCGGGCGCTGGTAGGCGGTCTCGCTCTCGCCGATCCGCTTCTCGAGGGCTTCCCAGTTCACCCGCGCCCGGTTCGCGCGGGCCTTGCCCTTGGCGGCGGGCTGCACGTCGCTCCCGCCGTAGCCGAGCACCTCGAACTTGACCAGTCGGTCGATGTCCTTCGCGGAGAACGACGCCTGGAAGAACTCGACGCCGAACTGCTTCACGCGGTGCGCGGGAACCGTGATCATCGCCCGTTCCGCCTCCGTGGGGACGTGATGACTCCTGGGTAGCGGGCTCACTCTAGTCGAAGCTTAAACCCCTGTCAACACGTGACTTTTCGGCTCTGACGGTCTCCGGTCACCCCCCACGAATTGGGCCTCGGGGCGCGGTTATCCCCAAGATGTGGGTAGGCTGGGGATGCGGGAAAACCTGTGGATAGCTGTGGATGGATCCCGCCTCAGCGGGCGGTCAAGGCGCCGGCCAGGGCCACGAGCCCGAGCAGGATGAAGAGGCCCGCGGCCAGGTTGCGCAGGAGCGCGGCCGGGATCACGCGGGTGAGGTGCGTCCCGCCGAAGACGACGAGGCCGTCGGCGGCCAGCATGCCGAGCGTGGTGCCGATCGTCACCGGGGCCGCGGTCTCGAAGCGCGCGCCGAGCGCCACCGTCGCGAGCTGGGTCTTGTCGCCCATCTCGGCGAGGAAGAAGACCACCGTGGTGGTGGCGAGCGCGCCCCAGCGCCCGGCCGCGGCGGCCTCCGGGACCCGATCGGGGTTGAGCGTCCACACGCCGAAGGCGAGGAAGCTGATCGCGAGCGCCCACGTCAGCGCGCCGGAAGGCAGCAGGCGCGAGACCCAGACGCCCACCGTGGCGGCGAGCGCGTGGTTGGCGGTGGTCGCGAGCAGGATGCCGAGCATCACCATCCACGCCCGCCGGTAGCGCGTCGCGAGGGCGAGGGCCACGAGCTGGGTCTTGTCGCCCATCTCGGCGAGGGCGACGACCAGAAACGAGGTCCAGAGCGCGGGCATGTCGCTCGTCTGCGAGATCGGCGGCTAGAGCGGCCGCTTCAGGTACTGTCCGCGCGCGGGGCCGATCACGCGGGTGCCGTCGTAGACCAGGGTCCCGCGGAGGAACGTGGCGCTCACCCGTCCGGTGAGCTCCTGCCCCTCGAACGGGGTGTAGCCCTGACCGGACGGCGACTCCGAGGCTCGCACCGTGAAGCGGCGGTCGGGATCGAGCAGGGCGAGGTCGGCGTCGTAGCCGACCGCGACGTCGCCCTTGCGGCGCAGACCGAAGCGCTGGGCCGGGTTCCACGCGAGCACCTCGGCCATGTGCGAGTAGTCCATGCCGCGCCGCCGGCCCTCGCTGAAGACGCCGGCGAGCAGGTACTCGGTGCCGCCGAAGCCCGACCGGGCGAGCCAGATGTCGTCCGGTCGCTCGGCGGCCACCTTCATCTCGCGAGCGCAGCAGGCATGATCGCTCACCACCCAGTCGAGCTCGCGATCGAGCAGCGCCCGCCACAGGAACTCCACGTCCTCCCGGGGCCGGATGGGCGGGTTCACCTTGGCGAGGACGCCGGTGGGCGCGTCGCAGTCGAGCAGCAGGTGGCCGACGGTGACCTCGCGGCGCACGTCGAGGTGCGGGAACACGCGGGGCAGCGCCAGCGCCGCCTCCACCGCCTTGCGCGAGGAGAGGTGCAGCAGGTTGATGCCCGCGCAGTCGGTCTCGTGGGCCAGATAGCCCGCGATCCACACCGCGAGCCCCTCCGCGTGCGGCGGCCGCGCCGCGCTGTAGGCCCGGAGGCCGGTCAGCGCGCCGTCCCGCATCACCCGCCGGGTGTAGGCGTCGAGGATGTCGGCCACCTCGCAGTGCAGGCTCACCGTGACGTGCGGGGCCAGATCCGGCCGCGCGCGCCGGATGCGCGCGGCCTCGCGCATGATGAACTCGAAGTGGGCGAAGTCGTAGCTCTCGTCGTCGCCCACCATCAGGAAGCGGCGCTGCGCCGCCCGATCCGCCTGACCGTGGAGCCCGTGGCCGCCGTAGAACATGAAGATCTTGAACGACGGCACGCCCTGCTCGGCGGCGAGCCACTCCATCTCCCCGATGTGCCCGGACTGGATCGGAGCGAGGTGATAGGCGTAGTCGCACCAGTAGCGATCGCGCGAGGTGGCCAGCACCTGCGGGAAGAACGCGGCGTACGGCCCGCCCTGGTTCAGGTAGTACTGACCGGTGCGGAAGTAAGTGAGCATGGTGGTGGTGCCGCCGCTCACCGCGGCCTGGCTCTCGGAGACCGCGTCGTCGCCGAGCGGAGCGTAGATGCCCACGTGGGTGTGGGCGTCGATCACCCCGGGGAAGCCGAGGAGGCCGCGCGCGTCGTAGACCTCCCGCGCCTCCGACGCGTCGATCGCGGGCTCCACCCGCGCGAAGCGCCCGTCGACGATCCCGAGGTCCTGCATCTCCACCGACGGCCGGCGCGGGCGCACCAGGCGCACGTTCTTGATCAGGAGGTCGAGGCGCGAGCGGTCGGGCATGCGGGGTCGATTCTACACCGCGTCTCGCCCCCGCGGCCCCCGCGCGTTGACAGGCCCGGAGGTGGATGCTAGGCTCGCCGACGTTCCGTCGCCCGTTACTCACTCGATTGCCGGCCGGAGGACACGATGCCCAACCGCACCCCCGCGGTCGCCCCGATCGGGCGCCGCCGCTTCCTCGCCGCCGTCGGCGCCGCCTCGGCGGCCCTCGCCGCGCCCGCGTTCGTCCGCGCCCAGGGGCGCGAGGTGAAGGTCGGCTACATCCTGCCGGTGACCGGGCCGCTCGCGTTCGAGGCGCAGCTCGCGCTCAACGGGCTGCAGCTCGCGGTGGACGAGATCAACGGCGCGGGCGGGATCAAGTCGCTGGGCGGGGCCAAGATCACGCTCCTGCCCGGGGACACCCAGAACAAGGTCGAGCTCGGCAACTCCGAGGCGGCGCGGCTGATCGATCAGAACGTCACCGCGCTGATCGGGCCCTTCTCGAGCCTGGTCGCGTTCTCGGTCCGGCAGGTCACCGAGAAGAACAAGACGCCGTTCCTCCTGCTCGCCACCGTGGCCGACAACGTGCTGGAGGGCGGGCTGCGCTACTGCTTCCGCATGCAGCCCAACGCGCGGGCGATGGCCACCCTCACCGTCGGCAACATGATTGAGATGGCCAAGAACGCGGGCGCCCCGGTCAAGCGGGTGGCCATCATGCACGAGGACGGCAACTTCGGCACCACCATGGGCAACCACGTGGAGGCCTTCGCGGGCAAGATGGGCTACGAGCTGGTGCAGCGCGTGCCCTACAACCTCCGCTCGCCCGATTTCACCGCGGAGGTGTCGAAGGTCAAGGCGGCGCGTCCCGACCTCCTGCTCATCAGCGGCTACTACGGCGACTCCAAGATCATCGCGGAGACCGCGGCCAAGCTGCGCATCGGGGTGAACGCGCTGGTCGGGCTCGCCAACGCGGCCTACTCCAATCCCCGCTTCATCGCGGAGAACCGCGAGCTGACCGAGCACCTCTTCGACGGCAACTACTGGCACAATCCCAGGAGCCCGCGCGCCCGCGCGGTGTTCGAGGCGTACCAGAAGCGCTTCAACTCGACCATGTCCAACCACGGGGTGCAGGGCTACCAGGTGATGTTCGTGCTCAAGGACGCGCTGGAGCGCGCTGCATCCACCGATCGCGAGAAGGTGCGCGACGCCCTCAGCAAGACCGACCTCACCGATCACATCCTGACCCAGGACGCGATCCGCTTCGACGAGGCGGGCGAGAACGTGAACGCGACGCCCGCCCTGCTGCAGGTGCAGAACGGCAAGCCGGTGGTGGTGGGGCCGGCCCGGTTCCTCGAGGCGAAGCCGGTGTTCCCGGTCCCCAAGTGGAAGGGCTAGCCGTCTGACCTGGCTCTTCCTGCAGGCCGTCGTCAGCGGCCTGTTGCTGGGCGGGGTGTACGGGCTCGTGGCGAGCGGCCTCTCCCTGATCTTCGGCGTGCTGCGCATCATCAACTTCGCCCACGGGGCGGTGATGATGCTCGGCATGTACACCTCCTACTGGCTGTTCGTCCTCCTGGGCCTCGACCCCTACCTCTCGATCGTGATCACCGGCCCGCTCTTCTTCGCGATCGGCCTGCTGATCCAGCGCGTCGTCATCGAGCCCAACCGCCACGCCGCCGAGCACAACCAGCTGCTGCTCACCCTGGGCGTGGCCCTGTTCTTCGAGAACCTCGCCCTCGTGCTCTGGCAGGGCGATTTCCGCACCGTGCGCACGTCATACTCGGGCGCCTCGTTCCTGGTGGCGGACGTGCTGGTCGAGGTCCCCCGACTGGTGGCCGCGGCCGGCGCGGTGCTGATCGCGCTCGGCCTGTGGGGCTTCCTGCGCACCACCGACGTCGGCAAGGCCATCCGCGCGCTGTCCGAGGAGCCGGAGGGGGCGCGCCTGGTGGGCGTGAACGTGTCCCGCATCCGGGGCGTGGCCTTCGGCATCGGCTCCGCGTGCGTGGCGGTGGCGGGCGCGCTCGTCACGCCGTTCTTCTACATCGCCCCCGATGTGGGGGAGAGCTTCAATATCATGGCCTTCGTGGTGGTGGTGCTGGGGGGCATGGGCAACTTCTTCGGCGCCCTCGCCGGCGGCTTCATCGTGGGGCTGGCCGAGTCGCTCGGGGCCGCGTTCCTGCCCGGCTCGCTCAAGCAGCTGGTGGTGTTCGGGCTGTTCGTGATCGTCCTGCTGCTGCGGCCGGAAGGCCTCTTCGGGACGCGCCGTGGTCGCTAGGCTCGCCCTCCTCCTCGTGGCGGCGGCCCTGGTGGCGCTGCCGCCGCTCCTGCCCAAGTACGCGCTCGAGGTCCTGATCAGCATCATGTTCTTCGGCTACCTCGGCGCCTGCTGGAACATCCTGGGCGGCTACGGCGGCCAGTTCTCCTTCGGCCACGCCGCGTTCTTCGGCCTCGGGGCCTACACCTCCACGCTGCTCTTCCTGCACTGGGGGATCACCCCGTGGCTCGGGATGCTCGCGGGGGGCGTGCTCGCCGCCGCCTTCGGGCTCTTCGCGGGCTACCTGTCCTTCCGCTACGGCCTGCGCGGGCCGTACTTCTCCCTGGTGACGCTCGCCTTCGCCGAGATGCTGCGGGTCGTCGCGGTGAACTGGAAGGCGGTGGGCTCCTCCCTCGGGCTGGTGGTGCCGAACCGTGGCTCGGCCCCCGCGCTGTTCCTCTTCGCGGAGAAGCTCCCCTACTACTACGTGATCTTCACCATGGTGGTGGGCGCCCTGCTCATCACCCGCGCGATGGAGCGGGCCCGCATGGGGTACGCGCTGGCCGCGATCCGCGAGAACGAGGACGCGGCGGAGGCGGCCGGCGTCGACGCGCTCTCCACCAAGCTCGCCGCGATGGCGCTCTCGTCGTTCCTCACCGCGCTGGGCGGCACCTTCTACGCGCAGTACTTCGCCTACATCGATCCGAGCCTCACCTTCGGGACCGCCATCTCGATCGGCGGGCTGCTGCCCGCCATCGTGGGCGGGGCGGGCACGGTGGCGGGGCCGCTGCTGGGGTCGTTCGTGCTGACGCCGATCTCGGAGCTGACCCGCGCGGTGCTGCGCGGCCGGGCCGGGGCCGACATCATGCTGTACGGCCTCGTGCTCATCCTGGTGATCTCGTTCCTGCCCAACGGTCTCGTCGGGTGGATCCGCGGCCGGCGCGCGGCGGGGGTCCGGGCGTGACCGCGACCGGCCTCGAGGTGCGCGGGCTCACCAAGCGCTTCGGCGGCCTCGTCGCGGTGAGCCGCTTCAATCTCACCGTCGCCCCCGGCGAGATCGTGGGCCTCATCGGGCCGAACGGGGCCGGCAAGACCACCGTGTTCCACCTGGTGGCCGGCTTCTACCCGCCCACGGAAGGCTCGATCATTTTCGAGGGCACGAGCCTCGTGGGGCTCAAGCCGCACGCGATCTGCCGGCTCGGCCTCGCGCGCACCTTCCAGCTCGTGCAGCCGTTCGCGGGTCTCACCACGCTCGAGAACGTGATGGTCGGCGCCTTCAATCGCGCGCCCGACGTGGCGGAGGCGCGCCGCCGGGCCGCCGAGATCGTGGAGTTCGTGGGGCTGGGCCCCCGCCGCGACGTGCCGGCGCGGCACCTGACGCTCCCCGATCGCAAGCGCCTCGAGGTCGCCCGCGGGCTTGCCACCGAGCCCCGGCTCCTGCTACTGGACGAGGTGATGTCCGGGCTCAATCCCACCGAGATCGAGGCCATCATCGGGCTGATCCGGCGCATCCACGCGCGCGGGGTGAGCCTGCTCATCATCGAGCACGTGATGCGCGCGATCCTGGCGCTGTCCCATCGCCTGGTGGTGCTGCACCACGGCGAGAAGATCGCGGACGGCCCGCCCGCATCGGTGGCCCGCGATCCGGTGGTCATCGAGGCGTATCTGGGCGAGAGCGGGGAGGCGGCCGCGCGATGAGCCTGCTCCAGTTGCGGAGCGTCGAGGTCGCCTACGGCGATCTTCCCGCGCTCACCGCGGTGGACCTCGTGATCGAGGCCGGGGAGATCCTCTCGGTGGTGGGCGCCAACGGCGCGGGCAAGACCACGATGCTGCGGGCGATCTCCGGCCTGCTGCGCCCGCGGGCGGGCGAGATCCTGCTCGACGGCGTGCGGCTCGATCGGCTGCCCACCCACGCGGTCGTGGAGCTCGGGGTGGTCCAGGTGCCGGAAGGGCGGAAGATCTTCCCGAGCCTCACGGTGCTGGAGAACCTCGAGCTCGGCTCGTACGTGCGGGCGGCGCGGGCCCACCGGCGCGAGAGCCTCGAGCGCGTGCTGGCCCTGTTCCCCATCCTGGCCGAGCGGCGCAGCCAGCCCGCCGGCACCATGTCGGGCGGCCAGCAGCAGATGCTCGCCATCGGCCGCGCCCTGATGGCGCGCCCCCGGCTGCTGATGCTCGACGAGCCCTCGCTGGGCCTCGCCCCGAAGATCGTGCAGGAGATCTTCCGCATCATCGGCGAGATCAACCGCGTCGGCACCACCGTGCTGCTGGTCGAGCAGAACACGCGGCAGGCCCTCGCGCTGGCCGGGCGCGGTTACGTGCTGGAGAATGGGCGCGTGGTGCTCTCCGGCGCCGGCCGCGATTTGCTCGACAACGAGCACGTGCAGCGAGCCTACCTCGGGATGTGACCGTGAAGGAGCGTTCCCCATGGACGACGTGACGTCGCTGTCGCTGTCCGACCTGGCCCGGGCCATCCGCGCGCGCAAGGTCACCTCCGTCGAGGCGACCCGCGCGTTCCTCGACCGCATCGCGCGGCTCGACCCCACGCTCCGTGCCTACATCACGGTGGACCGCGAGGGGGCCCTCGCCGCCGCCGCCGCGCTCGACCACGAGGCCGCGGCGGGGACGTGGCGCGGTCCGCTCCACGGGGTGCCGCTCGCCCATAAGGACCTCTGCCTCATCCCGGGGCTGCCCACCTCGTGCGGGACCCTCACGCCGGACTACTTCGTGGGCGCGCCGCCGTGCACCGCGGTGGCCCGGCTGGTCGCGGCGGGCGCGCTGACGCTCGGCAAGCTCAACATGACCGAGCTGGCCCTGGGGCCGTTCGGCGACAATGCCCATCACGGCGACGTGCAGAACCCGTGGCGCGTCGGGCACGTGTCCGGCGGCTCGAGCAGCGGCTCGGGCGCCGCGGTGGCGGCCGGGCTCGCGGCGGGCGCCCTCGGCACCGACACCGGCGGCTCGATCCGCCTGCCCGCGGCGGCGTGCGGCGTGGTCGGGCTCAAGCCGACCTACGGGCGGGTGAGCCGCGCCGGGGTCATGCCGCTCTCCTGGTCCTACGACCACATCGGCCCGCTCGCCCACACCGTGCGCGATGCCGCCCTCATGCTGGGCGTGATCGCGGGAGTCGATCCGCTCGACGCCACCACCAGCCGCCAGCCGGTGCCCGACTACGTGGCGGCGCTGGACGGCCCGGTCGCGGGCCTGCGGGTGGGGGTGGCGGGCGGCTTCTACGCCGACGGCCTCGATCCGGTGGTGAGCAGCGCGCTGGCGGAGGCGGTGCGGGCCCTGGGCGCGGCCGGCGCGCGCGTCGAGGCGATCGCGGTGCCCGATCCCGGGCCCATCGTCACCGCGTGCAGCAACGTGATGGTGCGCGCGGAGAGCGCGGTGATCCACGCGCGCATCCTGAAGGAGCGCCCGCACGAGCTGCAGCCGGCGGTGCGGGACCGCATGACGCCGGGGCTCACCGTGACCGCCACCGAGTACCTCCAGGGCCAGCGGCTCCGGGCCCGGCTCACCCGGGAGTTCATCGACGCGGTGTTCTCGCGTGTCGACGTGCTGGTGACGCCCACCATCCCGGAGCCGGCGCCCGCCCTGGCGGAGGCCAAGGCCGGCTCCACCGCCGAGGTGATCCGGCGCATGGGCCGCTTCTCCCGGCTCACCCGCCCGTTCAACGCCCTCGGCCTGCCTGCGCTCTCGGTGCCCTGCGGCGCGGCTGCGGACGGCCGCCCGGTGGCGATGCAGCTCGTGGGGCGTCCGTTCGACGAGGCCACGCTCCTCCGCCTCGCCGCGGCCTACGAGCGGACCACTCCCTGGCACCGCCGCCGCCCCGCGCTCGCGTGACGCGCCCGGCTCGTCGACCGGATGCGTTTGACGGCCTGAGCGACCTGGGCTAGGCTCCGATCGTGCTCGACCTCGTGATCCGCAACGGGCAGGTCATCACGCCGCAGGGCGTGGGGCAGTGGGACGTGGGCGTGCGCGGCGAGCAGATCGCGGTGGTGGCCGCGCCGGGGACGCTGCCCACCGAGTCCGCGCGCGTCATCGACGCGGCGGGGAAGATCGTCTCCCCCGGCGGTGTGGAGCCTCACGCGCACCTCGCCCACGGGATCATGTCGCATCCCGAGCAGCCCTCGACCACCCTCGGGCCCGAGGAGGACACCCGGGGGATGGCCTGCGGAGGCACCACCACCCACATCGACTTCGCGTACGTGCGGCCGGGTCTCGACATCCAGCCGGTGATCGAGCAGCGCGCGAGCCGGTGGAAGGGCAACTCCTACGTCGACTACGCCTTTCACGTGACGCTCGCGGGCGCGCTGCCGCTCCGGGTCTTCGACCAGATCGGCGAGGCGATCCAGGCGGGCCATCCGAGCTTCAAGGTGTTCACCACCAACGTGCTGCCGCCGCATCCCAAGCGCGCGGGCAACCGCATCGACTTCGGGCGCATCCACTTCGCGATGGAGAAGGTGGCCAAGGCGGGCGGCATCATGGTGGTCCACGGCGAGGACGAGGACCTCGTCCAGTTCAACTACGAGCGCTTCCGCGAGGAGGGCCGGATGGACGGGGCGAACCTCCACCTGGTCCACACCAAGCTCTCCGAGCTCCTCGCCTTCCGCCGGACGGTGGCGCTCGCCCGGGCCAGCGGAGCCGGCGTGTACTTCGTCCACGTCTCGGCCCGCGAGGGCGTCGAGACGGTGGCGGAGGCGCGGAGCCAGGGCCTGCCGGTCTACGGCGAGACCCTCCACCAGTACGCGTGCTTCAACGCGGAGTACTACAAGACCCCGCGCGGGTTCTGCTCGCACACGTATCCCTCGCTCAAGTTCCCGGAGGACCAGCAGGCCCTCTGGGACGGGCTGGTGCGGGACGGGCTCTCCACGCTGGCCACCGACGAGTATCCGACGAGCCTCGAGCTGAAGCTGCGCGGCCGCACCATCGAGGACGTCACCGGCGGCAACGTGGGGGCGGAGGCGCGCATCGGCATCGGCTTCACCGAGGGCGTGGTGAAGCGCGGGATGTCGCTCACCCGCTTCGCGGACATCACCGCCACCAACGCGGCCCGGATCCTGGGGCTCTACCCGAAGAAGGGCGTCATCGCGCCGGGCAGCGACGCGGACCTGGTGCTGATCGATCCAACCATTCGCAAGAGCCTGACCAAGGACGACTTCCACGTCACCGACTACAGTCCGTGGGAGGGCTGGGCGGTCGAGGGGTGGCCGGTGATGACGCTCCTGCGCGGGAAGGTGATCGCGGAGCGCGGGCGTCTGCTCGGCAGCCCCAGCGACGGCCAGTGGGTCGCCCGCCGCATCGATCCCGCCGTCCTGCGCCGCCCGGCCTGCTGATCTCCGCTCCGGCATGACGGACTACGCCGGCCAGTTCAACCCGGGCTTTCGCCTCGATCCCGCGCGGGTGGCCCTGGTGGTGGTGGACATGCAGTACGCGAGCGCGTCCCGTCACGAGGGCCTCGGCCGGCTGCTGAAGGACCAGGGCCATCCCGAGCAGGGCGCGGCGCGCTTCGACCGCATCGAGTCGGTGGTGGTGCCCACCATCCAGCGGTTGCTCGGGTTCTTCCGGTCCCGCGGCCTGCGGGTCGTGTACCTCACGGTGGGCTCGGAGCTGCCGGACTTCAGCGATCTGCCGCCCCACATGCGGCCGATGGCGGAGGCGGTGGGCAACACCCGCGGGCGGCGCGAGCACGAGATCCTCGACGCGCTCGCCCCCCAGCCGCACGAGGCCCGGCTCAACAAGACCACCATGAGCGCGTTCAACTCCTCGGGCTTCGAGCGCCTGCTGCGGACCTGGGGGGTGGACCAGCTGCTGTTCACCGGGGTCTCCACCAACTCCTGCGTGGAGGGCACCGCCCGGGACGCGGCCGACCGCGGCTTCCGCTGCGTGCTGGTGGAGGACGGCTGCGGGGCGGCGAGCCCCGCCCTGCACGAGGCGGCCTGTCACAACTTCCAGCGCCTGCTCGGGCGCGTCGACTCCAGCGCCCGGCTGATCGCGGAGCTGGACGCGCCGCGCTGAGGCGCGCCGCGATCGAGGGAGAACTCGCATGGCGGGCAAGCTGTTCGAGGAGCTCGAGGTCGGCCAGACGTACCGGCACCAGCCCGGCCGCACCATCACCGAGTCCGACAACGTCTTCTTCACCTGCCTCACCATGAACCCGCAGCCGCTCCACCTCGATTTCCACGCCGCGCAGAAGGCGGAGTTCGGCAAGCCGCTGGTCAACAGCCTGCTCACCCTCGGCATCGCGGTGGGGCTGTCGGTGGGGGAGACCACCCTCGGGACCACCGTCGGCAACCTGGGGTTCGAGAAGGTGGAGTTCCCCAAGCCCGTCTTCCACGGCGACACCATCTACGCGGAGACCGAGGTGGTCGAGAAGCGCGAGTCGAAGTCGCGCCCGCAGTGGGGCATCGTGATCTTCGAGCACCGGGCGAGGAACCAGCACGGCGACGTCGTGATGCGCTGCCGGCGCGCCGCCATGATGCGCCGCCGCTCGGGCTGAGCGATGCGCCGGTCGCTGCACTTCGTGCCGGGCGGCAACGAGAAGATGATCGCCAAGGCCCTCACCCTGCCCGCCGACGGCCTGATCCTGGACCTGGAGGACGCGGTGACGCCCGACCGCAAGGCGGCGACCCGGCCGATCGTGCGCGGCTGGCTGCAGAACCTTGACTTCGGCGGGCGGGAGCGCTGGGTGCGGATGAACCCCATCTTCACCGAGCACGCGGAGGCCGACGTGGCCGAGACCATCGCGGGGCGGCCGGACGGCTACGTGGTGCCGAAGCCGCGCCGGGCCGAGGACGTGCGGCGGGTGGCGGCGCTCCTCGACGCGCAGGAGCAGGCCCACGGGGTGCCGTTCGGCTCCACCCGGATGATTCTCATCGCCACCGAGACGCCGGAGGGGCTGCTCAACATCCAGGAGATCGCGACCGCGAGCCCGCGCACGGTGGCGCTGTCGTGGGGCATCGAGGATCTCTCCGCCGCGATGGGCCTGCCGCGCACCCGCGACGAGGCCGGACGCTACCTCGACATCCCGCGCTACGCCCGGGTGATGTGCACGGTGGCCGCGGCGGCGGCGGGAGTCGAGGCGATCGACACCGTGTACACCGACATCCCGGACCTGGACGGCCTGCGCCGCGAGTGCCGGGAGGGCGCCGCGATGGGCTTCAGCGGCAAGATCTCGATCCATCCCGGGCAGATCGAGGTGATCAACTCCGAGTTCACCCCGTCGAAGAGCGAGGCGGAGGACGCGATCGCCCTCATCGCCGCCTTCGAGGAGCAGGCCCGGCGCGGCGCGGGCGCCTTCGCGTGGAAGGGACAGATGATGGACATGCCGCACCTGACCCGGGCGCGCAAGATCGCCGACCGGGCACGGCAGGCGGGGGTGCTCTGAGCCGCGCGCGAGCCGCGGCGATGACCGGCCTGCTGCTGGCGTCAGCGCTGCTGGTGTTCGCCCTGCCGATCGGCCAGCGTCCCCTCGTGAGCCAGGACGAGGCCCGCTTCGCCCTGCTCGCCCGCGAGGGGGTGGAGAACGGCCAGTGGATGCTGCCGCGGGTGCGCGGCGTGATCTACCTCAACAAGCCCCCTCTCTACTTCTGGACGGTGGGCCTGCTCGCGTTGCCCTTCGGCGTCGTCGATGAGACCTCCGCGCCGCTCGCGTCGCTCGGCTCCGCGCTGCTCACGCTGCTGGCAGTGGTGGCGGTCGGGCGCCGCCTCTGGGGCCCCGAGGTCGGGCTGGCCGGCGGCCTGGTGCTTGCGACCGCGCCCTACTTCTACTTCATCTCGCACCAGGTGCTCTCCGACGCGATGATGACGGCCTGGCTCGCGTGGGCGCTCTACTTCCTGGTGACCGCCCGCGAGGCGGCGAACCCGACGCGGCGACTGATCGGCTTCTATCTCTGCGTGGCGGGCGCGCTGGCCAGCAAGGGGCCCGCCGCCTTCATGGCGCTGGCCGGCGCCCTCGTGGTGGTGCTGATCGAGGATGGCTGGCACGGCCTGCGCTGGCTGCGGCTGCCGATGGGCCTGGGCATCCTGGCGCTCTGCACGCTGCCGTGGCTGCTGCCCTACGCGCTCCAGCACGAGCGCAGCTACTTCGGCGGCGTGGTGGTGCACCACTACGGCGACTGGTACCTGCGCGAGAAGCGCTCCTCGCGCCTCCTGGAGTTCGGGGACAACCTGGGTCGCTTCCTGCCGTGGGCCGTCCTGCTGCCCGCCGCGGCGTGGTGGTGGCGGCGCGATCGCGATCCGCGCCGCCGCCCGCTCATCGCGTGGACGGTGGTGATGGCGGCCGCGGTCAGCTTCTCCGGCGAGCAGCGCGCGCGCTACTTCGTGCCGGTGCTGCCGTCGCTGTCGCTCCTGGTGGGCGAGCTGATGGTGCGGGCCGCGCCGGATCGCCGGGCCCGGCGGCTGCTGGTTGCGATCCTCGCCGGGCTGCTGGTCGTGGTCGCGGGGCTCGTGGTCGTGCTGCTGTGGCTGCCGATCGGCGCCCCGCTCCGGGCGCCGTCGACTTTCATGCCCGCCGAGGGCTGGGAGCGCTACGTCGCCTGCGCGCTCGCGGTGGCCGGGGTGGCCGGCGCGCTGCTCATGATGCTGCGCGCGGCCGGCTTCGGGGCCGCCGTGACGCTGGCGGTGGCGCTGGGCGGCATCCTGCTCATCGAGGGCTGGGGCTATCCCGGCCGCTACGCGGAGAGCACCAACATCCGCGGCTTCACCGCCGCGCTCGCGGCCACCCTCGAGGCGGACAGCCGCGTGCTCGCCTATCCGGACGCCGGGCTATCGTACGACTTCTACCTGCGCCGCCCGGTGCGCGAGCTGTCCACCATGCGGGAGCTGGAAAAGGAGCTGCGCGCGCCGCGGTCCACCGACGTGCTGATCATCCGGGAAAGCCGCTGGAACGCGCTCCGGCTGCCCGAGCGGGAGCAGTGGAACGTGCGCCTGGTGGACCGGATCGGCGCGGACCGGATGCTCGTGATGGGACCGCGGCGGTGAGCGAGGGCGCGCCGGAGCTGTCGGTGCTGCTGCCCGCGTTCAACGAGGCCGAGAGCCTTCCGGTGCTGTGGGCCGAGCTGGGCCCGATCCTGGACGCGCTGGCGCGCTCCGCCGAGGTCATCTTCGTGGACGACGGTAGCGCCGACGCCACCCCCGACGTCGTGCGCGGCTTCCGCGCCGCCGATCCCCGGGTGCGCCTGGTGCGGCTCGCCGCCAACGCCGGGCTGTCCGCGGCGCTGGACGCGGGCTTCCGGCGCGCGCGGGGCCACATCGTGGTCACCATGGACAGCGACCTGCAGAACGACCCGCACGACATCCCGCGCATGCTCGCCGCCCTCCCGGGCTACGACGCGGTCACCGGCTGGCGCCAGCAGCGCGACGACCCGTGGCTCAAGCGCGTGTCCTCCCGGGTCGCCAACCGCGTCCGGAACGCGATCACCGGCGAGGACGTGCACGACAGCGCGTGCACCCTGCGGGTGATCCGCAGCGGCTGCCTTCCGCGTCTGCCGCGCTTCCGCGGCTTCCATCGCTTCGTGCCGACCCTGCTCCGCCTGGCCGGCTGCCGCGTGCTGGAGCTGCCGGTGGGACACCGCGCGCGGCGCTTCGGCGCCTCGCACTACGGGATCCGGAACCGGGCGCTGGTGGCGTTCGAGGATCTGCTCGCGGTGCGGTGGATGCAGTCGCGGTGGCTGCGGTACGAGGCGACGGAGGACCCCTGACGCCGCGCGACCCGGGCCGAGCCTATGACGTGATTGATATCCGGCGCGTGCCGCCGCCAGAGTGTTGCTACAGCTTCTTGCTGGGGGGGAGGCCGGACATGCGGGCGAGGACGTCGAAGAGGATCGCGAAGTCGTAGTGGGCGAGGCCGTGGCCCTTGGCCGCGGTGAGGAGCTCGTGGGTGAGGGCGACGCTGGGGAGGGCCACCCCGGAGGCGCGCGCCATGTCGAGGGCGAGGCGCAGGTCCTTCTGGATCATGTCCACGTCGAACCACGCCTCGGCGGGCATGCCCAGCACGAAGGGCCCGCGGTACTTCACCATGGGCGAGGCCACCACGCTCTTGAGCAAGACCTCGACCGCGCGCTCGCGCGCGACCCCGGCCTTCTCGGCCAGCAGGACCGACTCCGCGAAGGCCAGCATCTGCACCGCCAGGCCCTGGTTCACCGCGATCTTCATGCTCTTCGCGAGCCCGACCGGCCCCACGTGGGTGATGGTGGGACCGATGGCGGTGAGGAACGGCCAAGCCCGCTCCAGCACGGACGGGTCACCGCCGACCATGAACGACAGATGTCCCGCCTCCAGCGTGGCCGGGCTGCCCGAGACCGGCGCGTCGAGCAGCGCGGCGCCGCGGGCCGCGGCCTCCTCCGCGAGCCGGCCCACCACGGTGGGGCTCACGGTGCTCATCTCGATCAGGATCGCACCGGGACGGAGCCCGGCGAGCAGGCCCTGCGGGCCGCGGGCCACCGCTTCCAGGGCCGTGTCGTCGGTGACCATGGTGAAGACCGCGTCCGATCCCTCCGCGGCATCGCGCGGGGACGGCGCGAGCATCATCCCCGCCTGCACCAGGGGCGCCGCCTTCGCGGCGGTGCGGTTGTAGCCGCGAACCGCGAAGCCGCCGTCGAGCAGGCGGCGCGCCATGCGTCCCCCCATCGCGCCGAGCCCGACGAACCCGAGGGTCGTCATCGACGCCGACGCGCGCGGGTCGGTCGGCGCGCGGATGTCTTCCGGGAGTCGCCGCGGCGGTCGGGGCGCACCGCGATCACGCTGATCTCGATCTTGCAGTTGGGATGAGTGGCGAGCCGTGAGACCTCCACCGTGGTCGTGGTCGGCCGGTGCGCGCCCAGGTACGAGCCCCACACCGCGTTCAGGTCGTCCTGCTCGTTGACGTCGGTGAGGAAGCGGGTCGCCGACACCACGTCGGCCAGCGTGCAGCCGGCCGCGGCCAGCGTGGTCTCGAGGTTGCGCATCAGCAAGACCGCCTGCTCCCGCATGGTCCGGGGCAGGTCGAACTCCTCCTCGCGATGCGGGTGGCTGTGGTAGACCGGGGCGGCGGTGAGCCCCGAGAGGAACAGCAGCTGCCCGCGCTCCACCAGCAGGGCGGGCGCGTAGGGCATCTCCACGTGTCGCTTGTCGGGGTGGTGGATGGCGCGGAGCGAGCGGGCCATGACGTGCGCATCATTGACGCCGGGACGGCCGTCGTCAAGCGCCTTCGTGCGCGGCCGGAACCTTGACACCCCGTGCTATGTTTGCTAAAGAAAAGCCCCCATTCCCTGCAGGGATCCACCCGCTGCACGAATGCTCTACCACGGTTTCCGAGGAGGCTCTCCATGACGATGAAATCGTTCCTGCGCCGGGGCCGGCTCTGTGCTCCGGCGATGGTCGTGGCGATCGGGCTCGCGTCGGTGCCGCTGCCGGCCGGAGCGCAGACGCCGATCCGGATCGGGGCGTCGATGTCGGTCACCGGCACCTACGCCAAGCCCGGCACCTATCAGCGGGAAGGCTACGAGGTCTGCATCGACGAGCTGAACGCCAAGGGCGGGATCCTCGGCCGCAAGGTCGAGCTGGTGATCTACGACGACCAGTCGCAGCCGGCCACCGCGGTGAGGCTGTACGAGAAGCTGGTCACCGAGGACAAGGTGGACGCGGTGATGGGCCCCTACTCGTCGGCGGTGAGCGAGGCGGTCGCCAACGTCACCGAGAAGTACAAGAAAGTGATGGTGGCCCCGCTGGCCGCCACCACGTCGATCTTCAAGAAGGGCCGCAAGTACATCTTCATGGTGATCACCCCGGCCGAGAACTACCTCGAGGGCCTGATCGACATGGCGGCCAAGCGCGGGCTCAAGACGGTGGCGATCATCAACGAGGACACCTTGTTCCCCAAGGCGTCGGCGGCGGGCACCGTCGAGGCGGCCAAGAAGCGGGGCATGCAGGTGGTGCTGCAGGAGGCCTACCCCAAGGGCAACACCGACTTCTCGGCGCTGCTCGTGAAGGTCAAGGCCGCGAACCCGGACGTGCTCGCGGCCGGCACCTACTTCGACGACGCGGTGGCGATCACCCGGCAGATGAAGGAGCTCAACGTGAACCCGAAGATGTTCGGGCTCACGGTGGGCGGTGACCTGCCCGAGTTCTACGATCTGCTGAAGCAGAACGCGGAGTACGTCTACGGCTCCACCCAGTGGGACGAGTCGCTGCCGTTCCCCGGCCAGAAGGAGTTCCTCGCCGCCTACACCAAGAAGTTCAAGCGCGAGCCGTCCTACCACGCGGCGGCGGGCTACGCGGGGTGCCTGATCTACGCGGAGGCGGTCAAGCGCGCGGGCACGCTGGACTCGGACAGGGTGCGCGAGCAGCTGCTCAAGATGGAGATCCGGACCGCGTTCGGCGACTACAAGGTCGACGCGGACGGCTTCCAGGTCGCGCACAAGATGGTCATGCTGCAGTGGCAGGACGGCAAGCGCGTGGTGGTGTGGCCGGACGACCTCGCCTCCGGCAAGCCGCGGTATCCCACACCGGAGTGGAGCAAGCGATAGCCAGCATCCTGATCACGCCGACGATGGTCGGCCAGGTGGTCATCTCGGGCCTCCTGGCCGGCTCCATCTACGCGATGGTGGCCCTGGGGCTCGGGCTGATCTTCGGCGTGATGCGCGTGCTGAACGTGGCCCACGGCCCCCTGCTGATGCTGGGGGCCTACACCACGTTCTGGCTCTTCCAGTGGCTGGGCCTCAACCCCTACCTGTCGCTGCTGGTCACGATGCCCGCCCTGTTCCTGGTCGGGGTCCTCCTGCAGGGGACGCTCGTGCGTCGGGTCGTCGACGCCCCCGAGCTGTCCTCTCTCCTGCTCACCTTCGGGGTGTCGATCGCGCTGGTCAATCTGGCCCAGCTCGCGTTCACCTCCGACCTGCGCTCGGTGGAGTACCTGACCGGCTCCTTCGTGGTGGGATCGTTCGCGATCTCGAAGCCACGCCTGGCCGCGTGCGCGTTCGCGGTGGCCATCACCGGCGCCTCGTTCGTCTTCCTGCGCTCCACCCGGCTCGGCAAGGCGATCCGCGCGGTCTCCCAGAGCCGGGAGGTTGCCCAGGTGTGCGGCATCGACGTGCAGCGCATCCATTTGCTCGCCTTCGGTCTCGGGACCGCGCTCGCCGCCGCGGGCGGCACGCTGGTGGCGGTGATGGTGGCGATCCAGCCCGAGATGGGCCAGGTCTACACGTTCAAGTCCTTCCTGGTGATCGTGCTGGGCGGGGCGGGCAACTACCCGGGGGCGCTGCTGGGCGGCCTCTTCCTGGGCCTGGTCGAGCAGCTCTCGTCGCTGTTCCTCACCGCCCAGGTCAACGAGGCGGTGGCCTACGTCCTGCTGGTGCTGGTGCTGCTGGTGCGTCCGACCGGGCTCCTCCGGGGCCGCGTGTGAAGCGCCGGGCGCCGATCGCGCTGCTGGTCCTGGCGGCGGCGCTCGCGCTCTATCCGCTCGAGGCGACCGGCTACGGGCTGCGGGTGATGCTGCAGCTGTTCATGTGGATCGCGCTCGCCCAGTCCTGGAACCTCATCTCCGGGCTCACCGGCTACGTCTCGTTCGGCCACGTGGTGTTCTACGGGACCGGCGCCTACGCCTCGAGCCTGCTGATCGTGAAGGCGGGCCTGCCGTGGCCGCTCGCCTGCCTGGGCGGCGGGGTGGCGGGCGCGCTGCTGGCCCTGATCATCGGATGGCCCTGCCTGCGCCTGCGGGGCCCGTACTTCGCGATCGCGATGCTGGGTCTCAACGAGGTGATGCGGGTCGTCGTCTCCTACTACGAGGGCCTCACCGGCGGGGGCAACGGCCTCTCCCTGCCGACGCTCGACGCGAGCCTCGCCATCTACTACGCGATGGGGCTGGTGGCGGCGGGGGTGACCGCGGTGGCCCACGCCATCCTCACCTCGCGGTTCGGCCTGCGCCTCATGACGATCCGCGAGGACGAGGTGGCCGGGGAGGCGATGGGCATCGACACCCTCCGCTACAAGCTCTACGCGCTGGTGCTGTCCGCCATCGGGCCCGGCATCGTGGGCGGCCTCTCCGCGCGCGACCAGGGCTACATCGAGCCGATCTCGGTGTTCCCGCTGATCATGACCATCACCATGATCGTGATGGCCCTTTTCGGCGGCAAGGGCACGATCTGGGGGCCGGTGCTGGGCGCGACCGTGCTGTTCCTGTTCCAGGAGGCGGTGTGGGCGCGCTTCGTGTACCTGCACCAGCTCCTGTTCGGGGCCATCATCGTGGCGGTGGTACTGCTGATGCCGCGCGGCATCCTGGGCGTGCTCCAGCAGAAGTACAACCTCCCGCGCACCATCTGAGCCCGGGCGCTCGAACGCCAGTGGCCCCGATCCTCGAGGTCGACCGGGTGGTGAAGCGCTTCGGCGGAGTCGCGGCGGTGAACGACGTGTCGTTCGCGCTCGAGCCGGGCCGCATCTACGGGCTCATCGGCCCCAACGGCTCCGGCAAGACCACGCTGTTCAACTGCATCACCGGGGTGGACCGGCCCGACGAGGGGCAGATCCGCTTCAAGGGCCAGCGCATCGACCGGCTCAAGCCCCACCGGATCTTCCACCTGGGCCTGGGTCGCACCTTCCAGGTGATCCGGGTCTTCCCGGAGCTGACCGCGCTCGAGAACCTCCTGGTGGTCACCACCAGCGACTACGACGAGGCCCGCGAGCGCGCCCGGGCGCTGCTGGCCCGCGTGAAGCTCGACGAGCTCGCCGACGAGTTCGCGGGAGACCTCTCCTACGGGCAGCAGAAGCTGGTGGAGTTCGTGCGCGTGCTGATGACGGACCCCGAGCTCATCCTGCTCGACGAGCCGGCGGCGGGCGTGAACCGCACGCTGCTCAACGAGCTGCTGGACGCGGTCCGGCAGCTGCGCGATCAGGGCAAGACGGTGCTGCTGGTCGAGCACGACATGAAGGTCGTGATGGGCCTCTGCGAGACGGTGTTCGTGCTGGACCACGGGGAGAAGCTGGCCGAGGGGACGCCCGGCGTCATCCAGGCCGACGAGCGGGTCATTGAAGCTTATTTCGGCCGCTAGCGCGCTGATGGTCGCATACCTCGTGTGGGCCTCGCGCGGCTGGCCGCTGATCCACGACGCGCCGCTCATGCACTACATCGCCTGGCTCATCGGGCAGGGCGCGGTTCCGTATCGCGACGCCTTCGACATGAACCTGCCCGGCGTCTACCTGCTCCACTGGGCCGTGATGCGCATCGGCGGCGACGGCGATGTCCCGTGGCGGCTCTTCGATCTGGGCTGGCTCGCCCTCACGTGCCTGGCCCTGGTCGGCTATGGCCGGCGCGTGGGCCAGGGCTGGGGCCCGGTGGCGGGCGCGCTGCTGTTCGCGCTCTACCACCTGAGCGGGGGGGCCTGGCATGCGGGGCAGCGCGATTTCGTCCTCTGCCTCTTTCTCCTGCTCGGGGCCTGGGGCGTGGCGCGCGGGACGGAGCGGCACGCGCCGGGGACCCTGGCGGGGGCCGGGCTCGCGCTCGGGGCCGCGATGACGATCAAGCCGCACGCCGCGCTGTTCTGGCTCGTCTGCGCGGCGATCGCGGCGCGCGACCGTCCCTTCAGCATGTCCGCGTGGCGCGCGGGCGCGCTGGTGATCGGCCCCGGGCTCCTGCCCCCGATCGCGATGGGGACGTGGCTCGCGTGGACCGGCGGTCTCGGCCCCTTCATCGACGTCTTCACCGGCTACGTGGTGCCGCTCTACGGCCGGCTCGGGCGCGTGGGGCCGTGGCAGGCGATCGTGTGGCATTCCTACGGGCGGCCGCTGGCCCTGCTGCTCCTCGCCCTGTCGGTCCTCGCGCTCATCGCCCCGCCGTCCGAGGATCCCACCCGCAAGGGCCTGGCTCTCATGGGCGTCCTCTACGGCCTCGTGCACTTCGTGGTCCAGGGCAAGGGGTGGGAGTACCAGCTCTACCCGCTCGTCCTCTTCTGCTGCGTGCTCGCGCCGGCGGCGGTGGTGCGCTGGCGGTCCGCAGAGTGGCCGCGCCTGCTCGACCTCTTCGGGGCGCGGCGGCTGGTGGCGGTGACGGTGTGGGCGCTCCTGGTGCTGGTGCTGGGCGCGAAGGCGGCCAAGGCGCTGGACGCGCCGTGGATCGCCGAGAAGGCTCACCGCGTCGGCGCGATCGTGGACGACCTCCGGCCGCTCGTGCCCCCCGGCGCGACCGTCCAGGTGTTGGACACCACCGGGGGCGGCATCCACGCCCTGCTCCGCCTCGGCATCCGCCAGCCCACGCGCTTCATCTACGACTTTCCCTTCTTTCACGACGTGGACGATCCGCGCATCACGGCGCTGCGCGCCGAGTTCGTGCGCGATCTCGAGCGCGGCCGGCCCGCCGCGGTGGTGGTGCTGGAGGACAGCTGGCCCGAGCGCACCTACGAGCGTCTGGCCGCCTTTCCGGCGCTCGAGGGCCTGCTCGATCGCGCCTTCACCCTCGCGGTGAGCGGCGACGGGTACTGGATCTATGCGAAGCGAAGCGATTCGTAGCGTCATCCGCGCCTACGACGACCCGGTGGTGCGCGCCTACTGCTGGGGGCGCTTCTGGATCCTGCGCCAGCGCTTCCTCGACGAGATCGGCCAGTACCTGCCCGGGGAAGGCCGCGTGCTCGATCTGGGCTGCGGCTTCGGGCTCTTCTCGCTCTACTACGCGAGCGTGCACCCCGCCCTCACGGTGGAGGGCTTCGACCGCAACGCGCGGCGGATCGCGCTGGCCCGCGCGGCGGCGGGGCGGCTCGGGCTCGGCAACGTGCGCTACGAGGTGGGCGACGTGATGGATTTCCGGGGCGGGGAGCGGTTCGACGCCGCCTACATGCTGGACATCGTCCATCACATCCCGGAAGACGCGGTGCGCCCGCTGCTGGAGCAGGTGGCCAAGACGCTCCCGGAGGGCGGACGGCTGCTGGTCAAGGACGTGGACCGGCATCCCGCCTACAAGCGCTGGTTTACCCACGCGCTGGACAAGGTGATGGATCCGGCCGCGCCCGTCCACTACTGGGCGACCCACGAGCTGCAGACCCTGCTGGAGCAGGTCGGGTTCACGGTGCACCGGCACCTGATGGTGGACGTGCTGCCGTACCCGCACGTGCTCTACATCGCCCAGCGGCGGCCATGAGCGCCGCCCCGAGCCCGGTCCTGCTGCTCGCCGACGGCCTCACCGCCGGCTACGGCAAGATGCTGATCCTCCACGGCGTGACCCTCGAGGTGCGCGCGGGAGAGATCGTGACCGTGATCGGGCCCAACGGCGCCGGCAAATCCACCGCGTTCAAGACCATCGTGGGCTTCCTCCGTCCGCAGAGCGGACGCGTGCGCTTCGACGGCGAGGACATCACCGGCCTCCGTCCCGACCAGGTGCTGCCCCGCGGGCTCGCCTACGTCCCGCAGGGCCGCGTCGTGTTTCCCCAGATGACGGTGCTGGAGAACCTCGAGATGGGCGCCTACATCGAGCGGGACCGCGCCCGCATCCGCGCCGCGCTGGAGCGGGTCTACGGGCTGTTGCCGATCCTGGCCGAGCGGCGGGGCCAGAAGGCGGGCACCATGTCCGGGGGCGAGCAGCAGATGGTGGCCATCGCCCGGGCCCTCATGACGAGCCCCAAGCTGATCCTGCTCGACGAGCCCTCGCTCGGTCTCGCGCCGAAGTTCGTGTCGCTGATCTTCGAGAAGCTGGACGAGATGCGGCGCGCCGGGTTCACCCTGATGGTGGTGGAGCAGAACGCGGCCAAGGCCCTCACGGTGGCCGACCGCGGCTACGTGCTGGAGCTGGGCCGCAACCGTTTCGAGGGTACGGGACGGGCCCTCCTGGAGGACCCGGAGGTCAAGCGGCTCTATCTGGGCGGCTGATCGGGCGCCGCTTTTTCGTCTATGCTTCCGGCCGCGGGTTGAGTATATTCGATGGGGTTTTCCCAAGGAGACTGTCGGGCCACATGCGCATCGCTCGATCCGCCGTCGTCTGTAGTGCGGCCATCGCGGCCGTCCTGATCGGCATCCTCATCGGCTTCCCCATCTCCGCGGCCAAATCGGCCACCGCCCCCACGCCGGGCAGCACCGGCGACAAGAGCGCCGGCCACGACGGCGAGCACGGGGGCGTCGACCCGCGCGCGCTGGAGCGCGGCAAGGCCACCTTCGCCCAGTACTGCGCGAACTGCCACGGCGACGGGGGCAAGGGCGACGGCATCGCGGGGCAGAACCTCCCGATCCGGCCGCAGGACCTCACCGAGGGGCGCATCCTGAACGCGCTGCCCGACCATTTCCTGCACAGCATCATCGCGCACGGCGGACAGTCGGTCGGGCTGTCGCCGCTCATGCCCAACTTCACTCCGTATCTGTCCGACATCCAGATCGGCGAGGTCATCGCCTACGTCCGCACGCTGGCCCAGCCCAAGTACGATCCCAGCAAGGTGCTGCCGGTCGCGACCACGCGCCAGGGCCCGGTCCAGCCGATCTTCTTCAGCCACGTCATCCACGCCGGCTCCTACCAGATCGCCTGCCAGTACTGCCACGCCAACGCGCGGCGGGGCGCGTCCGCGGGGGTGCCGTCGGTCGAGCGCTGCATGGGCTGCCACAAGGTCGTGGCCGCCGAGGGCAACCCCGAGGTCAAGAAGCTCCACGGCTACTGGGAGCGGCAGGAGCCCATTCCGTGGGTGCGCATCTTCAAGATCCCCGAGCACGCGCAGTTCATCCACAAGCCGCACATCCAGGCCGGCCTGCAGTGCCAGACGTGCCACGGCCGCATCGAGGCGATGGAGCGCGTTCACGCCCAGACCGGCCAGCACATCGTGAACGACCTGCAGAACCTCGCCCTGATGCCGGCGCCGCCGCCGAAGCTCACGATGGGCTGGTGCGTGGAGTGCCACCGCACCGCCAACGTCAAGGGCGTGCAGGGTGTGCAGACCGCGGCCGACGCGCCGATCCCGTCGGTGCGGGTCGCGCCGGGCAGCGAGAGCGAGCGTCGCAACGCGCCGCTCGAATGCGTCACCTGCCACCACTAGCCTGACCGGCTCGCGCGGCAGCCGCCGCGAGCCCGACCCACCCCTCGCGGCCGCCCGCCGCGCCGGTGCGGCCGCGGTGAGACGCCGATGCGCGTGATCCTGGGAACGCTGCTCGTCTTCGGTGTCGCCTTCGTGTCGGTCTTCGGGCTACAGCTGGTCGCGGTCACCGCGGTGCTCAGCTGGCGCGGTGAGACGCTCGAGGACGGCGGCCTCGCGGCCCTGCTCGCCGGCGTGCCCGCGTCCTCGGTGGCCCTCATCGCGATCGCCTGGCTGGCCGCCCGCAGGCCTCAGCGCGAGAGCCTGCGCCTCGGTCCCGGCCGGATGCGGGGCCCGGACGCGGCGGTGATGGCCGCCGGGGTGCTGGCGCTGAGCCAGGCCCTCGAGTCCCTGGTGCTGCTGCTGGGCCTCGGGCCGGGCCCGACCCTCGAATGGATGACCCGCACCGTGGCCTCCGCCACCCCGCCCGGACTGGCGCTCGCGGTGATCGTCGTCGGTTTGCTCGCCCCGGTGGCGGAGGAGCTGTTCTTCCGCGGCTACATGCTGACGAGGCTGCGCGCGGTCTGGAGGCCGGGGCCGGCGATCCTCATGAGCGCGCTCGCCTTCGGGATCATCCACGGCGAGTGGGTGCACGGCCTGCTCGCCGCGGTCATCGGCATCTACCTCGGCCTGGTCACCGAGCGAGCCGACAGCGTGACGCCCGCCATCGTCTGCCACGCGGTCAACAACACCGCCTCGGTGCTGCTCTCGGCGTGGCTCGGGTCGCCGTCGGGCCGCGCGCTCAACGCGGCGCTGGTGACCGCGATGGGGCTGGTGGTGGCGTGGGCGCTGCTCCGGCTGTGGCGCGGCTGGCCGGCTGAGACGGAGGCGTCAGCGGTCGGGATCGAGGATCGCGGTCAGGCTCCGTAGGTCCGGGCACGCGTCCAGCGACTCGACGATCTGCCGGACCGTGTCCGCCCGGTCGGGCGGCAGCACGAGCCCGGCGCACTCGCGGAACTTCTCACGCAGGGCCTCCCGGGTGAGCGGGTTGGCGGGATGGCCCGGCACCGGGCGCGGGCCGATGCTGGTCTGCCGGCCGTCGCGCAGGCGCACCGTGAGCCGCGTCCACATGTGACGCTCGAGATCGCCGGGAATCTCCGGGTCCACCACCACGCGCACTCGCTCCATGAGCCGCCGGATCGCGGGATCCTGCGCGCGTTCGTCCTGGAAGGTCGCCATGCCGACGCGCCCCTCGGTGATGGCGGCCGCGGCGGAGAACTCGGCCGAGAACTTGGCCTCGAGCCCGGTGCGGGGCCGCGAGTGGATCAGGATGCGGGGCACGCCCGCGCACACCCCGACGGTGAGCTCCTCCACGTCGTCGGCGCGCACGCCCTGGACGCGATGGAGCTCGAGCGCGCCGTCGATGATGGAGTGGGTGCAGGCGCACGACGGATAGGGCTTGACCGCGACGCCGGTGGTGGTGATCTTCCACGGGGCCCCGAGGGTGCCGAGCGGCTCGAGGGCCCGCTTGCCCGCGCCCAGCACCGCGAAGAAGCCCTGCGGCCCCTCGAGGGCGTGCTCGGACGCGGTCCAGCCCTCGCGCGCCATCAACGCGGAGAGCACGCCGCTCCGCGCCGCGTGGCCGGCGTGGAACGGCTTGGTCATGGTGCCGAAGTTCTCCTTGAGACCGGAGGACTGCGAGGCGGCCAGCGCGAGCGCGTGGCGGGTCTGGGTCGCGTCGAGCCCCAGCAGGCGCGCCGCGGCGGCGGCGGCGCCGAGGGTGCCGAGGGTACAGGTGGCGTGCCACCCGTGCTCGTAGTGCGCGGGATTGATCACCTCGGCGAGCGTGGTCTCCACCTCGAAGCCGAGCAGGAACGCGTGCAGCAGCGCGCGCCCGTCGGCCAGGGCCAGCTCGCCCGCCGCGAGCGCCGCGGCCAGCACCGGCGCCGACGGATGACCCATCAGCGCGAAGTTCGTGTCGTCGTAGTCGAGCGCGTGCGCCGCGGTCCCGTTGCAGAGGGCCGCCCACACCGCCCCGGTGCGCCGGCCGGTGCCCACCACGGTGGCCAGGGGCAGGCCGCCCTCGGCCGCCGCCACCCGGTGGAGGATGCGCGCGGCCGGCTCCACCGAGCCGGCCAGCATGACCCCCAGGCAATCGAGGATGGCGCGCCGGCCGGCCTCGAGCGCGGCCTCCGGGCAATCATCGTGGCGGCTCTTGGCGACGAACTCGGCGATCGTCGAGGTGGCGTTCATGGCCGGAATCTACCACACCGCCCGCGGGTGCGCCGGGGGCCGTCCGCGCCTGGCACCACGCCGGTCGGGCCTGTATGATTCGACCGCACCATGCGAAGGCTCCTCGCGCTTGCCGCCGCCGTCACCTCGCTGCTCGCTCCCGGCTCCACGAGCGCTCAGCTCTTCGTGGCCACGCGGCCGCAGCCGCCGTTCGCCATCGGGCCGCTCATGGTGCGGGCCACCGTGAGCGAGGGCGCGGGCCGGGTCCCGGTGACGGTCGCCTTCAGCCTCCAGCTGCCGCCCGGCCGGAGCGCCGCCGACGTGGCGCAGGACATCTACCTGCTCTGGCCGGGCGAGGTGCTGAACGCCTCGCCGGGCCGGAAGCCCGACGCGGCGCTGGCCCGCTACGTGGCCGATCAGGGCTTCGACCTCATCGGGGAAGGCTACGCGACGCTGGCCGCCCGCAACCTGGGCGACACGGGGGCGGTCGAGACCATCGCGGGCGGCGCCTCGTTTGCCACGTTCGTCCAGACCGGCTCGCTCGGCCTGAGCCCGCCCGCCACCTTCATCCGCATCCCCTGGACCCCGCGCCTCGCCGACCGCAGCTGGCTCATGGAGCTCTCCCTCGACACCGCCGGGCTCATCAAGCCGGTCAAGGCGGGCTGGGCCGAGCGCCTGGTGCGGGGCACCCACTACCGGGTCGCGATCGGCTTCCACGAGGTGCGCGAGCGGCCGATGTTCCCGATGTACTTCGCGCACCGCGACCGGGTGGTGCGGCTGGCCGACGCGCCCGCGGAGCTGGTGGTGCAGTTCCCCCGGTCCGACCGGCTCAAGATCGACGACGTGTATCCGCCCACCGCGATCCGGCGGCTCAGCGAGACGCTCGAGACCACCGAAGTGGTCTCGCTCTTCCTCGACCGCTCCGACGGCATCACCCCGCAGCAGCTCGCCGTCCAGTTCGGCTACTTCTCCCGCGCGCAGGCCGCGGCGCTCGTGGCCGCCCCGCTCCTGCTGCTGGTCCTGGGTCAGGCCATGGGTCCTCTTCTCGGCCGCGGGCTGGCCCGGGTGATCGGCATGGCGGGCGCCCGCATCCAGCTCGGGGCCTGGCGGACCGGCGGGCGGCAGGTGCACCAGGGCGTCATCCTGCCCCGCGGGCTGGTGGAGCGCATCGTGCCCGGCCAGACCACCCGGGAGGAGGTGATCCGCCTGTGCGGGGCCGAGGTGGAGCGGCAGGACCAGTTTCCCGGCTCCGGCCGTACCACGTTGATCTATCGGGGCCGCCGGCTGATCCCGGAGGCCCACCGCATCCTCGGCTGGCTCTCCACCGTGCGGCGCTGGGACGTCGAGCGGCACGAGGTGCGGATCGAGCTCGACGGCGACCTGGTCCGCGACGTCCACGCCGAGGTCCGGCGCTACCGGCTCGGTCCGGAGGAGCCGCGGTGACCCCGCCGGCGCCGGGGATCAGGCCGGCCGCAATGCTTGACCCCCCTGTCCGGGCGGGCTAGTCTTATCGGACCACCCATCTGGAGCGCTCCGTCCCCGAGGAGGGCCGAGGTGAAGTGTCCTCGCTGCCAGTCGCTGAACCGTGAAACGGCGCGGTTCTGCGAGGAGTGTGGCACCCGGCTCGTCTCCAGCTGCGCGTCCTGCGGCGAGGAGCTGACGCCGGAGAAGAAGTTCTGCGGCGCGTGCGGCGCGCCGGTCAGCCCCGAGCCCGTCGGGCGCCAGCCGTCCTCCCAGAGCTACACCCCCAAGCACCTCGCCGAGAAGATCCTGACCTCGCGCCACGCCCTCGAGGGCGAGCGCAAGCAGGTCACGGTGCTGTTCGCGGACCTGAAGGGCTCGATGGAGCTGCTGGCGGACCGCGATCCGGAGGAGGCGCGCCGGCTCCTGGACCCGGTCCTCGAGCGGATGATGGAGGCGGTGCACCGCTACGAGGGCACCGTCAACCAGGTCATGGGCGATGGCATCATGGCGCTCTTCGGCGCCCCGCTCGCCCACGAGGACCACGCGGTGCGCGCCTGTCACGCCGCCCTCCGCATGCAGCAGACGGTGGGCTGGTACGCGGAGGAGCTGCGCCGCGGCCGCGGGGTCGACGTGCAGATCCGGGTGGGGCTCAACTCCGGCGAGGTGGTGGTGCGGGCCATCGACAGCGACCTGCACATGGACTACTCCGCGATCGGCCAGACCACGCACCTGGCCGCCCGCATGGAGCAGCTCGCGCGGCCGGGCACCACGCTGATCTCGCGCGAAACCCTGCGCCTGGCCGAGGGCTACATCGAGGTGAAGCCGCTCGGCCCGGTGCCGGTGAAGGGGATGCCGGATCCGGTCGAGGTGTTCGAGCTGCTGCGCACCGAGCAGGTGCACTCCCGGCTCGAGGCCAGCGCGGCGCGGGGGCTCACTCCATTCGTGGGCCGCGAGCCCGAGGTCGAGACCCTGCACCAGGCGATGGCGCGGGCCTCCGCCGGCCACGGGCAGATCGTGGCCGTCTCGGGCGAGCCCGGGGTGGGCAAGTCGCGCCTCTTCTGGGAGTTCACCCACTCCCACCGCGCCCACGGCTGGCTCATCCTCGAGGCGCAGGCCACGTCGTACGGCAAGAACACCGCCTACCTCACGGTGAAGGAGCTCCTCCAGTCCTACTTCCAGCTGGAAGAGCGGGACGACGCGAGGAGAGTTCGCGAAAAGGTCACCGGCAAGCTGCTCACCCTCGACGAGAGCCTGCGGCCGACCCTGCCCGCCTTCCTTCAGCTGCTGGACGTGCCGGTGGACGACGCGGAGTGGCAGACGCCGGACCTGCCCCAGCGCCGACAGCGCATGCTGGACGCGGTCAAGCGGCTCATCCTGAGAGAAGGTCAGGTGCAACCGGTGCTCGCGGTGTTCGAGAACCTGCACTGGCTCGATTCGGAGAGCCAGGCCTTCCTCGACAGCCTCGTGGACAGCCTGCCCCTGGCGCGCGCGCTGATCCTGGTGAGCTACCGGCCCGAGTACCAGCACGCGTGGGCGCGCAAGAGCTACTACACCCAGTTCCGCATCGATCCGCTGCCGCCGCAGTCCGCCGACGAGCTGCTGCGCGCGCTGCTGGGCGACGATCCGGGCCTGGGTCCGCTCAAGCAGCTCCTGATCGAGCGCACCGAGGGCAACCCGTTCTTCCTCGAGGAGAGCGTGCACACCCTCGCCGAGACCAAGGTGCTCGCGGGCACGCGCGGCCACTACCGCCTCACCCGCGAGGTCGAGAAGGTGCAGATGCCGGCCACCGTGCAGGCGGTGCTGGCCGCCCGCATCGATCGCCTGCCCATCGAGGCCAAGCGTCTGCTGCAGGCCGCTGCGGTGATCGGCAAGGACGTCTCGCTCGCCCTCCTGCAGGAGATCGCGGACATGAGCGAGGAGGCGGTGCGGCGCAACCTGGCTCTGCTCCAGTCCGGCGAGTTCCTGTACGAGATCAGCCTCTTCCCGAACGTGGAGTACACGTTCCGGCACGCGCTCACCCACGAGGTGGCCTACTCGAGCCTGCTCCAGGATCGTCGCCGCGCGCTCCACGCGCGCGTGGTCCAGGCCATGGAGCATCTCTACGCCGACCGGCTGCCGGAGCACTTCGAGCGGCTCGCCCATCACGCGGTGCGCGGCGAGGTGTGGCAGAAGGCGGTGGCGTACCTGCGCCAGGCCGGCATCAAGGCCGCGGGCCGCTCCTCGAACCGGGAGGCGGTGCTCTTCCTGGAGCAGGCGATGGCGGCGCTCGGCCGCTTGCCGGAGGGGCGCGCCTCCACCGAGCTGGCCATCGACCTGCGGCTCGATCTGCGCTCGCCGCTCCTGCAATCCGGCCAGCTCGAGCGCGTGCTGACGCTCTCCCAGGAAGCGGAGGCGATGGCCGAGAAGCTCGGCGACGAGCAGCGGCTGGCGCGCGTCTACACCTACCTGATCAACTACCACTACCTCAAGGGCGAGCCGGACCTCGCCATCGAGTACGGCGAGCGCTGCCTGCGCATCGGCGACGCCGCCGGCGACGTGGGCCTGCAGGCGCTGGCCCGCGGCTACCTCGGCTACAGCTGCCACGCCCAGGGCCTCTACCACCGGGCGCACTCGATCCTGCGCGAGAACGTGGAGGCGCTGGAGCTGGTGCAGGGCGACGCGCCCGGCGGGCAGACCGGCGTCTCCTACGTCACCTCGAGCGGCTGGCTCGCCTTCACCCTCGCCGAGCTGGGCGAGTTCGACGCGGCGGCCCTGTCGCTGGACCGCGCGCAGCGCGCGGGCGAGGCGAGCGGCCACGCCTACACCCAGACCATCGCGCGCACCATGGCCGGCCTCGCGTGGCTCCGTCGCGGCCAGCTCGAGCGCGCCCTGCCCGCGCTCCAGCGCAGCCTCGACGCCTGCCGCGAGAAGAACCTGGACGTCTGGCGGCCGATCCCCTCGTCGCTGCTCGGGCTGACCCTCGTGCTGCTGGGCCGCGTGGAAGAAGGCTTGCGGCTCCTGGAGGACGGCGTCTCGCTCACCGAGGAGCTGGGGGTGCGCGCCTACCTGGCGCTCTGGACCGCGAACCTGGGCGAGGGGCTCGCCGCCGCCCGGCAGCTGGAGCGCGCGCGCACGGTGGCCCGGCGGGCCCTCGACCTGGCGCTGCGCCACAAGGAGCGCGGACACCAGGCGTGGGCGCTGCGGCTGATGGGCGAGCTGAGCGCGATGGCCGATCCGCCCGCGGTGGGCGAGGCCGAGGGCTACTTCAGCCAGGCCCTCGCGCTGGCCGAGGAGCTCGAGATGCGGCCGCTCCTGGCGCGGACCCATCTCGGCATGGGCCGGCTGCTACGCCTGGCCGGGGAGCGCGACCGGGCGGAAGACCATCTGGCGACCGCGCTCGGCCTCCTACGCGAGATGGACATGCGCTTCTGGCTGTCGCGCGCCGCCGAGGAGCTCTTGCACATGGGGCACCTCTTCGTGGTGGCGCGGCACAACATCCAGCTCTACGACTACCTGAAGCGCGAGTACGCGGGCGAGCCGGTCACCGTGATCCTCGACCGGCGGCACGGCCAGCGGCGCGACCGCGAGGAGGCGATCGCCACCGAGCGGCGGCGCGCGGAGCGGCGCCGCCAGGTCCAGGTCGACGAGGCCATCCGCACCCGCGGCTTCGCGGTGGTGCCCGAGATCATCGGCGGCGCCTGATCACGGCCGGGCCCGGACGACGACCGGCGCCTCCCGCCCGAGCGAGGACAGCCCGCGACCCACCAGCCGGACCTCGGCCGCCCGCTTGCCGTCGGGCGCCACGGCCGCCTCGAACGAGACGCGCTCGCCCACCCGGGGCGGCGCGCCGCGGCCGTCGCGCCCCCGCACCACGTAGAGCTCCTGGTCGTCGCCCACGATGAGCCCCCAGGCCGTCGGCCGGTCGTAGAACTCGATGCGTCCCGTCCTGATCATCAGGCCGGCATGCTAGCGGAGCGTGCGGCGTCGGCACAATGTCCAGAAACTCCGACACGAGACGAGGTGCGGTTGACCTCCGGCCCGACGCGAGTAGAGTGATGGCGCGGTTGCGGAAATTTCCCACCGGGCCCGGCCCGGAGATTCGAGGAGAGTCATCATGCCGACGAGCCAGAGTGACAAGGCGGCCCGGTTTCGCGCGCTGCACGAGGCGCCCGGCGCCTTCGTGATCCCGAACCCGTGGGACGGCGGATCCGCGCGCATCCTCGCCGCGCTCGGCTTCCAGGCGCTCGCCACCTCGAGCGGGGCGCAGGCCGGCACGCTGGGGCGGCGCGACGGCACGGTGACGCGGGACGAGGCGCTCGCGCACTGCCGCGTCATCGTGAACGCCACCGACCTGCCGGTGTCGGCGGACCTCGAGAAGTGCTTCGGCGACGATCCCGCGACGGTGGCGGAGACCATCCGGCTCGCGGCCGGCGTGGGCCTGGTCGGCGGCTCGGTCGAGGACGCCACCGGCGACCGGGACAAGCCCCTCTACGATCACGCGCACGCGACCGAGCGCGTGGCGGCGGCGGTGGAGGCGGCCCGCGCGGTGGGCTTTCCGTTCACCCTGACCGCCCGCACCGAGAGCTTTCTGCGGGGCAACCCGAACCTGGACGACGTCGTCAAGCGGCTGCAGGCCTTCGAGAAGGCGGGCGCCGACGTGCTGATGGCCCCGGGGCTGCCCGACCTGGCCGCGGTGCGCGCGGTGTGCAGCGCGGTCTCCCGGCCCGTCAACTTCATGGTCGGCATCAAGGGCAAGTCGTTCTCGGTGGCCGAGCTGACCGCGGCCGGCGTGAAGCGCATCAGCCTCGCGACCTCGCTCTACCGGTCGGCGATGAGCGGGCTCCTCGAGGCGGCCCGCGAGGTGAAGGACCGGGGGACCTTCGGCTACGTCGAGCGCGGCGTGCCGTCGGCGGATCTCGCCGGCTTCATGGCCTGATCGGCGAACCCGGCTCGCCTTGACCCGCGGCCGGCGACAGGGCACGATTCAGTCAGCGTGATCATCGGCGTGCCGCGGGAGATCAAGCCGGGCGAGCAGCGGGTGGCGCTCACCCCCGCGGGCGCCCGGGCGCTGGTCGAGGCGCACCACCAGGTGCTGGTCGAGCGCGGCGCGGGCCAGGGCAGCAGTATCCGCGACGAGGAATACCAGCGCGAAGGCGCGGACCTGGCGGGGGCCGACGAGGTGTGGGCCCGGGCCCAGATGATCCTGAAGGTCAAGGAGCCCCTGCCGGAGGAGTACGGCCGGATGCGGGCGGGCCAGATCCTCTTCACCTACCTGCACCTCGCCGCCGCACCCGAGCTGGCCCGCGCGCTGCAGAAGGCGGACGTGGTCGCCATCGCCTACGAGACGGTGCAGCGCGCCGACGGCAGCCTTCCGCTGCTGGCCCCGATGAGCGAGGTGGCGGGACGCCTCTCCGTGCAGGAAGGCGCGTTCTACCTCGCCAAGGCGCACGGAGGGCGCGGCATCTTGCTCGCGGGCGTTCCGGGCGTGCCGCCCGGCAACGTGGTGGTGCTCGGCGCGGGCACCGTGGGGGTGAACGCGGCGCGCATCGCGCTGGGCCTCGGCGCGGACGTCTCGATCCTCGACGTGAACCTGGATCGGCTGCGCGCGGTGGACGACCTCTTCCACGGCCGGGTCATCACCCTCATGTCCAACAGCTACAACCTGAACCAGGTGCTGCGGCGGGCGGACCTCCTGGTGGGCGCGGTGCTCATCGCGGGCGCGCGGGCGCCGGTGCTGGTGAGCAAGGACATGGTGGCGTCCATGAAGGAGGGCGCGGTGATCGTGGACGTGGCGGTCGACCAGGGCGGCAGCGTCGAGACGATCCACCCCACCACGCTGCTCGATCCGACCTACCTGGTCTCCGGTGTCGTCCACTACGGCGTCGCCAACATGCCCGCGCTGGTGCCGCGCACCTCCACCTTCGCGCTGACGAACGCGACGCTGCCCTACGCGCTGGCCCTGGCCGGCCAGGGCCTCGAGCCCGCGCTGCGGGGCAACCCGGCGCTGGCCCACGGGGCCAATGTGTGGCGAGGGCAGATCGTGCACCCCGCGGTGGCCGCCGCGGTCGGCGAGCCCGCCACGCCGCTCGAGCGCGTCCTCGGCTGACGCCGCGGCTCGGATCGTGCTGGGGCCGGTGCAGGGGTGCCGCAGGTGCGACGTGCCGAAGATCCGCGATCAGTGGTCGGACGTGCCCGCCTGATCCTCCGGCGCGCCGCGGCGGGCGCGACGCTGGCGCTCGGGATGGTCGCGTGCGCCGTCGGCCCGCCGGTCCCGCCCGCCTACACCCAGGAGGAGCTCGCGGAGCGCTGCATCCGCACCGGCGGATGGTGGCACGGCGTCGCGCCGGACTCCCTCTTCAGCGGCTTCTGCGAGTACCCGGCGCCGATCTTTCCCTAGGGCCTCCGTCACCGCGGCTTCCAGTCGAGCCACGTCGCGCAGTGGGGGCACTTGAGCCGGGTGTGCGCGATGGGGCGCGCGCACGAGGGACAGGGGACGGTGCGCGTCTTGACCAGGCCGAGCAGCGACGCCAGCAGGCGCCACATCCTGCGTGGATCCTTTGCCGCCCGCTCTGCCTTCTCGTCAGGCGGCCGGCGACGAAGGATACCATACGCTCGCGACGGGCCAGGGGTGGTCGGGCCCGATGTGCGGATCGGGTGCGCGACGAGGTGCGAATGTGAGGAAAGGAGAGGGCATGGACAGGACGGCACCGGTGGTCGAGACGCGGCGCGGGCGAGTGCGGGGGATGGCGGAAGGCGGCGTCGACGTGTTCCGGGGGATCCCGTTCGCGAAGCCTCCGGTCGGGCCGCGCCGATTCGAGGCGCCCGCGCCGCCCGATGCCTGGTCCGGGGAGCGCGATGCCACCCGCTTCGGGCCGGCGTCCCCTCAGGCGGACCGTCCGCTGGCCCGGATCCTCGGCATCCTGGTCGACGAGGAGAGCGAGGACTGCCTCAGCCTGAACGTGTGGAGGCCGGCCGGCGGCGGCGCGCCCCGGCCGGTGCTGGTGTGGATCCACGGCGGCGCCTGGGTCATCGGCTCCGGATCCGAGCGGTCGTACGATGGCTCCCATCTCGCGCGGCGCGGCGACGTGGTGGTGGTGACGATCAACTACCGGCTGGGGCCTTTCGGGTTCCTGCGCACGCGCGAGCTCGGCGGCGGCCTCGACGCCACCGGGCAGGCGGGCATGCTGGATCAGATCGCGGCCCTCACGTGGGTGCGTGACGAGATCGCGGCCTTCGGCGGCGACCCCGGCAACGTCACGGTGTTCGGCGAGTCGGCCGGCTCGGTCAACATCGCGTGCCTGCTCGCGATGCCGAGCGCCCGGGGACTCTTTCACCGGGCGATTCTCCAGAGCGGGTCGCTCAACCTGACGCGACCGCCGGCGGCGGCGCTCGCCGCGGCCCGCCAGGTCATGGCCGAGCTCGGCATCGCGCCGCAGCACGCGCACCGGCTGCGCGACGTGCCCGCGAAGCAGCTGATGGCCGCGAGCAACGCGGTGGCGGGCCGCTCCGTGATCCCGCCCTACTCCCCGGTGGCCGATGGGGACCTGATCCCGGCGCGACCGTTCGACGCCATCGCGCAAGGGGCGGCCCGCGGGATCCCCCTCATCGTGGGGACCAATCTGGAGGAGATGAAGCTCTACCGCTTCCTCGATCCGGCGCTGGAGCGGCTGGACGAGGCGGCGCTGCGTGAGCGGTGCGGCGCGCTCTTCGCCGGCGCCGGGCCCGACGGGCGCCCGCTCGCGGAGCGCGCGCTGGAAACGTACCGCTCGGCCCGGCGGGAGCGGGGAGACGACGTCACTCCGGTGGAGATCTGGCTCGCGATCTCCACCGACCACGTCTTTCGAGCCGGCGCGCTGAGGCTCGCCGAGCTCCAGGCGCGACACACCCCGGACGTGTTCGTCTACCAGTTCGAGTGGAAGGGCACGCAGCCCGGCCGGCCACAGGGTGCCGTGCACGCTCTGGACCTGCCCTTCGTCTTCGGCACGCTCGCGACGTCCGAGATCGGAGCGATCGCCGGCCGGACGCCCGCGGCGCACGCGCTCTCCGCGCAGATGCAGGACGCCTGGCTGGCCTTCGCTCGCTCCGGCCGGCCGCGGGCCTCCGGGCTTCCCGAGTGGCCCGCCTACGCGTCGCCGCGCCGGGCGACCATGATCCTGTCGGATCGGCCGCGGGTCGTGGACGCGCCTCAGGAGCCCGAGCGCGCGGTCTGGGACGCGTTCCCCGGCTGACCGCCCTTCGACATCCACGTGGTGGGTCGCAACGTGAGCCGGACGGAGCCCGCGAAGTTCCTGGTGGTGCTCATCAAGCGAAAGGGGGCGCCGGCCCTGGTGCCGGTGAAGTGAGCGGGGCTTCCGCGGGCCGTGCACAGGCTCAAAGACCACGAGGCAGGCGGTTCGGTCTGCTCCCGCCTGCCTCGCGTGGACTTCGAAATTTTGGTGGAGCTGAGGGGGCTCGAACCCCTGACCCCAAGACTGCCAGCCTTGTGCTCTCCCAGCTGAGCTACAGCCCCACCGTTACCGACAGGGTAGCCTGGACGGCCGTCTTTTGCAACATTGGCCGCTAGTTGCGGCCCCCGCCGGCCAGGTCGACGCGGGCTAGGCGCCGGCGGCCTGCCGGGCCGCGCTGAGGGCGGCGTCGTAGTTGGGCTCGGACGTGACCTCCTTCACGTACTCGACGTGCTTGACCTTGCCGTCCTTGCCCACCACGAACACCGCGCGCGCGAGCAGCCCGGCGAGGGGACCGTCCTTCACCAGCACGCCGTAGTTCTGGGCGAACGAGCGGTCACGGAAATCGGACAGCGTCTTCACCGCGGTCGCCCCGGCGGCGCCGCACCACCGCTTCTGCGCGAACGGGAGGTCCATGCTCACCGTCCACACCTCGATGCCGCCCTCCAGCTTGCCGGCCTCGGCGTTGAACTTGCGGGTCTCGGTATCGCACACCGGCGTGTCGAGCGACGGCACCGCGCTCAGCACGATGACCTTGCCGCGCGCCTGGCTGAGCTTGACCGGCTGCAGCCCGTTGTCGACTGCGGTGAAGTCGGGCGCGTCGCCGCCCGGCTTGATCTCGGGACCGCCCAGGGTGATCGGGTTGCCCTTGAACATCACGGCGCCTGCTCTGTCGGCCATCGGGAACCTCCGTGGAAGTGGAATCGGCCGTGGAAATGGGATCGGCGCCCCACAGTATACCGGGGAGGGTTGTCGTATGATAGGCGCGGGCCGGAGTGGCGAAACTGGCAAACGCGCCGCACTCAAAATGCGGTGTCCGCAAGGGCCTGCGGGTTCGAGTCCCGCCTCCGGCACCATCTCACTCCGGGCGCTCGTCGCACCGCGTCCTCGCGAGGTGAAGGCATGGCCACGGCGACGCGCTCTCCGCTCCGCACCGCGCTGTGCGAGCGCCTCGGCATCCAGTACCCGATCTGTCAGGCCGGGATGGCGTTCGTGGCGCGCGCGGACCTGGCCGCGGCGGTCTCCGCCGCGGGCGGCCTCGGGGTGATCGCGGCCGCGCACGGCAGTCCCGCGCTGCTGCGGGAGGAGATCCGGCGCGTGCGCGCGCTCACCGACCGACCCTTCGGCGTCGACATCCTGTTCGCGACCGTGCGCACCGCCGGACGGGAGACGGACACGTTCACCGACGCGGTGAAGGGCTGGTGCGACGTGGCGCTCGAGGAGCGGGTCCCGGTGCTGATCGCAGGGCTCGGCAACCCGGGCCCGCTCACCGCGGAGGCCCACCGGCTCGGCATGACCGTGATGGCCCTCTGCGGCAACGTCAAGCAGGCGCGCGACCACGCGGCCAACGACGTGGACGTGATCATCGCCCAGGGGCACGAGGGCGGGGGCCACACCGGCCGCGTGGGCGGGCTGGTGCTGACGCCCGCGGTGGTGGACGCGGTGGCGCCGCGCCTGGTGGTCACCGCGGGCGGGGTGGCAGACGGACGCGGGCTGGTCGCCGCGCTCGCGATGGGTGCGGCGGGGGTCTGGATGGGCACGCGGTTCATCGCCACCCTCGAGGCGCACGGGCACGACAACTACAAGAAGAAGATCGCGGCCATCGACGAGGAGGGCACGGTGGTGACGCGCGCGGTGTCGGGCAAGCCCAATCGCCAGATCCGCAACGCGTTCACCCGCGAGTGGGAGAGCCGGCAGGACGAGATCGCGCCGTTCCCCATCCAGTACGAGCGCGTGGGCAAGCCGGCGTCGATCCGCGCCCGCGAGGAGGGCGACGTCGAGCACGGCAGCGCGGCGGCCGGGCAGTCCGCCGGCCTCGTGCACGACATCCGCCCGGCCGGAGAGGTGGTGGCCTCGATCGTGGAGGAGGCGGAGGCGATCCTCCGACGACTGGGCGCGGCGGGGTCCCGATGAGCGAGCCGCTCGCGGGACGCGTGGCGGTGGTCACCGGCGGCTCGCGTGGCATCGGCCGCGGCATCGCGCTCCACCTGGCCCGGCAGGGGGCCGACTGCGTGATCACCTACCGGCGCAACGCGGACGCGGCGCGCGAGACCGCGGCCGCGCTGGAGGCGCTCGGCCGGCGCGCGCTGGCGGTGCCGCTCGAGCTGGCCGAGCCGGAGCAGGTGGCCCCCGCCTTCGAGCGCATCGCGGCCGCGTTCGGGCGGGTCGACGTGCTGGTGGCCAACGCGGCGGCCACCGCGTTCCGCCCGCTGCTCGAGCAGAAGCCGCACAACGTGCGGCGCACGTTCGCCATCACGGTGGACGCCTTCGTGGCCATGACCCAGGCCGCGGTGCCGCTCATGGCGGGCCGGCCGGGACGCATCGTGCTGGTCTCGGGCATCGACAGCTTCCAGGCCATGGACGGCCACGGCGTGCTCGGCGCGGCCAAGGCCGCCGCGGAAAGCCTCGTGCGCGGCCTCGCGCTCGAGCTGGGCCCCCTCGGGGTGACCGTCAACGCGGTCACCCCCGGCTTCATCCGCACCGACTCGTCGACGTACTACGTGACGCAAGGGCTCGGCCTCGACTACGAGCGGGCCACCGAGCGCCTGCGGGCGGCCACGCCGGTGCGCCGGCACGGCACCATCGAGGACGTGGCCGCCCTGGTCGGCTACCTGGTCTCCGACGCGGCCTCGTTCGTGACCGGCCAGTGCATCGTCATCGACGGGGGCCTCACCATCACCTCGCCGATGACCCGCATGGCCGAGCCCTCCTAGTCCGGCCGCTTCCCGGCCGGCTTCGTGTAGACTTCGGTCATGCCGTCCCCATGGTTCGAGCCGCTCCAGGCGCGGGCGGTGCACCAGGAGGCCGCCACCGAGAGCCGCGCCGCCCTGGCCGAGGCGGCCGGCGTCGCCATCTCCCGCGCCGCGCCCGCCCTGCTGGCGCTCCAGAAGCCGGAGGGCTACTGGGTGGGGGACCTCCTCGCGGACTCCACCCTCGAGTCCGACTACGTGCTGCTCCAGCTCTGGCTCTACCCGCCGGAGGGCGGGGAGTGGAAGCCGCGCACGTGGAACCGGATCCAGCGCGCCCGGCAGGCGATCCTGGACCGCCAGCGGCCCGACGGCGGGTTCGAGATCTATCCGGACGGGCCGTCCGAGATCAACGCGACCATCAAGGCCTACGTGGCCCTCCGGCTCGCCGGCCTCGCGATCGACAGCGATCCGGTTCGGCGTGCGCGCGAGACCATCCTGCGTCTCGGCGGCATCCAGGAGGCCAACAGCTACGTCCGGATCAACCTGAGCCTGTTCGGCCTCTATCCGCGTCGCCACGTGCCGACCATTCCGGTGGAGCTCATCCTGGTGCCGGGGGGGCTCATCTACGAGATGTCCTCCTGGACGCGCGCGATCGTGATGCCGCTGTCCATCATCCAGGCCAAGACCGACACCCGGCCGGTGCCGGCCGGCTTCAACCTGGACGAGCTGGTCGTGCCGGGCAAGAGCTTCCGGCTGCCGAAGCGCGACCGGCTCTCCGCGCTGTTCCGCCAGCTGGACGTGGCGTTGAAGGTGTGGGAGAGCCGCGGGCCCGAGATGATCCGGAAGTCGGCCATCCGCGAGGCCGAGAAGTGGGTGCTCGACCGCACCCGCAACAGCGACGGCCTCGGGGCGATCTTCCCGTCGATGATGTACCTGATCATGGCCCTCGACGTCCTGGGCTATCCGCGCGACCATCCCGACCTCATCGAGGCGATCCGGCAGTTCGACGGCCTGCTCACCGAGCGCGACGACGCGTTCTACTTCCAGCCGTGCCTCTCCCCGGTGTGGGACACCGCGATCGCGATGTTCGCGCTGGGCGAGATGGGGGCGGTGGCGCCGGCCGCCATGCGACGGGCCGCCGACTGGCTGATCGCACGGGAGATCCGCCGGCGCGGCGACTGGTCGGTGAAGCGGCCCGACCTGGAGCCCTCGGGCTGGGCCTTCGAGTTCGCCAACGAGCACTACCCGGACATCGACGACACCGCGATGGTGCTGCTCGCGCTGCAGCACGCGACCGCGACGGACCCGGCGGCCCAGGAGCGGTGCGAGCGGCGCGCGGTGGCGTGGCTGGTCGGCATGCAGTCGAGCGACGGCGGCTGGGCCGCCTTCGATGCCGACAACAATTGGGCGTTCCTGAACCGGGTCCCGTTCGCCGATCACAACGCGATGCTGGATCCCTCGTGTCCGGACATCACGGGACGCGTGCTGGAGGCGCTCTGCCGGCGCGGCTTCAAGCTGTCCGATCCGCCCATCGAGCGCGGGGTCGGCTATCTGCTCGAGCACCAGGAGCGCAACGGCAGCTGGTACGGCCGCTGGGGCGTGAACTACCTCTACGGGACCTTCCTCGCCCTGCGCGGGCTCCGCGCGGCCCAGGATCCGGGCGCGGCCAAGGCGATGTGGAAGGCGGGCAAGTGGATCGCCTCGGTGCAGAACGATGACGGCGGGTGGGGCGAGAGCTGTGCCAGCTACAGCGAGGGCTGCTTCGTGCCCGCGCCCAGCACGCCGTCGCAGACCGCGTGGGCGCTGCTCGGGCTGGTGGCGGCCGGGCAGGGTGACAGCGAGGCCCTGGCCCGCGGGGTGCGCTACCTCGTCGAGACGCAGAAGCCGGACGGGACGTGGGACGAGACCCTCGCGACCGGCACCGGCTTCCCGAACGTGTTCTACCTGCGCTACACGCTCTACCGGAACTACTTCCCGCTGCTCGCGCTCACCCAGAGCCGTCGGGCCCTGGAGGACGCGGAGCGGGCGCTGCGCCTCGTGCAGGAAACGGAGCCGTCGCGGCCGATCCGCTGACCCGCGGCCGCGACGACCCCGCGCGAATCGACTCCCCCGGCTAGACCGTCATGACCCCGCCGGCGGTGGGCGTCGCCGGCTCGGTCTCGCCCGCCTCCAGCGCGACCGCCGCCGCGTAGATCGTCGCGGCGATCCGCACCGCGTCGTTGACGTGGTCCGGGGTGAGGCCGGCGTCGGTCACCGTCTTCTCGTGGGCGCGCACGCACGCCTCGCAGCCGTTGAGCGCGCTCACCGCCAGCGCCATCAGCTCGAAGTCGGTGCGGTTGGTGGCCGGCTGCGCCAGCCGGTTCATCCGCAGGCCGGCCGGCTTCTCGCCGTAGACCGGCTTGCCCACCATGTGCCGGAACCGGTAGTAGACGTTGTTCATCGCCATGAGCGCCGCCGCAGCCTTGGCGTCCTCCACCACCTCGGGGCCCGCCGCGGCCGCCGCCGCCGCCACCACGACGTCACGCAGTCGTGGGTGACGGGCGGCGACCGCCGCGGCGGCCGCCACCCCCCAGCGCTGGGCGTCGGTCAGCGCGCCGCCGCGGAGCACCCCCTGAAGGTTCAGGCGGATGTCGCGCGCCGCATCGGGAATCGCGGCGCGCAGCCGCTCCAGCGCGTCCATCACGCCACCTGCAGGGTGGGCTCACCCGCCTGCCAGCCGCACGGGCAGAGCTCGCCGGTCTGCAGCGCGTCCAGCACGCGGAGCACCTCGTCGACGTTGCGCCCCACCGACAGGTCGTTGACGCTGGCCCACCGGATCACGCCCTGGGGATCGACGATGAAGGTGGCGCGGAGCGGCACGCCCTCGCCCTTGTGCAGGATGCCGAGCGCGCTCGACAGCTCGCGCTTGGTATCGGCCAGCATGGGGAAGGGCAGGTTCTTGAGGTCGGCGTGGTCGCGGCGCCACGCCAGGTGGACGTAGTGGGTGTCGGTGCTCATGCCGAGCACCTGGGCGTCCCGATCCACGAACTCGCCGTGGCGCTTGCCGAACTCGGCGATCTCGGTGGGACAGATGAAGGTGAAGTCCATCGGCCAGGAGAAGAGGACGAGCCACTTGCCGGGGTAGCTCCGGTCGGTGATCTGCTGGAACTCGCGGCCCTTCTCGATGTCGACGGTGGCCTGCAGCCGGAACTCGGGAATACGGTCTCCGACGGTCAGCATTGGTCGAGTGTCTCCTTGTTGAGTGTGCATTGTGAAGGTGTTTCGGGCTCCCTGCTTCAGATGATTAGGGTACCCTAATGGATGCACCGGGGCGAGCGATCGCCGGGAAGGTGAGAACGCATGATGTTACGGGTACTTCCGGGAGGCTGACCGGCTAGGGCAGGGCCCCGGCCACGGCCCGGGCCAGGGCCGGCAGCTCGGGATCGCGGGCGCCCATGATCAGCACGGTATCGCCGCGCCGGGCCCGCTCCCGCACCCAGGCCACCACCGCGGGGTGATCGGGGGCGTAGCCGCACTCCATCGCCGCGGGGAGATCCTCGGCCAGCATGCGGCTCGACACGTCTCGCGCCACCGTGCCGCCCGCGTAGAAGATCTCCGCGTAGCAGAGCCGGTCCTGCGGGCGCAGCAGGCGCGGCATCATCTCCGCGAGCTCGGGGCGCAGGAAGCGGGCGGGGCCGAAGCCGTGCGGCTGGAACACCGCCAGCACCCGCTCGGCGCCGGACTGCGCGGTGGTGATCGCGGCGCGCAGCTTCTCGCCGTTGTGCGCGTAGTCGTCCACCACCCGGACGCCGCCCGGCGTCACCGCGACCACCTCGAAGCGCCGCGCCACCCCGGGGAAGCGGGCGAGGGTCGTGGCCACCGTGGCGGGATCCAGGCCGAGCTCGAGCGCGATGAGCGCGGCGGCCGCCGCATTCTCCAGGTTGTGGCGGCCGGGCTGCGGCACGTCGAGCGTCAGCGGCCCGTCCGGAGCGTGGAGCACGCCGCTGGCCCGATGGGGACCGACGCCGGCGATCTCGAGGCGCACATCGGCGCCCGGCGCGATCCCGTAGGTGCGAGCGCCCGCCGCGCGGCCCACCGCGGTGGCCTCCGCCGACGCCGCGTTCACGAAGAGCCGCCCGCAGCGCTTGGCGAACGTCTCGAACTGCGGTCGGAGGGCGTCCACCTCGCCGTGATCACGGCTGATGTTGTGGATGAGGCCCAGCGCGGGGTGATAGCCGGTGAGGGTGCCGTCCGACTCGCAGGCCTCCGCGGCCACCGGGCCGTCGGCCGGCCCGAGCAGGAAGCAGGAGCTGCCTCCCTCGCCGGCCAGGGCGGCGCCGCCCAGGACGGTCGCGGCCAGGCCCGCCTCACGGGTGAGCCATCCCACCATGCCGGTGATGGTGCTCTTGCCGCTGGTGCCGGCGATGGCCACGCCGGGCCGGCCGGCGTCGACCACCTCGGCCAGGAGCGCCGGCCGCGGAACGCGCTCGATGCCGTGCGCGCGGGCGGCGCGCACCTCCGGCGTGTCCGCTTCCACCGCCGTGGAGTACACGAAGCGGTCGAGATCGGCGGAGATCGCGGAGCCGTCCTGCGGGTGGATCGTGATGCCGAGGGCGCGGAGCCGGGCCGCGATCTCGCGGTTCTTGCCCTGGTCGAAGGAGCGATCGGAGCCCTGAACCATGTGGCCGCGGGCCCGCATCAGCTGGGCCAGGGGGTTCATGCCCGCGCCCGCGATGCCGGAGAAGTGATAGCGCACGTCCCATGGTCCCATGGATCGGCTTCATCCGTGCCGCGGATCCAGCCGGCCCGCGGGGGACTTTCGCCCACGCCGCCAGGGCGAAGCGCCCGGCCGCGGGACCGAAGTTGCTGATTTATCTCACCGTGAATGCTGGCACCGCCATTGCCACCCAGGAGCGACCAAGGAGGACGCCATGGACACCGAGACGATCGAGGCATCCGCGGTCACCGTGAAGGGTCGTTTCTGCGGCGCGCCCAACCTGGCCAGCGGCGGCTACGTGGCGGGCCTCCTCGGGCGCCTCCTGGATCGCCCGGCCCGGGTCACTCTCGAGCAGCCCGTCCCGCTGGACCGGGCGCTCGCCATCGAGCGCGCGAGTGACGGCGCGCTGCTGCTCACGGACGGCGAGGTGACGCTGGCGCACGCCGCGCCGGCCACGCTCCAGGTCGAGCCGCCTGCTCCGGTGAGCTACGCGGAGGCGGAGTGGGCGTCGGAGCGGTACCTGGGCTTCACCGAGCACGCGACGCCCGGCTGCTTCGTCTGCGGTCCCGCCCGCGAGTGGGGCGACGGGCTCGCGATCTATCCGGGCCCGATTCCCGGCCGTCGCCTGGTGGCGGCGCCGTGGGCGCCCGATCCGAGCCTGTTCGACAAGCACGGCGCGGTCCGCCCGGAGTTCGTCTGGGCCGCCCTGGACTGCCCGACCGGCTTCGCGCTGCTCGAAGCCTTCGGCCGGCACCAGGTCACGCTGGGCCAGCTGACCGTCAGCCTGTTGCGTCCGCTGCCGGTGGGGGAGCGCTTCGTGGTGCTCGGCTGGCCGTTCGCCGCCGAGGGCCAAACCCTGCTGGGCGCTTCCGCGATCTTCTCCGAGAGCGGCGAGCTGCACGCCCTCGGCTCCGCGCTGCTGCAGTGCGCGGCGTGATCAGTCCGTGGGCCGGCGCTTGACGAGCTGCATGCTCGTCATGGTGAGCACCGGCTCCGAGCGCTGATTCAGCGCCGTCCAGTGCAGCCGAATGATCCCGCGATCCGGCTTCGATCCCGACGGCCGCTGCTCGACGACCTGCACGGTGGCCCGCAGCGTATCGCCCGGGCGCACCGGTCGAAGCCAGCGCAGCTCGTCCACTCCCGGCGAGCCCAGGCTGCACGCGGCCAGCGCGCGCGTCTGCGCGAAGAGCCGGAAGGTCAGCGCCATGGTGTGGAAGCCGCTCGCGATGAGCCCCCCGAAGATCGACTGCGTCGCGGCCTCCAGGTCCATGTGGAACGGCTGCGGGTCGAACGCGAGGGCGAAGTCGAGGATCTGACTCTCGGTCACGGTCGCGCCCTCGGTGCGGAACTCGCGCCCGACCGTGAAGTCTTCGAAGTAGAGATCGTCGGCCATGCGCGGGAGCCTAGCACGAGCGTGAAGCGGCCGGCATGGCGACGCGGTAGCGGCCAGCCGGTAACCGACACTCCCGGCCGGCCGCCGCGCGGCTACCTGCGGGACACCGCCTCGAGCTTGGCCTGGATCTGCGGCTTGGGCACGGCGCCGATCACCTGGTCCTGGACCTTGCCGTCCTTCACGAACAGGATCGTCGGGATCGAGCGGATGCCGTACCGCGCCGCCAGGCCGGGGTTCTCGTCCACGTTGACCTTGGCGAGCGTCACGGTGCCGCTGGAGTTGCGGGCCAGGTCCTCCAGGATCGGGGCCACCGCCCGGCAGGGTCCGCACCACTCCGCCCAGAAGTCCACCATCACCACGCCTTCGGCGGCCGCCAGCGCCTCGTCGTAGCTTCGCTCGTCGAGGTGCCGCAGCCAGGGGGTCTCGTCGCTCATGGCCTGTCTCCTTCCCGCCCTTGGGATGGTGGTGCGGACCCGGCCGATGCACCAGGCCCGCGTTCGTCCTTCGAGTAAGATGGTACGGTCCCGATGGCCCCGACCCGGCTCGATCATATCGCCATTGCGTTGTCGAGCATCGGGCAAGCTGTCCCCATCGTGGCGGGACTGCTCGGCGGGATGCCCGACAGGACGCGCCCCTCCCGCGTGTTCCGCTGGGCCACCTGGCTCTTCGAGGGCGGCGGGTGCCTGGAGGTGCTCGAGCCCACCGGGCCCGACGGCTTCCTCCACCGCTTCCTGGCCGGCCACGGCCCGGGTGTCCATCACGTCACCTTCAAGGTGCCCGATCTCGACAAGGCGTGCCACCTCGCGCGGGCGGCCGGCCAGGACGTGGTGGGTCGCGACGATTCGGATCCGTCATGGAAGGAAGCGTTCCTCCATCCCAAGCGCGCGCAGGGCATCGTGGTGCAGATGGTGGAGGCCGCGCCCCCGCCTCTGTCCCAGCCCGCCGCGGAGGTGCCGCCGGGGGTGGCCGATCCGCCGCCGCCGGTGCGCCTGCTGGGTCTGCGCCTGCGCGCGCGCACGCGGGAGCGGGCGATCCGCCAGTGGCGCGGCCTGCTGGGCGGCGCGGTCGTGGACGACGCCTCCACCGCGCTCACCTTCCGCTGGCCGGATTCGCCGCTCCGCCTCACGGTGGAGATCGACGAGGCCGGCGTCGAGGGGCCGGTCGCCCTCGAGTTCGCGAGCGATCGCGTGGTGGCCGGCCTCGCCGCGGCTTCCGCCCGGCTCGGCATTTGTCTCACGCAGCGCTCCGCCTGATCCACGTCTGCAACCAGGAGGTGCGTCCGATGGAACTCGCGTCGTCCGATATCCATGAGCTGCTCACCGGCCTCGCGGCCAGCATCGCGGGCTCCGCCGGCCGCGTGGCCCTCATCCTGATCGCGGCGTTCATCCTCGCGCGGCTGCTGCGGACCTTGCTGGGCCAGCTCGAGCGCGTGCTCGTCAGGGCCGGCGAGCGGGCCGGCTCGGTGCCCGCGGTCACCCGCGCCCGCGTCTCCACCCTGACCGGGGTGGTGCGCACGCTGGCGCACGTCACCCTGTGGTCGGTGGTGGCGGTGATCTGTCTGTCGCAGCTGGGGCTCGACGTGCGCCCGATCCTGGCCGGCGCCGGCATCGTGGGCCTCGCGGTGGGCTTCGGAGCGCAGTACGTGGTGCGCGACGTCATCGCGGGGTTCTTCCTGGTGCTGGAGGACCAGGTGCGTGTCGGCGACGTGGCGGTGGTGAACGGTACCGGGGGCCTCGTGGAGGCGGTGACGTTCCGGACCATCACCCTGCGGGACATGGCCGGCACCGTGCACGTGTTCCCCAACGGGACGGTGACCACGCTCGCCAACATGACGCGGGGGTGGTCGGGCTATGTGATCGACGTCGAGGTTCCCTACCGGGAGGATCCCGATCGCGTCATCGCGGTGATGCGCCGGCTGGGCGAGGAGCTGCGCGCCGATCCCACCTACGGTCCGCTGATCCTGGAGCCGATGGAGATCTTCGGGGTGGATGCCTTCAAGGAGTCGAGCATGGTGATCAAGGCCCGGCTCAAGACCCTGCCGATCCAGCAGTGGACGGTGGGGCGCGAGTACCGGCGCCGCCTCGTGCAGGCCTTCACCGCCGAGGGCATCGACAACCCCGCGCGCGTGCTGCAGGTGGGCGACGCCGACCGGCCGCTGCCGGTGCTGCTCGTGCAGGGCGCGGCCGGAAATCAGGCGGCGACGGTGCCGCGCTGAGCGGGCGCGACTGACAGGGCCCGTCACCGCAGAGGCTCAGAATGTAGCGTAAGACATTGATTTGTCTGGTCCGAATCGTGGTCCGCTTCTTGAATCGTCGCTGCCCCGGCGGGAGGGCCACTCAAAGCGATGAACCTCGGCGGACTCGGGCGGATGCTCTCGAGCGACCTGGCGGTGGACCTGGGGACGGCGAACACCCGGCTCTTCGTGCGGGGACAGGGCGTGGTCCTGGATGAGCCCTCGGTCGTCGCGGTCGACATGAGCGGCGCGGTGCAGGCCGTGGGCAACGAGGCCAAGGAGATGCTGGGCCGCGCGCCCGGCTCGGTGCAGGTGGTGCGGCCCCTCCGTCACGGCGTCATCGCCGACTTCGACCGCACGCAGAAGATGTTCCGCTACTTCATCAACAAGACCCGCCGGCGGTGGAGCCTCATGCAGCCGCGACTGGTCATCGTCACGCCGTCCGGCATCACGCAGGTGGAGCGCCGCGCGGTGCGCGACGCGGCCCGGCAGGCCGGCGCGCGCGAGGTGTACCTGATCCAGGCCTCGATGGCGGCCGCGCTCGGCGCCGGCCTCCCGGTGGACCAGCCCGGGGCCAGCATGATCGTGGACATCGGGGGCGGGACCACCGAGGTCGCGGTGATGTCCCTGTGCGGCGTGGTGTACTGCGAGTCGCTGCGCACCGCGGGCGACGACATGAACCAGGCGATCATCCAGTTCCTCCGTCGCAGCTACGATCTGCTCGTCGGCGAGCGCCGTGCGGAGGAGGCCAAGGTACGGCTCGGATCCGCCTACCCCAAGGGCGACGACAACGAGGGCATGGAGGTCCAGGGACGCGACCTGCTCGACGGGCTGCCCAAGACGGTGACCGTGACCGCGCTCGAGGTGCGGGAGGCCTTGCGCGAGCCGGTCACCGACATCCTGGTCGCGGTCCGTGCCTGCCTCGAGAAGACGCCGCCCGAGCTCGCGGCCGACATCACCGACAACGGCCTCGTCCTCACGGGCGGCGGCGCGCTCCTGCGCGGCCTCGACGCCCTCCTGCACCAGGAGACGGGTCTTCCCATCCGGGTCACCGCGGACCCGCTCACCTGCGTCGCGCGCGGAGCCGGCATGGTCCTCGACCAGCTCGACATCCTCAAGCGCGTCGCGATTCCCGCCTAGTCCCCTCGACGAGCGGGAGCCGGCGCCCACCGGCCCCCGTTGCTTCTCCGGCCCCCCGAGGGATACCCTCGGAGCGATCCGATGCCCCACGATCGCTACGGCCTCTCGCTCAGCACGACCCCCGCGGCGGCGGAGGCGTACGTCGAGGCCGTGGATCGCCTGCTTGCCGCGCGAGAGGGGGCGCTGGAGGGCTTCGATCGCGCGCTCGCCCACGATCCGGACTTCGCGCTGGCTCACGTGGGTCGCTCGCGCGCCCTCCTGACCGCGGGGCGGGGGCCCGAGGGACGGGCCGCGGTGGACGCGGCCGTGCAGAGGGCCGGGAAGCTCGATCGTCGCGAGCAGCGCCACGTCGAGGTGCTCGCCGCCGCCGCCACCGGTCCGAACGCCCGGGCGGTCGCCCTCGTGCGCGAGCACCTCGCCGAGTTCCCCCGCGACGTCGTGGTCCTCGCGGCGGCCAACGGGATCTACGGCCTGATCGGGTGGAGCGGCAGCCAGACCCGCAACCAGGACATGCTGGCGCTGCTCGACGGGCTCGCCGCCGCCTACGGCGACGACTGGTGGTTCCTGGGTGCGCACGGCTTCGCGCGCACGGAAGCCCTCGGCTGGAAGGCGGGCGCCCCGCTCATCGAGCGGGCCCTCGCGCGGGAGCCGCGCAACGCCCACGCGGCGCACGCGTGGGCCCACGTGCTCTACGAGCGCGGTGACGACGCGGCGGGCGCCGCGTTCGTGGAAGGCTGGATGCCGAGCTATCCGCGCGAGGCCGCGCTGCACTGTCACCTCTCGTGGCACAGCGCCCTGTTCGAGATCGCGGGCGGCCGCCTCGACATGGCCCTGGCGATCTACGAGACGGCCATCGCCCCGGGCCGGTCCCTCGGCTCGCCCCTCAGCACGATCGTGGACAGCGCCTCGTTGCTCTGGCGTCGCGAGCTGGCCGGGGCGGCGCCCTCCCCCGAGGCGTGGCGGGCGGTGGCCCGGCACGCAAGCGCGAGCGTGGCCGATCCGGGGCTCGCCTTCCTCGACGCCCACTGCGCGGTGGCGCTGGCCGCAGCCGGGGAGCACCAGGCGCTCGAGCGCTGGATCGCGCGGCTGCGCGCGGCCGCGGCCGAGAATCGCTCGCCGGCCGGAGCGGTGACGCCGGCGGTGGCGGCGGGCATGGCCGCGTTCGCGGCCGGCCGGTACGATGAGGCGATCGCGGGGCTGGCCCCCGTGCTCGAGCAGCTCGTGCGCGTGGGCGGTTCGTGGGCCCAGCGCGACCTGTTCGAGCACACGCTGCTGGCCGCCTATCTCCGATCGGGCCGGGCGGCGGAGGCGCGCGCCCTCCTGGCCCGGCGGGTCGATCGCCGGCCCTCGGTGCCGGTGGTGGAGGCGCGATGAACGAGACGGCTCGCGAGTACCACTATCTCGTCGACCGGGAGGGGCGCGTGTTCCACGACGGCACCGAGATCGTCGATCCCGCGGTGCTGCGCTTCTTCCTGCTCGCCATGACCCGCGCCGAGGACGGACGGTATCTGGTGCTCTGCCAGGGAGAGCGGAACTGGTTCCACGTGGACGATCCCGCGCTCGCCGGCAGCCCGTTCGTGGTGCAGCGCCTCCGCCTCGACACGGACGAGGGCGGCCCGCGGCGGGTGGAGCTGGTCTTCGCGGGCGACCACCACGAGCCGCTCGACCCGCGCTCGCTCGAGAGCGAGGGCGGCCAGCTGTTCTGCCGCGCGCGGGGCGGCCGCTTCCGGGCCCGCTTCGGCCGCGTCGCGCTGCAGCAGCTCGCCCCGTTCCTGCGGGACGAGGGCGAGGGCTCCGCGCTCGTGGTCGGCGGCGTCCGGTATCCGATCCGCGCGGCCGCTTGCGTCCCCGAGTCCCGACCCACCTAGGCTGGTTCCCATTCACGCGGTCCGATCGAGGAGCGATCATGAGCGAGAACGTCGGATTCATCGGTCTCGGCACGATGGGCCTGCCGATGGCGACCAACCTGGCGAAGGCCGGGGTGCCCCTGGTGGCCCACGACACCAGCCCCGCCGCGCAGGCGGCGGCCGCGCGGCTGCCGGGCGCGACGGTGGCCGCGTCGGTCGCGGAGGTGGCGCGGCAGTGCGCGGTGCTCTTCACGTGCCTGCCCAACGACGCGATCGTGCGCGAGGTCTACCTCGGAGCGAACGGCGTGGCGGCCGCGGGTCGGAGCGGGCTGGTGACCTGCGATTGCTCCACGGTGAGCCCGTCGGTCACCACCGCGGTGCACGCCGCGCTCCGCGAGCGGGGCGTGGACCACATGGACACCCCGATGCTGGGGTCGCAGCCGCAGGCGGTGGATGGGCAGATCTTCTTCATCGTGGGCGGCGAGCGGTCCCGGCTGCCCGTCATCGCGCCCTACCTCGAGATCATGGGCAAGCTCTACATGTACGTGGGCGGCTCCAGCATGGCGAATCGCGTGAAGCTGATCCACAACGGGCTCGCCGCGGTGACGTCGGTGGCGGTGGCGGAGGCGCTCGCCACGTGCGTGCAGGCGGGCGTCGATCCGAACACCTTCTACGAGGTGGTGCGAAACGGCGGAGGCATGGCCTACGGCACCTACTTCGACCGGCGGGCCAAGCGGATCCTCGACGGCGAGTTCTCGCCCACCTTCGCGCTGGAGCTGATGCGGAAGGACGTGACGCTGGCGCTGGACCTCGCGCGGTCGGTACAGGTTCCGTCGCCGATGCTGGAGGAGACCAAGCGCACCTACGACGAGGCGCTGGACAGCGGGTGGGGGCGGGAGGACTTCTCGGCGGTCACCCACGTGGTGGAGAAGCGCATCGGGCGGCGGCTGTCCGCCCGCTAGCGTGGGCCGGGTCGGCGGGGTTACGATGGGCGCCGGCGCGCGACCGGCGCGCCGGTGCCCTCATCGCAGGATCCACGCCCTCACCGTGAGGAGGCAGTCGATGGCGTCCGTCGTCGTCGGCGCATATCCGGACGCGGCCACCGCGGTGGAAGCGCTCGCGCGGGCGGGCGACAAGCGGGTCGCCGCGGTGCTGCCCCGCGACGTGGTCGACGACGAGGCGCGGCTGCGGCTGCGTCAGGCGCAGGTCGAGTGCCTCACCACCCTCGACGGCGGCCGACTGGCCGACGCGCGCTGGCTCGCCGCGACGCTCGCGCAGGCTCAGGGCTGGGAGCCGGCCGACGCGACGGGAACGCCCGCGGGCGGCAGCGCGCCGGGCGACGTGATCGGCTGGTGCGAGCTGCGCATCGGCTCGGGCGCGCTGACCACCGATCGGCCGATCACTCGCCTGCACGGCGCCCAGCAGTACATCGCCTCCTTCAACCTGCTGGGGCAGGGCCGGCTCAACCAGGCGTGCGGCGACCTGCTCTACCGTCGGCTCGTGGACGAGGGGATCGCGCCCGACGCGGTGTTCGACGTGATCGTGTGCTCGGAGTCCAAGGCGGTCGGGATGGTGCAGGTTGTGGCGGAGTGCTTCGGGCAGGACCGCTACGTCGTCCTGCGGAAGGGACTCAAGAACTACATGCCGCGCCGACCGCGCGAGCCGCTGGTGGAGGAATCGGAGAGCATCACCACCGCGGGCTCCCAGTCGCTCGTGCTGGATCCGCTGGACTGGCCTCTGCTGGAAGGCCGCCGGGTGCTCCTGGTGGACGACGTGATCGCCACCGGAGGCACCGCCCGCGCCGCGAGCCGGCTGCTGGAGCGCGCGGGCGCGCGCGTGACCGCGGCGGCCACCGTGCTGCTCAAGGGACCCGAGCCCGACCTGCCCCGGCTCGTGGTCCTGGCCCGCCCGCTGCTTTGAGGGGCACAACCATTCGACGAGGAGCCGACCCATGGGTCAGATGATCCAACTCACCGCGGAAGACAAGCATCGCCTCTCGGCCTATCGCGCGGCCCCGAGCGGATCCCCGAAGGGGGGGCTGGTGGTGGTGCAGGAGATCTTCGGCGTCAACCATCACATCCAGAACGTGTGCGACCGCTTTGCCGCCGACGGCTACGTGGCGCTGGCGCCCGCGCTCTTCGACCGGGTCGAGCCCGGTATCACCCTCGGCTACTCCGCCGACGACATCGAGCGCGGCCGCTCGATCCGCGGGAAGGTGGACATCGCGGACATGGTGCGCGACGTGCGCGCCGCGGTCGAGGCGCTGAAGGCCGAAGGGCTGCCGGTCGGCGTGGTCGGGTACTGCCTGGGCGGCACCCTGGCATGGCTCGCCTGCACCCGGATCGACGGCCTGAAGGCGGCGGTCGGCTACTACGGCGGCGGCATCGCGGAGACCGCCAGCGAGACGCCGCGCTGTCCGGTGCTGCTCCACTTCGGCGAGACCGACCAGGGCATCCCCCCCGAGCACTGGGCGCGTATCCGGGCCGCGCACCCCGAGGTGCCGATCCACACCTACCCGGCCGGCCACGGCTTCGCCTGCGACGAGCGGGGCAGCTATCACGAGCCGAGTGCGCGGCTGGCCCGGCAGCGCACCCTCGGCTTCTTCATCGCGCTGCTCTAGGCCGGAATGGAGGACATCCCCGCGCCGTTCGACGGCTTCCGCGCGGTCGTCCGTCCCGAGTGGATCGACGACAACCGGCACATGAACATGGGCTACTACCTGGTGGTGTTCGACCTGGCCACCGACGAGTGGATGCGGTTCGTGGGCCTGGACCGGGCGCATCGGAGGGCGCGGGAGGTGACGACCTTCTGCCTCGAGGCCCATGTCACCTATCACCGCGAGGTGAAGGAGCGCGACCCGCTGCGGTTCACCACGCGGCTGCTCGACTTCGACCGCAAGCGGATGCACTACATCCACGAGATGTACCACGCGGACGCCGGCTACCTCGCGGCCACCAACGAGCTGATGTCTCTGCACGTGAGCGAGCGGACGCGGCGGGGTGCCCCCATGGCCGACGAGATCGTGGCGCGCCTCGAGCGCATCCGTGCCGTCCACGACCGGCTGCCGCGCCCGCCCCAGGTGGGCCGCGTCATCGGGCTCGGCGTGCCGCCCACCACGCGCTAGAGGGGGGTCAGGTCTTACATTCCGACATTTGTCGGAATGTAAGACCTGACCCCCAACCTAGGCGTGGCCGTGGGTGCTGTGACCGTTCGTGGTGGGGCCGTGGGCGGCGGTGGCGGCGCCCAGGGGGGACGTGGCCCGGAACAGGGAGGGGATGCGGTCGCTGGGCATGGGCTTGGCGAAGAAGTAGCCCTGGCCGTGGTCGCAGCCGAGGGCGCGCAGGTGGTCGAGCTGCTCGGCGGTCTCGATGCCTTCCGCGGTGACCGACAGGTTGAGGCTCTTGGCCACCGTGATGACCGCCCGCACGATCGCGCCGTCCTCCACGTTGGCGCCGATGCCCTTCACGAACGAGCGGTCGATCTTGAGCGCGTCGACCGGGAAGCGCTTGAGATAGCCCAGCGAGGAGTAGCCGGTGCCGAAGTCGTCGATCGCGAGCTGGATGCCCAGCGCCTTGAGCGCCTCCAGCTTGGCCAGGGTGGTGGGCGCGTCGTGCATGACCACGGTCTCGGTGATCTCGAGGCGCAGGGCCGCGGGATCGAGGCGGGTGTCGCGGAGCACCGCGGCGATCTCCTCCACGAGGCCCGCCTGCTGGAGCTGCCGGGCCGAGAGGTTCACGCTGATCGCGATCTTGATGCCCGGGGACGCGAGCTGCCACTGGCGCGTCTGGCGGCACGCCTCGTGGAGCACCCAGCGCCCGAGGGGCACGATGAGCCCGGTCTCCTCGGCGAGCCCGACGAACTCGGCCGGCCCCAGCAGGCCGCGCCCCGGGTGCTTCCAGCGCACGAGCGCCTCCATTTCGGTGATCCGGCCGGTGGGAAGGTCCACCACCGGCTGGTAGTGCAACACGAACTCGCCGCGCGACACCGCGTTGCGCAGGTCGAGCTCGAGGTCCATGCGCTCCTGGGCCGGCGCGTTCATGCTCTTGTCGAAGATCTCGTAGCGCGCCTTGCCCTTGCTCTTGGCGTGGTACATGGCCAGGTCGGCGTCGCGCAGGATGTCCTCGGGGGTCGTGCGCCGCGCGGTGCTCATCGCGATGCCGATGCTCACCGTGATCACGACCTCGCGTCCCTCGCAGGCGAACGGCTGCTGCAGCTCGGCGGTGAGCCGGTCGGCCACCGAGGTCGGGCCCTTGTCGTCCTTCACGTCCTCCAGCAGGATCGCGAACTCGTCGCCGCCCAGCCGGGCGATGGTGTCCTCGGGGCGCAGGCAGGCGGAGAGGCGCTGGCTCACCCCGATCAGGAGCTGGTCGCCCACGCCGTGGCCCATGCTGTCGTTGACGACCTTGAAGCGGTCCAGATCCAGGAAGAGCACCGCCAGCCGCTCGCCGCGCCGCTCGGTGCGGGTGAGGGCGTGCTGGAGGCGGTCCATGAACAACGCGCGGTTGGGCAGGCTCGTGAGCGGGTCGCGGAAGGCCTGGCGGGCGAGCTGATCGAGGCGGCGGGGGAACTGGTTGATCTCGTCGGTCTGCTGCTCGATGGTCGCCAGCATCTTGGCGAACGAGCTCATCAGGGTGCCGATCTCGTCCTTCCGGGTCGTGACCAGCGGGATGTCGGCGGCCTTGGTCGCGGTGGCCAGCTGGGCCGCGCGCGAGATGGCCGAGGCCACGTCCCACACGACGAACCCGCCGCCCGCCATCAGGAGGCCGGTGAAGGCCAGCAGGGCCGGCATCGTGAAGGCTTCGGTGTACTGGCCGAGGGGGCCCAGCAGGTTTCGAACCGGGGCCTGGAACGCGTAGGTCAGGATGAGCAGCGGGATGACCGAGGCGAGCGTCAGCGCGAAGATGACCTTCTGCTTCACCCGCTGACCGGCGAAGGCGATTTCCCGATTCAGATCGTCGCTGCTCACGGTTCTCCCTTGCGATTGGTGACGCTCTTGGGTCGGCCGCTCCGAGGAGAGCAACTGAAATGCCATTCACTGAGACCCTGTGCGGCCAGTAAAATCGAGTAGTTGGAGATCAAAGCGGCGGCGTCCTCGAGGTGGGGGTGTCAGTTTTGCGTAAGTCCCATGACGGTTCGCAGGACAGGGCTGCGCCTCTCCCGAGTACTCGACTCCTGGCGAGGGCCGCGGTGGTCTGACCGGAGGGGCCGGTGTGTTATACTCCGCGGGGTTTGGAGTCATTCTGGAGGCAAACCTGGTGAGAGGGTATCTACCGGTCGTCATCTATCTGGGGCTGATAGTGGCGTTTGCCGTGGTGTCGCTGGGCATGGCGTACGTGCTGCGCCCCGCCCGGCCCTACTGGAGCAAGCTCGAGAACTACGAGTGCGGTGCCGAGCCCATCGGCGAGGCGTGGGTGCAGTTCCCGGTGGGGTTCTACCTGGTCGCGCTCATCTTCATCGTCTTCGACGCGCTGGCGGTGTTCCTCTTCCCGTGGGCGCTGGTGCTCCGCAACCTCGGGGTCTGGGCGCTGGGCACCATGGGTCTGTTCCTGGGCATCCTCTCGCTGGGCTGGATGTACGCGTACAAGGAGGGGATCCTGGAATGGAAGTGAAGGCGCCGACTCCGCAGATCCCGCCCCCGGTCTGGACCGAGTTCAAGGACCTGCAGGAGTGGGAGAAGTATCGCCAGGAGCGTCCGGAGGGCGACAAGCACTCCGACCTGTTCGAGAGCGCCACCGAGGGCGTCTACAACTTCCCGGGTGGCTTCGTGGCCACCGGCCTCGTGGACGCGGTGCTGAACTGGGCCCGCAAGTCCTCGGTGTGGCCGGTGACGTTCGGGCTCGCGTGCTGCGCGATCGAGATGATGGCCACGTTCGCCTCGCGCTTCGACGTCGAGCGCCTCGGCATGGTGCCGTGGGCCTCGCCACGGCACGCGGACCTCATGATCGTCTCGGGCACGGTCACCATCAAGATGGCGCCGATGCTCAAGCGCATCTACGACCAGATGCCGGATCCCAAGTGGGCGGTGTCGATGGGATCCTGCGCGAACTCGGGCGGGCCGTTCCGGCACGGGTATCACGTGGTGAAGGGCGTGGACCGCGTGATCCCGGTGGACGTGTACGTGCCCGGCTGTCCCCCGCCGCCCGAGTCGCTCCTGAACGGGCTGCTCCTGCTCCAGGAGCAGATCGCGCACTTCCGGAAGACCGGCAAGCGCGCGGCGCCCACCGCCAAGACCGACTGATCGCGTGAGCCACGAGCAGGCGAAGGCCCGGATCCAGGAGCGCTTCGGGGTGGCCGCCGAGGGCGAGGGAAGTCTCCTCACCGTGTCGGTGCCCCCCGACCGCTGGCGCGAGATGGCCGCGTTCGCCAAGGAGACGCTCGGCTGCCTCTACTTCAACTTCCTGAGCGCGGTCGACTGGAAGGAGCAGGGGCTCGAGGTGGTGGCGCGCCTGGAGAACCTCGAGGTGGGCCTGGCCCTCATGCTGAAGACCCGGCTCGGGGCTGGGCAGACCACCTGCGCCTCGCTGGTGCCGCTCTATCCGGGCGCGGACTGGATGGAGCGCGAGTGCTACGACATGTTCGGGATCCGCTTCGAGGGCCATCCCGACCTGCGCCGCATCCTGCTGCCTCAGGATTGGGAGGGGCACCCGCTGCTCAAGTCCTACGCGGTGGACACCCCACACCCGCCGTACCGCTGACCGGAGGGCGACCATGATCTACGAGCTGCGCACCTACACCCTCATGCCGGGCAAGCAGGGCGAGTACCTCAAGCTGAACGGCGAGATCGGCCGCAAGATCCGCGGGGACAAGTACGGCAAGCTCGAGGGCTACTGGTCCACCGAGTTCGGCATGCTGAACCAGCTCGTGCACCTCTGGAGCTACCCGGACCTGGGCGAGCGCGAGCGTCTGCGGGCCGCCCTCGGCCGAGACGAGGCGTGGACCAAGGAGTACATCCCGAAGATCCGTCCCATGATGCTGGCCCAGGAGAACAAGATCCTCTCCGCGGTGGTGCCGATGACGCCGCCGACCGACACCGGCAACGTGTACGAGCTGCGCTGGTACCGCGCGCACGTGGGCAAGCTCGGTGAATGGCTCGCCCTCTTCAAGGACATCCTCGCGTTCCGCGACAAGTTCACCCGCCGGGTGGGCATCTGGCAGACCGAGGCCGGCCAGCTGAACGAGGTGGTGCACCTGTGGGTCTACCGGGACCTGAACGAGCGCGCGGCAGCGCGGACCAAGATGGCGCAGGCGCCGGAGTGGCAGGCGTTCCTCGCCAAGTCGACGCCGCTGCTGGCGACCATGCAGTCCGTCGTCCTGATCCCGGCCGCATTCTCGCCGATGCGCTAGAACCGAAACCGACATGGACCCAGAGGCCAGGAAGGTCGTCGAGCTGGGCTACGGGGGCAGCGAGCGCCTCACCATGAACATGGGGCCGCAGCACCCGTCCGCTCACGGCGTCTTCCGCGCCATCCTGACCCTGGAGGGTGAGACGGTGGTGGGGGTGGACGCGGTGATCGGCTACCTCCACCGCTGCCACGAGAAGCTCGGCGAGAGCCTCACCTACACGCAGTACCCCTCGATCGCCTCCAAGACCGACTACGTGGCCGCCATGACCAGCGAGCTGGCCTACGTGCGCGCGGCCGAGCTGGTCGGCAAGATCGAGGTCCCCAAGCGCGCGCAGTACCTCCGGGTGATCGTGGCCGAGCTGCAGCGCATCGCCTCGCACTGCCTCTGGCTCGGCACCTGGTGCCTGGACATGGGGGGGGCCCTCGGCGGCGGCGCCACCGTGTTCCTCTACTGCATCCGCGAGCGCGAGTGGGTGCTCGACCTCTTCGAGGCCCTGGTGGGCGCGCGCCTGCTCTACGGCTTCCACCAGGTGGGCGGGGTTCGCTACGACATCCCGGCCGGCTGGGCCCAGAAATGCCGGGAGACGATCGCGCTGATCGAGCGGCGTCTCGACGAGTACGAGGACATGCTGGAGCGCAACGCCTTCTTCCAGGCGCGCACCCAGGGCGTGGGCGTCATCTCGCGCGAGCTGGCCCAGACGGTCGGCGTCTCCGGGCCGCTCATCCGCGGGTCGGGGGTGAGCTACGACATCCGGCGGCTCGAGCCCTACTCCTCGTACGAGGACTTCGACTTCAAGGTGCCGGTGGAGACCGCGGGCGACTGCTACGCCCGCTACCGGGTGCGGATGGTGGAGTTCCGCGAGTCGATCAAGATCATCCGCCAGGCCCTCGACGGCCTCCCGGAGGGGCCGGTGTCCTCGCGCCCCGGCGTCAAGTCGGTGGGGCAGGTGCGGGTGGCCAAGGGCGAGGGCTATGCCCGGGTGGAGGGCCCGCGCGGCGAGGTGGGCTGCTACCTGATCGCCGACGGCGGGCCCAAGCCCTATCGGATGAAGTGGCGCGGGGCGTCCTTCTCGAACCTCTCGGTGCTGCCGCACATCCTGATCGGCACCAAGGTCGCGGACGTGGTCGCGATCATGGGTTCGGTGGACCCGGTCTTCGGCGAGGTCGACCGCTAGCGATGCCCGGGCTGCCCCCGCTCGCGCTGGAGACGATCCGCGCCTTCATCGTGGGCTTCATCGTGCTCAACGTGGTCATCGGCATGGTCACCTACGTGACCCTGCTCGAGCGGAAGTTCGCGGCCCGCATGCAGTCGCGCATCGGCCCCTACCGGGTCGGGCCTCACGGGCTGCTCCAGCCCATCGCGGACGCGCTCAAGCTGATGATGAAGGAGGACGTGGTCCCCCGGCAGGCCGATCGCCCGGTCTACAACCTGGCCCCGATCGTCTTCCTGGTGCCGTGCATGCTGATCTTCGCCACCGTGCCCTTCGCGCCCGGCCTCGGGGTGGCGGACCTGAACATCGGCGTCCTGTTCTTCCTGGCGGTGTCCGCGATGGAGATCGTGGGCCTGTTCATGGGCGGGTGGGGCTCCAACAACAAGTACGCGCTGCTCTCCGCGATGCGGGCGGTGAACCAGATCATCTCCTACGATCTGCCCTTCATCTTCGTGGCCCTGATCCCGGTGGTGCTGGCGGGCTCGCTGCGCCTCTCGGATATCGCGGCGGCCCAGGCCGACCTGCCCTTCGTGTTCTGGTTCCCCCTGGGCACGCTCGCGTTCCTGGCCTACGTGGTGGCCACGCTGGCCGCGGAGAACCGGGTGCCGTTCGACATCCTGGAGGCGGAGTCGGAGCTGATCGCGGGCTTCCGGGTCGAGTACTCGGGCATGAAGTTCGCCCTCATCCAGCTGGGCGAGTACGCCCACATGATCGCGACGTCGTTCCTGGGCGCGCTCCTGTTCCTGGGGGCGTGGTCCGGGCCCTGGTCGGACACCTGGCCGTGGTGGGGCGCCCTCTGGTTCCTGCTCAAGGCGATGTTCGTGTTCCTGCTCGTGACCTGGATCCGGTGGAGCTTCGTGCGCATCCGGGTCGACCAGATCCTCGCCATCTCCTGGAAGCTGCTGCTGCCGGTGAGCCTGCTGCTCCTGATGGCGACCGCGGTGGTGGTGGTCCTGCGAGGGACCGGCCATGCCTAGGCGGCTCGGCGAGAGCTTCTGGGGCGACCTGTTCGGCCTGGTGGCCGCGGTGGTCCGCGCCATGAAGGTCACCCTGATCAACCTGATCCGGCGGCCGATCACGGTGCACTACCCGGACCGGACCCGGAAGTATCCCGATCGCTACCGGGGCCTGCTCGCCCTGACCTACGACAAGGAGACCGGCGAGGAGAACTGCATCGGCTGCCGGCTCTGCGAGTACATCTGCCCGCCCCAGGTCATCAAGGTTGAGATGCTCAAGGGCGAGAAGCGGAACTTCGCCAAGACGTTCACCCTCGAGCTCTACGCCTGCGAGTTCTGCGAGCTGTGCGTCCAGGTCTGTCCCACCGACGCCATCGTGATGATGAAGTCGTTCGACATGTCGACCGCGGACCGGCGCGAGCTCCTGCTCGACAAGGACCGGCTCCATCAGATCGGCCTCACCTTCGAGCCCTCGTGGGCGACCGGCAACCTCCTGCGCGACATGCAGACGCCGCCGAAGGTCCCCGCCAAGGCGGGAGGCCACGCCGAGTGACCCTCGAATCGATCGCCTTCGGGGGCCTGGCGGTGGTGCTGCTCGCCTCGGCCCTCGCGGTGGTGTTGACCCGCAACCTCTTCCACTCGGTCCTCTATCTCGCCCTCTCGCTCGTCGCGACCGCGGGGCTGTTCCTCTCGCTCGACGCCGAGTTCCTGGCCGCCATCCAGCTCCTGCTCTACGCGGGCGGCGTGGTGACCATCGTGGTGTTCGCGATCGTGGTGACCGAGCGCCTCGTGGGCGACCGCATCACCCAGACCAGCCGCCAGCTCCTGGCCGGCTTCGGCATCGCGGGCGCCCTGCTGGTGGCGATCATCGCGGTCTTCCGCCGCGCGCCCCTCACCATCCCGCGGCCCCCGATGTCGGGGGACCTGACGCGGACGATCGGCGAGAGCGTGCTGACGACCTACGTGCTGCCGTTCGAGCTGCTCGGCGTGCTGTTCCTGGTCGCGCTCGTGGGCGCGCTCTACTTCGCGCGGCCGGACGACTAGGCCATGACGCTGCAGGCCTACCTCACCCTGGCCGCGATGCTGTTCTGCATCGGGCTCTTCGGCGTGATGACCCGGCGGAACACCATCGGCATCCTGCTCGGCATCGAGCTGATGCTGAACGCGGTGAACATCAACCTGGTCGCGTTCGCCCGCTTCCGCGGCGACGTCGCGGGGATGGTCTTCACCGTGTTCACGATCTGCATCACGGTGGCGGAGGTCGCGCTGGGCCTGGCCCTGGTCATCCTCATCTACCGGATCCGCCGCACCGCGGTGGCGGACCATCTCGACCTCCTGAGGGGATAGCCCGGCATGGCCGCGACCGGCGACTACGCGCTGTGGGCCTGGCTGGCGCCCGGACTGTCGTTCCTGCTGCTGAGCCTCGTGGTGCCGCTCCGCCGCTCCGGACGGCCCGCCGCCTGGCTGTCGATCGTCTTCTCGGCCGGCGCCCTCGTCGGCGCGATCCTGGCCTGGCGGGCGACGGTGCCGGACATGGCGCGCCGGATCCTCTGGGAGTGGATCCCGGTGGAGGACGGCGTGCTCACGTCGGTGGGCGTGCTCGCCGACGCCGACTCCACCCTGATGCTGATCCTGGTCGCGCTGGTGTCGTTCCTGGTGCAGCTCTACTCGCTCGGCTACCTGGCCGACGAGCCGCCCGCGTCCCTCGGCCGCTACTACGCCTACCAGTCCCTCTTCGCCTTCTCGATGATGGGCCTGGTGCTGGCCCCCAACTTCGTCCAGCTCTTCATCTGCTGGGAGCTGGTGGGGCTCTGCTCCTACCTCCTGATCGGCTACTGGTACCAGCGTCCGGAGGCGGCCCGCGCGGCGGTGAAGGCGTTCTGGGTCACCAAGGCGGGCGACGTCGGCTTCCTCATCGGCATCGTGATGCTGTGGAGCCGCACCGGGACCTTCGACTTCTCCGATCTGTTCGCGATGGCCCAGGGCGGCAGCGACGCGCTCACCGGCATCGCTCTCGTGATGTTCTTCATCTACCTGGGCGCCGCCGGCAAGTCGGCCCAGTTCCCCTTCCACATCTGGCTCCCCGACGCCATGGAGGGCCCGACCCCGGTCTCGGCCCTGATCCACGCCGCGACCATGGTGACCGCGGGCGTGTACCTGCTCTTCCGCACCTCGTTCCTCTTCGAGCAGGCTCCCGAGGTGCTGCACGCGGTGGGCTGGATCGGGGCCTTCACCGCGCTCTTCGCGGCCACCCTGGCCTGCGTGCAGGCGGACATCAAGCGCGTGCTCGCCTACTCCACCGTCTCCCAGCTGGGCTACATGATGGCGGCGATCGGCGCCGGCTTCGCGAGCGCGGGGTTCCTGCACCTGCTGACCCACGGGGTGTTCAAGGCGCTGCTCTTCCTGGCCGCGGGCGCGGTGATCCACGCGGTGGCCAGCAACGACATCTTCGCGATGGGCGGTCTGGCCCGCCGCATGCCGCAGACGTTCGTGGTGTTCCTGATCGGCACCCTGTCGCTGGCCGGCATCCCGTTCTTCGCCGGCTTCTTCTCCAAGGAGGAGATCCTGGGCGCGACGTGGGCCGGAGGGCTCACGCTGCCGTTCGCGATGCTGGTGCTGGCCGCGTTCCTGACCGCGTTCTACATGTTCCGGGTGGTGTTCATCGCGTTCTTCGGCTCGCCGGCCGCCGTCGCGACCGGGGCCCCGGCCCACGGCGCGCACGGCCGCGACGCCGGGCACGCCCACGACGCGCCGCCGATCATGACGGTGGTCCTCTGGGTGCTCGCGCTGCTGGCGGTGACCATCGGCATCGGCTTCGCGCGCTCGCACCCGGAGTCGGAGTTCGTGGTCCCCGGCTTCATCACCCCGCTCGCGATCGGAGTGGCGGTGGGCGGCATCGCGCTCGCCACCGTCGTGTATCCGCTGCGCTGGATCAGCCCCGACTGGCTCGCCCGCCGCCTCGCGGCGCTGAACGAGGCCGCGCACGAGCGCTTCTGGCTCGACGATCTCTTCGCGCTCGCCTACCGGAGCGGCATCCTGGGGCTCTCCCGCATCGTGGGATGGTTCGACCGGTACATCGTCGACGGCATCCTGAACGTGCTGAGCGCGTGGACCCTCACCGCGGGCGACCGCCTCCGGCGCGTGCAGTCCGGCCAGGTCCAGGACTACATCTACGGCATCGCGCTGGGCGTGCTCCTGGTGATGGTGCTGCTGCGGTGGCCGCGATGACCCTGGCCTCCTTCCCGGTGCTCTCGGTGATCACGTGGTCGCCCTTCGTGGGCGCGCTCCTGATCATGTTCCTGGCCCGCCGCAGCGCCCCGCTGGTGCGGGGCCTGGCGGTGGTCTCGACCGCGGTGCCCCTGGTGCTCTCCATCGCGATCTTCGCGGCCTACGACCGCGAGGCGGCCGGCTTCCAGTTCTTCGAGGACGTGCCGCTGGTGCCCGCGCTCGGCATCAACTACCAGCTCGGGGTCGACGGGATGAGCCTGCTGTTGGTCCTGCTCACCTCGATCATCATCTTCGCGGGCGCCTTCGCCTCCTGGACGGTGAAGGTGCGCAGCCAGGAGTTCTACGCCCTGCTGCTCGTGCTCGTCACCGGCGTCTACGGGGTGTTCGTCTCCCTCGACCTGTTCGTGCTGTTCCTGTTCTACGAGATCGCGGTGCTGCCGATGTACCTCCTGATCGGTATCTGGGGCTCGAGCGGCGAGGTGCGGCCCCGGGGCGTGTTCGGCTGGGCCTTCGGGCGCACCGGCGTGGGCACCAAGGAGTACGCCGCGATGAAGCTGACCCTGTATCTCCTGTTCGGGTCCGCCTTCATCCTGGTCGGGATCCTGGCCCTGTACGTCGCGGGCGACTCCACGTCGTTCTCCTTCCTGGAGATGGAGCTGAGCCAGTTCGACCCGCGGCTGCAGTCGTGGGTCTTCCTCGCCTTCTACGTGGGCTTCGGCATCCTGGCCGGCATCTGGCCGCTGCACACCTGGTCGCCGGACGGCCACGCCTCCGCGCCCACCGCGGTGTCGATGCTGCACGCGGGGGTGCTGATGAAGCTGGGCGCCTACGGGGTGGTCCGCCTGGGCATGGGGCTCCTGCCGGACGGGACGCTGCAGTGGTCGTGGCTGGTGGGCACGATCGCCTGCATCAACATCGTGTACGGGGCTCTCAGCGCGATGGCGCAGACCGACCTCAAGTACGTGATCGCCTACTCGTCGGTCTCCCACATGGGGGTGGTGATGCTGGGGGCGGCGACCCTCACCGAGGTCGGGCTGAACGGCTCGGTCTACCAGATGTTCGCGCACGGGGTCATGACCGGCCTCTTCTTCGCCCTGGTGGGTCTGGTCTACGAGAAGGCGCACTCGCGCGAGATCTTCAAGATGAGCGGCTTCGCCCGCTCCATGCCGGGGATCGCCACCGCGTTCACCATCGCGGGCCTCTCGTCGCTGGGCCTGCCCGCCACCGCGGGCTTCGTGGCCGAGTTCCTCACGTTCCTGGGCGCGTGGCAGTCCTCGCACCCGTGGTGGCTCTTCCCGGGGGTCATCGGCGCCTTCCTCACCGCGATCTACGTGCTCCGCGTCACCAAGCAGATCTTCTGGGGCCCGCCCTCGCCCGATCCGCACTTCCTGCACCTGCCGGACGCGCGCGGGCCGGAGTGGGCCGCGCTCTGGATCCTGGTCGCGGTGATCGTGCTGTTCGGGGTCTGGCCGTCGCTTGCCCTGGCCCCGGTGGACAGCGCCACCATGCCCCTGCTGAACCGCTTGTGGGTGCTCCAGTGAGCGCGTTGCCCGAGCCGGGGAGCCCGCTGGTGCTGGAGGTGGGCCTCGCCCTCCTCATGCTGATCGTGTTCGTGGTGGGCCTGCTCCTGCCCGGGCCGGACAAGCGGCGCGTCGGGGTGCTGACCGCTCTCGGCCTCGTCGTCCTCTTCGGCCTCTCCTGGAGGACCGAGGCCGGCGGCGAGCTCTTCCGCGGCGCCTTCGTGCAGGACGAGCTGGCGCTCTTCGCCAAGCGCCTCTTCCTGATCACCACGCTGATCGGCGTGCTCTCCTCCCTGCCGCTGCGGGCCGTCACGTTCGCGCGCCGCGCGACCGAGTACTACCTGGCCATCCTGGCCTCCCTGCTGGGGATGCTGGTGCTGAGCTCGGCGCGGGACCTGGTGCTGCTGTTCGTGTCCTTCGAGCTCATGTCGATCCCGCTCTACTACCTGGCTGGCTTCATCAAGCGCGAGCCGGAGGCGGTGGAGGCGGCGCTGAAGTTCTTCCTGATCGGCACCGTCTCCTCCGCGGTGCTCGCCTACGGGCTGTCGTTCATGTACGGGGTGGCCGGCACCACGGACGTGCGCGGGCTCGCCGGCGCCGTCGCGGGCGGTCATCCGGTGATGCTGCTCGGCATGCTCCTGGCCCTGGGCGGCCTCGGCTTCAAGATCGCCGCGTTCCCGTTCCACATGTGGGTGCCCGACACCTACGAGGCGGCCAGCACCCCGTTCGTGGCGTGGCTCTCGGTGGCGCCCAAGGCGGCGGGCTTCGTGGTGATCTTCCGGCTCTACCTCGAGGGCATGGGCGATCGGGTGCTCTACTGGGTGCCGGCTGCCGCCGCGCTGGCCACCGTGACCATCATCGGCGGCAACCTCATGGCGATCCCGCAGCAGAACGTCAAGCGCCTGCTCGCCTACTCGGGCGTGGCCCACATCGGCTACATGCTGGTGGGCCTCGCCGCGGTCTCCGCCAACGGCGCGGCCATGATGCTGTTCTACCTGGTGGCCTACCTCTTCGGGAACATGGGCGCGTTCCTGGTCGTGGAGGCGGTGGCCCAGGCCGAGGGCTCGGAGGCCATCGCGGCCTACCGCGGTCTCGCCCAGCGGTCGCCGATCCTGGCGCTGTCGATGCTGCTCTTCCTGCTCTCGCTGGGCGGGATCCCGTTCGTGGCCGGCTTCTGGGCGAAGCTGTACGTGTTCTGGGCCGCCGCCGAGCAGGGGCTCTACTGGCTGGTGCTGGTGGGGGCGGTGCTCACGGTGGTCGCGCTCTTCTACTACCTGCTGGTGGCCAAGCGCATGTACATCGACGCCCCCGATCGCCGCGAGCCCATCCCGGTGGCGCCGCTGCTCGGCTTCTGCATCTTCCTCTGCGTGCTGGGCGTGGTGGTGATGGGCGTCTACCCCAAGCCTCTGGTCGTCGCCGCGCTCCGCGCCGCGGGCCCGCTCTTCTAGCCCCGGCCTCTTCCCGTCGGCCGGCCGAGGCGCCGACGGCCCGGTCCGGTCGCGCCCGCGGGCGACCGCCTACGACCAGAATCCGTTCGGATTCGGCAGGAGCCGCATGCCCAGCCCGGCGAGGTACGCGATGACCCCGATCGAGGCGAGCATGGACAGCACCCAGATCACCTTGGCGACCTGCTTCAGCGTGTTCATGGTGTTCCCCCTTCTCATCGAGGCCGGGCGCACTGCGCGTCTCCCGGCCTCTGGCCCATGATGGACCCCTTTCAGCGCGCGTGCGACCTGGAGGTCCGAGCCCACGACACGAGCGGGCGGCATTCATCTAAGTGGGCGATTCTACGGACACTCTTGCCGATCGCGCCCATGGACTGGGCTATACTACGGGGGCCATGCCGGCCCTGGCCCTCGGCAAGCTGCCTCCCGCTCTCCTCCATCGCCTGCTGGGCCGGCTCGCGCCCTCCGATCCGCGGGTGGTGGTCGGCCCGCGCCTCGGCGAGGACGCCGCGGTGCTCGACATGGGCGATCGCTACCTGGTGGCCACCGCCGATCCCATCACCTTCGCCAGCGACGAGGCGGGGTGGTACGCGCTGCACGTGAACGCCAACGACCTGGCGGTGCGCGGGGCGCGACCCATGTGGTTTCTGGCCACCGTGCTGCTGCCCGAGGGCGCGGCCACCGACCAGACGGTCGAGCGCCTCTTCACCGACCTGGGTCTGGCCTGCGCGGAGCTGGGCGTGGCCCTGATCGGCGGGCACACCGAGGTCACCGCCGGGCTGCCCCGCACGCTCATTTCCGGCTGCATGCTGGGCGAGGTGGCCAAGGACCGCCTGGTGACGACCGGCGGCGCCCAGCCGGGGGACGCGCTGCTGCTGACCAAGGGCGTGCCGCTCGAGGGCGCGGCGATCGTGGCGCGCGAGCGCGCGGCGGAGGCGGAGCGGCGCGGGGTGTCCGGCGAGGTGGTCAAGCGCGCGCGTGACTTCCTGCGCCGGCCCGGCATCAGCGTGGTGGCCGAGGCCCGGGCCGCCTGCGGCGCCGCGCGCGTGCACGCGATGCACGACCCCACCGAGGGGGGCGTCGCCACCGCGTGCTGGGAGCTGGCCCAGGCCGCCGACGTGGGGCTTTGGGTCGATCGCGAGCGCATCCCGGTGCTGCCCGAGGGCCGCGTGCTCTGCGAGGCCTTCGGCCTCGATCCGCTCGGCACCATCGCCTCCGGCTCCCTGCTGCTCGCGGTCGCCCCGGACGACGCCAACGGCGTCATCGCGGCGTGCCGGGCCGCCGGCGTGGACTGCGCGCCGATCGGCCGCGTGACCGACGCCTCGCAGGGCGTGAGCCTGGTGACCGCCGGTCAGGCCCGGCCGATGCCGACGTTTCCGCAGGACGAGATCACCCGCATCTTCTCGGAGGGCTAGGATGCCCCAGATCCGTTACGCGCACCGGCAGGCCCCCATGGGCCGCCGCGGCATGGTCGCCTCGTGTCATCCGCTGGCCTCGCTGGCCGGCGTGGACGTGCTGCGCTCGGGCGGCAACGTGATCGACGCCGCCATCGCGACCAACGCGGTGCTCGCGGTCACCCAGCCCAACTTCTGCGGAGTGGGCGGCGACATCTTCGTGCTCTACCACGAGGCGGCGACCGGGCGCGTGCACTATCTGAACGGCGCGGGCCGCTCCGGCGCGCGCGCCACCCTCGACGAGCTGGCGCGGCGCGGGTTGAAGGCGGTGCCCACCACCGGTCCCGGCTCGGTGTCGGTGCCCGGCGTCACGCGCGGCTGGCGAATGCTGCTCGATCGCTTCGGCAGCCAGCCGCTCGCCACGCTGCTGGAGCCGGCCGCCTACTACGCGGGCGAGGGCTTCCCGCTCTCCGACGTGGTGGCGCAGGCCATCCGCGAGAAGGCCCCCACGGTGGACGATCCGGAGTGGCATCGCGTGTTCGTGCCCGGCGGGGTGTTCCCGCAGACCGGCTCGTGCTTCCGCCAGCCGGACCTGGCCCGCACCCTGATCGACCTGGGGCAGGAGCCCGACCTCTTCTACAAGGGCCGGGTGGCCCGGTCGATCGCCGAGCGCATGCGTGTGGACGGCTTCCTCACCGTGGACGATCTGGCCGCCCACGAGGGCGAGTGGGGTGAGCCGATCTCCACCACGTACCGCGGCTACCGGGTGTACGAGACGCCGCCGCCCACCCAGGGCCTGGCCGCGCTGCTGAGCCTGAACCTGCTCGAGGGCTTCGACCTGACCAAGCACGAGCCGCAGAGCCCCGAGCACCTGCACCTGCTGATCGAGATGACCAAGCTGGCCTACGCCGACCGCAATCGCTGGATCGCCGATCCGTCTCGCGAGAAGGTGCCGGTGGAGGCGCTGCTCAGCAAGGCGTACGCGGAGCGGCGGCGGCGCGCCTTCGATCCCGGGAAGGCGCAGTGGCACAAGTGGGGCGACATCGACGGCGACACCACCGGCTTCGTGGTGGCGGACGGCCGCGGCAACCTCGTGAGCGTCATCCAGAGCCTCTACAAGAGCTTCGGCTCGGCCGTGGTCGCCCCCGGCACCGGCGTGGTGCTGCAGAACCGCGGGGCCTACTTCAACTGCGACCCCGCGCACCCCAACTGCTTCGCTCCCGGCAAGCGGCCGTTCCACACGCTGATCGCCTGCGTGGTGACGCGCGACGAGCGGCCGGTGCTGGGCTACTCCAACATGGGCGGGGACGGGCAGGCGATGTTCCACACCCAGTCGCTCACCAACGTGCTCGACTACGGCATGGAGATCCAGGAGGCGATCGAGCGGCCGCGCTTCGTGGCCGGCCCGATCGATCCGGGCGACGTCGAGGACCAGGTGCGCATCGAGAGCCGGGTGCCGGAGGCCACGCGCGCCGCGCTCGAGCGCATGGGCCACAAGGTCACTCCGGTCTCGGACTTCTTCATGCGCATGGGCCACGCGCACGGCATCACGCTGACCGACGGCACGCTGCGGGGCGGCGCCGATCCGCGCGGCGACGGCGCCGCGATCGGCTTCTGATGCGCGGTCGACGGCTCGGGCGCGTGTCGTGGGCGGCCCTCGTCGCGGTCGCGATGTGCGCGCTGCTGCTCGGGGGCCTCGGCTCGGCGATCGCCGAGGAATGGGGCGGCATCGAGCCCGGGGTCACCACCGTCGATCAGGTGCGGGCGCGGTACGGGGCGCCCAGCAAGGAGACCCGCGGCAAGGCGGAAGGCTACGATACCCTGACGTGGGTCTACGAGGACGCCAGGGCTCCGGGCGGCATCCACCGGATGACGGTGGACTACGGTCTCCTGACGTCCCAGGGCTACCAGCCGGCCGTGGTGCGTCTGCTGCGGCTCGAGCCCAAGCCCAAGATCTTCGGGCGGAACACGGTGATCCAGGCGTGGGGCGTGCCCGACGGCCTGACCAAGCAGAACGAGGCCGACGTGTTCTTCTACCGCTCCGGCCTCCTGGTCAACTTCGACAAGGAGGGCGACGACGCCGCGCTGCTCACCTTCACGCTGCCCCAGCCCGTGACCCCGCCGGCCCCGGCGCCGAAGCGCTAGGCGCTCGCCCCGACCGCGATGATCGACCACCTCATGGCGCTCGACCCCGGCGGTCGGGGGATCGGCGCGTTCTTCGTCCGGGGCGGCGCCACCGCGGCCGCGCAGGCCCTCCGCCGGAGCCGCCGCGTGCTGCTGACGACCGGCTTCGCGGTGGGCCCCGGCAGGCCGGAGACCGACGGGCCGCCCGGCACCGCGTGTCTCGGCCGGGCGCTCCGGACCCTCGGCGCCGAGGTGCTCTACGTGACCGACGCGGTGGCGGTCCCGCCCCTGCAGGCCGCGCTCGAGGTGCTGGGCGAGCCGGCGACCGTGGAGACCTTCCACGTCCCGCACGGCGCCTCCGGCGGGCCGGTCGCGGGCGGCGCGCGCGAGACCGCCCGGCGGCTCCTCGCCGAGCACCGGCCGACCCACCTGGTGGCGATCGAGCGGCCGGGGCGGGCGCGGGATGGGGAGTACCGCTCGGCGCGCGGCCGGTCCCTGACCGCATGGAACGGCGCGCTCGACGAGCTGTTCCTGGCCGCGTCCGCGCGTACCGTGACGGTGGGCGTCGGTGACGGCGGCAACGAGGTGGGCATGGGGACGGTGCGCGCCCGCTTGGCGCGCGCCGGCGGCGTGTTTGCCCGGATCGCCTCGGTGGTGAAGGTGAAGCATCTGGTGGTGGCCGGCGTGTCCAACTGGGGCGCGTACGGCATCGTGGCCGAGCTGGGTCGCCTCACCGGGCGCGCCCTGCTGCACAGCGGTGAAGAGGAGCAGGCGATGGTGCAGGCGTGCGTGGACGCGGGCGCGGTCGACGGGCTGACCTTCCGGCCCGAGCCCACCGTGGACGGCTTGCCTTTGCCCGCCCACATCGGCATGCTTGAGCTGCTGCGAGTGCTGGAAACTCCCCGCGGGACCGGAGGCAAGAGGAAATGAGCGCTGCCCAGGCGAGCGTCATCGAGACCTACAGGGCCATGCACCCCAAGTCCGCCTCGCTGTACGAGCGCGCGCGGAACGTGATTCCGGGGGGCGTCACCCACGACGGGCGGCACATGAAGCCGTTCCCGGTCTACGTGGAGCGCGCGCTGGGCTCGCACAAGTGGGACGTGGACGGCCACGAGTACATCGACTACTGGATGGGGCACGGGGCGCTCTTCCTCGGTCACTGCCATCCCGCGGTGGTGAAGGCCATCCAGGAGCAGGCCGCGCGGGGCACGCACCTGGGCGCGAGCCACGAGCTGGAGGTGCGCTGGGCCGAGCTGATCATCAAGCTGATCCCGTCGGCGGAGATGGTCCGCTTCGCGATGTCCGGCACCGAGGCCACCCACCTGGCGCTCCGGATCGCGCGCGCGTCCACCGGGCGCAACAAGGTCGTGAAGTTCCAGGGCCACTTCCACGGCTGGCACGACGGCGTGGTGGCGGCGGTGAATCCGCCCTACGACGTGCCGATGTCGGCGGGCGTGCCGGCCTCGGTGCTGGACCAGCTGCTGGTGTGCCCGCCGAACGACATCAAGGCGGTCGAGACCATGCTGGAGCGCGGTGACGTGGCCGCGGTGATCCTGGAGCCGGCGGGCGGCCAGTCCGGCACCACGCCCACCATCCCCGGCTACCTGCAGGAGCTGCGCGCGCTGACCACGCGGCACCAGGTGGTGCTGATCTTCGACGAGGTCATCACCGGCTTCCGCTACTCGCCGGGCGGCGCGCAGGCCTACTTCGGGGTGACCCCGGACATGACCACGCTGGCCAAGATCGTGGCGGGCGGGCTTCCCGGCGCCGCGGTGTGCGGCAAGAAGGAGCTCATGTCGATGATGGCCCACCGCGGGGATCCGGTCTTCGACCGCAGCCAGCGGGTCGCCCAGAACGGCACCTTCAACTCCAACCCGGTCTGCGCCGCCGCGGCCATCGCCACGCTCGAGCTGGTGTCCGACGGCTCGCTCCACGCGCGCGCCAACAAGGCGGGCGACGAGCTGCGCTCCGGCCTGTCGGAGGCCATGAAGCGGGCGGGCGTGCCCGGCAGCTGCTTCGGCGAGGCGTCCATCTTCCACGTCTCGTTCGAGGGCAAGCCCGGCCTCGCCGGCTTCGACCGGCCGCGCCGCGGCGATCTCTACCACCTGCTGCGCTGCGCGCTGCTCAACAACGGCGTGGACTGCGCCAGCCACCACGGCTGGATCTCGGCCGTGCACACCGACGCCGACATCGAGCGCTCCATCGCGGCCTACGAGAAGGCCTTCCGGGCCATGGCCGCCGACGGCGCCTTCAAAGGCATGTAGTGGACGAGGCCCAGCGGCGCGCCAAGCTGCAGGAGCTGTACGAGCTGGCGCAGGGCTCCGAGGAGTTCGACGGCGGCGTCACCTGGGAGCCCGAGAGCGAGGCGCTCGTGGTGGGCAACTGGGCCTTCTTCGCCATCGACGAGATCGGCGACCTCGCGCTGTCGTTCCACCTGGATTCCCATCCGGTCGCGGTGGCGCGCCTCACCCGCTTCCTGGTCCAGCACGACGTCCCGTTCGTGCTCCACGAGGCCTTCACGGTGGACGACGACGACCGCATCGTCTTCGAGTCCGACACCGGCGCCGACCTCGACGACAAGCAGGAGTAGGTTCCTCCCTCCCCCGTCCGGGGAGAGGGCAGGGGTGAGGGGGCAGGCGGGGCCTTTTCGCCAGTCTCCGTAGACACTTCCGGGCCCCTCTGCTATCCTCGGATGCTCGTGGTGGGCTGGTAGCTCAGTTGGTAGAGCACAGGACTGAAAATCCTGGTGTCGGCGGTTCAATCCCGTCCCAGCCCACCATTTCGTTTTCAGTTCAAACATTTCCGCGCCATTGTGCACCCGGATGAAAATCCAGGTATCGATGGAGTGGTGCCCGCCCAGTGTTTTCGCCACCTGGGCGACGCCCCATCCGCGCCGTAGACAAATTGTCACGGAAACTGCAACTGAGCGCGGCATCACGTCGCCTGTTCTTCGGTCATCGACGACGCCCTAGCGAACGAGGATGGCGCCCACCGCCTCCAGCGCCGGGCTGACAGTTGGGTCGCCCGACCACACACGCAAATCGTCTCCCTTTGGAGCCGGGGCACCGGAAGCGATTGACGAACTGAT